>WBZP01005082.1_pt1 | contig 13472 bp, 8 predicted proteins | sample 5204301 | NCBI WGS metagenome assembly WBZP01 (sample SAMN12412401, study PRJNA552823) | activated sludge metagenome | isolation source: activated sludge from nitrification reactor of wastewater treatment plant... | place: USA: Pennsylvania | collected 2017 | reverse complement strand
TTCGGCGGTGGTTTGTGTTCTCGCGATCTGGGACGGACGAGACGTCGATGGCCGGTTTCTTGGGGGGCCTGCACCGCCCGAGGGTCTGCGTCGGCGAAGCCGGCGGTGCTGCGGCAGAGTCTACGTGCGCCTGCGGGGGTCTAAAGTAGCTTCGCGAGCAGCACGTCGGACTCGTCGACGCCGCGCTGCCACTCGAGCAGCTCCGCGAGCCGCTTCGTCTCTTCGGCCAGCCGCCGCGCCTCGTCGGGCTTGCCGACGCTACGGCGCAGATCGGCGCGGTCGAGCAGGATCTCGGCGCAGGTGCGGCGGTCGCCGAGCTTGCGGCCGGCCTCGAGCGCGCGGCCGAAGTGCTGGTCGGCGAGCATCGGCTGGCCGATGTTGCGCAGGAGTCGGCCCATGAGGTGATGACAGCGCAGCACGCCGAGGTCCTCGTGACGACGCTCGGCCTGGAAGAGCGCGTGCTCGATCCAGATGCGAGCGCTGCGGTCGTCGTCGGCGCGCAGGTGGATCTCGGCGACGCCCATCAGGTAGCGCCACAGCGAGGCGTCGACGTCGGCACGCGGGCCGTCGCCGAGCGTGCACATGTCGAGACCCTCGCCGAGCTCGGCCAACGCACGCGCGCGCTTGCCCGACTGCTCGTAGGCGCGGCCGAGATCGGCGTAGAGCTCGAGCAGCGCCTGGCGGCGACCTTGGGCGATCAGCGGGGCGAGGGCGCGCTGGAAGGCCGCGACGGCGCCGACCCAGTCGTGCGCGCGCACGAGACAGCGGCCGAGCGCGCGGTTGAGCTCGGACTCGGTCGCCGGCGCGTGCTGATCCTCGAGCAGCGTGCGCAGTGTGGCGATCGCCTCGTCGACGCGATCGGTGAAGCAGAAGGGATCGACGAGCTCGGCGATCAGGTTGGCCTCGTGCAGCTGGCGATCCTTGAAGGGCAAGCGCTGCGCGGCCTTGAGCGCCGTGCGAAGCAGACGGACGGCCTTGGGATCGTCGAAGCTCGCGACCGCCGACATCGCGGCCTCGCGCAGCGCCTCGATCAGCTCGACCGTCGCAACGCGGGCGGCGGCATCCTCGACGCGGCTCGACTGCGCGCGCAGCAGGTAGAGCGCACGCACGGTGCTCGACGCCTGAGCGCGACGCGAGCGGTTGGCGGCCTCGCGATGCAGCAGGCGGGCGCGCTGACGATCGAGCAGCCCGAGCACGTGCTCGCGGATGCGCCGGTTGTGGAACACGTAGGCACGCTCGCCGAGCGGGGCGATCAGCCCGGCTTGCTGCAGACCGGCGAGGTGCTGGTCGAGCGCGCCACGCTGGCCGAGCGGATCGGCCTCGCGCAGGCTGTCGAGGTCGTCGCGCTCGAACTGCTCGCCGAGCACCGACGCGAGCTCGAGCACCTGACGCTCGGGCCCGGCGAGGCGCGACAGCCAGCCGGCGATCGCCTGCTCGACGTCGACCTTGCCCTCGGTCGCCGGCAGGCAGCGCAGCACCAACTCGAGCTCGAAGGGCAGCAGCGGCGCGTGGGCGAGCAGGCGCTGCGCGAGCGGAGAGTCGGCGTGGCTGAGCGCCTCGGCCCACGACTCGAGCTCGTCGACGCCGAGCGCCGGCAGCTCGACGACCGGGCTGTGCAGCCAGTCGCGGTTGGCCTCGCTCGTGCTGACCAAGACCAGCACGGGGCGCTTCGCCTGCGCACGCACGAGCTTCTGCACGATGCGGCGCGAGGGCGCGTCCCAGCGATCGACGTCGTCGAACACGAGCAGCAGCGGGTGATCGCCGAGCTCGATGAGCGCCTGCACGGCCGAGGTCAGGCACTCGCGGCGGCGCACGGCGTACTCGACCGTGCCGCTGCTGCCGAACCCGAACAGCTCGACGAGGCCGGGCAGCGCTTCGTAGGACAGACCGCCGAGGTTGGCGGCGCGCTGCAGATCACCGGGCCCGAGCTCGTCGTGATCGAGGTGCAGGAGCTTGGCGACCGCGACCCGGATCGGCCACAACGCCGTCATCGCGCCGGTCGGCTCGGCACCCGCGGCGATGACCGTCCAGCCCTTGGTCTCGGCCCGCGACGCGGCCTCGTCGAGCAGGCGCGTCTTGCCCGAGCCCGGCGCGCCGGCGATCACCTGCGCACGCAAGCCCGGGCGCCGGCTGGTCATGAACGCCTCGCCGGCGGTCAGCAGACCGGGCGCCGCCTCGCCGGCCAAACGCCGCGGCAGCGCGCGCAGCAGCACCTCGGCCGTCGACTCGCCGGTCGCCTGCCGCAGCGCACGGGTCGAGTGCGGCGTCGGACGTCGCACGCCCGAGGCGGGCCCGACCTGGCTCGTCGGTGCCGGCGTGCCGCAGCTGGCACAGAAGCGCTGGCTCGCGCGCATCGGCTCGCCACAGTGCCGACACGACAGCTCGCTGCTCGCCGCCCGCGTCGCGGCCAGCAGCGCGTCGCGGAACTCGGTCGCGTTGGCGAAGCGAGCGTCGCGTTCCTTGGCCAGCGCCTTGAGACACACGGCCTCGAGCGGATCGGGCTCGACGCTCAACACCACGCTCGGCGGCTTGGGCTGCTCGTGGATGTGGCGATGCAGGATCTCGACCGCGACGTGCGACTCGAAGGGCGGCCGGCCCGTCATCATCTGGTAGAGGATCACGCCGACCGCGTAGAGGTCGGAGCGCTGATCGAGCTTGAGCCCGCACGCCTGCTCGGGCGACATGTACTCGGGCGTGCCGCACACGACGCCCTGGCTCGTCAGGCCCGGACGCGCGCCGTTCGGCGACTCGTCCATCAGCTTGGCGATGCCGAAGTCGAGCACCTTGAGCAGCTCGCCGCGGCCACGCAGCGTCTGCACGAGGATGTTCTCGGGCTTGAGGTCGCGGTGCAGGATGCCGAGCCCGTGCGCCTCCGTCAGCGCGGCGAGGATCTGCAAGGTCAGGTCGACGATGCGCTCGCGCGGCAGCGGGAACTCGTCGGCGATGATCTGCTCGAGCGAGCGACCCTCGACGAACTCCATCACCAGGTACGTGACGCCATCCTTGCTGCGCCCGTAGTCGACGATCGACACGACGTTGGGATGGTTGAGGCTCGCCGCGTTGTGGGCCTCGTTGGCGAAGCGAGCCTGCGAGTCGGGATCGTGGGTCAGCTGCGGGCTGAGGATCTTGACCGCGAAGGGCTTGTGCAGCGCCGTCTGCTCGGCTCGGTACACGCGGCCCATCGCACCCGCGCCGATCAGCTTGTCGAGGCGATAGCGATCCTGGATGACCATGCCCACGTAGGGATCGCTCTCGCTCACCCGGACGGCCGACAGGTCGGTTCCGCACGCGGGGCAGAAGCGCGGGTCGCCCGAGGCGCGCGCCTCACACTTCGGGCAGATCTTGTGGGCCAGTTCGTGCACGGTCCTACACGGATCCGGATCGATGGTAGTGCAGGCGGGGGCTTGCTCGCACAAATTCGAGATCGCGGCGGGGCCCGACCGGGTGGGTCGGATCAGCGTTCAGAGCGCCTTCGGGCTGAGCGATCTCGCGCATACCCGACCTCTCGCCTCCCGTCAGACAGGTAGTGGGAGGGCGGATACGATCCGTTGGAAATTCGCTGGAGGCGCCAACTCACGGCTCGACGCCGCACGGGCCGAGCGGCCCAGGCCGACCTGTCCGAACCCTCTAAGTACGCGAATTTCCTTCGCTTTTCGCATCGCGCGCAGGATTGACAAGCGGCGCCCGAGCCCCGTATATGTCGCGCGCCGACGGGGCTGGGGAACCTCAGCCCCGTCGACATTGGGGCGTCGGCAAGCGGTAAGCCATCGGGCTTTGGTCCCGACATTCGTAGGTTCGAACCCTACCGCCCCAGAACCGAGATCAGTCGAGCGAGATCAGCCGAGGGGCGCGTCGATGAACCGGACGATCACGATCTTTGGAGGCAACGCCAACCCCGCTCTCGCCAACGAGATCGCCCGCTACTGCGGGATCCCGCTCGGCGCCTCCAAGACCTCGCGCTTCTCCGACGGCGAGCTCTTCGTCGAGATCGGCGAGAACGTGCGCGGGGTCAACTGCTTCATCCTGCAGTCGACGAGCTGGCCGCCGAACGACAACCTGATGGAGCTGCTGATCATGATCGACGCGCTCAAGCGGGCGAGCGCCGGCTCGATCGTCGCGATCATGCCCTACTTCGGCTACGCCCGGCAGGATCGCAAGGTCAAGCCGCGCACGCCGATCACCGCCAAGCTCGTCGCCGATCTGCTGACCGCTGCCGGGGCCACGCGCGTGCTCTCGGTCGATCTCCACGCCGGCCAGATCCAGGGCTTCTTCAACATCCCCTTCGACCACCTCTACGCGACCCCGATCCTGCGCGAGGCGTTCCAGCGCGAGGGTCTCGGCGGCGAGAGCACGGTCGTCGTCTCGCCCGACGCCGGCGGCACCGAGCGCGCGCGCGCCTACTCGAAGTACCTCGACTGCCCGCTCGCCGTGATCGACAAGCGCCGCGACGCGCCCAACGTCTCGCAGGTCCACCACCTGATCGGCGACGTCGCGGGCAAGCGCGCGATCCTGATCGACGACATGATCGACACCGCCGGCACGCTCTGCAACGCGGCCAAGGCCGTGATGGACCATGGCGCCGCCGAGGTCTACGCCGGTGCCACGCACGGCGTGCTGTCGGGCCCCGCGATCGACCGCATCAACGAGTCGGTTCTGCGCAAGGTGTGGGTCACCAACACGATCCCCCAGCAGGATAAGCAGGCCCGCTGCGACAAGCTCGAGGTGCTCAGCATCGCCAACCTCGTCGGCGAGGCCATCAAGCGCATCCACCACGGCGACTCGATCTCGAGCCTGTTCGAGTAGGTTGCGCCCGACTCGCCCGACCGAGAAGCGAATATCCCCGCGCCCGGATCCTACGCGGAGGCCAACTCGCCCGACGCGGGGCTACCAAGAAACCGACCCTCTCCGCGCCCGGATCCTACGCGGAGGCCAACTCGCCCGACGCGGGGGGCTTATCAGGAAATCTCGATCGCCGTCCGCTCAGCGGCACGTGTGGGATCATTGCTTGCCGGCTTCGGTCCGTCGATCGAGATTTCCTGCCGCCCTTCAGGTCAGGCTTCGGAGAGCTGGCTCCGCCACGATCCTCGCGGCGAAGTGGCGAACGTGGCGGACCAGTTTCATCCCTCGCGGGTGCCGGTCCGCCTCGATCTTCGCGGCGAAGTGGCGCTCCCGGTTTCATCCCTCGTGGGTGTTGGTCCAGCCGGACCGCGACAGACCCCCTTTAGGGGGTCCAACCTGCCCTTGCGAATCGAGGCCTGCACCGCCCGAGGGTCTGCGTCGACGAAGTCGACTCAGACTCGAGCCGACGGCGAAGCCGGCGGTGCTGCCGCAGAGTCTACGTTCGCATGCGGGGGTCTGAGAAGACCGCATGCGGGGGTCTAAGAAGACCGCATGCGGGGGTCTATTTGAGGCCGACCTTGAAGGGCTGAAAGCCGCTGTCCGGGTCGTTGCCGAACATCGACAGGCGCCCGCGGATGCCCCAGCCGTGATCGCAGATCGCTCCGTCGAAGGTCGGCTGCGCCTTGCCGGGGATCTGGATCTGGCCTTCCCACTGCTGCGTCGCGCCGTTCTCGAGCTGGAACGCGCCGGCGATCTGGAACGACTGCTCGAGGCTGGTCTTGTCGATCTCGAGGTCCTCGGCGAGGTGCTCCGACTCCGACTTCTTCACGCGGATCTGCTCGACGCCGCGGATGTCGACGAAGATGCCGTCACCCTTGATGTTGGCCTTCGCGGTCGCGGTCACGCGCACCGACAGCACCTCGCCCGGGAAGGCGACAGGCGGGTTGAACTCGATCGTGACCGTCGCGGCACCGCCGGTGACCGCATGCACTGCACCCTTGAGCTTGTCGAAGAACCCCATGTGTGCCGGGATGGTATCCGTGGTCTGAGAGAGCGTCTAGCCTCGCGCTACGTTGGAGCGCGGCGCTGGCCAGACGTCGTTTGGCTGCCGCATGGAAATGCTTGACATTCTCGCGGCAAGCGCGCTACATCGGTGTCATGCCCCGCGCACCGCATCGCGGCTGCAGCCCTGACCCTGGCCTGTCGCGCCGGTCAGCCACTGGACGGCGAATCGGAGTGTGAAGGCGTCCCCATGCTCGACGTATGCTTCACACCTACGCCGCTTCTCCTCGATGATGCCAGTGGATTGGGGATCTTCCACGACATCAACGGCTCGCCAGGTATCGTCGGCACCGTTGGAAATCAGCTCTACGTCGCACGTCTCGATGGAAATGAGATGAACACATCGACTGCGGCCATCGATGTTTCGATCCCGCCCTCGATCCACGTGGGCGATTTTGCCGGCGATGGTGTGACGCGTATCGTCGTGCGTGATGATGATACGGACAGTATATATGTGCTCGAGGGCGGGATGCTCGTCGGGGCTGCATCGGTGGTCCCACTGACGGGTGCGAATATGTGGTCACCTGCTGCCGCAATGGATCGGAGCGATGGGGCAAGCCTGCTCGTCTCGCGGGCAGGCGTGGTCGGCATGGTCCAGGCGCATCGCTTGGAGTCCGACACTTGGGTTGCAGTTGGCGAACCACTGATGGCACCCGACTACCTCGCCTGGTCATTCGACGCCAACGGCGATGGTCTGCGCGACGTTGGGCTCTCGTCATTCCCGGCGATGGCATCGTCGACCTCGCCTGCTACACCAATGAAAATAGCCCTCACACGCTCACTCTGTATATTGCCCGTGGGGTTGGAGAGGGGCGATTGATGAATTTCGAGCAGTCATTCATATCCATGAGCAGTGAGACTCAGGTGCTTCACGCCTTCGCCGACAGGGATGGCGATGATCAAAAGGAGATTCTGTATGGCGGCATCGTCGGATCCGGGATCTCACGAGCTGCCAACATGACCGGAGACGGCATCGATGATCTCGTCGTGAACAATGCCGAGGGCGCCTACGCACTCCTGTCGAATTAGCACCCTCGCGCCACCTCGCTTGGTTCCACCACGGGCGGCTATCGTCTACTGCAGTGTCGAGTGAACGTCACGCCAAGGACCTCGCCGCGCAGGTGGCCGAGGCCGTCGAGATCCTGCTCGAGCGCTTCGACTCCGCCGGGCTCGCGGCCCCGCGCGAACAAGTTTATTGCGGCATCGTCAGCCTCGTGCTGCGCGTCGTGTTCCTGCGCTACGCCGAGGATCTCGGCCTGCGACCCGGCGCGGTGCGGGGCCTGCATGCGGAGCTCGTCGACGACGCCCGCATGCACCCCGAGTCGATGCATCAGCGCTTCGCCGCCCATGGTCGCTTGCTCGCGCTCGCGCGCGGCGTGTTCGAGGGCGACGAGCTGCCCTCGCCGCCGCTCGACGACGGTGTCGTGCATGCCCTGCTCGAGCGCCTGTTCGTCGTCGGCCCCCTCGACATCGAGCAGCTCGGCTCGGTCTACGAGTCGCTGCAGCCCGGCGCGGCGCGGCGACGCAGCGGCAGCCACTACACGCCGCGCGAGCTGACCGAGCGAGTCGTTCGCCGCACGCTCGCGCCGATCCTGGCCAGCCTCGGGCCCGAGCCGAGCGAGGTGCAGCTGCTCTCGCTGGGCGTCTGCGATCCGGCGATGGGCTGCGGTGCGTTCTTGCTCGAGACCTGCCGCCAGCTCGCCGACCAGCTCGTCGCCGCGTGGGCGCGCAGGGGCGAGCTCGCGGGCATCCTCGCGCTGCACGGCGACGCGCTCGTGCACGCGCGCCGGCTCGTCGCGCAGCGCTGTCTCTACGGTGTCGACAAGGACGCGACCGCCGTCGCGCTCGCCAAGCTGTCGCTCTGGCTGCTCACGATGAGCCGCGAGCTGCCCTTCACCTTCGTCGACCACGCGCTGCACCACGGCGACTCGCTCGTCGGCCTCGACCTCGACCAGATCTCGCGCTTTGACTGGCAGGCCGGCACGCAGCCGGCGGTGTTTGGCGAGCTGGCCGAGCTGCCGATCGCGAAGGTCCGCCTGATCGCCGACGCCTGCGTGGGTGCCTTCTTTGCCGCGACCAAGGACAAGGCACGCGAGCTCGAGCGTGTGCGTCGCAAGACGACCCTCGCACGCTGGCTCGGCGGCGAGGCATCGCTCGAGGCAGAGGTGCAGGCGATGGCGGCGGAGATCCGCGCGCGGCATGCCCCCTTTCATTGGTGGCTGGAGCTGCCCGCGACGCGCCTGGTCGCGATCGTCGGCAACCCGCCCTTTGGTGGCAAGGACACGCTGGCCAACCAGGGCCCCGGCTACCGCGACATGCTCAAGCACCTCTATCCGGGCGACACCGGTGTGCGCGGCAATTGTGACGTGTCTGCCTATTTCATGCGTCGCGCGGCGCAGCTGCTCGGCACGCGGGGCACCTTTGGCCTGATCTCGACCAACACGATCGCGCAAGGCGACACGCGCTCGATCGGGCTCCAGCAGCTCGTGCGCGAGGGATGGACGATCTACGAGGCCGAGCGCTCGCTGGTCTGGCCCGGCAGGGCGGCGGTGATGATCGGTCTCGTCCACGCGGCGCGCGGCCTGGCGGAGCAGCACGTGGGTCGTTGCGTGCTCGACGGTCAGATCGTGACGGCCATCGACTCGCGGCTGCGCGTCGGCGCCGAGCAGCCCGATGCGCGGGTGCTCGCGTCGAATCGCGGCGCGGTCGGGCAGGGCGCCGCAATCCTCGGCATCGGCTTCACCCTGACGCCCGCGCAATACCATGCGCTGGCCGCCGCCGATGCCAAGAACCTCGAGCGCATGCAGCCTTACCTCGGCGGCGAAGCGCTCAACACCAACCCCGATCAATCCTTCGATCGCTACGTGATCGATTTCGGTGCGCTCGACCTCGACGAGGCCCGCCAATACCCCGACTTGCTCGAGCACGTGCGCATCCACGTCAAGCCGATGCGCGACAAGCTCGGCGGCCATGCCGTCGCCGAGCGCCGCAAGACGCAGTGGTGGCGCTTTGCTGGCGGCGCGCCCGAGCTCTACGAGAGCCTGCGCGGGCTCGACCGCTGCCTCGTCGCCTCGCAGGTCACCAAGCACCTCGCCTTTGCCTTTCAGCCGACCACCCAAGTCTTTGCCCACACCCTCAACGTATTCACGATGTCCTGCGCGACCGCCTTCGCCGTGCTGCAATCACGCATTCACGAGGTCTGGGCGCGCCTCCACGCTTCGTCGCTCGAAGATCGCATGCGCTACGCCGCCCGCGAGTGCTTCGAGACCTTCCCCTTCCCGGCCCCCGACCCGCGCACCGTCCTCCCCACGCTCGAGTCGATCGGCCAGGCGTTCCACGACGCCCGCGCCCGCACCATGCTCGACACGCAGCGCGGCTTGACCAAGACCTACAACGCCATGAAGGATCCCGCCTGCAGCGACGCCGCGGTGCTCGAGCTGCGGCAACGCAGCGAAGCGATGGACCGCGCCGTGCTCGACGCCTACGGCTGGACCGACCTCGAGGTGCCGCCCTTCTGCCCGTGCACTGCCGCGGACCGGCGTGCCCTCGCCGAGCTCGAGCACACCCTGCTCGACCGCCTCACCCAGCTCAACGCCGCGCGCGCCGGGCTGGTCGTCAGCTGGCGCAGCTAGCCGCGCTCACGCGACCACGGTCGCGACGGCATCCGCCTCGACCTTCGCGCTCGGCCACACGCAGCTTCGCTCGACTCGCACGCCCGCGGCCACCTGCGCGCCCGCACCGATCTCGACGCAAGGCCCGAGCTTGGCCCCGGCGCCGATCCTCGCGTTCGCGCCGATCCGCACGGGCTGCACGAGCTCGACGCCGGGCCCGAGCTCGGCGCTGGGGTCGACGCCGACGAGGGGCTGCTCGGCCCAGGGCAGGGCGACGCGACCTTCGAGCACGTTGGCGAGGCCCTCGAGGTAGCGCTCGATCGTCGAGTGCTCCCACCAGTAGCCGCGGTGCACCCACGCATCGATGCCCTGCTCGGTCTCGAAGAGCGCGCGGTAGGCCGTCCGCACGATGCACTGCTCACCTTGGGGCGGCACGCGGTCGAGCAGGCGCGGGCTGATCACGTGCACGCCGGTGAACATCATGCGCGGGCCGACCTGCGCGTCGGCGAGGCCCGGCCGGCGCTTGCCCAAGAAAGTCGCGAGCTTGCCCTCGGGCCCGAGCGCGAGCTCGCCTCCCCACACGCCCTCGCGATCCTCGCGCAGCACCATCGTGGCTTCGCTGTCGCGCGCGGCGTGCTGGGCGAGCAAAGGCGCGAGCGCGAGATCGGTCAGGATCTTGCCGTTGACGACCACGATCGGCGTGCCGTGGCCGTCGTCGAGCAGCGGTCGGGCCTGGCGGAGCCCGCCACCGGTGCCGAGGATCAAGCCCTCCTCGTGCGAGTAGGCGATCGCGACGCCGAGCGCCGCGCCGTCGCCGAGCTCGGCCTCGATCTGCTCGCCGAGGTGGTGGAGGTTGATGACGATCTCGCGGATGCCCTGCGCGCGCAGCCACAGCACCGACCAGCGGACCAGCGGCGCGCCGCAGATCGGCAGCATCGGCTTGGGCCGCAGGGCCGTGAGCTCGCCGAGCCGCGTGCCGAAGCCGGCGGCCAAGATCATCGCTCGGGGGGTCTTCGCGCTCATATCCACACCAGCTTCTCGAGCATCATGATCGTGATGATCAGCATCGCGACCCACAGCAGGATCGTGATCACGCCGCGCCCGACGATCTCCTGGCGCGCGCGCTGCAGCGCGAGCGACTGATCGGCGAACACTTCTTCGTCGCGCGGACCCTCGGCAAGCCCGAGCGCGGCGCTGGTCTGGCGCTCGAACTGCCGCTGGTGTCGCCACACGAGCGCGGTGAGCAGCAGGATGAAGGCACCGCCGCCGCCGAACAGCCACACGCGGATGCGGATCAGCCAGCGCGCCTTGAAGTCGGCGAGCGTCTCGACCTCGCGGGCGCGGGTGTCGAGCGCGACCGGGGGCCCATACACGACGGGCTCGAGGCTGCCGATCAGGAAGCTGCGCACGCGCGCGACCTCGGCCGCGTCGAGGCCCTGCGCGGCCTTGCCCTGCGCGAAGCTGGCGAGCGTGTCGAGGTAGGCCTGCTCGCGCGAGAGCTCGAACTGCTTGTCGACGCGCGGCAGGCTCAGCTGCTCGCGCTGCGCGGCGATCAAGGGCTCGAGCGAGCGCGGGTCGCCGGGCGCGAGCGTCGATAGCTGGATGCGAGCGAGCGCCGACGACTGCTCGGGCGACGACACGCTCTGGTAGCCCTCGAGCTGCAGCAGGCCCTCGCCGAGCGTCGCGGGGATCGTCCACTCGCGGTCTTGCGCGACGTTGGGCGGCGGCGTCGCGGTGGCCAGCCACGCGCCGTCGGGCGCGTGGACGTCGACGAACACCGGCTTGCGCGTGCTGATCGCGTCGACCGCAAAACGAATGGTGTCGCCGGGCCGCGCGAGCTCGGTCTCGGGCAGGATGTCGACGGTCCCGGCGTGGCTGACGAAGCGCAGCGCTCGCTTCGGGCCGGGCTTGGGTGGTGCGAGCTCGGGCGGTGCAGCGGGAGGCGGTGTCTGGGGTGGCGCAGTCTCGGGTGGGCTGGGCGGTGGCGCAGCCGGACGCGGGCCCGGGAGGCGCACCTCGAAGCGCACGACATCGGAAGTGAGCACGCCCGCGAAGTCGGCGAGCCCGAGGCGATCGAGCGGGCCCTGATGGACGATCGGCGGATCGTCGGACTTGCCCTGCATGCCCGACCACTCACCGCTGAGCAGCCGCACCTCGACGCTCGCGTCGCGATCCGTCGGCGCCCACGGCTTGCCGCTCGGATCGGTCACGCGCACGAACACGCGGTTGCGAAAGCCGGCCACGAGGCGCCCGGCGAAGCGCAGGTCGATGCGCAGATCGTCGGGCTGCGGGTCGCTGTCGTCGGCCCACTGCAGCATGTTGCCGGCGACGACCTGCTCGGCCTTGCGAGCGCTGCGATGCTCGACGATCTCGACCTCGACCTGCTCGTCGAAGCGCGGCTGGCCGGCGATGTCGTAGTGGAGTTGCAGCGAGGCCGTGCCGCTCGCCGCGTCCGGGACCGCGAGCTCGAGCTGCGCGAGCCCGGTCCCGACTTCGGTCAGCGAGCCGAGCGGATGTCGAGTGCCCGCGGCGTCGACGAGCTCGGCCTCGACCGCGAGCGTGCGGTCGAGCGGACGCAGGTCGGCGCCGAGCACCTGGGTACGCAGCGCGAGCGACTGGCCGGGCTGCCACTGCGCGTCGACCTGCACGTCGACCGAGTGCAAGATCTTCTGGCTCGAGCTCCACATGCTGAGCACGACCGCGAGCGCCAACCCGAGCGGACCCGCGATGATGAGCGCGCCATGCAGACGCGGCGTCTCGCGCTCGGCCGGCTCGCTCGGATCCACGTCGTTGGGCTCGGGCTCGGACATCGGCGGGATCGGCGAGATCGGGGCGGGCGCGCCCCTTTCGTCTTTCCGGCATTGTCGTATCCTCCGCGGCCAAATGAAAGTCAGCGTCATCGGGACGGGATACGTGGGCCTCGTGGCCGCCGCGGCGTTCGCCGAGCACGGCAACCACGTCGTGTGTGCAGACATCGACGAGACCAAGATCGCCAAGCTCCGCGAGGGCGTGATCCCGATCTACGAGCCCGGGCTCGAGCCGCTGGTCAAGCGCAACGTCGCGGCCGGTCGCCTCGAGTTCACGACCAGCAACGCCGAGGCGGCCAAGCACGGCGAGGTCATCTTCCTGGCCGTCGGCACGCCGACCGACGGCGCCGACGGTGCGCCCAAGCTCGACTACCTGTTCGCGGCCGCGCGCGAGATCGCCGAGCACCTCGATGGCTACACGGTCATCGTCAACAAGAGCACGGTCCCGGTCGGCACCGCCGAGCGCGTCACCCGGATCATCAAGGACCAAAACCCGAGCGCCGACTTCGTGGTCGCGTCGAACCCCGAGTTCCTCAAGGAGGGCGTCGCGGTCCAGGACTTCATGCAGCCCGACCGCGTGATCATCGGGACCGACGACGAGCAGGCCCGCAAGGTGCTCGAGCGCCTCTACCACCCCTTCTTCCGCACGAGCGAGCGCGTGCTGTTCATGAGCGCGCGCTCGGCCGAGCTGACCAAGTACGCCTCGAACGCCTACTTGGCCGCGCGCATCTCGTTCATCAACGACATCGCCAACCTCTGCGACGCGGTCGGGGCCGACGTCGAGCAGGTTCGTCGCGGCATGGGCAGCGACGCGCGCATCGGCAACAAGTTCCTGTTCCCGGGCGTCGGCTACGGCGGCTCGTGCTTCCCCAAGGACACGCGCGCGCTGATCTACACGGCGCGCCAGCACGGCCTCGGCATGTCGATCGTCGCTGCGGCCGAGCGCATCAACGAGGGCCAGAAGCTCGTGCTCGTCCGCAAGGTCCGCGCGGCCTTCAACAACGACCTGACCGGCAAGACCGTCGCTGTCTGGGGCCTCGCGTTCAAGCCCAACACCGACGACATCCGCGAGGCCCCGGCGCTCACGATCGTGCGCTCGCTCGCGAGCGACGGCGCCAAGCTGCGCCTCTCGGATCCGGAGGCGCGCGAGACC
>WBZP01002811.1_pt1 | contig 13473 bp, 12 predicted proteins | sample 5204301 | NCBI WGS metagenome assembly WBZP01 (sample SAMN12412401, study PRJNA552823) | activated sludge metagenome | isolation source: activated sludge from nitrification reactor of wastewater treatment plant... | place: USA: Pennsylvania | collected 2017 | reverse complement strand
GACTGGATCATTCGGCGCAGGCGCACCTTGCGCGGCGGCCGCTCCTGCAGGTCGTGCTGCATGGCCAGCGCCATCGCTTTGTCAAGCTGCTGCTGCGGACTGAGGCCGGGACTCCACAGGCCGTCGGCAGGAAGCGCCGTGAGCGCCGGCGGCAAGGCGATGCCGCCGCCGGCCGGACCCATTGGCCAGCGATCATTGTCATGCAGATGATTGGCGTAGAGCAACGCCAGATCGGGCCGCCGACGAGCCTGCTGCCCGGCCTGCAAGAGGGCCTCGCTGCAGGCGACATGGTCGGCATGCGGATCAAGTTGCGGGTGCGGCATGACGACGATCTGCGGGCGAAAGTGGTCGAGCAGGGCAACCAGATCGGCGAGCAGATTCCTGCCGCTGGGCAGTCCGTCAGCGTCGGCCGGGAGCGGCAGTGAATTGTACCGGCGTGCCGAGCGGACATCCGCTTCGCCCGACTCGCGTGAAGGGAACACCTTGTCCGGCTCGACCAGCATGGACGGCAATTGCAGGCAATAGTAGCCCAGCTGCAGACACCGGCTCTGCGCCACGCCGCCCCAGAGCGGCACAGCCAGGCTGTCCCAGCAGCGCAATCGGCCTTTCAGGCGCGCCGCCTGCGCCGCGTCGAGGCCAAGCCGGCGATAGCCGTCCGCCTCGATTTCACCTTGTGTGACGGTGACGATGATGACTTCGCGAGCCCGACTGTAGAGGCCGAAAGCTGCCAGCTCGGCGTCGTCGGCGTGCGGCGCGAGGAGCAACAATCGGCGTTGCGTATAGTCGGGATTGGCTAGCACGTAGAGCCGCGCCTGTGCCGCCAGCGAGCAATGGCGGCCAACGATCGGCAGGCTGCCGCCGGCAAGCGCCGCCGCCTGTCCGGAGAGGTTGAGGTAGCGCCGGCCGCGCGCGCCGCGCTCGAAATCCTGCCGGTCATCACCAACGATGACATGCGGGTCGAACAGGCGGCCGAGCGAATTGCTGCGCATCTGCACTTCGAGAATCAGCGTCTCGCCGGGCGGCAACCCGGCCGACAGGTGCAGACGCCCATCGGCCAGCCTGACCTCCTGGCATGCCGTATCAGCCGGAAAGTCGTACGAGTAATCGGCTTGCGGCGGGTAGAACAGATGGTCGGCGAACCACGCTTCATGCGCGATCCAGCCGGCGAGCAGCAAGGCCGGCGGCCACCACCAGGAGATCAGGCTGCCGAGGCCGGCCAGGGCGAGCACGCTACCCAGGACGAACATCCTTTTCCGCCGACGGTGGCGATCGAGCAACTGCTGCTTGCGGGCGACCTTCATCGCGCGGACAGGCACGCCTGCGCGCCTAGCGCCGGTAAACCGGCACGCGGTGACACCAGCGATCCTTGTACGGGCGATCCGCGCGGCCGAAAGAAAAGCGCAGAGGTTTGCGCAGGGCGCGTGCTTCATCCCAGGCGGCGAGCGTATTGAGGAAGGTCAGCACGCTCCCCGGGCTGAGCTCCTTGGTCTGCGGATCCACGCCGCCGTTAATGTACTCAACCGACAGCCAGCGCGGCGCTTCGACGCGATAAATGATCTGGATAGCCACCGGCCTATCGTTGCACAGCAGGAGCGAGCCGGTCATGAATTCGCGCAACAGCTCGAAAACCTCCCCGAGGTGAGCCTTGCCGCGCGGAGCAAAACCCCAGCGACGCTGAAACAGGTCGGCATAGATCATCGCCTGCTGCATCGGCGACAGATCGGCCATCGCCTGCCACCGGCCGCCGGCCTCTTCGAAAAGGCGCAACTCGCGCCGCTGATTGTAGCGAAACTTCTTCGAATACTCCTCCGGGGAACGCGCCAACGCCAGACCCTCGACCTGCGGCTTCAGTCCGCTGATCTGCTCGGCGTTGATCTCCGAAACGTAGCGCATGCGCTGACGAACCGGGACGCGCACGTCGTCGGCAATGGGCAGGATGATTTCGGCATTGCCAAGGTCGAACAGGTTGCGCCGGCCACTCTGCCGGAGGACGTCCTTGGCCAAGGCGAGACACCCACCCCAACAGGGAACGGCCGCCAGCAGATCGTCGCCGGAAAACCAGCCAAGGTAGCGGACGGGAATGCGCGCCAGGTACGAAAGACGCCCGACGATCTCGGGATGGGTCGCGACGCTGCCACCGAAGTGATGCCACGCTTCATCATATTCGTCGGCATCGATCTCACGCCAGCCGCGCTCGCGCCAGAGGCGGAGCAGATTCAGCATCGCTCACCGGTCTCTGTCTGGCCATGCACTGCGCCCATCTCCACTCTGCCGCCATACCACATCTTCCCTGCGCCCCCAGGCTCGTCCGAAAGCAGGAATTTACACCTTTTTGCACCACTTGCCTGCGCGGAGCGGCAAGCCAGGCAAGCCGGAGGCACGGCTGGCGAGACACGATCCCTTGCCAATGGCTTGCATCCCGGCATGGATCGGGGAAAATGCAGGGCTTGCCGCCGGCATCCTGGCCGGACCACATCCAGCCTTGCGAAGGAGCCGAGCAGGCATGAACGAGACAGCCGACATCCTGATCAGCATCGTCATCCCGACTTACAACTACGCGTATCCGCTGCCGCGCGCGCTCGATTCGGTACTCGCCCAACAGGCCGACGATGTGGAACTGATCGTCGTCGACGACGGTTCGACCGACCAGACAGGCGAAGTGCTGGCCGGCTACCTTGCCCGCCATCCAGGGCTTTGCGTCATCCGCCAGGCAAACGCCGGCGCCGCGGCAGCGCGCAACAGCGGCATTCGCGCCGCACGTGGAACCTATGTCCTGCTGCTCGATGCCGACGATCAGCTGGTGAGCGACGCACTGGCGAGCCTGCGCGCGGTGCTTGACGAGCGGCCCGGCGTCGGGATGATCCTCGGCGCCCACGTTTCGGTCTACCCGGACGGACGCGAGCGCCTGCGCGTGCCGGCACCCGTCCCTGCCGCTTCGCCGCTCGCACTGGCGAAGCGCTACCTGCTCGACAAACGAATCGCCATCTCGCACGGCTGCACGCTGTTCCGCCGCGACCTGCTGCTGCAGCGTCCCTACCCGGAAAACCTGCGCTCGGGCGAGGACGTGGCGGTTTTCGCGCACCTGCTGGTCAACGCGCCGGTTGTCGTCACCCAGCGACCCGTGGCACGCATCTACAAGCACCCGGGCAGCCTGCGGCACAATCGGCAGAACGAGGAGGAGCGCGCCGCGCTGATGACCAACGAAGTCTTCGCCAGCCTGCCTGCCGAGTGTCAGCCGCTACGCCGAGCGTACGAAGCCAGACGCTTCCTCTCGGCTTTTCGCGCCGCCGTTCTCGCCGGCGACCGGAAAAGCGCCCGCCGCTATTATCTGCGGGCTGTTCGCCTCAGCCCGCGACAGGCCCTGCGCTGGAGCTATGCACGCAAGGCGATACGTTTGTTCATCTGGTTCTGACCGCTGTACTTCACCTTTGACGACTGACCACATGCCCGCTCTCGCCACGCTCGCGCGTCGCTTACCGCCGCCAGTTCTTGCCTTCCTGGCCAGCCTCGTACTGTCTGCGGTCGCCATCTCCGGCACGCTCATCGTCGGCAAGGACGCCGCCTACTATCTGGACATTGCGCAGCAGACGCTCGAACGCGGTCCGGGCGTCGCTTTCCAGATCGAGTCGTGGCCTTGGTTTCCGCTTCTGGTCGCCGGATCAGCCCGGCTGAGCGGGCTGCCGCTGGAGTTCCTGGCCCATCTCTGGTGTGCGCTTTTTGCCGCCGGGACCTCCGCCTTGCTCGTCGCCGCGACGCAGGAGCGGCTGCCGGGCAGTGGCTACTGGGCCTGTCTGATCGTCCTGGCGATGCCTGCCTTCAACCAGTTTCGCGACGACATCATCAGGGAGCACGGCTTCTGGTTCTTCGTCGCCCTTGCCCTCCGGCTCAGCCTGCACTGGTTCGAACGGGGCGGCGGCTGGCGGGCGGCGGCCATCCAGCTTGCCATTGCCGGGGCGGTCTTCTTCCGCCTGGAAGCACTCTTCCTGATTCCCGCGCTGACCCTCTGCCTGTGCTGCGAGCTGCGGACGCGTCAGGGCTGGCTGCGTCTGCTCCAGCTCAACCTCCTGCCGCTGCTTGGCGCGGCCGTCGTGCTGCTCGCCATCGTCAGCGGAAGCGGCGTCTCGCAACCGAGAATCCTCTACTTCCTGTCGCTCATCGACCCGCACAGCCTGCTCGCCCGTCTTGACCTCATGGCAGGCAGCTTCGCCAAGGCAGCGCTGGCGAAATACGCCGCCGACGAAGCGCGGCAAATCGTGGTGTACGGCTTGTCGCTCGCCCTGCTGACCAAGTTTCTTGCCCTCAACGGTCCCTTTGTCCTGCCCTTGCTGCTCAGGCAGAGCTGGTCCGCCATGCGCCTGAACTACCCGGCTCTGCGGCCTTTTGCCTGGGCCTGGCTGCTCTATCTGCTGTTGTTGCTGATCTACTTCATTCAGAAGGGTTTCGTCAATTCGCGTTACGTCAGTCTTCTGAACCTGCTCGCACTACCTTTCCTGACCACCGTCCTGCTCGTTTTCGTGCACCGCTTTCCGCGTCTGGCCAAAGGCCTGGTTGTCGTTTCCTGCCTGGTGATGGTGAATAACGTCACCTCTTTCGGCGCCAGGAAGACGCACTACCTGGAAGCTGCTTCCTGGGTGGCACAGCACACTGCGCAGGCAGACGCCATCTACTATGAGGACCCGCGCATCGCCTACTACGCCGGCCGCGGCTATCCAATTCCTCTTCTTTCAACCGAGGAAGCGCTGGGTCAGGCGCCGCAAAGCTTCCGTTACTTCGTCCTGACGCCGAAACGTGACGAGTCGACGCTCCACCCGCTGCTGGCCGAGCAGCACAAGCGCGTTCTCGGCCGCTTCGCCAATCGCAAAGGCGACAGCGTGCTGATCGTCGGCGATTGATGTTCGCTGCAGCTTGCCAGCCGGCGGTCGGCGCGCCTAGGCACCGGCGGGCGGACAAGCGTTGCGCGGCGGCCGCCTGCCGCGCCCCGGCAGAATGAAGCGGCCGGGGTCGACGGCGTCAACCAGCGCATCGGCCATCGGTGGCGGCGCGCCGCTGATCAGGCAGGCGAGCAGCTCGCCGGCGAGCGCCGACCAGACGATACCGCGCGCGCCGAAACCGTTGACCAGAAAAAGGCCCGGCACGCGCGGCAGCTTGCTCAAGGGCATGATCGGCCCGGCCAGCCCGATCGCCCCGCTGTCGGCAACGGAACCGATCATCGGCAGACGGTCGGGCGCCAGCGGGCGAAAACCGACGCGACCACCAATCTCGGCCGGGCGGATCGCCTTGCCGTAGCCGGGCAGGATGAAGTTGAGCCGGGCCAGATTCTCGGCGTGGTCGCCCTCGCGCAAGGCCGCCTCACCGTCATCAACGGCGAACGTTGCGCCGGCGCAACGCACGCCGTCGACTGCCGGAGTGACATAGCCCAGACGACAGACCACCACCAGCGGCGGCGAACCGGCTTCTGCCGCGAGATGCGAAACCTGTCCGCGCGCCGAGCGCAGAGGCAGGTGTGCAGTGACGGCAAAACGCTTGGCATCGGTAGCGTTGGCGAGGACGAGGATGGGCGCTTCGGCGATGACCTCCCCGGCCGCATCGCGGACGTTCCAGAGCCCGGACCGGCGCCCGATGTGCGCGACCTGGCAGCCAAAATGCCGGCGAATCGCCTGGCCGCAGCGGACTACGTTGGCGAGGCAAAGCGACGCCGGATCGACCCAGCCGCCGCGCGGAAACCACCAACCGCCGTTGGCCACCGGCCAGCCAGCAAGTTGGCCGGCTGCCGCTTGGTCGACGAAACGCACAACGTCAGCCGCCGGTTCCTGCACCTCGACGACGCGCTGCTGTGTAGCGGCGTGCGCAGCGTCGCGCCCCAGGTGGAGGACGCCGGTCTGCTCCCAGCGCAGCGGCAGACCGTCCACGGCGAGGTCGGCAAAGTGCCGCAGCGCATACTCGAATGCAGTGTGCGTCAGCTTGCTGAGACGGTTGTCGTCGAGCGAGGGAAGCGGGCGCAGAACGCCGGTGAGGTTGCCCGAGGCGCCCTGGCCGGGTCCTGCCGCGCGCTCCACCAGGTCTACCGTCCAGCCGCGCGCAACCAATCGCTCGGCAGCGCTACTGCCGGCGAGCCCGGCGCCAACGACGATCGCATGCTGTGTCATGGGTCAAGCGCTAAGGCGCGCTACTCCGGGCGCATCTGCGGAAAGAGGATGACATCGCGGATGTTCGCCGCATCGGTGAGCAGCATGACCAGACGATCGATGCCGACGCCACAGCCAGCGGTCGGCGGCAAGCCGTATTCAAGCGCACGAATGTAATCGGCATCGTAGTACATCGCCTCCTCGTCGCCCGCGTCCTTCGCCTTCGCCTGTTCGAGGAAACGCGCCGCCTGCTCTTCCGGATCGTTCAACTCCGAAAAACCATTGGCGATTTCCCGGCCGGCGATGAACAACTCGAAACGCTCGGCGACTTCCGGCTCGCGGTCGCTGCGCCGGGCGAGCGGACTGACTTCCGCCGGGTAGTCGACGATGAAGGTCGGCTCCCACAGATCCGCCTCGGTCGTCTCCTCGAACAGCGCCAGCTGCAACGCGCCCAGACCCATCTGCGGCCCGGTCTCGACGTGCAGGGCAGCGAGCTTGCCGCGCAGCCAGACGACATCGGCCAGCTGCTCGGCGCTGAAACCCGGATGGCTGCGCCGAATGGCGTCGACGATCGTCAGGCGGGCAAACGGCTTGCTGAAATCGAGCACCCTGCCCTGGAACTCGAAAACTTCGCAAGCAAGCGCCTCGCGCGCGCTTTGGCGTAACAGACCCTCGGTGAAGTCCATCAACTGCCGATACTCCGCGTACGCCTCGTAGAACTCCATCATCGTGAACTCCGGGTTGTGGCGCGGACTCAGGCCCTCGTTGCGGAAGTTGCGGTTGACTTCGAAGACCTTCTCCAGACCGCCGACGACCAGGCGCTTGAGGTACAACTCAGGCGCAATGCGCAGGAAGAGCTGCATGTCGAGCGCATTGTGATGCGTCTGGAAGGGTCGCGCTGTCGCGCCTCCGGGAATCGGGTGCATCATCGGCGTCTCGACCTCGAGGAAGCCGTGGCTGACCATGTAATTGCGGATCGACTGGACGATGCGGCTGCGCACGACGAACGTGAAGCGCGACTGTTCGTTGGTGATCAGATCGACGTAGCGCATGCGGTACTTTTGTTCCTGATCGGTCAGGCCGTGGAACTTCTCCGGCAGCGGCCGCAGCGACTTGGCGAGCAGCCGAATCTCCGCACACTCGATCGTCAGCTCGCCGGTGCGCGTGCGGAAGAGCGTGCCGACGACGCCGACGATGTCGCCCATATCCCAGCGCTTGAAAGCGCTGTAGTTCTCCTCGCCGATCAGATCCCGGCTGACGTGCGCCTGTATGCGGCCCGAAAGATCCTGCAGCGTGACGAAAGAAGCCTTGCCCATGACGCGCTTGAGCATGATGCGCCCGGCCAGCTTTACTGCGACGGCGGCGGCGACCAGATCTTCGCGCGTCCGCCCGTCGTAGAGCTCGTTGATCTTGCCCGCCGTATTCTCGCGCGCGAAATCGTTCGGGTACGCGTTGCCGGTCTGCCGCCACTCGGCCAGCTTGGCCCGGCGCTCGGCAATGATGTGGTTTTCGTCCTGCTGCGGCGAGCAGTCCTGCGCGCTGTCGTCTTGCTTCACGCCTTACACTCCCTGTTTGAGGCTGGCTTCGATGAACTGGTCGAGATCGCCGTCGAGCACGCTCTGCGTGTTGCCGACCTCGACATTCGTCCGCAAGTCCTTGATGCGCGACTGGTCGAGCACGTAGGACCGGATCTGGTGGCCCCAGCCGATATCCGACTTGGCGTCCTCGAGCTTCTGCTGCTCGGCCTGCCGCTTTCGCATCTCGGCTTCGTAGATGCGCGATTTCAACATCGCCATCGCTTCCGCCCGGTTGCGGTGTTGCGAGCGGTCGTTCTGGCACTGGACGACGATGTTGGTCGGCAGATGCGTGATGCGCACCGCCGAGTCGGTCTTGTTGATGTGCTGACCGCCGGCGCCGGACGCGCGGTAGGTGTCGATACGCAACTCGGTCGGGTTGATGTCCACCTCGAACGAGTCGTCGATCTCGGGATAGGCCGAGACCGAGCAGAAACTCGTATGGCGGCGCGCGTTCGAATCGAACGGCGACTTGCGCACCAGGCGGTGAATGCCGGTTTCCGAGCGCAGCATGCCGTAAGCGTACTCGCCGGAGATCTTCAGGCTCGCCGTCTTGATGCCGGCCACCTCGCCGGCCGACTCCTCGAGCACCTCGACCGCGTACCCCTTGCGTTCGGCGTAACGCAGGTACATGCGCAGCAGCATCGCTGCCCAATCCTGCGCTTCGGTCCCGCCGGCACCAGCCTGAATGTCGACAAAACAGTTCAACGGGTCGGCCGGATTGTTGAACATGCGGCGGAATTCGAGCGCGGAGATTTCTTTCTCGACCCCGTCGATGTCGGCCAGGACCGCGTTCAGCGTCTCGTCATCGTTCTCCTCGCGCGCCATGGCGAAGATCTCGGCCGCATCGCGCAGCGCGTCGCCAACCCGGTTCAGCGTGAGGACGACGTTTTCCAGCGACCGCCGCTCGCGACCGAGTTCCTGTGCCCGCTCCGCATTGTCCCAGACGCGCGGATCTTCCAGTTCGCGCGCAACGGTCTTTAACTGATCGGCTTTCTGATCGTAGTCAAAGATACCTCCGCAGCTCGCCGGCTCGCTGAGCCAGGTCGGCGAGCCGGTTTTCGATCGTGTTGAGTTGTTCCGCTTCCATGCTTTCGCCTGCCTTTGCCAAGTGAGGTGGGCATTATACGCCGTCGTTCCGCCAGCCGCCGCTGCCCGGCTTGCCGATCAAGGGCAATTTCGCGATGCTGACGAAGAAGGCTTCGAGTCTCGATCAAGTCGTCGTCATTGACTCTGATCTCGGCCAGTCCGACGTGTTTCAACGTGTCGGCCGGTCTGAAACCGATGACGGGACACCAGTTGCCCAAGGCAGCCTCGCCGCACGATTCGGTAGTCCACGGCGCCATTGCCGACACAACACCCGACGCCTGGGGCCCGGCCCGTCACCGCCCGGGAGCACGCCACGCGGCACCAGGATGATCGGCGGCTGCAAGCCCTCACGAAACTGGCCTATCTGCTCGCAGTGGATGCTTCCAGCCAGGTCGGTGCGTTGCGCCTGCGCGATCCGCATGGCAAGAGGGGATGGCGACGCACCGGTGAGCGGTCCCATGTTCGCTGGGAGGGCGGCAAGGGCTTCTGCTATACTCGCCGCATGACCAGCGCCGCATGCTCATGAATCCGCTCCAGCCGTCAGCCAAGGCCCTCGACCTTGCGCGCCAGGTTCTGCGCATCGAAGCCGCGGCCATCCAGACGTTGAGCGAGCGGCTCGACGGCGCTTTTCTCGCCGCGTTGGCGCTTATCCTGAATTGTCGTGGTCGTATCGTCGTCAGCGGCATGGGCAAATCCGGCCACATCGGGCGCAAGATTGCGTCGACGCTGGCCAGCACGGGAACTCCGGCCTACTTCGTTCACCCGGCCGAAGCAAGTCATGGCGACCTTGGAATGATCACGCGCGATGACGTGCTGCTCGCACTCTCGAACTCCGGCGAGAGCGCCGAGCTGCTGACCATCGTGCCGATCATCAAGCGTCAGGGCGGCAAGCTGATCACCGTGACCGGCAACTGCCGGTCATCGCTGGCGCTCACGGCTGATGTCCACCTCGACGCGGCAGTCGCGCAGGAAGCCTGTCCGTTCAATCTGGCGCCAACGGCGAGCACGACGGCCGTTCTCGCGCTGGGCGACGCGCTGGCGGTTGCCTTGCTCGACGCACGTGGTTTTGGTCGCGATGATTTCGCCCGTTCGCACCCGGGTGGCTCGCTTGGCCGGCGTCTGTTGACCCATGTGCGCGATGTCATGCGCAGCGGCCCGGCAGTGCCACGCGTTGTTCCGGGAACACCGCTGCCCGCCGCCATCCTCGAGATGTCGCGCGGCGGCATCGGCATGACCGCGGTGGTCGATGCCGAGCAGCGGGTGATCGGCATCGTCACCGACGGCGACCTGCGACGGGCCTTCGCGCGAAATCTCGATCTCCGGACATTGTCTGTCGCCGATATCATGGGCCGGCAACCCCATACCATCGACCCAGACAAACTGGCCGTCGAGGCAGTCAAGATGATGGAACAGTTCAAGATCAACCAATTGCCGGTCGTCGAGGAAAATGGCCGGCTGCTCGGCGCACTGAACATGCATGATCTTTTCCAGGCAAAGGTCATTTAGATGATACCTGCTGCACGGCACCCGCAGGCGGCGGATTGCGCACGCCGGCTAAGGCTGATGGCCTTTGACGTCGACGGCGTGCTGACCGACGGTTCGCTTTTCTTCACCGACGATGGAATCGAGCTCAAGGCGTTCAATACCCTTGACGGCCTGGGCCTCAAGATGCTGCAGCAGGCGGGAATCATTGTCGCTGTCATTACCGGTCGACGGGCGCGCTGCGTCGAGCTGCGTGTGCAGAATCTCGCCATCCCGTACCTCTTCCAGGGGGTTGACGACAAGCTGGCAGTCATGTGCTCGCTGCTCGACGAAGTTGGTCTCGGCCTCGCCGAGGCGGGCTACATGGGTGACGACCTGGTCGACCTGCCGGTAATGACAGCCTGTGGTTTTTCGGCGACGCCGAGCGACGGCCACGCGCTGGTCAGACAACATGCGGCGCTGACGACCGTTCGCGGCGGCGGCCGGGGTGCCGTGCGCGAAGCGTGTGAATTCGTTCTCGCTGCCCAGGACACACTTAGCACAGCCTGGGCGCCCTTCCTGCCGAAAGGCCGCCCATGAGACAATGGAGCACGGCAATCCTGCCGGTAAGCATTCTGCTCACGCTTGCCGCCCTGACCTTCTGGCTGCGCTATGTCACCGAGTTCCCGGACGCACGTAACGACGGCAAGCATCGCCACGATCCGGACTACATCGTCGACAATGTCACCGTGCGCAAGTTCGACAAGGCGGGCACGCTGCAGCACACGCTGGTGGCCGCCGAGCTGCGGCACTATCCGGACGACGATTCGACCGATCTGATCAGACCGACCTTGATCTACCTCCAACCGGCGCGACCGCGACTGACCGTCAAGGCCGCCCATGGTCGACTGAGCTCGAAAGCCGAGCGGGTCGATTTGCACGACGACGTCGAAGTGCAGCGCGACGCCGAGGGCAAACACGAGCAATTGCTCGTCCGGACTTCCGAACTGACCGTCCTGGCCGACGCCGAGAAGGCCTTTACCAAGAGCAAGGTGATCATCACCCAGGGAAAGTCGTCGATTCAGGGGGTCGGTATGCAGGTCGATCACAGGTTGCGGACCTTCGTGCTGGAAGCTCAGGTCAGCGGGCTGATCGAAAGCCATTTGGTCAAATAAGAAGCCATCACCATGAAAACGAACTACTCTGATCGCGCTGCCTTCTGTCTTCTGCTGGCCCTCGCCTTGCCGGCGCAAGCCGAGCGCGCCGACCGCGACAAGCCGATCCACCTCGAAGCGGATCGTATGAGCATCGACGACATCAAGAAGATCCAGACTCTGGAAGGGAAAGTCGTTCTCATCCAGGGAACGATCGAGATCCGTACCAACCACTTGGTCGTCACGCAGGACGCCGACGGCTTCCAGAAAGGTTCGGCGACGGGTGGCGCCAATGGGCTTGCCCGTTTTCGTCAGAAGCGCGACGGTCGGGACGAGTTCATCGAAGGGGAAGCCGAGCGGATCGACTACGACGCACGCAGCGAAAAGGCCGAGTTTTTCAATCGTGCCTGGGTGCGCAGCGGACTTGACGAAGTGCGTGGTCAGTACATTTCCTACGACGCGCTGAATGAGTCTTACCTGGCCACGGCCGGTGGTGCGACGAAGAGCGCTGGCGGAACGAGCCAGGCGCGTGTGCGGGCAATCATTCAGCCGAAGAGCAAGACCAAGGCCGAAGCCAGTCCTGCCGCCCAGAAGGGCGAAGCCCTGATTCTCAAACCGGCCGCCAAGGTCAGCCCGAGAAGCGACTAACAAGACCGTTCATGCCGCGCAGCAACATTCGACGATAGCGCAGCGTGGATTTGACAAAGACGATATATCATCATTATTATTAGCACTCTACAGCTTTGTGCAGCGCACAAAAAACGCTTGACAAGCAGCAGCAGAAGTTTATAATTATCTCTATGGTGCAGTGCAGCAAACAGCTTGGGCCCTGATTCGGGCAAAGGCAGGCAAGGTTTTCCATTGTTGTGTTGTGCCTCTTTTCTTAAGGAGATTAACCATGTTCACGACCCCAGAGCAATTCGCCGCCGCCAACAAGGCTTCCGTTGACGCCATGCTGACTCTTGCCAATACCGCCTTGGCCAGCGCCGAACGTATCGCTGCGCTGAACCTCAACACCGCCCGCTCGATGCTTGAGGACGGTGTGGCCAATGCCAAAGCGATGCTCGGCGCCAAGGACGCACAGGAATTCTTCGCCGTACAGGCCTCTCTCGCCCAACCCAGCCTCGAAAAGGCCGTCGCCTATACGCGCAGCGTGTATGAAATCTCGGCCCAATCGAAAGAAGAGATGTCGAAGCTTCTCGAAGCGCAGTTTGCCGAGTTCCAGAAGCAAACGCTGGCGCTCCTCGAGAAAGCAACGAAAAACGCGCCGGCTGGTTCCGATGTCGCCGTTTCGGCCGTCAAGTCGGCCATTTCGGCGGCGACCTCAGCTTTCGACAGCATGAACAAAGCGGCCAAACAGGTTGCCGAGATCGCCGAAGCAAATGTCGCCGCTGCCACCAACGCAACGGTCAAGGCGGTTGGCGCAACGGCTGCCAACGTCAAGAAGTAAGTCTGATTACGCTTGTCATTCACGGAGAGACTCATGAGCACTATCGATCTGGAACAATTGGCCCAGAGCCAGAAAGCCAACGCCCAAGTCATGATGACGCTGGTTCGTACGGCTTTTCACGGTCTGGAGCAGTTGTCGGCTCTCAACCTCGCAGCCAGCCGCGAGCTGTTCAATACCAGCACCAGCGGCGCTCAGCAGTTGCTGAACGTCAAGAGCCCGGAGGAGCTGAAGGATGTCGCCGCTTCGGTTGCCCGACCCAACGTCGACAAGCTGCTCGAGTATTCGCGCAATTTGTACGAGCTGGCAGCGAACATGCAGCGCGAGATCACCTCGGTCATGGAAGAGCAGTACAACACCGCACGCCATAACGCTTCCGGCCTGATGGAAAAAACCGGCCTCGCCAGCCCGATCGGCGGCGAGGTTTTCGGTGCCGCGATGAAGCAGATGATGAACGCTTCGACGACCGCCTTCGAAAACATTTCTCAGATGGCCAAGCAGATGACCGACATCGTCGACGGTCGGCTCCACCTCGATGGCCGCGACATCCCGCTCGCCGCACCCGTGAGGACACGGCTGCGTGCCTGGCTCGACCACCGCAACCGGACATGGCCGGCCACCGC
>WBZP01005081.1_pt1 | contig 13474 bp, 10 predicted proteins | sample 5204301 | NCBI WGS metagenome assembly WBZP01 (sample SAMN12412401, study PRJNA552823) | activated sludge metagenome | isolation source: activated sludge from nitrification reactor of wastewater treatment plant... | place: USA: Pennsylvania | collected 2017 | reverse complement strand
GATTACGACAAGAACCAGCCGCTCTGGAAAGTGCTGCCCGAGTTCGTCGCCAAGCACCCGCGTTACGAGCGCATCGGCCTGCGCGACCTCTGCCTGCAGATTCACGACGTCTACAAGGCCAACGACGTGGCGCGCCTGACCACCGAGATGTACCTCTCGGACATGGTGCCGGCGATGCGCCCGGCCGACGCCTTCGCGAAGATGGCGCACCGCGAGATCGAGCGCGTGGCGATCGACCAGCTCGAAGGCCGCGTCACCGCCGTGCTGCTGACGCCCTACCCGCCGGGTATCCCGCTGCTCATCCCGGGCGAGCGCTTCAATGCCACGATCTGCAACTACCTGCGCTTCGCCCGCGACTTCAACAAGCAGTTCCCCGGCTTCGAGACGGATACCCACGGCCTTGTGAAGGGCGAGGACGGGCGCTATTACGTGGATTGCGTGAAATAGCAGAAGATGCTTGAAGTGTTGTTTTTATACATATGATTTAAAAAGGAATTCACGTCATGCTCGGTGGGCGATTGAATTTTTTGCGTATCTGGCCGATAGTCCTCCTGTGGATGCTTTCCTCGCAGGTGTTCGCACAGGCGGCGAACATCGTGTTCGCCACCGGTTCGGCGACCGTCATCGGAGCCGATGGCGTATCCCGCAAGGCCGAGCGTGGGACGGTGTTGCAGCCGGGTGAGACGGTCGACACCGGAGACGGCAAGGCGCAGCTGCGATTTCGCGATGGTGCGACGATCTCGCTGCAGCCGGGGACGCAGTTCCGCGTCGAGCAGTTCCGCTTCACGGAGCAGGACGGCAAGGCGGGCGAGCAGGATACGGTCGTGATGCGCCTGCTGAAGGGCACGCTGCGTGCAGTGAGCGGGCTGATCGGCAAGGAGAAGCGCGAGCAGTACCGAATGGATACGACGGTGGGAACCATCGGTATCCGTGGCACGGAATACGGCGCCAGCCTCGGGGATCCCGGGCTGGCGGTAACGACATACGCCGGCCTCGTGGAGGTCTGCAACACAGCGGGCTGTGCGATGGCCGGTGCCGGTCAGACGCTGCAGGTGCCGGATGCGAATACGCGTCCGCGGCTGCTGCCGGGGAGCAATCTGCCCAACCTGACACCAGGAGCGGCGATGCCGCAGTTGCCGACGCCGACGCATACGAACATGCCGGACGCGCCGCAGCAGCAATCGCCGCAGACGGCGCCGACGTACCAGCCGCCGACGGGCGGGCCGTCGTTGCGCGGGCCGAATTACTAGTTTGGAAAGACGCAGGGTCGCGGGGGAAATATGGTGAATCGTTTTGTGATCAGGAAAATCGCTGTCGCGTTGACAGCGGCTCTCGCGCTGCAGGCAGGCGTTGCTGTCGCCGATGAAGTGACTGACAAGGCGAAAGCCCTGCTCGGGGCCAACAAGGGCAACGAGGCGTATCAGTTGCTCGAGCCGCTGGAGTCGGCACGTGCCGGCGAAGTCGAATTCGACTTCCTGCTCGGTATTTCGGCTCTTGAAATCGGACAAAACACCCGTGCTGTTTTTGCGCTTGAACGAGTGTTGGCGATGGACCCGAACAACACTCGGGCGCGTGCCGAGATCGCACGCGCCTACCTCGCGCTTGGGGAAACGAAGACTGCGGCAGCGGAATTTCAGACAGTGCAGCGCCAGGGGGTGCCGGCAGACGTGTCGATGACGATCGACCGCTACATCGCCGAAGCACGACGCATCGACGACGTGAACGCCACGCTGGTCACCGCCTATGTCGAAGGTTCGATCGGTTACGACAGCAACGTCAATGCTGGCCCGAGCAAGTCGACGATGGCACTGCCGGGCTTCGGCAGCCTGCCGTTTGTGCTCGGCAAGGACAGTAGGTCGAATTCCGATTCGTTCGCATCTCTCAGTGGCGGTGTGAATGTCCGGTCGCCGCTCGGGAACGGCTATGTTCTGCTCGGCGGGGTCTCCGGTATTGCTCGCGGTAACTTCTCAAAACAGCAGTTCGATACACAGAGTGCCGACGCGAACATCGGCGTCATGAGGACGGTCGACAAGGATGTCTTTACCATAATGGCGCAGGCCGGGGTCTATTACCTCGACAACGATCGCTACCGCAACTACACCGGCCTGACCGGCCAGTGGCAGCGAAATCTCGATGCGCGCAACCAGGTCGGCGTTTTCGCGCAGTACACCGACCTGCACTATCCGACGATTGAGTCGCGTGATGCCGATCGTTGGGTGGCCGGCGCCAGCTATGCCCACCTCTATCGCGACGGCGTGATGGCGTTCGCGAGTGCCTACTATGTGACCGAAAATCCGCAGGAAAGCCATGTCGGCTGGTTGGGCTTCGATGGTGTCGGCGTGCGTCTTGGCGGTCGTGTGAATTACGATCAGCAGACGACCTTCTTCGGTGGTGTGAGCTACGAACGCCGTGAATACGACAAGCAGGATCCGATCTTCCTGACGAAGCGAAAGGACAACCAGTATGGCCTGCTCTTCGGTGCCACGCGCTTCCTGACGAAGGACTGGAGTGTGACACCGCAGTTGTCCTGGACGGTCAACAATTCCAATACCGAGATCAACGACTATCACCGCGAGCTGGTTTCGGTGACGTTGCGTCGCGAATTCTGATTGCTGGGAGCAGAACCATGACTGCCTACTCCGTGTTTCGCTTTACGAACCATGCGCTGCTGGTGGCACTCGTAGCGGCATATCCGGCAATTTCGTTTTCGGCTGGCGCTGCGAGCGTCGATTTCTCTACCGGCAACGTGATGGCAGTCAGTGCCGCCGGAGCCAAGCGCAATCTTGCCAAGGGTGCCGAACTGGGCGCCGGAGAAGTCGTCATGACCGGTGACGGCCGTTGCCAGCTACGCTTTACCGACGGCGCGTTGATCTCGCTTCAGCCGGGGACTGAATTCAAGATCGACAACTACCACTACTCGGGCAAGGGCGACGCCGAAGAAAAGGGATTCTTCAGCCTGATCAAGGGGGGCATGCGCACGATCACCGGCCTAATCGGCCGCAGCAATCGCGGCAACTATCAGGTCTCGACCAGCGTAGCGACGATCGGTATCCGTGGTACCGAATACACCGCCGGCCTGACCGGCAACGAACTGCTCGTGCATACCGGCGAAGGTCTGGTGGAGGTCTGCAATGGTGCCGGCTGCGTCCTGCTCGGTGCAGGCGAATCCGGCTCGGTGCAAGGGCAGAACCAGCCTAAGCGCACCGATACCCGTCCGCAGCTGCCGCCGGCGCAACCGGACCCGAATGTGATGCCGGCGTTCTCGACGGGGGATGTGGTTGGAGGCCTGCTGGTACCAACTTCGCCGATGCCGACTTCTGGAACAGCGACATATTCGAACATCTATTCTCAGTCCGGTGCGAATGTGGCGTTGAATTCGGCAACTATCAACGTCGACTTCGGCTCTTCAGCAGTTAACGCAACGCTTAGTGGGCAGGCTTACGCTTCTCCGTTTACTGTTTCCGGTTCCACGAGCACCATCACGGGAAACAAGATTCCTTCTTTTAGCATGACGGGGTCTGGAGGATGGTGTTCAATGATGTGTACGGGCAGTTTGTCTGGGACCTTTGTCGGCCAGGGAGCGAAGGGTGTGAGCACGAATTATTCGGTGACAAATTACTTTGCGACGACAGTGACCGGTTCGGCGGTCGTTACCAAGTAACTCATCGCGACGCTGCTGTGCCTAGGGCCAAGCGCGCGCGCCCCAGATCATTCTACTGGCGATCAATCGGCGCGCCGGCAGACAAAGATCAAGTGCCAGCAATCCAAGCCCGCGCGTCACGCGTAGGGGCGTGGTGTTGTTCGAGAACAGACGGACAATGGCATCAGTGAATACCGCACTGCCAAGTCGGTCAATCCTTCTGCCAGAAGCATAAGCGTCCAGATACTTGGCGCGACCACAGTCGGTGCAATGGCGTCCATCGAGCAGTACTTGCGCCAATTCCCATGCGTCTCGTATGCCGAGGTTGAATCCCTGGCCGGAAACCGGATGCAGCGTCTGCGCGGCGTTGCCGATCCAGACCTCGCGTTCGGCGTGTAGCTGTCGCCGCAGGCGAAGGGCAAGCGGGAAGCGTGCGCGCGGCGACGTGGCCGTGAATCTGAGGCGCGATCCGAACTGGGTCTGCAGTGCTGCGAGGAACCCGGCGTCGTCCATCTGCATCAGCGCGTCGGCCCTTCCGGGCGGCACAGTGAAGACGACGGAGTAGTCGTCCCCCAGGGGTAGCAGCGCCAACGGGCCGTCAGGTGTGAAACGCTCCCAGGCACGGTTGCCGTGAGCCGGATGCGGCCGTACCTCGGCGAGGACAGCGTGCTGCCGATAGTCTGCGACGAAGACGTCGGGACTGTTTCCTGGCGTTCCGTCGGCGTACACGATCAGCCGCGTGCGAATCGTTCTCTCGATATCTGCCTGGCGGACGGTTGCGGCGATGTGGTCGCGCGCGAGATGTGTGCCGGCGAGGATGGATTTTTCCAGAATGGCAGACTCGACCAGATGCCGGTCGAGATCCGTGCAGAGATCCTTGTAGCGCATCACGTAGCCGAGTGCTGGAACGCCCTGTTCCTCTCGGTCGATGATCGTGCGCCCGAAGCCGCCCGACTGGGAGATGTGAATGTCGTTAATCGGCGTTGCAGCCGGTGCGTTCCATGCGTCGAGCACTTCGAGCAACTGTCGCGCGCCGTGTGAAAGCGCGAGCGCTCGTGGATCCGCAGCGTAGGCGCCACGTGGCCGGGCATCGATCAGCAGCGTCTGCAGTTCCGAGTTGCCAGCCTGCAGTGCGCGCGCCAGCGTCATGCCCACCGGCCCGGCGCCGACGATCAGGATGTCGGTTTCGATGTCGGGTACGACGTCAGTCACGGCGCATCACTTCCTCGATGTCGCTAACGGTCTTCGGTGCATCGGTATAGACCTCGCACGCGCCGGCGGTGACCAGCACATCGTCTTCGATGCGGATGCCGATGCCGTGCAGTGCGTGCGGGACGTCGGCGGCGGGGCGGACGTAGAGGCCGGGCTCGACGGTCAGCGTCATGCCCGGTGCCAGCTTCATCCACTCGCCGCCCTCGCGGTCTTCCTTGTACTCGCCGGCGTCGTGCACATCGAGACCGAGCCAGTGGCCGGTGCGGTGCATGTAAAAGCGCTTGTAGGCTTCGCTCTCGATGATGGCGTCAACGCTACCGGGCAGCAGCTTCAGGTCGACCATGCCCTGCGCGAGTATGCGCACGGCAGCCTCGTGATAGGCCATGAAGGAAGCGCCGGGACGGACGGCGGCGATGGCCGCCTCCTGCGCGGCGAGCACGATCTCGTAGCAGTCGCGCTGCGCCGGCGAAAAGCGGCCGTTGACCGGGAAGGTTCGTGTGATGTCGGCAGCATAACCATCGAGTTCGCAGCCCGCATCGATGAGTACGAGCGCATTCTCGGGCAGGATGCGATCGTTCTCGATGTAATGCAGCACGCAGGCATTGGCGCCACCGGCGACAATCGGCGTGTAGGCGTGGCCGGCGGCGCCACGGCGGCGGAACTCGTGCGTGAGCTCGGCTTCGAGTTCGTATTCGGCCATGCCCGGGCGGCAATGGCGCATCGCGCGCGCGTGGCCGGCGCTGCTGATCGCGGCGGCGCGGCGCATCGTACCGATCTCGCTGCCGTCCTTGATCAGACGCATGCCGTCGAGTACGGCGCGCAGGTCGCGGATCTCGCGCGGTGCGCGCTTGCCGGCGCGACTCTGTGCACGCACGGCGTTGAGGGCGGTGGCGATGCGCGCATCCCATTCACTGTCGTGGCCGAGCGAATGCCACAGCGCACTGCGATCGGCAATGAGCTCGGGCAGGCGCTGCTCGAGTTCGCCGATCGGATAGGAGAGGTCGACGCCGAAGGTTTCGCGCGCACCTTCAGGACCATGGCGATAGCCGTCCCAGATTTCGCGCTCCTCGTTCTTTTCCCGGCAGAAGAGGATGCATTGCGGCTGCTCGCCGCCGACAACGACGAGCACGGCTTCCGGTTCGGGGAAACCGGTGAGGTACCAGAAGTAGCTGTCGAAGCGGTAGGGGTGGTGCGTGTCACGGTTGCGCACTCGCTCCGGGGCCGTCGGGATGATGGCGACGCCATTGCCGATCTGGTCGGCGAGGTGCTGGCGGCGGGCGGCAAAAGGGCTGTGCGTCATTGGGGGGGAAGCTCCCGATCAAGGGCGGCGAGTCGTTCCGGCGTGCCGACGTCGACCCAGCGGCCTGTATGGCGTTCACCGGTGACGATACCACGCGGGATCGCCGCATCGAGCAGCGGCCGCAGTTTCATTGCAGCGCCGCGCGGCACGCCGGCGAAAAATGTGGGGGCAAAGATACCGATGCCGCAGTAGGTGAGGGTCGGACCGCCGTCGGCAAGACGAAGTTGCTCGCCATCCAGGCGAAAATCGCCGCCGGCATGGTGTGCCGGATTGTCCATCATCACGAGGTGCGCCGGCCGGTCGGCGAGACCGCGGGCGCGGTGGAAATCCCAGTCGCACCAGATGTCGCCGTTGACGACGAGAAACGGATCGTCGCCGAGCAGCGGCAATGCCTTCGCGATGCCGCCGGCGGTTTCGAGCGCGCCCGGGGGCTCCGGCGACCAGTCGATATGTATGCCCCACCGGCGTCCGTCACCGAGCGCCGCTTCGAGTTTTTCACCGAGGTGCGCGTGGTTGATGACGAGTTCGCGGAATCCCGCGGCGGCCAGCCGCTCGATGTGCCACACGATCAGCGGCTTGCCACCCGCGACCAGCAATGGCTTCGGCGTGTGGTCGGTGAGCGGGCGCATGCGCTCGCCACGACCCGCGGCGAGGATCATCGCCTTCATCAGAACGTATAGCCGACCTGTGCCTGCCGGTTCTCGAGTTCGTCCAGCAGCAGGAGCAGCGGCTTCAGTTCGATGTAGCGTTCGCAGGTGCGGCGCAGGTAGGCCATCACGCGCGGCATGTCGTCGAGATACTGCGCCTTGCCGTCGCGATAGTTGAGACGGGCGAAGATGCCGAGCACCTTGAGCTGGCGTTGCGCGCCCATCCATTCGTAATCGCGCCAGAAATCGTAGAAGTCGTCATGGACGGGCAGCTTTGCGGCACGCGCCGCTTCCCAGTAACGGATCGTCCAGTCGAGTTCCTGCTCCTCCTCCCAGCTGATGTAGGCGTCACGGTAGAGCGAGACGAGGTCGTAGCTGATCGGGCCGTAGACGGCGTCCTGGAAATCGAGGATGCCGGGATTCGGCGCGCTCAGCATGAGGTTGCGCGAGTGGTAGTCGCGGTGCACGAAAACCTTCGGCTCCGCGAGATTGCTGGCGAGGATCTTCTCGAAGATCGTGGCGAGCGTCTGCCGCTGATTCTCGTTCAGTGTCACGCCGAGGTGGCGGGCGATGTACCAGTCGGGAAAGAGCTGCAGTTCGCGTTCGAGCAGTGCGCGATCGTACTCTGGCAGGATGCCCGGGCGGCTGGCCTGCTGGATCTGTACCAGCGCGAGATTTGCCTCGCGGTAGAGCGCAGCGGCACCTTCGGGATGAGTATTGAGTGCAGAGAGATAGGTCGTGTTGCCGAGATCCGATAGCAGCAGGAACCCCTGCGCCAGGTCTTCGGCATGGACCTGCGGTACATGCACCCCGGCATCGGCGAAGAGTCGGGCGATTTTCAGATAGGGACGACAGTCCTCGTGCTCGGGCGGCGCATCCATGACGATCTGCGTCGTGCCGTCGGCCAGCGTAACGCGAAAATAGCGGCGGAAACTGGCGTCGGCCGAGGCCGGCGCAAGCTCGAAGGACTGGTCGGGAAACTGGGCGGTAACCCATTCATGAATCGCCTGAAGTCGGGGCATCCCGGGCTCCTTGATGCTAAAATAGAGCGATTTTAACACCCGGACTCTGCCTGCCATGGCAGGGGGTCGGCAGAGAAAGCCCATTCCACCCTATGCCCTGCTCGCGCAACAGACCGCTGGCGTTGATCGCCTGCTGCGGCCTTCTCGGTATTGTTGCCGGCGAGGCTGCTGCGCAGGCCATGACACCGCTGCGCGTAGACCCCGTTCTGCTGGGCTTGCCGCCGGTCGAGAAAAAGGCGCCTGCGCCGCAGAAATCTGCCGAGCCGGCAAAGCCGGAAGAACGTTCACGTGCCGAGGTCAAGACGGTCGATCCGGCCGCGGTCGAGACCAAGCCGCTGACGGCAGAGAGCGATGCGGCGCCCGCTGCAGCAGAGGGCAAGAAAAAATCCGCCGAAGCGGTCCGGCCCGCGAAGCCCGCTGCCGCTGACCAGATTCCTGCCCGGGCAGTTGCTCCGGCAGAGCCTGCTGCACCCGTCGTTGCGGCACCCTCGCCGGTACCTGCTCCTGCACAGTCTTCGTCCCCCGTTGTCGCAGCCCCGGCGCCGCGCCCGCGTGAACAGGAAGCGGCATCTGCCGCGTCAGCCCCCAAAGCGGTTGCCGCCGGATCCGCTCCGGGCGGCGACAAGGTGACGACGCTGGCGCCCTTGCGCGTACATCCCGGATTGCTGGGTCAGCCGGTGGTCGCCAATGTCGATGGTTCCGGTCGTGGCGCGCCGGCGACAGGCCGTGTTGCAGCGGGTGTGGTTGCTGTGCCGGCCACCTTGGCAGGACTCGACCAGGCCCGTGAGGATACCTGGCGTGCGGGCCGTCCGCCGGTTCTGACGTTCCCGACGGAAACGCTCGAGCTGCCGGAAGGCGGCGCGCCGACGCCGGTGATGAAGTCCGCGAAGATGCTGGAACCGATTTCCACCAGCGGCATGCCGGTGCCGATGTTCCTGACTGCCGACGATCTCGCCGGCATCACCGATCATGAGACGGTCGCTTCCGGAAACGTCGAAGCGCGCAAGGGGCGCGCAGTCGTCAATGCCGACCGGATGAAATACTGGCCCGTCGAGGATGAGCTCGAGGCGACGGGTAACGTCAGACTGGCGCAGGGGGAGGATCTGGTCACAGGTCCGCGCATGCGCATGAAGATGGCCGAGCAGACCGGTGTTTTCGATGAGCCGAACTTCCTGCTCAAGCGCGAGGCGAAGTGGGCTGCCAAGGAACGCGAGCGTCAGGAAAAGGGTGCCAAGGGGAGTGCGCCGACCGGCGGTACCGGCGGGCCCGCCTGGAAATCGCTCGGTCTCAGCATGAGCCGGCCTGAGCCCGGCTCCCTGATGAATGTGCTCGGGACCTCTGCCGAGGAACCGGATGCGCTGCCGATGACCGAGGCCCGCGGGACAGCCGAGCGCCTCGACTTCGAAGGCGAGAACAAGCTGCGCATCATCAAGGGCAACTACACGACCTGCAAGCCTGCGGATCCCGGCTGGTACGTGAAGGCCGACGAGCTGGCGCTCGACTATGACCGCGAGGTGGGCGAAGGCAGGAATGGCACGATCTACTTCCAGGATGTGCCGATCTTCCATTCGCCGTGGCTGTCCTTCTCGCTCAACAATGCCCGCAAGTCCGGCTTCCTGTCGCCGACGCTCGGATCGAGCAGTTCGAGCGGCCTGACGCTGTCGGCGCCGTACTACTGGAACATCGCCCCGAATATGGACGCGACGATCTCGCCGCGCATCTATTCGAAACGGGGCGCGCAGATGGCGACGGAGTTCCGCTACCTCGATCCGAACTTCACCAGCAATCTGCGCGGCGAGTACCTGCCGAGCGACAGGCAGTCGAACAACGAAGATCGCTACGCCTACTCGGTGCGTCACCAGCAGAACTTCGGGCAGGGCTTCTCCGGCAGCCTGAATGTCGCTGGCGTTTCGGACGATGATTACTTCACCGACCTTTCCTCGCGCTCCGTGCTGACTTCGCAGCGCCAGTTGCTGCGCCAGGGCATCCTCAGCTATGGTGCGCCGAGCGGGTGGTGGTCGGCGACCATGATCGGACAGTCCTACCAGACGCTGAATCCCGACAGCACGACCTCCCAGCGCATCGACAAGGTCTATTCGCTGGCGCCCCAGGTCAACCTGGTTGCGCGGCGTCCGGAGTTCCTGGGGGCGGATCTGGCCTTTACCGGGCAGTTCACCTCCTTCACCCATGCCGATGCGAACAGCAGCGATCCTTCCAGGCGCAAGGATGAAGGGCGCCGCATGGTTGCCTATCCGTCGATCTCGTTGCCGTTCGTGCAGCCGGGCTGGTACGTGACGCCGAAAGCCGGTGTGCACGTGACGAATTATTCTCTCGATCGCAATGCGCCGGGTTCGGTCGGCCCGAACTCCCTTTCCCGCTCCATGCCGATCATGAGCCTCGACAGCGGCATGACCTTCGAGCGCGACACCTCCTGGTTCGGTGCAGCAGCGACGCAGACGCTCGAGCCGCGCCTTTATTACCTGTACGTGCCCTACAAGAACCAGGACCTGATTCCGAACTTCGATTCGGGTGTGGCCGACTTCAACTTCGCGCAGATCTTCAGCGAGAACCAGTTCAGCGGCTATGACCGCATCTCGGATGCCAATCAGCTCACGGCTGCGTTGACGACGCGACTGATCGATCCGACCAGTGGTGCCGAGGCCATGCGCGCGATGTTCGGGCAGCGCTACTACTTCAAGCGTCAGGAAACGACCCTGCCGGGAACGACGCCCCTGCAGTCGCAGGCGAACGACAAGTGGAACCGCTCGGATTTCCTGGCCGCTTTCAGCGGCCGCGTGCTGCCGAAGACCTGGCTGGATACAGCCCTGCAGTACAACCCGAGCGATCAGCGGATGGAACGTTCATCGATCGGTGCGCGCTATCAACCGGAATTCGGCCGTGTGCTCAATGCCGCCTATCGTTTCGGCAGCAAGGAAGCCGCCGGCGGTACGGCGTTCAAGAACGTCGACGTGGCCGGGCAGTGGCCGATCTGGGGCGGCTGGTCGGCCGTGGGCCGCTACAACTACTCCATCCTCGACCACAAGCCGGTCGAGACCGTCGGTGGTCTCGAGTACAGCGCCGGCTGCTGGGCGATCCGTGTCGTCGGCCATCAGGTTGCCACGACAACCGGAAAGACGAATACCTCGTTCTTCGTGCAGCTCGAACTGAACGACTTCGCCCGTATCGGCTCCAACCCGGTCGACCTGCTCCGTCGCAATATCACGGGCTATGGCCTTGCCAGCCAGCCGGTCGCCGATCCGATTTTCGGTGAATAATTCGATTTACAAGGATACTGCTGGATGATCATGTCATTCCGTTTCCTGGTGCGCGGTTTGTTTCTTGCCATCTGCGCCTTCTGCGTGATCGGACAGGTGCAAGCGCAGTCCGGCCGTGGGGTGTCGATGCCGCTTGAAGCGGATCGCATCGTCGCTGTCGTGAACGATGAAGTACTAACCTTCTACGATCTGCGTACCCGCCTCGACACCGCCCTGTCGCAACTCAAGCAGCAGGGCACGCCGCTGCCGCCGCGCGAAGTCCTCGAGCGCCAGATGCTCGAGCGCCTGGTCGTCGACCGCATCCAGTTGCAGATGGCACGCGACACGGGTTTGCGCATCGACGATGCGCAGCTTGACCAGGCGCTCAACCGGATTGCCTCCGGCAACAAGATGAGTCTCGGACAGTTCCGCCAGGCGCTGGAGCGCGACGGCATACCGTATGCCAAGTTCCGCGAGCAGATTCGCGAAGAGATGACGGTTGCGCGCCTGCGCGAGCGCGAAGTCGACAACCGCCTCGTCATCAGCGACGCCGAGATCGACAACTTCATCGAAGCCGAAAAGAACAAATCCGGTGGTGGTGCGGACGAAGTGCAGGTTGCACACATCCTGCTGCGTGCGCCTGAGGCGGCGTCGCCCGAGCAACTGCAGAAACTGAAGGCGAAGGCGGACGAGGTCATCGATCGCATCAAGCGTGGCGAGAATTTCTCGCAGCTGGCAGCCTCGTATTCGGATGCTCCGGACGGATTGCAGGGCGGCATCCTGAGCCCGCGACCACTCGACCGGCTGCCCGCGTTGTTTGCCGAGGCGGTGTCGCGGATGAAACCGGGCGATGTTTCGCCAATCCTGAAAAGTCCGAACGGCTTTCACATCGTCAAGTTGCTCGCACGCAAGGGCGGGCTGTCCCTGCCGCCGGTCCAGCAGACGCATGCGCGCCATATCCTGATCCGGGTCAACGAACTGGTGTCGGAGTCGGAGGCACGGCACAAGATGACGGGTTTGCGCGAGCGTCTGAAGCATGGCGGAGATTTTGCAGAGCTGGCGCGACTCTATTCGCAGGATGGCTCGGCCGCGAAGGGCGGCGATCTTGGCTGGCTGTATCCCGGCGATACGGTGCCGGAGTTCGAACGCGTGATGGATCGTCTGGCGATCAATGAACTCAGCGAGCCGACGCAATCGCCATTCGGCTTCCATCTCATTCAGGTCCTCGAGCGGCGTACGCAGGATGTTTCGGACGACCGCATGCGGATGGTCGCCCGCCAGGCGCTCCGCGAACGCAAGCTCGACGAGGCGTATCAGGACTGGTTGCGCCAGATCCGCGACCGGGCCTACGTCGAATATCGCCTGGACGAACGCTGATGTCGCTTCCGGTCATCGCCGTCACGTCCGGCGAGCCGGGCGGTATCGGGCCGGAACTATGCCTGCGCTTGCAGGCACAGCAATTCCAGGCGCGCATTGTCGTCCTCGCCGATCGCGCCCTGCTTGAGCAGCGTGCCCGTCTGCTGGGGGTGCGTGTCGATCTGGTCGACTACCGGCCGCAGGCGGCACCAGGAGCCGGCGTCGAACTCCTGCACTGTCCGCTTGCCGTGCCGGCCATGCCCGGAGCTCTGGATCCTGCAAATGCATCCTACGTGCTCGCGCTGCTGGATCGTGCGCTGGCGGGCTGCCGTGCCGGCGAATTTGCTGCAATGGTTACCGCACCGGTGCACAAGGGCGTCATCAACCAGGCCGGCATCCCGTTCTCCGGGCACACCGAGTATCTCGCCGCGAAGACGGCGACCCCGCGCGTCGTGATGATGCTGGCTGGCGATACGCCGCAGGGACCATTACGGGTTGCGCTGGCGACGACGCATCTGCCATTGCGCGCGGTTGCCGATGCAATCGATGCAACGATGCTGGAAGAGACGCTGCGCATCGTGCATGCGGACATGCGTCGCAAGTACGGGATCGCGTCACCGCGCATCCTGGTTGCCGGCCTCAATCCGCACGCCGGGGAGGATGGCTACCTCGGCCGCGAGGAGATCGACACCATGGCGCCCGTGCTGGCGCGCTTGCGTGCCGAGGGCATGCAACTGACCGGCCCGCTGCCCGCGGACACGATGTTCACGCCACCGATCCTGATGCAGGGCGACTGCGTGCTGGCGATGTACCACGACCAGGGGCTGACCGCGCTGAAGTATGCGACTTTCGGCAATGGCATAAACGTCACGCTGGGCCTGCCGATCATTCGCACCTCGGTCGACCACGGCACGGCGCTGGCTATCGCGGGCAAGGGCACTGCGGATCCCGGCAGCCTCTTCGAAGCGGTGAGCGAGGCGATTCGCATGGCGTCGCGGAGTACGGCCACATGAAACACATTCCACGAAAGCGCTTCGGCCAGA
>WBZP01005079.1_pt1 | contig 13480 bp, 14 predicted proteins | sample 5204301 | NCBI WGS metagenome assembly WBZP01 (sample SAMN12412401, study PRJNA552823) | activated sludge metagenome | isolation source: activated sludge from nitrification reactor of wastewater treatment plant... | place: USA: Pennsylvania | collected 2017 | reverse complement strand
CTCGTATGCCCCTCTTGCAATACTCTGCCTCGGGCTGGGAGCATGCACGACTCCAATGCCCATCGAGACAGGTTATCCGGTCACATATCAGCAGAAGATGCTATCGGCGCACCACTGGGACGTCATGGCTATCGATGTGGCCAACTGGCTCCAGAATGCGCTAATAGGTCCGAGTCCCGATCAGGGTAAAGACCAGCAGGTTCGTGCTCAGGAAAACCGTCCGATCGTCACTCTGCATGTGCAGAGGCCTAGATACGACAGCGACGCGGGCGAGGGATTTTACAACCTGCTGACCACGCGTTTGGTGGAACGGGGGTTTATCATCACCATGAATCCGTCGAAGGGTCTTCCAGTGACCTACGACATGCAAGTGGTGACGGCTCGGTTGCTGAGGCCATGGATGGTTGGTTCTCCAGCGGGCTGGGATAACATGGACCAGCAAGTGGTGACGAATTGGTCACTAGAAACCGTGAAATACGAAGTGATCGTCAATGTTTCGGTAATGAACGCCGACCGTTTTCTGGTTCGGTATAGTAATGTCTATTACGTCGGCGACAAAGGCCAGTATATTGCCATGCAACCGTCGGCTACCCGCATGATGGAGGTGGTTGGCCCATGAACTGGAATCCTCCGATAATGCGTGGAGTGGTTGCCCTGCTGGTGACGCTGAATCTTGGCATCGTCGGGTGTGCATCCTCAGCGGACGATGCGCCCGTCCGACCGATCATTCGGGACGCGAACCTGGTTGACGCCAGCTACAGCGCCGCCGACGCCCTGCTGATGCGGGCTCCTTGGCTCAAGGAGCAGCGTGCACCACTGCTGGCCGCCACTTTCGTGGACATCAACAATCTCGAAACCTCGTCCGGACTGGGCCGTGTCATCGGCGAGCAGGTGGGTTCACGGTTCGCGCAGAAAGGCTTCACAGTGATCGAGATCAAGATGCGCAACAACATCTTCGTCGCCGAAGGCACTGGAGAATTGATGCTGTCGCGCTCGGTCCGGGAGATCAGTCAGTCGCATAACGCGGCGGCGGTGATCACCGGCACTTACGCGGTCGCGCGGCAATCGGTCTACGTCACCGCCCGCCTGATCCGCGCCACCGATAATCTGGTGTTGGCGGCGTATGACTATGTGCTGCCTTACGGGCCGGACGCCAAGGCGTTGGTGGCCGCACAATGAGGTAGTGGCGGTTTTTCCGCCCAGCAAACAGGATGCCCTTCCTCCCGGACAGGAGGAAGGGCATCGTCGTTTCGGCTGCTTCAATTCGCTGGAGTGGCGGTCAGACCCAGTCGCTCGCAGATCGCCAGGGTCGGCCCAGGCTGATTCATCGTGTAGAAATGCAGTCCCGGCGCACCGCCCGCCAGCAGGCGTTGGCAGAGTTCGGTGACTACATCCAGCCCATAGGCGCGGATCGCGTCGCGGTCGTCGCCGAAGCTTTCCAGTCGCTTGCGAATCCAGCGCGGGATTTCCGCCCCGCAACTGTCCGAGAACCGCGCCAGTTGGGTGCAGTTGGTGATCGGCATGATGCCGGGCACGATAGGTAAATCGAGTCCTAGCTTCTCGCAGTCATCCACGAAGCGGAAATAGGCATCCGGGCTGTAGAAATATTGGGTGATGGCGCTGTTGGCGCCAGCCTCGACCTTGCGCTGGAAATTGAGCAGATCGCGTTCGGGGCTCGGGGCTTGCGGATGAAATTCGGGATAGGCGGCGACTTCGATGTGAAAGTGATCGCCAGTTTCGACGCGGATGAATTCCACCAGCTCGTTGGCGTAGCGGAATTCGCCAAATTCGCGCATCCCGGAGGGCAAATCGCCGCGCAAGGCGACGATGCGGTGGATGCCCTGAGCGCGGTAGTGGTCCAGAATTTCCCGAATTCCGCTGCGGGTAGACGCTACGCAGGTGAGATGTGGGGCGGCATCTACCCCGCTATGCGCCTGGATCGCTTGGATCGCTTCAAAGGTACGTTCCCGGGTAGAACCGCCCGCGCCGTAAGTGACCGAGAAGAACGCGGGCCGCATTCGCATCAGTTCCTCGCGGGCGGCGAACAGCTTGCGCATGCCTTCGTCGGTGTTGGGAGGGAAGAATTCGCAACTGAAAATCTTCGGATAAAGTTTCTGGGAATCCATGACGGTCGCGGGGCGTGGGTAGCTGGCAGAATGAAGAGGCGACAGGCGCGAGAGACTCCCTCATGCCTGCCGCCTCACGCGCTTCACCCTCAGTAACGATAGCTATCCGGCTTATACGGCCCGTCACTGGCGACGCCGATATACGCGGCCTGTTCCGGCGTTAGCGTGGTCAGCCTGACGCCGATGCGGTCCAGATGCAACCTGGCGACCTTCTCGTCAAGGTGCTTGGGCAGCACATAGACCTTGTTCCCGTACTGATCGCCCCGGGTGAACAGTTCGATCTGCGCCAGCACCTGGTTGGTGAAAGAGTTGGACATCACGAAGCTGGGATGACCCGTCGCGCAACCCAGGTTCACCAAGCGTCCCTCCGCCAGCAGAATGATGCGTTTGCCATCGGGGAAGAGGATGTGGTCCACCTGCGGCTTGATATTTTCCCAGCGATATTTTTTCATCGCGGCGACTTCGATTTCGGAATCGAAATGGCCGATGTTGCAGACGATGGCCTGATTCTTCATCCGCACCATGTGGTCGTGGGTAATGACGCCAACATTGCCGGTAGCCGTGACGAAAATGTCTGCCTTGTCCGCGACCTCATTCATGGTGACCACCCGATAGCCTTCCATCGCCGCTTGCAAGGCACAGATGGGGTCAATCTCGGTCACCCACACCGTCGCGCCCAAGCCTCGCAGACTTTGGGCGCAGCCTTTGCCCACGTCGCCGTAGCCCAGCACCACCGCCACCTTGCCGGCGATCATCACGTCGGTCGCCCGTTTGATGCCGTCCACCAGCGATTCGCGACAGCCATAGAGGTTATCGAATTTGGACTTGGTGACCGAGTCGTTGACGTTGATGGCGGAGAAGGGCAAGCGGCCTTCCTTCTCCATGACATACAGGCGATGAACACCTGTCGTGGTTTCCTCGGTCACCCCCTGGATAGTGGCCTGAATCCGCGAATAGAAACCGGGCTGGCGCTCCAATTGCTGGCGGATCGCGGCGAATAGAACCTGCTCTTCTTCGCAGGTCGGGTTGGCGATCAGCGAGCGATCCTGTTCCGCCCGGGCGCCGAGCGTGACCAGCAGGGTGGCGTCACCGCCGTCGTCCAGGATCATGTTGGGCGTGCCGCCGTCGCGCCATTGCAGAATGCGGTGGGTAAAGTCCCAGTATTCCTCCAGCGATTCGCCCTTGTAGGCGAACACTGGAATGCCAGCGGCGGCGATGGCGGCGGCGGCGTGATCCTGGGTCGAGAAGATGTTGCAGGACGCCCAGCGCACGTCCGCACCCAGTGTCGCCAGGGTTTCGATCAGCACGGCGGTCTGGATGGTCATGTGCAGCGACCCGGCGATGCGGGCGCCCTTGAGCGGTTGCCGCGCCGCGTACTCTTGGCGCAGCGCCATCAGCCCGGGCATTTCGGTTTCGGCGATGGCGATTTCCTTGCGGCCCCACTCGGCCAGGGAAAGATCGGCGATATGGTAATCAGTAAAAAGCTTTTCGCGCACGACGGCGTTCATAACGTACTCCAGATACGGTTGAACGGGCGCCGTTGGCTTGTGAAAGCCGTGCCACGCCAAGCCTGACGGTGAAACCCGTTGCAGCGCCCCTTGGCGTGGGGGCAAAAATTTACAGATTTCTCATTACAGGCCCGCCGCGTCCCGCAGCGCATCGGCCCGGTCGGTACGCTCCCAGGTGAACTCCGGTTCCTCGCGCCCGAAGTGGCCGTAGGCGGCGGTCTTGCGGTAGATCGGACGGATCAGGTCCAGCATCTTGACCAGGCCATACGGCCGCAAGTCGAAGTGGCCGCGAATAATGTCGACCAGCCGGTCTTCGTCAAGCTTGCCGGTGCCGAAGGTGTTGATGCTGATCGAGGTTGGCTCAGCCACGCCAATCGCATAAGACACCTGAATTTCGCAACGTTCCGCCAGTCCGGCGGCGACGATGTTCTTGGCGACGTAGCGGCCGGCGTAGGCGGCGGAACGGTCCACCTTGGACGGATCCTTGCCGGAGAACGCGCCGCCACCGTGATGGGCCGCACCGCCGTAAGTGTCCACGATGATCTTGCGTCCGGTCAGTCCGCAGTCGCCCACCGGCCCGCCGATGACGAAGCTGCCGGTCGGGTTGATATGGTACTGAGTGTGCCTGTCCAGCCACTCCGCCGGCAGCACCGGCAGGACAATATTTTCCATCACCGCTTCGCGCAGCAAGTTGTAGCTGATGTCGGCATCGTGCTGGGTGGACAGCACCACCGCCTCGACGCCGACGACCTTGTTGCCCTGGTAGCGGAAGGTGATCTGGCTCTTGGCGTCGGGCCGCAGCCAAGGCAATACGCCGCTCTTGCGCATGTCCGCCTGGCGCTGCACCAGCCGGTGGGCGTAGGTGATGGGGGCGGGCATTAGCACTTCGGTTTCGTTGCAGGCGTAGCCGAACATGAGTCCCTGGTCACCGGCGCCCTGTTCCTCCGGGCTTTTACGGTCCACACCCTGGGCGATGTTCGGCGATTGCTTGCCGATGCAGGACAGCACCGCGCAGGTGGCACCGTCGAAGCCGACATGGGAATTGTCGTAGCCGATGCCGACGACGGTATCGCGCACGATCTGGTCGAAGTCCACCCACGCCGCCGTGGTGATCTCGCCGGCCAGCACCACGACGCCGGTCTTGATCAGGGTTTCACAGGCGACGCGGGCTTTGGGATCCTCGGCGATAATGGCGTCCAGCACCGCATCGGAAATCTGATCGGCGATCTTGTCCGGATGCCCTTCGGAAACGGATTCGGAAGTGAACAGATAGGTGCGGCTCATGGTGTGGCGTATCCTCGAACAGCGGTTGCGGCAGGTAAAATTCCGTGCGCCGCAAGGGCGGCGGCAACGCAAAGGTCGTAAGTCTACCCTTAAAATGCTGCATTTGCACCCCGGTTGTTTATTCCATTTTGTTATTAATACCCAATTTTCGAGTCTGGATGATGCGAATGAACATAGCGATGAACGCCATGGTGTTGACCTGCGCCGAACTGGGCCACGAGCCACTGGCAGCGCTGCTGACGCGCTACGGCATGGCTGTCGAGCGGGTGTTGTCGGGAACCGGAATTCCCGGCAGCTATTGGGGCGAGAGCGAGGCGGGGCTGATCGGCGACCGCTTGTTCGTGCGCGACGATACCCCGGTGCATTCCGCTCTGCACGAGGCTTGCCATTACATCTGCATGAATGCCGACCGTCGCGCCCGGTTGCATACCGACGCCGGTGGCGAGCTTATCGAGGAGAACGGGGTTTGCTATCTGCAAATCCTGCTGGCAGATGAATTGCCCGGCGTCGGACGGGCGCGGATGTGCGCCGACATGGACGCCTGGGGGTATACTTTTCGCCTGGGTTCGGCCCACGCCTGGTTCGAGCAGGACGCCGAGGACGCCCGGACGTGGCTGTGGCAAAACGGTCTGATCAACCAGGAAGAACAGCCTGTGTGGCGGGTGCGGCGGGGCTGATCCGCTCATCGCCAAATTCTCCAACCGGAAATCCCCGTGAAACGCGCATACGCTTGGCTGCTGATTTTATCCATGTTGCCGCTGTTGACCGCTTTCCGCTGGCCGTGGGAGGCCGCCGGCGATACCGGGCGGATCGAACTGTCCGGCACGGTGGAAGCGCGGGAAGTGGATCTGGCGTTCCAGGTGAGCGGGCGTATCGCCAATTTGCAGGTGGACGAGGGCGACGCCGTGAAAGCCGAGCAGTTGGTCGCCGAGTTGGATGCCCGCGATTACGAACTGGCCTTGCGCAATGTCACCGCTCAGGCCGAGGCCGCGCGGGCGGCATTGGCGGCATTGCAGGCCGGGACTCGTACTCAGGAATTGCGGGTGGCTGAGGCGAAACTGACGCAAACCGAGGCCCAACTCGATTTCGCTCGCGCCGATCTTAAGCGGGTTGCCGAACTGATGCCTAGAAAACTGGCGTCCGACGATCAATTGGATCGGGCGCGGCTGCAACTCAACGTCGCCATGACCACGGTCGAACAAGCCCAGCAGAGTCTAGCACTGCTGCGGGAAGGGCCACGACGGGAGGACATCGACCAGGCTACCGCCATGCTTCACGCCCGGCAGGCGGCGGTTGAAACCGCCCGCCAACAACTGGGATACGTCCAACTGCATAGTCCAGTCACCGGAGTGGTGTCGGTACGCCTGGCGGAAGCCGGCGAAGTGGTGTCATCCGGCAAGCCGGTATTGCGCATCGCCGAACTCGGCCGGCCTTGGGTGCGTGCCTATCTGAATGAAACAGATTTGGCGCGGGTCCGGTTGGGGCAAGCGGCGGAGGTGCGGGTGGACGGCCTGCCCGGCAAGGTGTTGAGCGGCCGATTCGCGTTCATCGCCCCGGATGCTGAATTCACCCCGAAGACCGTGGAAACCCGTGCCTTGCGGGTGGATCTGGTCTATCGCGTCAAAATCGAGGTGGACAATCCCGATGGGGCGCTGAAGTTGGGGATGCCGGCGGATGTCCTCCTCAAGACCTTCCCACCATGACCGCCGCCGCCATTGAGATTTTCGACTTGCGGTTCGCCCATGGGGAACAAGCGGTTTTGGAGGGCGTCACGCTCGCTGTTGCGCCGGGCGAGATTTACGGGGTGGTCGGCGCGGATGGCGCTGGCAAGACCACCTTGCTGCAATTGGCGGTCGGGCAATTGCCGCTGAGGGACGGTCGAATCACCGTGCTGGGACGGGACGCCACCGATCCGGTCTTGCGCGACGAGATTGCGTATATGCCGCAGGGTTTCGGCCTGTATCCCGATCTGTCGGTGCAGGAAAACCTCGATTTTTTCGCCGATCTGCATGGTTTACCCCGAACGGTAGCCCGCGAGCGCATCGCCGAGTTGCTGCAACGTACCGGCTTGGCGGGATTCGAGGACCGCCGCGCCAACAATCTGTCCGGCGGGATGATGCAGAAACTGGCGCTGGCCTGTGCCTTGATCAGCCAACCACGGGCGATGTTTTTGGATGAACCGACCACCGGCGTGGACCCAGTATCGCGGCGGGCGTTCTGGCGATTGTTGAACGGGGTGCGGACCGATGGCGTGGCGATTCTATACGCCACCGCCAACATGGACGAAGCCGAACGTTGTGATCGGGTGGGACTGCTGCATGCCGGACGGTTGGATCGGCAGGGTACGCCACTGGAATTGACGACGGGCGGTGATGCGGTGCTGGTCGGGGTCTCCGGCGCGGCGGCCCGGCGGCAGCGCGAGGCACTGCTGGCCTGGCCGATGGTAAAGCTGGTGTTTCCGGTCGGGCGGCAATTGCGGGTGTGGCTGGATACGGGCGGTTCGCTGGCGGAGTTTCAGGCGCGGTTGGCGACGCTCGCGCCCGTTCTGGAGGCGCAACCATTGCAACCGACTTTGCAGGATACGGCGCTGCGGGAACTGGCGCTGGCCGAGGTAATTCCACAAAGGTCTCGAAGCGCCGACCATTGAGCCAGTAGAGAACGAGGTCCATCCCTTCCAGGCTAAACCGTGTTGTTGCCCTCGACCGGAGACCAGAGTAGATCGCCGGCGACCAAGACATCGGTGCGGTCGGCTAACCGATTGAAAAACCACCCTCACCCCTGCCCCTCTCCCGCTTGCGGGCGAGGGGTTCCCATACAGTCTCTTACCGCGAGGGTTGCAAGGGTGGTTGCGGTCATGTCCACCTCCAGTCAGTGACTGTTTCAGCCGGGCAGCCTGTTCAACGCATCCCGCCTTACGGGAACGCGGGAATCGTCGGTTCCGTGCCTTCGAGGTGCGCCTCGGGGTGGTGCGTCGTGACCAGTTCGGTGATCGATTTTACCCAGTCGCGCGGCACGTCGATCATCATCAACAGTTCGCCCCGCTCGATGGCTTCTTCGAACGGTTTCAGCCGGGTGTTGCCGATGCTCAGCCCCACCATCCCGCTCATCCATACCCCCACGCCGGCGCCGGCCAGCCCGCTGGCCAGGACAATCCCGCCCCCCGCCACCACCAGGCTCACCGGACCGAGCGCGACCGCGACCAAGCCCGCGAGCGTACCGACCGTGCCGCCGAGCGCCAGACCCCGCTCCATCGCGGGGATAAAGTCGCTCTTCTGCAAAAACGAGGCTTCAGGCAGATCCTCGAGCGGCGTGCCGCGCTTAGCCAGGATGTGGATATGACGCTCTTCAACGCGTGCGAGCAGCAACTCATCCACGATTTTTTTCGCCATGTCGATTTGCGGAACCAAGAAATAGATGCGCTTCATTCTGATCTCCTTAATTTAATCTGGTTGTTGTTTAGCCTAGCAACCTGTCGGACTTTTTGCCTGGGTTCTGACTGGTAACTTCTCATTAACCGCCGAACACCGAGTTCCAGACCGGCGTCGGTGAGGCTCTGCCGATATATAGCGCTCCTATCTGATTTGTGGAATCGCCGTTTCAAACCACCCCGGCGCTACGCGCCACTCCTCCTTATCCAAGGAGGGAAAAATCCATAACTCAAATAGGATTGCTATACGATCAGTACTGGCAGTGGCTTAAGAAACTGTTTAAAGACCCCTCGCCCGCAGGCGGGAGAGGGGCAGGGGTGAGGGTTTTTTTCAATCGCTTAGCTCGCCAGAGGCTGTCCAAAAACGCCTCTAAGACTAGAGGATGAAGCCGTCTTCCTGGGAACGCCGGCGTCCCGCCAGCGCTCCCTTGTCGATGGTCGCACTCAAGCCGCGCTGGTCAGATGTTGGTACTTGGCCTGCAACTGCTCGCTGGTTTCCGGGTGGTTCGGGTCCGGGATGATGCAATCCACCGGGCAGACCTCGATGCACTGCGGGGTTTCGAAGTGCCCCACGCACTGGGTGCAGAGGTTTGGGTCGATTTCGTAGATTTCCTCGCCTTGGGAAATCGCTTCGTTCGGGCACTCCGGCTCGCACACGTCGCAATTGATACATTCGTCGGTGATCATCAGCGCCATGGCTGGCTCCTCGTTCTGTTGTCTGTTTGTTGCAATCCGCAACCGGCCTGCTCCGCCAGCCGGCACATGCTCGAACCCGAAACGACCGCAACTGGTCGTGTCGAATTGCTGAGTATTTTACTCGATTATTTTCGCAATGCGAATTTTGCCGCCAGCGCCGCCTCGACCTGGGGATGGACAAACGGCGCGATGTTACCGCCCAGCTTGGCGACTTCGCGCACCAAGCTGGAGGAAATGAAGGAATACTGCTCGGCGGGCGTCAAAAAGATCGATTCGACTTGGGGGTCCAGGCGGCGGTTCATGCTGGCCAACTGAAATTCAAATTCGAAATCGGACACAGCGCGCAAGCCGCGCAGGATGACGTGGGCGCCGATGCTCTTGGCGTAGTTCACCAGCAAGGTGTCGAAACCGCACACTTCGACGGTGGGCAGATGCGCCAGCGCCTCGCGCGCCAGCCCGACCCGTTCTTCCAGCGTAAACAGCGGCTGTTTGTTGGGGTTGGCGGCGACGCTGACGATCAGCCGCTCGAACATGCGGGCGCCGCGCTCGACCAGATCGGCATGACCGTTAGTGATGGGATCGAAGGTGCCGGGGTAAATGGCGAAAACGGACATGGAGGTTCCTGGCGGTGCGGAGGGTGGTGCGGATTATCGGGAAAGCGACCCGACAAGGCAACCACGCGCCTCAGGCCGACATTTCCCGCCGCGCCAGCCGATAAGTCACCGCCCCGGCGGTTTTTTCCCGATAAGGCGTCCAGTGGGCGGGTAGCGGTGGCGCGGGCTGATCCGCTTCCGCTTCCAGATAAATCCAGGCGGTTTCCGCCAGCCAGCCGCCCGCTTCCAGTGCCGCGCACGCCGGTTCCAGCAGTCCCCGCCCAAACGGTGGATCGAGCAGCGCGATCTCAAAGGGCCGACCCGGCTGGCGCAGCCAGGCAAGCGCCTCGGCCGGGTCGACTTGCGCGTTTTCAGCTTTCAGCCGCGCCAAATTCTCGCGTAGTGCGCGAACCGCCAGCGGCTGGCACTCCACGAACACCACTTCCGCCGCGCCGCGCGACAGCGCCTCGATGCCGAGCGCGCCGCTGCCGGCAAACAGATCCAGACAGCGAGCGCCGGGAAGCACCGGCGCCAGCCAGTTGAACAGAGTTTCCCGCACCCGGTCGGGGGTGGGCCGCAGTCCCGGCACATCCGGGAACTCCAGCCGCCGGCCACGCCACAGGCCGCCAATGACGCGGAGCTGGTTGGCGTGGCCGCCGCGCCGATTCATCTCAAGAACCGGCTGGCTTGACCGGCGCCGCTTGACCGCCGCCAACGATCACGGTGATCGACCGGTCCGGCTGGACGTGTCGTTGCCAGGCGGCCTTGGCCTGCTCCAAGGAGATGCCGTTCATAGTGCCGATGTAGTTTTGCAAGTAGTCCAGCGGCAACCCATAAAACGCAATCCCGCCCAGGGCGCCAGCCAGTTTGCCATTGCCGGCCAGATCGAGGGCGAAGCCGCCGGTAATGTTCTGGCGGGCTTCTTCCAGAACCTGTGGATTAGGACCGTTGGCGGTGAACTCGCGCAGGGTGGTTTGCGCCACTTGGAGCGCAGTGTCCACCTGATCGTTACGGGTTTGCAGGTTGATCAGAAAGGGGCCGGCCTGCCGCATCGGGGTGAAAGCGCTGTAGGCGCCGTAGGCCAGCCCACGCTTCTCGCGGATTTCCTGGGACAGTTGCGAGACCAGCCCGTTGCCGCCCAGCACATGATTGCCCAGATAGAGCGCGTAATAGTCGGCATCGGCGCGGCTGACCCCAAGCTGGCCGATCAGGATGTGGCTTTGGCTGGACGGGTGGGGAATGCGGATCGTCTGACTGGCCGCGACCGGCGGAACTGGCGGCGGCGGGATCGTTTCACCCTGGGGTAACCCGCCGACCAAAGTGTTCGCCAGTTGCTCGGCGGCGGACCGGTCCAAATCGCCGACGATGGCGACGACGGCATTCGCGGCGGTGTAGTGACGGCGGTGGAAATCCTGAATCTCCGCGCGGGCGATGGCATTCAGGCTGGTCGGCGTACCCTCGGGCGGCGAGCCGTAGGGATGACTGCCGTATAACGCCTTGAAGAAAGCATCCTGGGCGATGGCGCCGGGCGACTGGGCGCGTTCCCGCAGCGCCATCAGCATTTGCTGGCGTACCCGCTCCACGGCGTCCGGAGCAAAGGTCGGCTCCTTCAACAGCCGGGCGACGATTTCGACCGTGGGCTGGAGATAGCGCGGGTCCACGAGGCTGCGCAGCGAAACCGAGGCGGCGTCACGCCGCGAGCTGGCGCTGAACCGGGCGCCGACCTGGTCCAGCCGGTCGGCGATGGCATCGGCCGACCAGTCGCCGGCGCCTTCTTCCAGCAACGCATTGGTCAGTTTCGCCAGCCCCGGCCGTTCGCCGTCGCGCACCGAACCGGCGTTGAACAGGATTTGCGCGTCCACCATTGGCAGTTCGCGGGCGGGAATGAAGTAGACCGGCACACCATTAGCGGTGCGCCAGTTCTGGATGGCGGGCACGGCGGTGGCCAAGTCGGACGCCAACAACAGAACGATGGCGAAAATACCGGACAGCAGGGGTTTCACATAGGGCATGGTCGGGAGAATCCTTAATTCACCCCTCTCCCGCCAGGGGAGAGGGGTTGGGAACGAGGGTTTTAGCGGATCGCGTGATCCAGCGCCGGACCAGGCGCGCTCGGCCGGCGACCATCCAGCAGTAGCGGCTCCAGGGTCGCCACGGTCAGCCGGTCGTCGATCAGGTACTTGTGGGCGACCGCGCGCACTTGTTCCGGCATGACCGCCTGAATCCGTTGGACATAGTCATCAAGCCGGTTCCAGCCCAGCCCGACCGTTTCCAGCGTGCCCAGCCGCATCCCCTGATAGAACAGCGAATCCTGCTGATAAACATCGGCGGCGACGACTTGCGCGACCACCCGCGACAGTTCCTCGGGGCTGATCGCTTCCTCGCGCAATCGCGCCACTTCGGCGCGCAGGGCCTGCTCCAGTTCGGCGCCACCACGGCCCGGCGCTGGGTTGCCGGCCAACACGAACAGTTCCTCCAGCCGCGAGGCTGGACTGTAACTGGCGCCAGCGGTAGCGGCGACTTGCGAACCGCGAATCAGATTACGACTGATACGCCCGCTGTTGCCGTCGAGAATGCCATCCAATACCGCCAGAGCGTAAGGTTCCCAGTCCTCGGCGGCGGTTTTCAAGGTCGGGACCTTGTAGCCGAGCGCAACGTAGGGCACTTCCGCCGGAGTCTTGACCACGATCCGCCGCTCGCCCATCTGGGGGATTTCCTGATCCAGGCGGGGCGGGGTCAGATCGCTGGATGGCAACGGACCGAAGTGCTTTTCCGCCAGATCCCGAACCTTGGTCGGGTCCACGTCGCCGACCACCACCAGAGTGGCGTTGTTTGGCGCATACCACTGTTGATACCAGCGCTTCAGATCGTCCGGGCGGATGGACTGGATATCCTGCATCCAGCCGATGATCGGCTGGCGATAGGAACTGGTGACGTAAGCGGCGGCGTGGAAGCGCTCATGGGTCAGCGCCTCCGGCTCATCCTCGGTGCGCAGCCGCCGTTCCTCGGCCACCACTTGCGCTTCCTTGCTCACATCTTCCGGCTTCAGCAGCAGATGGCGCATCCGGTCGGCTTCCAGCCGGAAGCTAAGTTCCAGCCGCTCTTTTTCCAGGGTCTGGAAATAGGCGGTGTAGTCGCGGCTGGTGAAAGCGTTTTCATCGCCGCCATTGGCGGCGATGAGGCGGGAGAACTCGCCACCCGGCGCGCTCGGCGTACCCTTGAACATCAGGTGTTCCAGCAGGTGGGAAATGCCGGTCAGACCACTGGGTTCGTAGCTGGACCCGACCTTGTACCAGATTTGCGAGACCACCACCGGGGCGCGGTGGTCCTCGCGCACCAGTATCTTGAGGCCGTTGGCGAGGGTGAATTCGTGAACGGGGGCCGCCGCGAACGCCGTGGGGGCCAGCGCCAGTGAGAGAGCGGCGACAACGATTCGACTGCTTGGCATGAGGTCTCCGGGTTTGGTGGATTCCGAGGGGCGATTTCGGTCGTTTGGCAACCAGCGGGCGGAAGGGTTCAACCACGCTCACGGCGATTTTCCGCGCCGTAGTGCTTGCTCCAATCCCAACGCTGGATCGAGTTGCGGTTTCCGTTCCTCTTTCCGCACGGCCGGGTCTACTAATTGCAGCTTCCGTTCCTCGGTCCGCGTGGCCGGACCCAGATTAAATTGCGAGTTCAGTTCTTCCTCCAGACTGCGTTGAACACGCGGTTGGGTCGAGGGCGGCGCCAGCGGCCATGCCGCAGTCGCCCGAAATAAGGGTGGTACCGGCCGAATTTCCGGGCGCGAGTACGCCACCGTTCGGAACGATCAGGTTGCCGTGGTAAGAGCCCACATGAAGCGTGCCT
>WBZP01005077.1_pt1 | contig 13485 bp, 12 predicted proteins | sample 5204301 | NCBI WGS metagenome assembly WBZP01 (sample SAMN12412401, study PRJNA552823) | activated sludge metagenome | isolation source: activated sludge from nitrification reactor of wastewater treatment plant... | place: USA: Pennsylvania | collected 2017 | reverse complement strand
AAAAAATAACCCACCAAAATATTAAGGAAAAAAACCGGAGGCTGAGCTTGTCGAAGCCCCGGTTTTTTTTATGTAAGTTATGACTATTCTATTTTATAAGCCGTATCAGGTTTTGAGCCAGTTTACCAGAGAAGAAGCCCACCACAAGTGCCTGGCAGATTACCTGGATGTACCCAAGAGTGTTTACCCTATTGGACGACTGGACTATGACTCAGAAGGGTTACTGGTCCTGTCAGACGAACCGGGATTGAATGCTTCCATGCTCCACCCTGATCAGCATGTGGCCAAGATTTATTACGCTCAATTAGAAGGCCAGATAAGCCGTGAGGCCATCAAACAACTTTGTGACGGAGTTGAGATCACCCTGCCCAATAAAAAAAAATACAAAACTTTACCTTGTAAGGTAGTGCGCATCAACACGCCGGCTTTGCCTGAGCGCGATCCGCCCATCAGGCAGCGTGCCCATATTCCGGATTGCTGGATCTCCATTGAATTGAAGGAAGGTAAAAACAGACAAGTCCGCAAAATGTGTGCGGCGGTTGGTTTTCCTGTATTGCGGTTGGTGAGAATGCAATTTGGAGAATTCAAACTTAACAAACTGCAACCGGGCAAGTATGAAAAGGTGGATTAGCCAATGATGCCAACCAGATTTTCCCACTCTTCCATAAGCGCATTTAGTTTTTCCTGTTTCTCCAACAAACTGCGATTTACGGCAATTACCTTATCCGTTTGATAAATCGCCGGATCGTTGAGTTGTGCTGTCAGTTCTGCGATGTCGGTCTCCAGCTTTTCTATATCGCGCTCCACATACTGCATTCTTCTTCGGGCCTTTTTGATTTCTTCATGATCGGCCTTTACCTCTGCAGGCTGTGCATTGACCCCCACATTTTTATCCTTTCTCGTATCGATCTCACGCATATCAGCCATCTTTTTCTTTTCCAGAAAATAGTTGATATCGCCAAGGTATTCTTTGACCGTATGATTGGTAAACTCGTATACTTTGGTGGAAAGACCCTGCAAAAATTCACGATCGTGGCTCACTATGATCAGCGTACCTTCATAATCGGTTAATGCCTGCTTTAATACTTCTTTTGACTGAATATCGAGGTGGTTGGTAGGCTCATCCATAATGATGAGGTTGGATGGCCTCAAAATCATACACGCCATCGCCAGTCGCGCCCTTTCTCCTCCCGATAGTACGGATACTTTTTTATCGACATCCTCCCCGGAAAACAAGAAAGAGCCCAGGATATTCCGAATATTGGTTCTTTGCTCAGAAGGGGCCTGGTCCTCCATTACTTCCAGCACTGTCTTACGCACATCGATGAGTTCTGACTGGTTTTGTGCGTAATACCCCAAAGCTACATTGGATCCAAACTGAAGGCTGCCTCCGTCTGCCTGGAGCTGAGCCGTGATGATCTTGGCCATGGTGGTCTTACCCATGCCATTTTGCCCCACAAAGGCTATCTTCTCTCCTTTTTCTACAATAAAATTGACGTCTTTCAAAACCAATTTAGGACCAAAACTCTTGGACACTCCTTTTACTTCCAGCACTACCCTACCGGTTCTGGGGGCTTCCGGAAATCTCAGCTTAAAGGCTTTGGTATCAAATTCCGGGATCTCGATTCGCTCAATTTTATCGAGCTGTTTTTGCATGCTCTGGGCCATCGAAGTCTTGGTAGCCTTGGCCATAAACCGGCTGATGGTGCGCTCTTTTTCGGCAATCATCTTTTGCTGGTTGACATAGGCGGAAGACAAGATTTCACGCTGTTGCTCCTTTTCTACAATGTACTTATCATAGTTGCCGGAATAGGCGGTTAACTTTCCCCACTCCAATTCGAAGATGCGGTTGCATACATTGTTCAAAAATTGTTTGTCGTGTGAAATCAACAACACGATGCCCGGATAACTTCCCAGGTACTCTTCCAGCCAAATGATGGATTCTATATCCAGGTGGTTGGTGGGCTCATCCAACAACAACAGATCAGGCTGGGTAAGCAACAGCTTGGCAAGTTCAATGCGCATCTGCCACCCACCACTGAATTGGGAAACTTTTTTAATGAAATCTTCTTCTTTAAATCCCAATCCCTTGAGAATTCTCTCACACTGTGCATCGATCTTGCCCGGTGCCAATAAATCCAGTCGCGCATTGAGGTCAGTGAGTTCTTCGACCAGTTCCATGTACGATGCAGAGTCAAAATCGGTTCTTTCGGCCAATTCTGCCGTAACTTCCTGGATTTCCTTTTCAATGTGTCCGACCTCCGAAAAACAGGTTTTGGTTTCTTCCATCACCGTGTGATTGCCATCAAAATGCAAATCCTGTTTCAAAAAGCCCATACTGAAATGTTTGGGATGCTCTACGGTGCCCTCATCGGCACTTTGCTGTTGGGAAATGATGCGAAACAAGGTGGATTTGCCTGCACCGTTCTTGCCCACAAGTCCTGCCCTTTCTTTGCGGTTGAGCATAAAGGTTACACCGGAAAGCAGTGTTCTCTCACCGAAGTGCAAGCCAATATTGTTGAGCTGAATCATATGTGTTTAATTGAGAGACACGCTGTCTGCCATATCGGCCAACACCGAAAAGTGGTCTCCTTTGTTGTGCAAACATTGCTGCCAGAGCCCTGCATTATCATTGATGAAAGGATGGTTGATATCAATGTCGTCAATCACCCAGGAGTGGATATCCATTTCGTCTTCCAACTGACCTGCTGACCATCCGGAATATCCAATATAAAATCTAATGTCGAACGGCTTTATAACCTCGTTCTGAATGAGAAATTTTAGTTTATTAAAATCTCCGCCCCAAAACAGGCCGGGAATAATTTCTTTGCTGCCTTCTACCAAATCCCCCACCCTATGGATGTAATGAATGGTATCATTGGCCACAGGACCTCCGTAATGAATCACAGAATCAAAGTCAGGAAACTCGTTCATAACTTCATCCATGCGGATATTGGTAGGTCTGTTGAGAATAAATCCTACGGACCCTTCATCCTTGGTGTAATCGCACAGGGCAACAACAGTTTTTTTGAACTGCGGATCCTGCATAAAGGGTTCTGCTATGAGGATGCGACCTTGTCGGAGTTCAAATCTCGACATAGATCAAAGACTCTCGGTGATGGCTTCACCGTTTACTTTTTTAATCAGTCCGCTGAGTACTTTGCCTGTTCCTCCTGATTCAACAAAGCTGGTTATGCCGTCTTTGATCATATTTTCAACAGATTGGGTCCACCTTACCGGACCTGTAAGTTGGGCGATCAGATTGGCTTTGATAACTTCAGGATCGGTAGCAGCCTGCGCTGTGAAATTTTGATACACGGGACACAAACCCTTTCTGAAAGTCGTGCCATTGATGGCTTCTTCCAACTCTTCCTGGGCGGGTTCCATTAACGGTGAATGGAAAGCACCGCCAACCGGTAATAAGACAGCGCGCTTGGCACCATTTTCTTTTAACTTCTCAATGGCCGCATTCACTGCATCCAGGGTACCGCTGATTACCAGCTGTCCCGGACAGTTGTAATTGGCTGCAACCACGATATCGTCCAATTCATCGCTTACTTCCTGACAAACACGCTCAACGATATTGTCTTCAAGGCCTAATACGGCTGCCATGGTTCCCGGATCTGCATCACATGCATCTTGCATGGCCATGGCTCTCTCGTACACCAACCTGAGGCCACTCTCAAAAGTGAGCACTTCAGCTGCCACCAGCGCAGAAAATTCTCCTAATGAATGTCCGGCGGTGGCAACGGGGTTAAACTGATCGCGCAGCATGCTGACCTTCGCCAATGCATGAATAAATAAGGCCGGTTGGGTGACCCGTGTCTCTTTCAGATCATCTGCCGAACCTTCAAACATGATTTCGGAGATTTTGTATCCTAAAATATCATCTGCTTTATCAAAAGTATGTCTGGCTGCAGAATCACTCATGTAAATATCTTTTCCCATGCCCTCATACTGGGCACCTTGTCCGGGAAATACGTAGGCCTTAGGCATTTGATTTTTTTGACTTGGCTAAAAAGGTTAGTTAATAAGGTTTTATAAGGAGCGAAACTATAAAAAATATTTCATTCCATACACTCCTTATCATGGTTTTTAACGATACATGAGAGAAGCGCAATTTCCATAACCCAAGAAGCCGGGCAAATTTTATTTGGTGGTAGACAAGTATTAATTTTCTTGTTTTGCCAAATAATATTCTGCGAAAAATCCAATTAATTACAAAGAAAACTTTTTTTGGTTTTTATTAATACATCAAACCAAATTTTGGTGATGGAGGGTTATTTTTGTGAAAACAACAAATCATGGAGCAACTACAAGATACCATCGAAAAACTATGGGAACATCCGGAACTCGTCAATGAAACTTTATCCCGTGATGCTATCCGAGAGACCATCGCTTTTATCGATGAAGGTAGGCTCAGACCCGCAGAACCTACAGAGGCTGGCGACTGGAAAGTAAATGAATGGGTAAAGAAAGCCATTCTGCTCTATTTCAGGATCCAGGAAATGGTAACCTTTGAAGTGGGTCCCCTTGAATTTCACGATAAAATTCCTCTAAAAACCAATTATGCCGGCAAAGGTGTAAGGGTTGTGCCTCATGCCATTGCAAGATACGGTAGTTATATCGAACCGGGTGCCATCCTCATGCCATCGTACGTGAACATTGGTGCATGGGTTGGCAGCGGCACCATGGTAGACACCTGGGCGACGGTGGGTTCTTGTGCCCAAATCGGCAGAAATGTACACCTCGCGGGAGGAGTCGGCATTGGTGGCGTACTGGAACCCCCTCAGGCGAGTCCTACCATCATAGAAGACAATTGTTTCATCGGCTCTCGTTGTATAGTGGTAGAAGGCGTGAGGGTGAAAAAAGAAGCGGTATTGGGCGCCAATGTTGTACTTACACAAAGTACACACATCATTGATGTTACCGGTAGTGACCCCATAACCTATAAAGGAGAAATTCCGGAAAGGTCGGTTGTTATCCCCGGAAGCTACAGCAAAGTCTTTCCCGCCGGCACTTACAATGTCAATTGCGCGCTGATCATTGGCACCAGAAAAGAAAGCACTGATAAAAAAGTTTCGTTGAATGATGCTTTACGTGATTACAACGTAGCTGTTTAAACGTATTCTATGGGTACCATTAAACCTTTTGCCGGTTGAATGGTCACTAATGAATATTTACATCATATGAGAATTACATTTTTCTTTTTGCTTTTGAGCGCATCCATTCTTTTTCTCTCCAATAAAGGAGGCAGAAATCAACCGTGTTCGGGTGCGCCTTTTGAAAACAATTCTAAGGCATGTTCTGAATGCCATTCGGGTGGAAACTATACGCCTGCCATTGCTCTGGTTGTTAAAGACAGTCTGGGAAATACAGTCGACAGCTATATTCCGGGTAATACCTACAACCTCGAAATGGCTGTAAGTTCCACCACAGGCAATCCCAAAGCCTATGGTTTTCAGGCTGTGATCGTAGACGGTAACAATGCCCAGGCAGGTAGTTTTGTGACCTTGGGTGAAAAAGTGAGGAAACTAACCCTGCAAAACAGAACCTATCTGACGCAGATCTCTCCGCTCGCTTCGGGTATTTTTACTGCCAAATGGAAGGCTCCCGGTACGGCCTCAGACCTCAAATTGTATATGTCGGGCGTTGCTGTCAACAGCAATAGCAGTACGGGCGGGGATAAGGCTACCACCGCTTCTTTCAACATTAATCCTTCGACCATCTCAGCCAACCATGAGTCTGATTCAGAAGAACTGGCGATATCGGTGAATGGCAATAAAGTTTCCTGGAACATCGAAGCGAAAGACGCTATCATTATGGATGCGGGTGGAAAAACCGTGGCCAGGGCATCGGGACAGGAAATAATCCTACCGTCAGCGACTCCCGGCTTCTATATTCTGTTGCTCGAGATCGATGGTCGACACAAAAGCTTCAAATTTGTACTATAGCACTTACCGGTGATAAGGAAAGCTTACCGGCATTTTGTAATCTTCATCCCGGGAAAGTAGCCATTTATCTAAAAAATTCAACCTTCCACTGTATTTGCGGTTTATAGAGGATACAAACTATTTTCATGTCGGGCAGAATAATTGGCTTTCTGATTTTTATAGGGTTCTTTGTGGTCCTCGAATTGTACACATTCTCCGGTATCCGATCACTGGCAGCCGGTCACAAATTCGGCAAATACTTCCTGTATCTATTTTATGCGCAGATCGCAGTGGTGGCCGTTGCTTTGTTCAATTTGTTTGCAGGCATGCAGTCGGGCTCTATGGTCAGATCGGCCTCCATGAACATCTGGCTGGGCATCGTTCTTACTTCTGTAGTTACCAAAATCGTTTTTTGCAGTCTTTTGCTCATGCAGGATGGAGGCAGGATGCTCGGAGGTGCCTTTAACTTTGTTCAGGCCAAACTCAACGGAAATGCACCCGATACCTATTTACCCGGAAGGAGACAATTTCTGAATCAAACTGCTCTGGCCGTAGCCGGAATTCCGCTGATCTCTATGTTTTATGGCATGATGGTGGGCAAATACAGGTACACGGTAAAAAATATACAATTGGTTTTCAAAGACCTGCCCAAAGCTTTTGATGGCTTTAAAATTGTGCAGATATCCGACATCCACAGTGGTAGTTTTGATGATAAAGAGGCGGTGAAAAAAGGCATTGATATGATCAATGACCAACAGGCCGACCTCCTCCTTTTTACGGGAGATTTGGTGAATTCAGAGAAAGACGAAATCAATCCCTACATGGACATTTTTTCGGAGCTGAAAGCCAAACATGGCAAGTACGCTGTGCTGGGCAATCACGATTACTACGGCTATTTTGGAGTGCCTGAAACAGGCAAAAAAGCCTACTGGGATGACTTTATGGGTAAGTTCGAAAAGATGGGTTTTCGACTGCTTAACAACGAACATACGCGCATCGAAAAAGAAGGCGAAAATTTTGTTTTGGCCGGAGTAGAAAACTGGGGTGCCGGAAGGCATTTTCCTAAAATCGGGGATTTGAACAAAGCCATCACCGGGGTCAAAAAAGACGACTTTACCGTTTTGATGAGTCACGACCCATCGCACTGGGACCACCACGTTTTGCCGCATGATCAACACGTTCACCTTACCCTGAGCGGACACACCCACGGCATGCAGTTTGGCATCGATATGCCGGGTTTCAAGTGGAGTCCGGTCAAATACCGCTATCCTCGCTGGATGGGCTTGTACGAAGAAAAAGGACAATACCTGTATGTCAACAGGGGCTTTGGCTTTCTGGCTTTCCCCGGCCGTGTAGGCATGTGGCCTGAAATTACAGTAATAGAACTGAAGACTGCTTAATTTATTGGGGCGCTTGTTTGTGCGTGATCTTGCGCACCGAAATATAGGCACAATTCATTGAATCCCTTGGGTAAAACCCTTTTCGCAACACTACCTCCGGATGCAGGGTTGATGTATAATTGATGCTATCCGTTGTTTGAAATTGGTAGCTTTTATTTTGGATCAAATCATTTTCAAACTGCCGGGCACATCGGGAGCATTGTATTTTGTACTCCTGATAAACACATTTATTATTGTCAAACAACCACAACATTTCAATGGGCAAATTGGCATGGTAACCTTTTAGCAATAAGGTATCACCTCCGGCAGCGGCAATCAGTCCGGCATGGGCATTGCTGTGCATCTTTACCATCCAATTCGCATAGGATTGCACTTGTTTGCGACTTTGTCCCACATGAATCCGGGCCAATTTTGGGTTACATCCCATAACCAGCATTCCCAGCATGATCAATATGATGCCACCATACTTATATCGGACAAACTGCATTGTGTTTAAATTTAGTGAAATAGATCTATGGTTTAAATTTTCCTGACAGAAATAGAATTGCACATAAGTGAATCCTTGTCTACACCCGTATTCATTCTCATAATGATTTTAGGATTAACCTGGGAAATATAATTGATCTTATCAACGGCTTTGAATTGGTAGTCTTTGTCTTTCAAAATTTCAGCCATCATTTTATCGGTGCAGGGGCCGCAATACAACTTTATTTCCTGGTATCGGCAGATTTCATTGTCAAATAAATAGAACAATTCTAAGTGCTGGATTGGGGATTTTGCTGCAAAGAAAATCGTATCGTTTAAGAAATGGGAATCAACCTGAAAGCTTTTTTTACGAAGATTTTGTCCGGCATATGTGAGATAGTCTTTCACCTTGGTGTAATGGAAGTCTACAAAAACCAGGGCACTTTTTGTTGAGCAGGCGCTCAAAGATAGCAGAGCCAAAATCACTAAAACAGGAATGAGTGCAATTATTGATTTTCGCATGTTACTGTTCGTGTTTTTTCATAGGCCTCATAATGTATGTTCTTTTTACTGGCTGCAAACTTCCTCCAGCAAGGTTCTGAAGGCAGCAAATTTCCCTCCATACAATGCCTGGGTCTTTTGCTGTAAGCCAGGGGCGAAATCATTCTGGTATTCCAGGTAAGTTGCCAGATCGGGTGCCGTGTATTGTATGGCATACGTCACTCCGTCCGGGTTGTGATCTTCAATGATTTTCAACATCTTCCACGAAGTAAATTTACCCGTAGCCATCACTTCAGGAATGTGGGTATTTTGCATCCACGCCGTCCATTCGTCGTGAACACTGTGGTCGATGATGATGGTTACATTATACAGTACCGGCATGGTTAGGATTTTTCCATGTTGTCGCCCCTCAATATTCGGTATCTTTTTCTGGCATCTACCACAAACGTGCTGCCGGTATATTCGGTAAACAACTTAAAGTAAAGTTCCTGCGCTTTGGCTGTATCGTTGAGTTGATAATCGTACATACGAGCCATCTCATAGATAGCATTGTCTGCGCGTATCTCGTCTTTGTATTTTTCGATGATCAGGTTGTACATTTCAATGGCCTTTTCCGGCTGCTGCAGCTTCCTGTAAATCTGCGCCTTGGTGTAATAAATGTCATCGATCAGTGAATGCTCAGGAAACAAAGTAGCCACTGAATCCAGTTTGGTAAAGGCCTCACTGAATTTATTCTGGAATACCAGCAGTTCGGCGGTAGCAAACATGGCCAGGGTGACATCGGTGGTGTCGAGATTTAGATTGTCCATGATGAATACCGACATATCGATGGCATCGTTAGCAATCAGTCGAGTGGTAGCAGACTTCAGGATGTCGAATTGCTGCTGAGCCCATTCAAAGTCGCCAGTGAAATAAGACAGCCTGGCGTTTCGGTAGCGGGCATCTTCTCCCAGTACGCCTTCTTTAAAGGCCTTATCTACTTGTGAATACAAAAGGGAAGCCTCCCATCGATCGCCATCCATGAGGTAGTAATCTCCCAACTTTAATTTGGCACCAGCGATATCCGTGGGGGCAACACCGCCAAAATCAATTACTTCCAACAAAATCTCCTGCGCCTTTTTGAGGTTGTTCATGTACAAAGCCTCAAAATCAGCAAACTCAACCATCAGTGCCGCTGTCTGGGTGTTGCGACCATATTCTGTTAAAAAGGATTCATACTCTTGCTGGAGGGAAACCAGATCTTCTTTGGTATAGGTAAAACTGGACGTTATTTTTTGTTTTTTACTGTTGAGCAGGGCTCTTTTGGCGCTCAGATAAAAGCCGGAGTTGATGGAGAAATTTTCAATGATGTACGAATAGGCTTCGATGGCTGTGTTGTAATCGGCATCATCATAGGCAATGTTGCCAACCTGAAAAACGCGTTCACCCATGCCTTCCATCTTCATATCTATGGCCCTGGCTTGTCGAAGCGCCTTTTTGTAGTCTTTTTGCTGGAGGTAAGACCACTCCAGTAATTCCGGATATAAAATTTCCTCCGGATTGCTTTGCATCAAAGTAAATATCTGGGCTTGCATTTCCTTGATCTCATCTTCGGTGAGATTTTTCTCAAACGTTTGTTTGAGGTAATCCATATTGCCTCTAAACTGCTCCACCGAAAGCAGATAGTAATAAATCATCTTTTTGGTATCCCCTGTCCGACGGTAAAGATCGCCCAGGCTGAAGGCAAAAGGTTTTACATTGCCGCTGATTTTTCCACCTTTTTCATACGCTTCTATGGCTTCCGGAAAGAGGGAATACCCAATAAAGGCACGGGCCAATTCATCCGTACTCTGGGGCTGTTTGTCGAGACGGCCAATGGCCAGCGCGTATTGTTTTTTGGCATCTTCCCCTTCATTCATTCTGTCGTTCAGGCTTCCCAAGGTGACCAATAATGAGATTACCTCGGGTTTCTTTTTGATCTCCGCCAATACCAGATCTTTGGCATCGCTGAACTTATTCATCGTGATCAGGCACTCTGTTACTCTTTGAAAATAGAACTCGTTCATGGGCTCCTTTTCGTACAACTGCCTGTACAGGGTTGCGGCTTTTTCATACTCCCCGTTGGCAAAATATTGGTTGGCCAGACGAGATTGCTGCGCATATGACGCGATGGCCACAAAAAACATAAAAATAAAAACGAAGCTTCGTTTCATGATGTGTTGAGTATGTTGCAATAACGGAATGAAGTACCGCTTAGTTTCCTGCTGTGATAAAAAATCCTTCAATGCCTGTCAGATTTCTACGCCTTCGTCATTTTTTCCCAATATTTCCCAGGTATGATCAGCCAGCAAGCGTGCCGTAGCTATCCACTCGTAGGGCTTGTTTTTACCCCATTCATTAGGCGCGATCATTGACAGCACCCACTGTCCATTGGGTCTTTCGTACAGGTGATACTCGTAACCGATAACCGGTTTAAAACCCATGTCTGCCCTGTATATTTTCTCCGATATGTCAATCCTGTCGTGTAAGGCCTGCGCCTGGCGAATCAACGTTTCAACCTGCTCTTTGATTTGCTGGAGCTGATTGCCGGTTTGCTGGTACATGGCCGTCATGGCATTGCCCTTTGTTCTACCCTTGTCAAGGGGTCGAATAATAGCACTGCCCACATGGTGTGCGTAGGGCAGCAGATTGGGCGCTTCTGCTGTTTTGTCTTTGTCTATTGGGTTAAAAAAGTCCTGCATATCCATTAAAGTGTAAAAATACCAAATAGTTCAGAATTAATAATTTTAATGAATCCCACACCAACCATATAAAATTCTAATCAGCCTCATTTTTTGACGTTTATACCAAATAATATTGCCCGATGGCTTATTTTATGCTCAATATTTTTGGATAAATGGCTATTTTTGTACTTACAACTGAGATCAATGGATTACAATCACAGGGCCATAGAGTCCAAATGGAGAAAGTTTTGGGAAAATGAGCAAACCTATAAGACGCTCAACAATACCACCAAGCCCAAATATTACGTGCTCGATATGTTCCCCTACCCTTCGGGATCGGGACTTCACGTAGGACATCCGCTCGGCTATATTGCCTCAGATATTGTTGCCCGATTCAAAAGACAGCAAGGCTTCAACGTATTGCACCCAATGGGCTACGATGCCTTTGGTCTTCCGGCAGAACAGTACGCTATTCAAACCGGCGTTCATCCCGCGGTTTCAACAGAACAAAATATTCAAACCTACAGGGCACAACTCGACAACATCGGCTTTTCTTTCGACTGGAGTCGCGAAGTGAAAACCTCTGAACCCTCCTATTACAAATGGACCCAATGGATCTTCCTGCAGCTTTTTGGTCACTACTACGACCTGGATGCAGAAAAGGCCATGCCCATTGAAGAACTGATTCAAAATTTTGAAGAAAAGGGAAGCGAAGGCGTAAATGCCTACCATAGCCACGATGAACAATTTTCTGCAGATGCCTGGAAAGCTATGTCACCCTACCAAAAAGATCAGGTATTGATGAATTATCGCCTGGCCTACCGAAAAACGGGCTACGTCAACTGGTGTGAGGCCCTGGGCACCGTCCTGGCCAACGATGAGGTCAAAGACGGAGTTTCAGAACGGGGAGGACACCCGGTAGAGCGAAAGGCCATGATGCAGTGGTTTTTGCGGATCACAGCTTACGCCAACCGACTGCTCGACGACATGACAGGACTGGAGTGGCCGGAGGCGCTCAAGACCATGCAAAACAATTGGATAGGCAGATCAGAAGGCGCTCAGGTCTTCTTTAAGATTCAGGGACACGATACGGAGCTGGAAATATTTACCACCCGCCCGGACACCATCTTTGGTGCCACCTTTATGGTCCTGGCTCCGGAACACGATCTCGTAAGCACGCTTACTACTGCGGAACAGGCAGATGCGGTGAAAGCCTGCATTGATTTTGTAAAAAGCAGGTCGGAAAGAGAGCGTATGGCAGAAGTAAAAGAAATGAATGGAGCCTTTACCGGTTCCTATGCCATCCATCCCTTTACCAACGAAAATATTCCCATCTGGATTGGCGATTATGTTTTGAAGGATTATGGCACAGGGGCCATCATGGCGGTGCCCAGCGATGATGAACGCGATAAAACCTTTGCCCAGAAATACAATTTGCCCATCGTAGATGTGGTAGACAAAAGTAAGTACCCTGGATCGACACTGCACGATAAAGAAGGCATCATCATCAACAGTGATTTTCTCAATGGCATGGAAGTACCCGATGCCATCCAGCTCATGTTTGAAAAAATTGAAAAAATGGGCATTGGCAAAAAGAGGGTAAACTTCAAGTTGAGAGATGCCAATTTTTCCAGGCAACGATACTGGGGAGAACCCTTCCCTATTGTTTACGATGCAGACGGTGTTTCCCATCCGCTACCGGAAAAGGAACTGCCTCTGACACTGCCCGACCTCGAAGACTTCAAGCCTACGGTAGATGGTCAATCTCCGCTCGCAAAGGCAACGGATTGGGTGAAATATGGAGAATTTACCAGAGAGACCGATACCATGCCCGGCTTTGCGGGTTCGAGCTGGTACTTCCTGCGCTACATGGATGCCACCAACAACAGTGAGTTCGCTTCAGCCGAAGCCCTTTCTTACTGGCAGGATGTAGACTTTTACATCGGTGGCGCAGAGCACGCTGTGGGACACCTGATGTACTCCCGGTTCTGGCATAAGTTTTTGTACGACAAAGGACTGGTTCCCGGCAAGGAACCGTTCAAAAAACTGGTCAACCAGGGTATGATCCAGGGCGTTGTGGAATCCATCTACCTGTACAAAAACCACGATGGCAGCCACCAGTTTTACAGCGAAGACCTGGCCAAAGAAAACAGCGACAAAGAATTTGCCCTTATCCCCGTTCACGTTGATTTTGTAAGTGAATACGGCAGTCCCAGGAGTCACCTGAACAAGGCAGGAATGGCTCAGTTTTTAAATTGGAGACCCGATTATCAGGGCGCTGTCTTCCATGTGGCGCAAGGCAGCTTTACCATAGATCAACTCCCTGAAGACGCGAGGTTGTACACCAAGTCTGAAGTAGGCAAAATGTCGAAAAGATATTTTAATGTGGTCAACCCCGATGACATGGTAGACAAATACGGCGCCGATTGTTTCCGTATGTACGAAATGTTTTTGGGCCCCATCGAACAATCCAAGCCGTGGGAT
>WBZP01005076.1_pt1 | contig 13486 bp, 24 predicted proteins | sample 5204301 | NCBI WGS metagenome assembly WBZP01 (sample SAMN12412401, study PRJNA552823) | activated sludge metagenome | isolation source: activated sludge from nitrification reactor of wastewater treatment plant... | place: USA: Pennsylvania | collected 2017 | reverse complement strand
GCCGATCTTGGTGATGCGGGTGTAGCCGCCGGGACGGCCGGCGTACGACGGCGCGATCTCGGTGAACAGCACGTGCACGACGCCCTTGTCACGGACGACCGTGAGCACGCGACGGCGCGCGTGCAGGTCGCCGCGCTTGGCCAGCGTGATGAGGCGCTCCGCGAGCGGGCGCAGGCGCTTGGCCTTGGCCTCGGTCGTGGTGATCTTGCCGTGCTCGAACAGCGCCGTGGCGAGGTTCGCGAGCATGAGGCGCTCGTGGGCCGGGCTGCCGCCGAGACGGGCACCCTTGGTGGGGGTAGGCATCAGTTCTCCTGTGTCGGGTCTCGAGTCGAGTCAGCTCGTCAGAGCTGCTCGTCCTCGGCGTAGCCCTGGTCGTCGTCGTCGTAGAAGCTCACGGCGGTCGTGGGGTCGAACCCGGGCGGGCTGTCCTTGAGCGCCAGGCCCAGCGTCGCGAGCTTGGCCTTGACCTCGTCGATCGACTTCGAGCCGAAGTTGCGGATGTCGAGCAGGTCGGCCTCGGAGCGGCCGATGAGCTCACCCACGGTGTGGATGCCCTCGCGCTTGAGGCAGTTGTACGAGCGCACCGTCAGGTCGAGGGACTCGATCGGCGTCGAGAGCTGCTCGGCGACGAACGCGTCGGCGGGCGACGGGCCGATGTCGATGCCCTCGGCGTCGACGTTGAGCTCACGAGCCAGGCCGAAGAGCTCGACCAGCGTCTTGCCGGCCGACGCGACGGCGTCGCGCGGAGCCATCGAATGCTTGGTCTCGACGTCGATCACGAGGCGGTCGAAGTCCGTGCGCTGCTCGACACGGGTGGCCTCGACCTTGTACGAGACCTTGAGCACCGGCGAGTAGATCGAGTCGACCGGGATGCGGCCGATCTCCTGACCGGGCTGCTTGTTGAGCTCGGCGTTGACGTAGCCGCGGCCGCGCTCGACCACGAGCTCCATCTCGAGCTTGCCCTTGCCGTTGAGCGTGGCGATGTGCAGGTCGGGGTTGTGGACCTCGACGCCGGCCGGCGGGGCGATGTCGGCGGCCGTCACGGCGCCGGGGCCCTGCTTGCGCAGGTACATCACGACCGGCTCGTCGTGCTCCGAGGAGACCACGAGCTGCTTGATGTTGAGGATGAGCTCGGTCACGTCCTCCTTGACGCCCGGCACGGTGGTGAACTCGTGCAGGACGCCGTCGATGCGGATGCTGGTGACAGCCGCGCCGGGGATGGACGACAGCAGGGTGCGGCGCACCGAGTTGCCGAGGGTGTAGCCGAAACCGGGCTCGAGCGGCTCCATGATGAAGCGCGAGCGGAACTCCGAGACCGGCTCCTCGACGAGGGTCGGCCGCTGGGCGATCAGCACGTTCGTGTCCTTCCGTGGCGCCCGCTATTTGACGCCGGATGGTGGGCTGGCTGGGGCAGTGCGGTGCACCGGGTCCCGCGCGAGCGGGACCCGGCACCGGATGTCACTTCGAGTAGAGCTCGACGATCAGCTGCTCCTGCACCTGCGTGTCGATGGCACCACGCTCGGGCAGGGAGTGGACGAGCACGCGCATCCGCGACGGGATGACCTCGAGCCACGCGGGGACGGGACGCTCGCCGAGCTCGGCGTGGGCGACCACGAACGGCGTCAGCTCGCGGCTGGCCTGGCGGACCTCGACGATGTCGTTGGCCGAGACGCGGTACGACGGGATGTCGACCTTCACGCCGTTGACCGTGATGTGACCGTGGCGCACCAGCTGGCGGGCCATGTCGCGGCTCTTGGCGAAGCCGGCGCGGTACACGACGTTGTCCAGGCGCGACTCGAGGATGCGGAGCAGGTTCTCACCCGTCTTGCCCGACTTGCGCTGGGCCTCCTCGTAGTAGCCGCGGAACTGCTTCTCGAGCACGCCGTAGATGCGCGCGCACTTCTGCTTCTCGCGCATCTGGAGCAGGTACTCGCTGTCCTTGGTCCGACCGCGGCCGTGCTGGCCGGGCGGGTAGGGACGGTTCTCGATGGGGCACTTGGGGGACTCGCACTTGGCGCCCTTGAGGAAGAGCTTGGTCTTCTCGCGGCGGCAGCGCTTGCAGTCCGGTCCGGTGTAACGGGCCATGATCGGAAAGTCTCTCTTCTCGGCGTCAGACGCGGCGGCGCTTGGGCGGGCGGCAGCCGTTGTGCGGGCTCGGGGTCACGTCCTGGATGGTGCCGACCTCGAGGCCGGTCGCCTGCAGGGAGCGGATCGCGGTCTCGCGGCCCGAACCCGGGCCCTTCACGAAGACGTCGACCTTCTTCATGCCGTGCTCCATCGCACGACGCGCAGCGGCCTCGGCGGCGAGCTGGGCGGCGAAGGGCGTGCTCTTGCGCGAGCCCTTGAAGCCGACCTGGCCCGAGGAGGCCCACGAGATCACCGCACCGGTCGGGTCGGTGATGGAGACGATCGTGTTGTTGAACGTGCTCTTGATGTGCGCGTGGCCGTGGGCCACGTTCTTCTTCTCCTTGCGGCGCACCTTCTTGGCGCCGGCAGCCGTACGGCTCTTGGGAGGCATCGACTATCCGTTCTGGTTGAGGTCATCGGCCCTGATCCACCCCGGTGGGGGCAGGACCGTCGGGCTACTACTTCTTGCCGGCCTTCTTCTTGCCGGCCACGGTCTTCTTCGGGCCCTTGCGGGTACGCGCGTTGGTCTGGGTGCGCTGACCGCGCACGGGCAGACCGCGGCGGTGACGGAGGCCCTGGTAGCAGCCGATCTCGACCTTGCGACGGATGTCGGCGGCAACCTCACGACGGAGGTCGCCCTCGGTCTTGTAGTTGGCCTCGATGAAGTCGCGCAGCTTGATCAGGTCCTCGTCGGAGAGGTCCTTGGCGCGCAGGTCCGGGCTGATGCCGGTCTCCTGCAGCGTCGCCGCCGCGCGGGTCTTGCCGATGCCGTAGATGTACGTGAGCGCAACCTCGAGCCGCTTCTCGCGGGGGAGGTCGACGCCGACGAGACGTGCCATCGGGCGTTTCTCTTCTCTGTTCGTCCGGAGGTGTCTGGAGCGGCACCGGTCCCACCGCCCTCGGTGGGTCCCCGGCCTCCGGGCCGGGGGTGGCGTCCCGCACGCGGCACGTGGGCTGCGCGGGGGTCGGGTGTCGCTTCTGGCCGTCGGCCGGCCTGTGCCGGTGACGTGCGATCTGGCGATTCAGTTAGGGGATGGTGCTGCGATCAGCCCTGGCGCTGCTTGTGGCGCGGATTCTCGCAGATCACCATGACCCGGCCGTGACGGCGGATCACCTTGCACTTGTCGCAGATCTTCTTGACGCTCGGGTTGACCTTCATCGTTCTCTCCACGGGTGCTCGGCCAGGCGGCTCGCGCCCGTGCGACTAGATGGTGGACAGGGGTGATCGTGCGGCTCCTCCGGCAGGGCCGGTGCTCGCCGCGCGACCGTCACTTGTAGCGGTAGACGATCCGGCCCCGGGTGAGGTCGTAGGGCGAGAGCTCCACGACGACCCGGTCGTCGGGAAGGATCCGGATGTAGTGCATCCGCATCTTCCCGCTGATGTGCGCAAGCACCTTGTGCCCGTTGTCGAGCTCGACCCTGAACATGGCGTTCGGGAGCGACTCGGTGATCGTGCCCTCGAGCTCGATGGCACCGTCCTTCTTGGGCATGTCCTCGCGTTTCGTCCGGTTCGGCTGGGTAGTGTGCTGGTCCACCGGGACCGCGCTCCGCCACCGACCAGGACCTGCGGACAGGCCGGGTCAGAGGCGTGACTGGGCGCGACTCGATGAGCCGAGGGTCGAGTCTACGTGAGAAAGCCGCCCGAGCGTTAATCGGCCCGGAGCACCCCTTCAAGCCCGGCATATCGGGCTTTTCGGGCGCTGGCGGACGCGGCGGTTCAGGCCCGCGAGGCCGCCGGGGAGGCCACCCCGAGCGCGGCGAACCGGGCGGCCCCGCCGTCCAGCGCGGTGAGCACCCAGGGACCCTCGTCGGTGAGGGCGACCGTGTGCTCCCAGTGGCTGGCGCGGGCGCCGTCGTCGGTCACGACCGTCCAGTCGTCGGAGAGCGTGCGGGTGTGCCGGGAGCCGGCGCAGACCATGGGCTCGATCGCCAGGGCCATGCCCGCGACCAGCGCGAGGCCCTTCCCGGGGATGTCGTAGTTCGGGACGTTGGGGTCCATGTGCATCCGGGTGCCGATGCCGTGCCCGACGTACTCCTCGACGATGCCGTACGCCGCACCCCCGGGCGCGGACCGCACCGAGGCCTCCACGGCCCGGCCGATGTCGTTGAGCCGACCGCCCGCACGGGCCGCGGCGAGGCCGGCCCACATGGCCTCCTCGGTGACCCGCGACAGCTCGGCGTCGGCGGCCGAGACCTCCCCCACCGGCACCGTGATCGCGGCGTCGCCGTGCCAGCCCTCGAGGATCGCGCCGCAGTCGATCGAGATCTGGTCGCCCTCGCGCAGCACCCGGCCGCCCGGGATGCCGTGGACGACCTCCTCGTTCACGGAGGCGCAGATGTGCCCGGGGAAGCCGTGGTAGCCCAGGAACGAGGGCACCGCGCCCTCGTCGCGGATCGACTCCTCGGCGATCCGGTCGAGGTCGAGGGTGGTGATGCCGGGGGCGACGGCCTCGCGCAGGCGCTCGAGGGTGCGGCCCACGACGAGCCCGGCCCCGCGCATGAGCGCGATCTGCTCGGGCGTCTTGATCTCGACGCGGTCCTTGCGGCGGAACATGCGACCGGCGGGTCAGATGCCGAGGGCGGCGAAGATCCGGCCGCTGACCTCGTCGACGGATCCCATGCCGTCGACCTTGGTGAGCAGGCCCTGGTCGGCGTAGGCGGCGACGAGCGGCGCGGTCTCCCGGGCGAAGAGCTCCTGGCGGTGCCGGATGACCTCCTCGCTGTCGTCGGTGCGGCCGCCGGCGCCGGCGCGCTTCACCAGCCGGTCGACGACCTCCTCGAGGTCGACGGTGAGCTCGATGACGTGGTCGAGGGCGAGGTGCTGCTCGGCGAGCATCGCGGCGAGCTCGGCGACCTGGGCGACCGTGCGCGGGTAGCCGTCGAGCAGGAAGCCGGGCGCGGTGTCGGGCTGGGCGAGGCGGTCGCGCACCATCGCGTTGGTGACGGAGTCGGGGACGTACTCGCCGGCGTCCATGTACTTCTGGGCCTCCTGGCCCAGCGGGGTGCCGCCCTTGACGTTCGCCCGGAAGATGTCGCCGGTCGAGATGTGCGGGATGCCCAGCTTCTCGGAGACCAGCCCCGCCTGGGTCCCCTTGCCGGCCCCGGGTGGGCCCATGAGGACGATACGCATCAGCGGAGGAATCCTTCGTAGTTGCGCTGCTGGAGCTGGGACTCGATCTGCTTCACGGTGTCGAGGCCGACGCCGACCATGATGAGCAGGCTGGTGCCGCCGAAGAGGAACCGCTGCCCGACGCCGAGGTAGGCGAAGGCCGCGAACGGAATGATCGCGATGATCGCGAGGTAGATCGAGCCCGGCAGCGTGATGCGCGTCAGCACGTAGTCGAGGTACTCCGCCGTCGGCTTGCCCGCGCGGATGCCGGGCACGAAGCCGCCGTACTGCTTCATGTTGTCGGCGACCTCGGTCGGGTTGAACGTGATGGCGACGTAGAAGTAGGTGAAGAAGATGATGAGCAGGGCGTAGAGCGCCATGTAGAGCGGCTCGTCGCCGCGCTGCAGGTTGCGCGAGATCCACTGCGCGACCTCGCCCTGGTTGCCCGACAGGCTCACCAGCAGGGTCGGGATGTAGAGCAGCGACGAGGCGAAGATGACCGGGATGACGCCGGCCATGTTGACCTTGAGCGGGATGTAGGTCGAGGTGCCGCCGTACATGCGGCGACCGACCATCCGCTTGGCGTACTGCACCGGGATGCGGCGCTGGGCCTGCTCGACGTAGACGACGCCGGCGATGATGAAGACGCCGACGAGCAGCACCAGCAGGAGCGTGAACGCGCCGTTGATGGTGCCGATCTGCCAGAGCTGGCCGGGGAACGTCGCGATGATCGAGGTGAAGATCAGCAGCGACATGCCGTTGCCGACGCCCTTGTCGGTGATGTTCTCGCCGAGCCACATGATGACGCCGGTGCCGGCGGTCATCACGAAGATCATGGTCAGCACGAGGCTGATGTCGTTGCTCACGAGCAGCGACTCGTTGCAGCCCTGGAAGAGGCGGCCGGGGACGCGCGCGAGGGCGATGATGCCCGTCGACTGCAGCACCGCGAGGCCGATGGTGAGGTAGCGCGTGTACTGGGTCAGCTTCGCCTGGCCGGACTGGCCCTCCTGGCGCAGCGACTCCAGGCGCGGGATCACGACCGTGAGCAGCTGGATGATGATGCTCGCCGTGATGTAGGGCATGATCCCGAGCGCGAACACCGACAGCTGCAGGAGCGCGCCGCCGCTGAACAGGTTGATCAGGCCGTAGAGCGAGTTGTCCTGGACCAGGCTGATGCAGGTCTGGATCGCCTTGTAGTCGACGCCGGGGGTCGGGACGACCGAGCCGAGGCGGAAGAGCGCGATGATGCTCAGGGTGAACAGGAGCTTCTTGCGCAGGTCCGGCGTGCGGAACGCCGACGCGAACGCGGAGAGCACGGTTCCTCCTGGTGGGCGCCTCGGGCGCCCGGTGGTGCGAGCAGACCCCCCGACGGACGTCGAGGGCGTGGTTCACCACGCGTCCGGGCCCCCGGACGGACGGTGCCGACTCTAACAGCCGTATGCCGAAGGGCGTCCCTCGGCGTCTAGCGCCGGGGACGCCCTTCGAGCGTGCTGCGGGGTCCTACAGCTCGGTGACCGAGCCGCCGGCCGCGGCGATCTTGCTCTTGGCGGCCTCGGAGAACGCGTGGGCGCTCACCTGGACCGCGACGGTGCAGTCGCCGTTGCCGAGGACCTTCACGGGCTGGTTGCGGCGCACGGCGCCGGCCGCCACGAGGTCGTCGACGGACACCGCGCCGCCCTCGGGGAACAGGGCCGAGAGCTGCGCGACGTTGACGACCTGGAACTCGACCTTGTTCGGGTTCTTGAAGCCCTTGAGCTTCGGCAGGCGCATGTGCATCGGCATCTGGCCGCCCTCGAAGGACGCCGGCACCTGGTAGCGCGCCTTGGTGCCCTTCGTACCGCGACCGGCCGTCTTGCCCTTGGACGCCTCGCCACGACCCACGCGGGTCTTGGCGGTCTTGGCGCCCGGAGCGGGACGCAGGTGGTGGACCTTGAGAGTCATGTCAGTCGACCTCCTCGACCTTGACGAGGTGCGAGACGGTGTTGACCATCCCGCGGATCTCGGGACGGTCCTCCTTCACGACCACGTCGCCGATGCGCTTGAGACCGAGCGTGCGCAGCGTGTCGCGCTGGTTCTGCTTCCCGCCGATCTCGCTCTTGAGCTGGGTGACCTTGAGGCGGGCCATCAGGCACCCGCCCCCGCGGCACGGGCGCGCAGCAGCGCGGCCGGGGCGACGTCCTCGAGCGGGAGACCACGGCGGGCCGCCACCTCCTCGGGACGCTCGAGGCCCTTGAGGGCCGCGACCGTCGCGTGGACGACGTTGATGGCGTTGTCCGAGCCGAGCGACTTGCTCAGCACGTCGTGGATGCCGGCGCACTCGAGCACGGCGCGCACCGGACCGCCGGCGATGACGCCGGTACCGGGGGCGGCCGGACGCAGCAGGACGACACCGGCAGCGGCCTCACCCGTGATGGGGTGCGGGATCGTGCCCTGGATGCGCGGGACCTTGAAGAAGTTCTTCTTGGCCTCCTCGACACCCTTGGCGATCGCGGCCGGCACCTCCTTCGCCTTGCCGTAGCCGACGCCGACCGTGCCGTCGCCGTCACCGACGACGACCAGGGCGGTGAAGCTGAAGCGACGACCGCCCTTCACGACCTTCGCGACTCGGTTGATCGCGACGACACGCTCGACGAACGCAGACTTCTCCGCAACGGGGCCCTTGCCGTCGCGACGGTCGCGACCCCGCTCGTTGCCGCCGGCGCCGCCTCCGCGGCGCTGGGCTGCAGCCATGATGATTCCTCTTCCTTCGGATCCGTCGTTCGCGTCAGAACGCGAGGCCGCCCTCGCGGGCGCCTTCGGCGAGGGCCGCGACGCGGCCGTGGTACTTGTTGCCGCCGCGGTCGAACACGACCGCGTCGACGCCAGCGGACTTCGCGCGCTCGGCGAGCAGCTCGCCGACCTTCTTGGCCTTCGCGCTCTTGTCACCGTCGAACGCACGCAGGTCTGCCTCCATGGTGGACGCGGACGCGAGCGTGGTGCCGGCGGTGTCGTCGACGACCTGCACGAACAGGTGACGGGTCGAGCGGGAGACGACCAGGCGGGGACGGGACGCGGTGCCCGTGACCTTCTTGCGGACCCGGGTGTGACGGCGCTTGCGCGCGACCGCCTTCTTGTTCCCCGAGCCGAGCTTGGTGACGACCGACATGGTTACTTGCCCGCCTTTCCGGCCTTGCGGCGGATGACCTCGCCGGCGTAGCGCACGCCCTTGCCCTTGTACGGGTCGGGCTTGCGCAGCTTGCGCAGGTTCGCGGCGACCTCGCCGACCTTCTGCTTGTCGATACCGGCGACCGAGAACTTCGTGGGGCTCTCGACGGCGAAGGTGATGCCGTCCGGCGCGTCGATGACGACCGGGTGGCTGAAGCCGAGCGAGAACTCCAGCGCGTTGCCCTTGGCCACGACGCGGTAACCGGTGCCGGAGATCTCCAGCGCCTTGGAGTAGCCGTCGGTGACACCGACGACCATGTTGTTCACCAGGGTGCGGGTGAGCCCGTGCAGCGAGCGCGACTGGCGCTCGTCGTTGGGACGGGCGACCTCGAGGGTGCCGTCGTCGCCCTTGGTGATCGTGATCGGCTCGGCGACCTGGTGGGTCAGCGTGCCCTTGGGGCCCTTGACCGTCACGAGGCTGCCGTCGATGTCGACGGTGACGCCCGAGGGGACGGAGATGGGCAGACGTCCGATGCGCGACATGTCTCTCTCCTCCCTTACCAGACGTAGGCGAGGACTTCCCCGCCCACGCCCTTCTTGGACGCCTGCTTGTCGGTCAGGAGACCGGACGACGTCGAGATGATGGCGACACCGAGGCCGCCGAGGACGCGCGGCAGAGCCGTGCTCTTCGCGTAGACGCGCAGGCCGGGCTTGGACACGCGGCGGACGCCGGCGATCGAGCGCTCGCGGCTCGGGCCGAACTTCAGGTTCAGCGTGAGGGCCTTGCCCACCTCCGCGTCGGCCACGGACCAGTCCGCGATGTAGCCCTCCTGCTTGAGGATCTCGGCGATGCCCGCCTTGATCTTCGAGTGGGGCATCACCACGGTGTCGTGGTACGCCGTGTTGGCGTTGCGCAGACGCGTGAGCATGTCTGCGATGGGGTCTGTCATCGTCATGGCCGGATGGCCTCTCTCACCGTGGTATCCGACGCGTACCTCGCGTCGGACCTGCGGCGTCGTCGGGACTTACCAGGAGCTCTTGGTGATGCCGGGCAGCTCGCCGCGGTGCGCCATCTCACGGAGGCAGACGCGGCAGAGCCCGAACTTGCGGTAGACCGAGTGCGGACGGCCGCAGCGGTTGCACCGGGTGTAGGCACGGACGGCGAACTTCGGCTTCTTGTTCGCCTTGTTGATGAGCGCGGTCTTCGCCACGGTCAGTTCTCCTTGAACGGGAAGCCGAGGAGCCGGAGCAGCGCGCGGCCCTCGTCGTCGTTGGACGCGGTGGTGACCACGGTGATGTCCATGCCGCGGACGCGGTCGATCGCGTCCTGGTCGATCTCGTGGAACATCGACTGCTCGTTGAGACCGAAGGTGTAGTTGCCGCGACCGTCGAACTGGGTCGAGGACAGGCCGCGGAAGTCGCGGATACGCGGGAGGGCGACGGCCAGCAGGCGGTCGAGGAACTCCCACATCCGGTCGCCGCGCAGCGTGACGTGCGCGCCGATCGGCATGCCCTCGCGCAGCTTGAACTGCGCGATCGACTTGCGGGCCTTGGTGACCTGCGGCTTCTGGCCGGTGATCGTCGCGAGGTCGCGGATGGCGCCCTCGATCAGCTTGGAGTCGCGAGCGGCCTCGCCGACGCCCATGTTGACCACGATCTTGGTCAGGCCGGGGACCTGCATGACGTTGGCGAAGCCGAACTCCTCGCGCAGCGCGGGGATGATCTCCTCGCGGTAGCGCGTCTTGAGGCGCGGCTGCACCTTCTCGGTGCCCGTCTCAGGGGCGGTGGTCGTCATCAGATGTCCTTACCGGTGCGCTTGGAGACCCGCACGCTGCGCGTCGACTCGTACGAGGTGCCGTCGGGGCGGTTCTTGGTGACGGTCTCGCGACGGAAGCCCACGCGGGTGGGGCGGTTGTCGCTCGGGTCCACGATCTGCACGTTCGAGACGTGGATCGGGGCCTCCTGCGTGATGATGCCGCCGGTCGAGGCACCGCGGGCCGACGTACCGACCTTGGTGTGCTTCTTGATCCGGTTGACACCCTCGACGATCACGCGGTCCTCGTCGACGAGGACCTTGATGACCTTGCCCTGGACGCCCTTGTCCTTGCCCGTGATGACCTGGACGAGGTCACCCTTCTTGATGGCGATGCCGGCCATGGTCAGAGCACCTCCGGAGCGAGCGAGATGATCTTCATGAAGCGCTTCTCGCGCAGCTCGCGGCCGACGGGGCCGAAGATGCGCGTACCGCGCGGCTCGCCGTCGGTCTTGAGGATCACCGCGGCGTTCTCGTCGAAGCGGATGTAGGAGCCGTCGGCGCGACGGCGCTCCTTCTTGGTCCGCACGACGACCGCCTTGACGACGTCGCCCTTCTTGACGTTGCCGCCGGGGATGGCGTCCTTCACGGTGGCGACGATGATGTCCCCGATGCCCGCGTAGCGCCGACCGGAGCCGCCGAGAACGCGGATGCAGAGGATCTCCTTGGCACCCGTGTTGTCGGCGACGCGCAGTCGCGACTCCTGCTGGATCACTGTCTCTCCTGTTGTCGTGCCGGTTCTCCGGGCCGAAGCCCTGAGCCTGGCCGAACTGATAGGTCTGCGGCCGGCGGCGGTGCGCCGGACCTGGTGAGTCTAGGTGGACGTCCGGGGACGGCCCAAACTCGCGGGATCGGGGCGGGATCTGCTAGCAGCCCGCCCCGGGGTCACTTGGCCTTCTCGAGGATCTCCACCACGCGCCAGCGCTTGGTCGCCGACAGCGGTCGGGTCTCCATGAGGAGGACCTTGTCGCCGATGCCGGCGGCGTTGGCCTCGTCGTGGGCGTGCAGCTTGCTCGTACGGCGGACGACCTTGCCGTAGAGCGGGTGCTTGAAGCGGTCCTCGACGGCGACGACGACGGTCTTGTCCATCTTGTCGCTGACGACGTACCCCTCGCGGGTCTTGCGGAACCCGCGCGACTCGTTGGTCTCAGTCACAGTCTTCTCGCTCGTGTCGCTCATGCGGCACCCACCGGGGTGATGCCGAGCTCGCGCTCGCGCATGATGGTGTAGATGCGCGCGATGTCCGTGCGGACGGCGCGCAGTCGGCCGTGGCTCTCCAGCTGGCCGGTGGCCGCCTGGAAGCGCAGGTTGAACAGCTCGGCCTTGGCCTCACGCAGCTTCTCGACGAGCTCGTCGTCGGTCAGGGTGCGCAGCTCGGCGGGCTTGGTTCCCGTCGCCATTACTTGTCACCAACCTCGCGCCGCACGATCCGGCACTTCATCGGGAGCTTGTGAGCAGCGCGGGTGAGCGCCTCACGAGCCACGGTCTCGTTCGGGTAGGCCAGCTCGAACATCACGCGGCCCGGCTTGACGTTCGCGACCCACCACTCGGGGGAGCCCTTGCCCGAACCCATGCGGGTCTCGGCGGGCTTCTTGGTGATCGGGCGGTCCGGGTAGATGGTGATCCAGACCTTGCCGCCACGCTTGATGTGGCGGGTCATCGCGATACGGGCCGCCTCGATCTGACGGTTGGTCACGTAGGCGGGCTCGAGCGCCTGCAGGCCCCACTCGCCCCACGTCACCTCGGTGCCGCCCTTCGCGGCACCGTGGCGGTTGGGGTGGTGCTGCTTGCGGTGCTTGACCCTGCGGGGGATCAGCATGGGTCAGGCCTCCGATCCGGTGGTCTCGGCCGCAGCGGCCTCGACGGTCTCGACGACGGGCGCCTCGAGGGGGGCCTCGGCGGCGGGCGCCTCAGCGGCGGGGCGACGGCCGGCCGGACGGGCCGGGCGCTCGCGGCGGGGGGCGCCGAGGCGCTCCGCAGCGGCAGCCGCCTCGCGCTCGGTGCGCGACTGGCTGACCTCGCCCTTGTAGATCCACACCTTCACGCCGATGCGGCCGAACGTCGTCCGGGCCTCGTAGAAGCCGTAGTCGATGTTCGCGCGCAGCGTGTGGAGCGGGACGCGACCCTCGCGGTAGAACTCGGTGCGGCTCATCTCGGCGCCGCCCAGACGGCCCGACACCTGGACACGGATGCCCTTGGCGCCGGCCTTGAGGGAGGACTGCATCGACTTGCGCATGGCGCGGCGGAACGAGACGCGGCTCGACAGCTGCTCGGCCACGGCCTGCGCGACGAGCTGGGCGTCGACCTCGGGGTTCTTGACCTCGAGGATGTTGAGCTGCACCTGCTTGCCGGTCAGCTTCTCGAGGTCGCCGCGGATGCGGTCGGCCTCGGCGCCGCGGCGGCCGATGACGATGCCGGGACGCGCAGTGTGGATGTCGACGCGGACGCGCTCGCGCGTGCGCTCGATCTCCACCTTGCTGATGCCGGCGCGCTCCATGCCCTTGGTCATGAGGCGGCGGATCTTGACGTCCTCGTCGACGTAGTCGCGGTAGCGCTGACCCTCCTTGGAGGAGTCGGCGAACCAGCGCGACTTGTAGTCGGTGGTGATACCCAGGCGGAAGCCGTACGGGTTGATCTTCTGGCCCACGCTCGGGTCACCCCTTCTTACGCGTCGGGTCGGCGGTGACCGACTCGACGACGACGGTGATGTGGCTGGTGCGCTTGCGGATGCGGTACGCACGGCCCTGGGCACGCGGACGGAACCGCTTCAGGGTCGGGCCCTCGTCGACGTAGGCCTCACGGACCACGAGCGTGTCGGGATCGAGCTTGAAGTTGTTCGTCGCGTTGGCGATGGCGCTGTCCAGCACCTTGCCGACGGGCTCGCTCGCCGCCTGCGGCGCGTAGTGCAGGATCGCCTGCGCCTCCGCGGCCGGAAGGCCGCGGATCAGGTCGATGACCCGACGCGCCTTCATGGGCGTGACGCGCACGTAGCGCGCCTGGGCCCTGGCTTCCATCGCTGTCCCCTTGCTGGTCGTCGTACTCACAACAGGTCGGTCTCTCTCGGTGGCGTGCAGCGCCGTTAGCGGCGCTTCGCCTTGCGGTCGTCCTTCACGTGGCCACGGAAGGTGCGCGTCGGAGCGAACTCACCGAGCTTGTGGCCGATCATGTTCTCGGTCACGAAGACCGGGATGTGCTTGCGACCGTCGTGCACCGCGATCGTGTGCCCGAGCATCGCCGGGATGATCATCGAGCGGCGCGACCAGGTCTTGATGACGTTCTTCGAGCCGGCTTCG
>WBZP01005075.1_pt1 | contig 13486 bp, 10 predicted proteins | sample 5204301 | NCBI WGS metagenome assembly WBZP01 (sample SAMN12412401, study PRJNA552823) | activated sludge metagenome | isolation source: activated sludge from nitrification reactor of wastewater treatment plant... | place: USA: Pennsylvania | collected 2017 | reverse complement strand
CGCGAGGGGAGCGCGGATTGAAACTGCCCGTTGTGCTCGCTCCAGAATGCCGCGCCGGTCGCTCCCCGCGAGGGGAGCGCGGATTGAAACACGGACGAAAGTGCCAACCTGGTGAGCGCGTCAGGTCGCTCCCCGCGAGGGGAGCGCGGATTGAAACATGCGCTCTCCTTTGGGATGGATGTACGGGGCGCGTCGCTCCCCGCGAGGGGAGCGCGGATTGAAACTCCCATCTCACTGCACAAGGCTTGGCGAAAGGTCGTCGCTCCCCGCGAGGGGAGCGCGGATTGAAACCCCGTCCTGAGCAAGCACGGCTTGATTGCCACCCAGTCGCTCCCCGCGAGGGGAGCGCGGATTGAAACGCGTTCGCCGACGGGCCGGCAGACGTGCGCATCACGTCGCTCCCCGCGAGGGGAGCGCGGATTGAAACCGTATTGGACGACGATCACGCCGTAAGGAGGCGCGGTCGCTCCCCGCGAGGGGAGCGCGGATTGAAACCACCAACGTGGCCGTCGAGGCGGTGATTCGCTCGAGGTCGCTCCCCGCGAGGGGAGCGCGGATTGAAACGCCCATCACGACCAGGGACATGCGCAGTCTGGTGTCGCTCCCCGCGAGGGGAGCGCGGATTGAAACGCCCCCTTGAGGCTGCCCTGCGCGCCCGTGCCGGTCGCTCCCCGCGAGGGGAGCGCGGATTGAAACACCACGGCGGTGCGCCCGATCATGATCTACCCCGTCGCTCCCCGCGAGGGGAGCGCGGATTGAAACTGAAGCACCTGTGCGCAGCGTCGCAGACGTCGCCCGTCGCTCCCCGCGAGGGGAGCGCGGATTGAAACTACGTATGAGGTGCCGATCACCTTCGCCGATACGGTCGCTCCCCGCGAGGGGAGCGCGGATTGAAACGACGATGCTGCTGCTCAGCGGGACGGCTGCGGGGTCGCTCCCCGCGAGGGGAGCGCGGATTGAAACGACTTCGTTAGGCTCCTCGGGGAAGACTCGAACTTGTCGCTCCCCGCGAGGGGAGCGCGGATTGAAACGCTGTGATCTCAGAACGGCACGTCAACATCCGGCTGGTCGCTCCCCGCGAGGGGAGCGCGGATTGAAACGGCGCGGCTCCAGTGCTGAGCATCGCGCAACCCCGTCGCTCCCCGCGAGGGGAGCGCGGATTGAAACACTGCGCCGAACGTGGGCCGCCCGGCGCTCGAGGTCGCTCCCCGCGAGGGGAGCGCGGATTGAAACGACGACGGGGTATTGCTCTGCGGCGATCGCTGCTTGTCGCTCCCCGCGAGGGGAGCGCGGATTGAAACGGTCACGGGGAATGACCTCGCTGCTATGCTGGGGTCGCTCCCCGCGAGGGGAGCGCGGATTGAAACGCCAGCGCCGTCTTGGCATCGTCGGTCGGGAATGGTCGCTCCCCGCGAGGGGAGCGCGGATTGAAACACCGGCCCGGCTCACATGGCCGCCGGCGCCCGGCGTCGCTCCCCGCGAGGGGAGCGCGGATTGAAACCGGCTGGCGCTGGCGCTGGGCAAGACGGTGCGTGTCGCTCCCCGCGAGGGGAGCGCGGATTGAAACGTGTACTTGCCAATCTTCGGCCATAGAGCGCGCCGGTCGCTCCCCGCGAGGGGAGCGCGGATTGAAACGCTTGGCGCTGGGCAGACGCTTGTCATTGACTCGGTCGCTCCCCGCGAGGGGGCGCAGATTGAAACGCAGTTGCCCCACCCCGCTTGTAGGCGGCCGCGCCGTCGCGGTACAATGGGCACGCACGTACGCGCGCCCTCCCATTGCTCCTTCTGTCTCCCCAGACAGCCGCCGCCCGCCCGCCCCACCCATGAGCCAGCCCGTGGATCGTTCCGAGCCCGGTCCCTACAAGGTGATCCTCGTCGAGGACGAGGTTGTCGCGCGCGAAGGCATTCGCGACAACGTCGACTGGGCGGCGTGCGGCTTTGTCTTCGCCGGCGAGGCCAGCGACGGCGAGGCCGCCTTGCCCCTTATCGAGCAACTGCGCCCCGACGTGCTGATCACCGACATCCGCATGCCCTTCATGGATGGGCTGCACCTCACGCGTGAGGTGCGCCGCCGCTTCCCCGAAACCCGTGTGCTCATCCTCAGCGGCTACGACGACTTCTCGTTTGCGCAGACGGCCATCCACCTGGGTGTGGTCGAGTATCTGCTCAAACCCGTTAGCGCGCGCGACATGGAACGCGCCCTGCTGCGCATGAAGATGCTGCTGGACGGCGAATGGGCCCGCTCGCGCGACCAGCACGAGCTGCGCCAGCAGGCCGGCGCCGGCGTCGAGCTGCGTCGCGAGGGCATGCTGCTGCGCATCTGCCTGGGCGACGTGGACCCCTTCGAGCTGCAGGAGCAGGCGCCCGAGCTGGGCATCGCGCTCGACGGCGCCTGCTGGCTTGTACTGGTGGCGCGCATCGGCTCGCCCGGCGGCGTGGAACCGCGCCGGCTGCGCGAGATGCAGAGCCTGCTGCTGGAGCCCGGTCGCAGCGCCACGAAGGTCGATCGCTTCAAGAAAGACATCGAAGAGGTGGTCTTCCTCGTCTGTGGCGACGCCGAGGAGGAGGTGCTGCAGCGCGCAGCCGCGCAGCGCGACGCGCTGCTCGCGCTGCGGCTGCCCGAGGTGGGCTGCTGGGTGGACGTGGGCACGGGCGCGCTGCGCCACGAGTTGAGCGCGGCGCCCTTCTCCTTTGCCGAAGCCCTGCAAGAGCTGGAGCGGGTGCGCTCGCTCTCCACCGCGGGCCCTGCCGCCCCGCCCACCCCGCCCACACCCGGTGCCCCGTCGGCCGCCCCCGCCGACCACGAGATCGTCTGGCCCACCGACCGGCGCGCGATCGACAGCTTCCTCCACCACGGCAGCCTGGGCGACTTCGAATCCTTCTACGCTACCTATGCCAAACCGCGCGGCCGGTCGCCCGTTGGCCCGCAGCGCCTGCACACCTACCTGATCATGGATGTGACGCTGGCCGCCGCCTCGTTTGTGGCCGAGCTGGGGGGCGAGGTGGCCGCCGTGCTGCCCGAGGCCGACCGCGTCGACGCGCTCTGGTCCGAAATCCGCGGCGACGAGGAGCTACGCGCACTGATCCGCTCAATCCTGGGCCGCGCGCTCGAATACCGGGATCGAATTGCGCGCAGCAGCCACGCCCACCTGGTGCGGCGTGTGTGCGCCCAGCTCGACGAGCTCTTCGCCGACCCCGAGCTGAGCCTGCAGCGCGTGGCCGCCGATGCCCACCTCAGCCCCAGCCACTTCAGCGTGGTCTTTGGGCGCGAAACGGGCGAAACCTTCAAGGGCTACCTCACGCGTATTCGCATGGAGCACGCCAAGCAGCTGCTGCGCTCGACGCCGCTCGCCGTGACCGAAGTCGCGCGCCGCTGCGGCTACTCCGACCCGCACTACTTCAGCTCGGCCTTCAAGCGCGTCTGCGGCGTTTCGCCGCGCGACTTTCGCGAGGCAGAATCGGCATGAGACTGCCCCTCTCTCCGGCTGAATGGGAGCAGCGATGAACACCGGCCGCGCCTTCGAATCGGCAGCCCGGGTGAGCACGCTGGCCAAGCCAGCGACGCTGGGCCGCGCGCCGGCGGCGCCGACTGTAGAGCGGCGCCGCACGCTGCGCGACCGCTTGCGCATGACGGTGCGCGCCAAGATTCTGCTCTCCTTCCTCGTCGTCGTCCTCCTCTTTGGCTCCGTCACAACGCTCTTTATGGTGCGCGCGCTGCAGTACGATCGCGAATATGGCGCCATGCTCAGCAACTCGATGGCCGCCAACGCCCTCAGCAGCAAGTTCAAAACACAGGTCGACAGCGCGCTCTGGGACACCGTCGCCGGCAAGGCCGTGTTGACGGGCGGCCCCGCCTACGCCCTGATCGACGAGCTCGACGCAAACGTGCGCGCCCTGATGGAGCAGACCGACTCGCGCCGCGGCCGGCTCAAGCTCGACGTGGTGCTGCGCACCGTGAGCACGCTGCGGGCGTGGATGGACCGCATGGCCGATCAAATGCAGGGCGGCTCGACGGTGGCCGACAACGAGCAGTTCCTGGATCAGGCGCGCTGGCTCAGCGGCCTGGTGCAGGAGCTCTTCACCGACTACATGGTCTTCGAAGTCAACCGCATGGGCGTGAAGGCCGAGCAGATGCAGGAGAACTTCCGCCAGTGGCTGAGCGCCGTGGTGGCGCTGCTGATCGGCGCAAGCATCTTCTCGGGCGCGGCGGCCTGGCAGATCTCGAAGGGCATCTACATGCCAATCAAGCGGCTGCACGACGCCGCCTACGAGGTGACGCAGCAGGACCTGAGCACGATCCTGGGCGGCAACAACGTGGATGAGCTGGAGGAGCTGGACGCCAGCTTCACGATCATGGTGGGCCAGATTCGGGCGCTGCTGGCGGCCAAGGTGGAGGAGCAGAACAAGCTCAAGAAGGCCGAGCTGAAGGCGCTGCAGGCGCAGATCAACCCCCATTTCCTCTACAACACGCTCGACACCATCGTCTGGAAGGCCGAAGCGAGCCAGAAGGAGGAGGTGATCGCGCTCGTTCAGGAGCTCTCGAGCTTCTTCCGCATCTCGCTGAGCAAGGGCAACGAGTGGATTCGCGTGCGCGACGAACTGGAGCACGTGCGCGCCTACCTCGCCATTCAGGGCATGCGCTACCACGACATTCTGCGCTACCGCATCGAGGCCGACGACGGCGTGGGCGATGCGACGATCCTCAAGCTGACGCTGCAGCCGTTGGTGGAAAACGCCATCTACCACGGCATCAAGAACAAGCGCGGCGGCGGCAGCGTGATTGTGCGCGCCCGCCCAATCGAGCAAGCGACGCTGCTCTTTGAGGTGGAAGACACCGGCAGTGGCATGAGCGCCGAGCAGCTGGCCAAGGTGCAGCGCATGCTGGATGGCAGCGGCGAGCTTGTGGCCAGCGAGCATGGCAACGGCGTGGGCATGCGCAACGTCAACGAGCGTGTGCGCCTCTACTACGGGCCAGAGTATGGCCTGCGTGTGCAGAGCACGCCGGGTGTTGGCACCATTGTCTCGCTGCGCATCCCCTTTGTCGAAGGGCCAACCGGCTAGCCGCCGGCGCCGGCGTCCCACCCTTCCCCCAGTTGCCGGCGCGTCCGCATGGACGCCAACCGCGCTCCCCAACCGATGCAGCGCGCACGTTCGTGGCAAATCCAACGTTTCGCGCAGGAAATCGCACTTCTGCGGCGCGCTCTGGCCGTGCTGCGGCAGCCATCGGCGGAAAGCGAACCTAGTTCAAAGCTTTTCGCATGGAGTTGCCCTCGCGAGGTGGCTACAATAGGAGTGACCGAACCCAGAGGGGCCCCGGGTTCCGTCACCTTCACGTCTCCGATCTTCTGCTTCCCAACCTGTGCCACAAAGGAGTGACAATGAAAAGCCGAAGGGCGTTTTCCACGTTTGCGCTCATCTTCTGCGCGCTGCTGATGCTTGCCTGTGTGGCGCCGGCTGCTCCGGCCGCTGCGCCGGCGGCAGGTGAAGAGGCTGCTGCCGAAGAGGCCGCACCCGCTGCCAAGACGTACGAAGACCTTGTTGTTGGCTATGCCCAGCTTGGCGCCGAGAGCGAGTGGCGCACCGCCAACACCAAGTCCGTCCAGGACACGGCCGCTGAACTGGGCGTCGAGCTCAAGTTCTCGGATGCGCAGCAGGACCAGGCCAACCAGATCAAGGCCCTGCGCTCGTTCATCGCCCAGAAGGTGGACGTCATCGGCATCCCGCCGGTTGTGACCACAGGCTGGGAGACCGTCTTCCAGGAAGCCAAGGATGCCGGCATTCCGGTGATTCTGGTTGACCGCCGCGCCGATGTGCCGGAAGACATGTACGCGACCTATCTCGGTTCGGACTTCACCGAAGAGGGCCGCCGCGCCGCCGAGGCCATGGCCGAGATTGTGGGCGGCGAAGCCAAGATCGTCGAACTCGTAGGCACCGTGGGTTCCGCCCCGGCGACGGACCGCCAGGCCGGTTTCCTTGAAGTGCTGGCCGACTACCCCGGCATGGAGATCATCGCCTCGCAGTCCGGCGACTTCACCCGCGCCAAGGGCAAGGAAGTCATGGAAGCCTTCCTCAAGACCTACGGCGACGAGATCGACGCCCTCTACGCGCACAATGACGACATGGCGATCGGCGCCATCCAGGCCATTCAGGAATACGGTCTGGACCCGGGCACCGACATCAAGATCGTCTCGATCGACGCCGTGCGCGGCGCCTTTGAGGCCATGATCGCCGGTGACCTGAACTGCACCGTCGAGTGCAACCCGCTGCTTGGGCCGCAGTTCTTCGAGCTGGCCCTGAAGGTTGTGAATGGCGAGGAAGTGCCGAAGTGGGTGCCGTCGGAAGAGGGTGTCTTCTTCCCGGACAACGCAGCCGAAATCCTGCCCACCCGCCTCTACTAGTCAGGACAACGGACCGCTCGCCCGGTAGCTCACGGGCGAGCGGTCCGTCTCTATCTGCAAGCCATGCCATCCTGCGCGCCACGATGGCGGCTCTCCTCAGGTGCCAGACCATGAGCGAACCAGCGCTGCTTGAAATGCGTGGCATCAGCAAGTCCTTCCCCGGCGTGCATGCGCTGAAGGAAGTGGACTTTACGCTGCATTCCGGCGAGATTCACGCCCTGATGGGCGAGAATGGCGCCGGCAAATCGACCCTGATCAAGGTGCTCACCGGCGTTGAACGGCCCGATGCGGGCACAATCAAACTGGCCGGCGTCGAATTTCAACCCAAGTCGCCGCACGATGCACAGACGCTTGGCATCAGTACCGTCTACCAGGAAGTCAACCTCTGCCCCAACCTGAGCGTGGCCGAAAATATCCTGCTTGGCCGCGAGCCGCGCCGCCCAACGGGCATCCACTGGAGCCGTGTGACCGCCCGCGCGCGCGAGGTGCTGGCCCGGCTCGAGGTGGACATTGACGTCGGACTCACGCTAGCCTCCTACCCGGTTGCTGTACAGCAGATGGTGGCCATTGCGCGTGCGCTCGAAGTGCAGGCGCGCGTCTTGATCCTGGATGAACCCACCTCCAGCCTCTCGGCCAACGAGACGGCGAAGCTCTTCGACGTGCTGCGCAAGCTCAAGGCCGACGGCCTGGGCATCGTCTTCATCACCCACTTCCTCGACCAGGTCTATGCCATCTCGGACCAGATCACCGTGCTGCGTAACGGCGCCCTGATCGGCAGCTATCCCGCCGGCGACCTGCAGCGCTACCAACTGGTGGAGCGCATGATCGGCCGCGAGCTAAAGGAGCTGGAGGCGCTCGAACGCACGAAAGAAGAGGCAACCAGTAGCCGCACGCACGAACCCGTGCTCAGCGCCAGGGGGCTGGAGCGCAGTGGCAGCATTGCCCCCTTTGACCTTGATCTTTACCCCGGCGAGGTGCTGGGTGTGGCCGGCCTGCTCGGCTCGGGTCGCACCGAAACCGCCAACCTGCTCTTTGGTGTCGATAAGGCAGATGGCGGCACGCTGCAGGTGAACGGCGAGAGCGTGCCGCACGCCACGCCCCAAGGTTCGATCCAGCGCGCGATTGCCTTTTGCCCCGAAGACCGCCGCGCGATGGGCGTGGTGGGCGACCTGACGGTGCGCGAGAACATTGTGCTGGCAATGCAGGCCAGCCGCGGCTGGATGCGCTACATCGGGCGCGGGAAGCAGGAAGAGCTGGCCGAGCGCATGATCGAGCTGCTGCAGATCAGCACACCCTCGCCCGAGCAACTCGTCAAGAACCTGAGCGGCGGCAACCAGCAGAAGGTGATTCTGGCGCGCTGGCTGGCAACGGAGCCGAAGCTGCTGATTCTGGACGAGCCCACACGCGGCATCGACGTCGGCACCAAGGCCGAGATCCAGAAGCTGGTGCTGGCCTTTGCGCGCGAGGGCAAGGCGGTGATGTTCATCTCCTCGGAACTTGAGGAAGTGCTGCGCACCAGCCACCGCGTGATCGTGATGCGAGACGGCGCCCTGGTCTCCGAACTGGCCGGTGATGACGTCAGCGAACCGGTGATCTTGCAGAAGCTTGCGGGGAGTTGAGCGTGAACAGCAAAGTGTCCGTGTGGAGCCGTCTTCGCAACTCGGATCTGATCTGGCCGCTGCTGGCGCTGGCGTTGATCATGCTCTTCAACGTGATCTTCGTGCCAAGCTTCTTCCGGCTCGAAGTGCGCAACGGCCACCTCTTTGGCAGCATTGTGGACGTGCTGAACCGCGGCTCGCCCCTGATGCTGCTGGCCATCGGCATGACGATGGTGATTGCCACCGGCGGTGTGGACCTTTCGGTGGGCGCCGTGGCGGCAATCAGCGCCGCCGTGTGCACCATGCTGATTGGTGGCGGCAAGGAGATCACCAACACGCCGATGTCGCTGGCGATTCTGGCGGCGCTGATTGTCTCGGCCTTCTGCGGGGTGTGGAACGGCTTGCTCGTCTCGCGCGCCAGGATTCAACCGATGGTGGCGACCCTGGTGCTGATGGTGGCCGGGCGCGGCATTGCCCAGCTGATCACCGACGGGCAGATCGTCACGATCTACTACTCGCCCTTCTATTTCATTGGCGGCGGCTACCTCTTCGGCCTGCCCTTCCCGCTCTATCTGGTGGCGGCCCTCTATCTGGTGGCGTGGGCGATCACACGGCGCACGGCCCTGGGGCTCTTCATCGAGTCGATCGGCGTCAATGCGCGCGCCTCCTACTACTCGGGCATCAACGAGAAGAACTTCAAGTTGATGGTCTATGCCTTCTGCTCGTTCTGCGCAGGCATCGCCGGCCTCGTCATCAGTTCAAACGTCAAAAGCGCCGACGCCAACAACGTTGGCCTGACTGTGGAACTGGATGCGATTCTGGCTGTTGTCATCGGCGGCACGCTGATGAGCGGTGGCCGCTTTACGCTGGCAGGCTCGATTTTGGGCGCGCTACTGATCCAGAGCGTAACGACCACCATCTATGCGCTGGGTGTGCCACCCGAGGTGGTGCAGGTGGCAAAGGCGATTGTGGTGCTTGTGGTGGTGCTGCTCTATTCGGACGCCGTCAAGGGCGCATTCAGCAGGACAGTTGAGCGCAGCGGGGCGAGACCATGAACTCCAGGTTCACGATCGACAGGAAATTCTGGCCTCTTCTGGTCACCATTACCCTCTTCATTGGCCTCTACCTCTTTGGGGTCTTCCAGTACCGCGGCTTCTCGTCGCCGCAGGTCTTCTACAACCTCTTCATCGACAACGCCTTCCTGCTCATCACCGCCATCGGCATGACACTGGTCATCCTCACCAACGGCATCGACCTTTCGGTGGGCGCCGTGATTGCGCTCACCACGGTGGTCTCGGCCTGGATGCTGGAGAAGCTGAACCTGGGGCCGGCGATCACCATCACCTCGGTGCTGCTGGGCGGCTTGGCCTTTGGCGCCATCATGGGCGCGATCATCCACTTCTTCAAGGTGCAGCCCTTTATTGTGACGCTGGCGGGCATGTTCTTTGCCCGTGGCATGTGCTTTGTGATCAGCACCGACGCGATTACGATCAGCGACCCCTTCTACCGCGCCGTGGGGCTGGCCCGCATTCCCATGCCTGGCGGTTTTATCTCGGTGAATGTGGTGATCGCACTGGTTGTGCTGGTGATTGCCTTCTACCTGACGCAGTTCACCACCTTCGGGCGCACCATTCACGCCATCGGCGGCAACGAACAGTCGGCGCTGCTGATGGGCTTGCCCGTGCGGCGGACGAAGATTCTGACCTACGCGCTCAACGGCTTCTGCTCGGCGCTGGCCGGTGTGGTCTTCAGCATCTACATGCTCTCGGGCTATGGCCTCTATACCAGCGACCTGGAGCTGGATGCGATTGCCGCGGTGGTGATTGGCGGTACGCAGCTGACGGGCGGCATCGGCTATGTGATCGGCACCGTGATTGGCGTGCTGATCGAGGGGCTGATCCAGGTCATCATCATGTTCCAGGGGACGTTGAACTCGTGGTGGACGCGCATCATCATCGGCCTGCTGACGCTGCTCTTCATTGGCATGCAGAGCCTCTTCTTCTCGAACACCAGCGCCGCACGCAAGGTGGGCCGCCGCAAGACGCCGCCGGTGACGCCGGCCGCGCCCGAACCCAAGCTGGCGGCTGCGGGCAAGGAATGATGCGACACCGCGCGCTGCTGCTCGTGCTGCTGGTTGCCCTCCTCCTGCCTGCAGGCTGCGGGCGGCGCGCCGGCGAAGATGCCGCAGAGCCGCAGGGCACCGTGGTTGCCTATGCCGCCAAGGTGATGGCGGGTTCGGGCGAGGAAGCGTACGACTTTACGCTCGAGCGGCTGGACGGCGGCACGCTGACGCTGAGCGACCTGCGCGGCGGCTGGGCGCTGGTCAACTTCTGGGCCACGTGGTGCCCGCCCTGCGTGAAGGAGATGCCCTACCTTGAGCAGCTTGCGCAGAGCCGCGCGATCGAGGTGGTGGGCGTCAACATGAACGAGCCGCGGGCGCGTGTAGAGGCGTTTGTGGCCAAGGCCGGCACAACCTTCCCGATCCTGATCGATCCGGATGACGTGGTGAAGATCATGTACGAGGCGCGCGCGCTGCCGCGCACGGCGATCATCGCCCCCGACGGCACAATTGCCGGCGTCGTCATGGGCGCCCTCTCGGAAGAGGGGCTGGAGGCCTGGCTCGACGAGCAGGGCGTGCCCCACCTCTAGCGCCCACGCACCGCACCAACCGAAGAAATAACCAGGCCGGTGGCGCCCCGCCACCGGCCTGCTGCGTCGGGCTTGGCTCATTGACGGGATTGGGTGCAATTGAGGTCGGAGTCGGCGATTGAACAGAGTCCATTGGCGCAACCTTCCTTTGAAGCTCCTGTGCCACCCCACTGGGCGACTCAACACCTGGTTTCATTCTCACTTTGGTGCGCTTCAGCCGACTGGGCCTGATCCGGCGTTGCACGCACCACCCATTCTCAGTGAGAAACAGTGGGAAACAGCCTGTTCCTACAACAAAGCACCCGGCGCCGTTGTGGGGCGGCGCCGGGTTTTGCTTCGTGTTTTGAGGGGAGTGGAGGGGAACTAAAGGCCGGGGTGAAAATCGGGGAACCGCTTGAAACGTTCTGCTGCTTTCTCTTCCAACATGGCCCGCTGGTCCGGGTGCGCAATCTCGATCAGCGCCCGCGCGCGTTCGCGCAGGTTCTTGCCGTAGAGATTCGCTACCCCGTACTCGGTGACCACGTAATGGACGTGCGCGCGCGTCGTCACCACGCCGGTGCCCAGGCGCAGGTAGGGGGCGATGCGCGAGATGCCTTTGCTGGTGGCGCTGGGCAGCGCAATGATCGGCTTGCCCCCTTCTGAGAGCGAGGCGCCGCGGATGAAGTCCATCTGCCCGCCTACGCCCGAGTACTGGCGCGTGCCCATCGAGTCGGCGCCCACCTGGCCGGTGAGGTCGATTTCGATCGCACTGTTGATCGCCGTCACCTTGGGGTTGCGCCGGATCACCGCAGTATCGTTGACGTAGGCGACGTCCAGCACGGCGACGAGCGGGTTGTCATCCACAAAGTCATAGAGGCGGCGCGATCCCATGATGAAGCTGCTCACCATCTTGCCCGGATGCACACGCTTGTTCATGCCGGTCAGCGCGCCGCGCTCGATCAGGTCGATCACACCGTCCGAGAACATCTCGGTGTGGATGCCCAGGTTCTGGTGGTTGGTGAGGAACTTGAGCACAGCGTTGGGGATGCCGCCGATGCCCATCTGCAGGCAGGCGCCATCCTCGATCAGCGAGGCGCAGTTGCGGCCGATTGCCTCTTCCACGGCGGTGATTTCGGCCGGCTTCACCTCGTGGATGCTCTCGTGCACTTCGACGGCGTAGTCGATGTCGCTGACGTGGATCAGGCCGTCGCCGTGGGTGCGCGGCATGTTGGGATTCACCTGCGCCACCACATGCTCGGCCACCTGTACGGCGGCACGCGCCACGTCCACCGAAACGCCCAGCGAGCAGTAGCCGTGCTTGTCGGGCGGGGAGACATGGACGAGGGCGACGTCGATGGGCAGAATGCCCTTGCGGAAGAGGTTGGGCACTTCGCTGAGGAAGACGGGGATGTAGTCGGCGCTGCCTTCGGCCACGGCTTCGCGCACATTTGCGCCCACAAAGAGCGCGTTGGTGGTAAAGCTGCCGGCCATTTCGGGGCGGGCGTAGGGGGCGTCGCCTTCAGTGTGCAGGTGCACCACCTCGACGTTGCGCAGCTCGGCGTGGCGCGCGGCCATCGCGCGCACCAGCAGCTTGGGCGTGGCGGCGCCGCCGTGAATAAAGACGCGGTCACCCGATTTGATGATCTCGACCGCTTCGTCCAGCGTCTTCCATTTCATAAGATTGCGGGTTTCTCCCTGGCGCCGGCCGTTTGCGCAAATTACGCAATGCCGGCCGGTGCAGAATGCGCTTTGTTTGCGTCACTGTAACACGTAGTGCGCGCAATGTGGACTGACGCATAACACCTCTTTTGCAGTCAACTGTCACCCGCTGCGGCGGGACAGGGACGGGACAAGGGCGACCTGGCCGTGGCGCACCCTCTTGGCAGAATGACCCTGTTCAGATAGAGTTAAGGTGGTCGCCGGAGAGCGCCGGCCGATGCGGGTGCGCAGCTTTGCGCGATCTGTAGATGCTCAAACATGTGGAGGGCACATGGACTTTGGAGCGTGGGTGCAGACGTGGTTGAACGTGGTGACCAAGCCGGGCGAGCCTGCGTTTGAAGAGGAACGCACCCGCCCGTATGCGAACCTGACGACGGCGCTGATCTGGGTTTCGATGATCGCCGTCATCACGGGGCTGGTCAGTTGGGTGGGCAGCCGCATCGCCGTTAGCCAGTTCCAGAGCATGGGCGGACTGGAGGGGATTTTGGGGCAGATGGGGCTGCCCGCCGAAACACTCGAGCAGCTGCCCGAGGGGATGCCGTTCGCCGGGCCGGTGTTTGGCGTCGGCGGGCTGATCATGTCGATCCTCTTTTCGATTGTCGGCTTTCTGCTGCTGGCGGGTGTGATCCAGCTGTCGGCGCGCCTCTTTGGCGGCACGGGCAACTTCAGCAAGTTCACCTTTCTGCTGGCAGCGATTTTTGTGCCGATCGCGCTTGCCGCGTCGCTTGTGAGCCTGGTGCCCTTTCTCGGCGGCTGCGTCGCGGCGATCCTCTGGATCTACGAACTGGTGCTGGCCCACTTTGCGGCGCGTGTGGAGCACAAGCTTTCGCCCGGCAAAGCGGTGATGGCCGTGCTGCTGCCGCTGATCGTGCTGATTGGCGGCCTGATCTGCGTAGTGGTGGCGGCGGGCGCCACGCTCTTCTCGTTAATGCAAAGCGGGCGGTAGCAAGGGGCGCAGCGAAAGAAAATGAGGGAGCGACGGGCGGACCCGTCGCTCTTTTCGTTGTGGGGGGTGAATTGTGCGCCGACTAAAGTGATACCACAATGAAACCCGCAGTAGTGGCATAGAATGGCGGACGGAAGTCCGACAGGCGATGCTGGTGCTGCGGGAGGTTGGTGATGGTCGACATGGCGTCTGTTCTG
>WBZP01005074.1_pt1 | contig 13487 bp, 8 predicted proteins | sample 5204301 | NCBI WGS metagenome assembly WBZP01 (sample SAMN12412401, study PRJNA552823) | activated sludge metagenome | isolation source: activated sludge from nitrification reactor of wastewater treatment plant... | place: USA: Pennsylvania | collected 2017 | reverse complement strand
ACTTCTATAACGGCCGCCTAGTGGTGTGTCTGTGAATTATTCTGGTTGTTTTATTGTAGACTTTGGCGATGGTGGCTGCGGCGTTGTCGGCGACGGTAGAGCAGAGGTCTGAGCTGGAGCGGATGGCGTCCTCGACGTCATTGCCGCATCGGCAGGTGATGCAGGCCCGTGGCCTGTTGTGGGCGTGTGAGGGAATCGCCAACGATGAGATCGGCCGTCGTTGCGGGGTCGATTCGGATGCGGTGCGGCGCTGGCGGTCTCGGTTCAGCACCGAGGGCGTCGACGGAGTCGGCAAGATCGCCAAAGGCCGAGGGCGCAAACCGAGTCTGCCAACCGGCACGGTCGAAGAAGTCTTGCGACTGACCCACAAGGAGCGCCCCGCCGACGGGTCGACGCATTGGTCGACGCGGTCGATGGCTGCCCGGGTAGGGATCGGCAAGGACTCGGTGGCCAAGATCTGGGCTGATCACAACCTCAAGCCATGGAAGGTCGAGACGTTCAAGGTCAGCAACGATCCCCGGTTCGAGGAGAAACTCGTCGATGTCGTTGGGCTATACCTGAATCCGCCGGCACGCGCGGTCGTGTTCTCCTTCGACGAAAAGACCCAGTGCCAGGCCCTGGACCGTACGCAGCCGTCGCTGCCGATGAAAGCCGGACGCGCCGGGACCATGACACATGACTACAAGCGCAACGGCACGATCGACTTGTTCGCCGCGATGAACATCGCCACCGGGCAGGTGTTGACCGAGTTGCGCAAAGGTCACACCGGCGCCGATGTGCTGCGATTCTTCAAACAGATCGACGCTTCGGTTCCCCGTGGCCTGGGCGTGCACGTTGTCCTGGATAACCTCTCGGCGCATTCCACACCCGAGATCGCGAAGTGGCTGACGCACAAGGACCGCCGCCGCTGGCACCTGCACTACACCCCGACATCGAGTTCCTGGGTGAACCTGGTCGAGCGCTGGTTCAAAGAACTCACCGACAAACGCCTGCGCCGAGGAGTGTTCACCAGCGTCGCCGACCTCACCGAAGCCATCACTACCTGGGCCGAGCACTGGAACACCGACCCCAAGCCCTTCATCTGGAAAGCCACCGCCGAAAGCATCATCACCAAGGTCCGACGCGGACGGGAAACACTCAACCGCATCAATTCACAGACGGACCACTAGTCGACTTCGAGGTCCTCGTCGAAGACGACCTCGAACGGTTCGGTGCAGGGGCACGTCGGGCATCAACCACCGCGCCAGCGGTAGATCCCAGGGCAGGGCCAGCAGACCGGGAGTGGGCGCCCGCAGGAGCCGCTCCGGCGGGCGCACGACTCAGGCGGTTGCCGCCGCCGACGCTGCACGGGTGAGGTTTTCGCCCGTTCGGGGATCAAACAGATGAATCCGCGAGGTGTCCAGCCAGATGTCCGCCCGACTGCCCGGCGCCACCTGGCTGGCCGGATCGAGCTCCACGCAGATCTGGGTCCGCAGGTGTTCGCTATCCAGGTCGTTGGCCAGCTGGGCCAATTGCGCGGAGATGTCGGCCGGGGCATCGTAGGGCACGAAGGCGTACTGCTCATTGCCCAGCCATTCGGTGACATCCACGTCGACGGCGAATGTCGCACCGCGCCCGGCCTTTACCGGATCAACCAGGGTGGCGTCCTCGAAACTGCCCGGCCGGATGCCAGCGATGAACACGGTGTCACCGCCGCTCAGATGCTGCCATTCCGATCGCAGCGGAACCGACACGAACGGTAGATCCAGCTGGCCGTCGCGCGCCACGGCCGGAACGAAGTTCATCGGCGGCGAGCCGATGAACCCGGCGACGAACAGGTTCACGGGATTCTCGTAGAGTTCCCGAGGCGACGCGACCTGTTGCAGCACACCCTTTTTCAGCACGGCGACCCGGTCGCCCAGCGTCATGGCCTCGGTCTGGTCATGGGTGACATATACAGTAGTGATCCCGAGGCGGCGCTGCAGGCGCAGGATCTCGGTGCGCATCTGGCCACGCAGCTTGGCGTCCAGGTTGGACAGGGGCTCGTCGAACAGGAACGCGTCCGCTTGCCGGACGATCGCCCGGCCCATCGCGACGCGCTGGCGCTGACCACCGGAGAGGTTGGCGGGCTTGCGCTCCAGATGCTCCTGCAACTCGAGGGTTCGGGCCGCGTCCTCGACCCGGCTGCGGATCTCGGCGTCGGACAGCTTGCCCGAAAGTCGCAGCGGGAAGGCGATGTTCTCGAACACCGTCAGGTGCGGGTAGAGCGCGTAGTTCTGGAACACCATCGCCAGGTTGCGATCCCGGGGTGCTTTGTCGTTCACCAGCTTTCCATCGATGTACATCTCGCCGGAGGTGATGTCCGCGAGCCCGACGATCATCCGCAGCAGCGTCGACTTGCCGCACCCGGACGGCCCCACCAGGATCATGAACTCGCCGTCGGCGATGTCGAGGCTGATGTCGTTGACGGCCGGGTAGCCGTCGCCGTACCGCTTGACGATGTTGCGCATCGAGATTTCGGCCATGGTTATCCCTTCACCGCTCCGGAGGTCAGACCCGCCACGATCCGGCGCTGGAAGACGAGCACCAGAATCACCACGGGGATGGTCACGACGACTGAGGCCGCCATGATGTAGGGCACCGCCGACTGGAAGTAGGAGGCGCCCTGGAAGAAGGCCAGCGCCGCGGGCACGGTGCGGGCATTGTCGGTAGAGGTCAGCGAGATCGCGAACAGGAAGTCGTTCCAGCAGAAAAAGAAGGTCAGGATCGCCGTGGTGAATACGCCCGGCGCCGCCAGCGGCACGATCACCTTCCGGAACGCCTGCCACGACGTCGCGCCGTCGACCTGGGCGGCGTGCTCCATCTCCCACGGGATCTGCCGGAAGAATGCCGACAGGGTCCAGATCGACAGTGGCAGGGCGAATGTCATGTAGGGAATGATGAGGCCGATCCAGGTGTCGTAGATGCCCAGATTGCGCCACATGTTGAACAACGGGCCGACCAGCGCGGCCTGCGGGAACATCGCGATGGCCAGCGCCAGCGACAGCAGCACCCTCTTGCCGGGGAAGTCGAGTCGGGCGATGGCGTAGGCGGCGAACATCGCGATGATGACCGAGAGGAACGTGGCGATCAGAGCGATGCCGATCGAGTTGATCAGCGCCCGGGTGAAGAGCGGTTGGCCGAAGACATCGGTAAAGTTGTCGAATGTCCATGTGGTGGGCAGGAATTGGGGTTTGCCCGACACGATGTCCGACGCCGGCTTGAAGGCCAGCATGATCATCCACAGCAGCGGGAAGAAGCTGTAGACGACGATGACGAGGCCGGCGATGGTCCACCAGCGATTGGAGCGCCCGCTCATTCGTCGCCCCTCACCTGTGACAGATCGGTCTTGAAGACTTTTATGAAGATCCAGGCGATCAATACCACCGACAGGAACAGGAGCACCGAAACCGCCGACCCCATCCCGAGATTCACCAGCGTCACGTTCTGCCGATAGGCCAGGAACGAGATGGTCTCGGTGTTGTTCGCGCCGCCGGTCATCACGAACGGGTTGTCGAAGATCCGCCACGCGTCCAGGGTGCGGAAGAGCAGTGCCACCATGATCGCGGCCTTCATGTTCGGCAGCGTGATCTTCCAGAGCCGCTGCCAGGCCGTTGCACCGTCCACCTGGGCGGCCTCCTGCATGTCCTCGGGCACCTGGACCAGACCGGCCAGCAGCAGCAGTGAGATGAACGGCGTGGTCTTCCAGATCTCGGAGAGGCAGATGACGAACAACGCCGACCACCGCTCGCCGAACCAGTTGAAATCGCCCAGGTGCAGCCAGCCGTTGACGAACCCGGAGTCGATGGCGAAGCCGTAGCGCCAGACGAATGCGGAGACCACGGTGACGATGCCGTACGGGATCAGGATGGCGGTGCGCATCAGGCCGCGGCCGCGGATGATGCGCAGCATCACGTAGGCGAACATGAAGCCGAGCACCAATTCGATGCCGACCGTGACAACGGTGATGAACAGCGTGGTCGCAAAGTCGTTCCACCACAACGGATCCGTCAGGATCACCCCGTAGTTCCGCAGACCGACGAACGTGCGGCCCGCCGGATCGGTCAGCCGATAGTTGTACAGCGACAGGAACAGTGCGTACACCAGGGGGTAGGCCGTCACCAGGAGCATCACCACATACGACGGCAGGGTCAGCCAGGTCCCCAGCCGACGTTCGCCGCGCAGCCGGTTACTGACCGTGGCCCGGTGCGCCGCAGAGTGTTTGGCGTGCTCGTCGATGGTCGTCACAGCAGCCGCCTTCCGTTCAGCACGTCGGCCATGAACTGGTCGGCCCGCTGCGGTGTGCCGCTGTCCACCGAGGCCGGCGGATGCCAGGTCTGGATCACCGAGCTGGTGACGTCGACGTAATAGGGCGTCAGCGGCCGCGGGCCGCCTTCGCCGATCGAGTCACGGATCAGGTCGGCGTTGGGGTACTTCTCCCGGACCTTGGAGTCGTTGTAGGACGCCTCGTACGGTGACGGCTCACCCTCGTCGAGCATGTACTGGGTGGCCTTCGGCAGCGCGTTGACGCACTCCACCAACTGGACCGCGAGATCGGGATGGCGGGTGTACGCGCCGATGGCCAGGTTCGCGCCGCCCAGCGGCGGTTGGCTCGGCTTGTCTGGGAACACCCGCGGGTAACGCGCCCAACCGATGTCGTCCACCACGTCCTGGCTCAGCGTGCCCTCCTCGACGGCGCTGCGCGCGGCGGCCAGCACGTAGGGCCAGTTCAGCATGAACATGCCGTTGTCGCCCTGGAAGGTGGCCCGCGCCTGCTCTTCCTTTGCGGTCGACAGGTCCGCGGCCGCCGCGGGGGAGCGGGCCAGGCTGCCGATGATCTCGGCCGCCTTGGCGCCGGCCTCGCCCGCCATGCTCGGGGTGGCCTTGCGGCCCGCCTCGGGGTTGGTGATGATGTGTCCGCCCGCCCCCAGCACCAGGGCGTTGACCCAGACCATGTAGCCCTCGTAGCGCGCGCCCTGAACGGCGACGCGTTTACCTTGTCCCACAGCGGCTTTGATCATCTCGTCCCAGGTGAAATCCGGGCTCTCCGGATTCACGCCCGCCGCGGCGGCCAATGATTTGCGGTACCAGAGCAGCTGCGTGTTGGTCTTGAACGGGGCGGCGTAGAGGGTGTCCTTCCACATGCCCGTCGCCACCGGGGCGGCCAGCATCCCGTCGGTCAGTTGCTGCTTCTCGGCCGCGCTGAACGGACGCAGGAAGCCCGCATTGGCGAACTCGGCGGTGTAGACCACATCGGTGCTGAGCACGTCGATCGAGGTGTCCTTGGCGGCCAGCCGGCGCACCAGTTGTTCGCGCTGCTGCGTCGCATCGTTGGGCAGCGTCTCCACCCGGACGCGGTAGGCGCCGCCCGAGGACGCCGCGCAGTCCTGGGCGCGGGTGACCGCACCGCCGTTGTCGGGCATCGCGAACCACGTGAGCACCGGTGTCCCGCCGTCGTCGCTGGCACATCCGGCGAGAGCCGTCGCCACCAGCACGCCAGCGGCAGCGCAGACGGCCAGCTGCCGAAGTTTCGCCATCGAACCTCCACGACCTGGACTGCGATCACCTGCTGACCGTCTCGCGCAAGTGTGGCACAGTTCATAGTTCGTTCAGATACCACTGTCGGCGCGTTGCATGCGGTTGACAGCCTCTCCCCACGGACCCACCCTGAGGTGCGACCAGCCGAAAATCGCTCGTCCCGATGAGGATTTGATGAACAAGTCGTGGTGGGAGACCGCCGTCGTGTACCAGGTGTACATCCGCAGCTTCGCCGACGACAACGGAGACGGCGTCGGCGACATCGCGGGTCTGCGTTCCCGGCTGCCCTATCTGTCGGCGCTGGGGATCGACGCGGTGTGGATCAACCCGTGGTACCCGTCACCCATGGCCGACGCCGGCTACGACGTCGCCGACTACCGGGACATCGAGCCGTCCTACGGCACCCTCGCCGAGGCCGAGGCGCTCATCGCCGATGCGCATGCGGCCGGTATCAAGGTGTTGCTGGACATCGTCCCGAACCACACGTCGGATCACCATGACTGGTTCCAGGCCGCCCTGGCCGGCGAGCCGGATGCCCGCGAGCGCTACCTGTTCCGGACGGGCCGGGGCGACTTGCCGCCGAATGACTGGCAGAGCGTCTTCGGCGGCCCGGCCTGGACGCGCGTCGAGGACGGCTCGTGGTACCTGCACCTGTTCGCCCCCGGCCAGCCCGACCTGAACTGGATGCACCCCGATGTGCGTGCCGAGTTCGAGCAGGTGCTCACGTTCTGGTTCGACAAGGGGGTCGACGGCTTCCGGATCGACGTGGCGCACGGCCTGGTGAAGGCCGCCGGCCTGCCGGATCGCGGTGTCGTCACCGAGGGCGTGCAACACAACCAGTCGCACCCGGCCTGGGACCAGGACGGCGTCCACGAGATCTATCGGGGATGGCGTGCGATCGCGAATCGTTATGCGCCGGAGCGGATCTTCATCGCCGAGGCCTGGGTGCCCGGCAACGAGCGGTTGGCCCGGTATCTCCGCCCGGATGAGCTGCACACCGCGTTCCAATTCGATTTCCTGCGCGCGCCGTGGCGCACGACGAGTCTGCGGAACGTCGTGGACGACGCGATGTCAGCGGCCGCGTCGGTGGGCGCCCCGCCGACGTGGGTGCTGTCGAATCACGATGTGACACGAACCGTCACGCGTTATTCGCGGTCGCAGCCCGGCGGTCTGGTGGAGACCGACTGGGAGCGCGCTCGGTGGGCCGAGGAGGAGGCCGACCACGATTTGGGTCGGCGCCGGGCGCGCGCGTGCGCGCTGCTGCAGTTGGCGTTGCCCGGAACGGCCTACATCTATCAGGGTGAGGAACTGGGCCTCGAGGAGGTCGAGGACATTCCCGGCGAGGTCCGCCAGGACCCGACGTGGGTGCAATCCGGTTTCACCGACGTCGGCCGGGACGGTTGCCGGGTGCCGCTGCCGTGGTCGGGTTCTGCTGCCCCGTACGGCTTTTCGCCGTCCGCCGTGACGACCTGGCTGCCGCAACCCGGGCATTGGGGCGCCTACACGGTGGCCTCGCAGGACGGCGACCCCGGATCGTTCCTGAACCTGTACCGTGCCGCATTGGCGTTGCGGCCAGGGCTCTGGGTGGGGGCCGGCGACGTGCGGTGGCTGACCACACCGCCCGCTGTGCTGGCCCTTGCGCGCGGGGCCGCGCAGTGCTGGGTGAACACCGGGGATGTCGACGTCGACCTGCCGGCGGGTTACGACGTGGTGGTTGCGTCGGTGGACGGCATCGATGCGGTGTTACCGCCGGATTCAGCGGCATGGCTCATGGCGTGACAGAGTGGGGGGATGTCGCAGCCCTCGACCCGGGTCACCCGGATGCCCGAAAATCAGGTCGATTCCCGAGAAGCGCTTTTCGCGTTGCTCGCCAGCACGCCGCTGGCCACGGTCGCGCTGGTCCGCGACGGTCATCCGGTGATTTTCCCGATCGGTTTCGGGCGCGTCGGTGACGAGCTGGTGATCCACGGCTCGACCGGATCGCCCTGGCTGCGCGCCCTCGAAGGTGGTGCACAAGCCGCGGTCTCGATTACCATGCTCGATGGAATCATGGTGGCGCGCAGCGGATTCGAATCGTCGTTCCAGTACCGAAGTGCAACGGTGTTCGGGGTATTCGAACCGGTCGCGGAGCAGGAGAAGGTGCGTTACGTCGAAACGCTGACCGACTCGTTCATCCCGGGCCGGGTCGCCGAATTGCGGCCCAGCAGCCGCAAGGAGTTGGCGGCGACGTTGGTGCTGCGATTGGCCATCGGGGAGTCGAATTGGTCGCTGAAGGTCAGCGACGGCTGGCCCGACGATCCGCCGGAGGACATCGAGGCGGGCGCGTGGGCCGGCGTCATCCCGATGGCGGTGCGCTTCGGTGCACCGCAACGCGCCCCCGATTGCCCCGGGTCGATCCCGGTGCCGGCATCGGTGCGTGCGTTCACGCAGGCGTAGCTGGTCCGAGCGCGTCAATGGTGGTCAGGGCGTACGTGACCAAACCTGCCGTCGCCAGGATGATGGCGGCGAATGCCGTGTACCCGATGGCCGGATGTGCGACGTCCCGCCACACGCGGACATCGCGGTGCAGGTGCCTGAGCCGTCGGCGTAGTCGTCTCCGGTGGCGGTCCCCCCAAGATTCCATGCGCCTGTCTACCCGCGCGGACCTGTGTGAACCCTGACGGTGCGATTTCGGGAGCGTTACCTCGGATGAACGAATCCGCGCCGCGGATCAGTAGTGCTATCTCCTGGGCCCCGCAAAGAGCAGTAGACCGCTACTGCACTCATCACTGGCCGTGCGACTGACGATTCCATTGCGGACTTCGTTGCGCATTGGCATGAGGAGTCACGATGATGGGTTATTGGAAGCATGTAGATCGGTTCGGGACAGTTGCCGTAGCCGTGGTGCTGGCCGCCACGGTGGTGCCGGCGCCGGACCCCACGCTGTCGCAAGGTGTGCGACTTTCCGCGGCATCGACCGCGTTGATCATGGGCGGGACTATGACCCCGACCTGGCGCGACGCCGACGTCGACGCCATCATGAATCAGTTCATCACACCGACCCACCCGGCGCCCCCGGGCCAGACGATTGAACCGGTCGCGCTCACCACGCCCGAGGAGGCCTGGCCCCTTACCGGGCTCTTTCGCCTCATCAGCCTCCTGACAGGGCCCTCGAGCACGTATGGGCCCGGCGGTGCGGGATGGCCCGACGAGCCGTGGTGGAAACTTACGGGACTCTTCGACCTGACCTACGACAAGTCAGTCCAGGCCGGGTTGGCCGATCTGGAAGCGGCGATGGCCAAGTACGACAACGACCATCTGGTGATCTACGGCTTCTCGCAGGGCGCCGAGATCGCGATCCTGGAGAAGCGCAAGCTCGACGAGCAGTACCCGGACGGAACCGAGCCTCCCGACATCGACTTCGTGCTGAGTGGGGACTTCAATCTGCCCAACGGCGGTGCTGCAGCGCGGCTACCGGGCTTCTACATCCCGATCCTCGACTTCTCGTTCAATGGCGCCGAGCCGACCGGAACCCAGTTTCACACCGATGTCATCACTCGGCAATATGACCTCATCGCGGAATTCCCGTTGTATCCGCTCAACGTCATCGCGGATGTGAACGCGGTGCTGGGCTTCTTCTACGTGCACACCCACGCCTTCGATGTCAGCCTGGCTTCCGACCTGTCGACCCCGCCGCCTGTCAAGAGTGAGCACGGCGATACCACCTACTACTTCTTCGAGACTAAGGATCTTCCCCTGTTCGGTCCGCTGCGCACGTTGGGGGTGCCGGAAGGGTTGATCGACATCGTCGAGCCGTTCTTCCGGGTGCTCGTCGAACTGGGCTATGACCGCACCATCCAGCCGTGGGAGCCAACCCCCGCACGATTCACCCCACCGCCGGTCGACCTCCAAAAATTGGCTACAGATCTCATCGGTGCGATCGGCGAGGGCATCAACAATGCGTTCGCTCTCTTCGCCCCGCCAACGCCTACTCCGCTACCCGCGGCCGTCACCGCGAGGTCGTCGAAACCAGCAATCGAAGCCGCCGCCGCAGACCCCGAGGTGGGTCCGGTGGAGAAGGTCGCCGGGAGTGCTGACGCGGCTGATGTTGACGTTGTCCCGGAGAAGACGGTCATCGACTGTGCGGACGCCGTGGGAACGACGACGACAGCTGAAGCGACAGATCCCGACGTAGTCCCCGAGGTCGTTTCGGTGGACGAGAGTGCCGGCGAGGCCGGAACGACGACGGTGGCTGATGCGGCCCACGCGGAGGAAGCGCCGAACGCGTTGGGGGACAAGGCTGACGAATCACCGAAGGCGGCATCCCAGCCGGATCATCTCGCGGCGGATCCTTCACCGAAAGCCGAAGCTACACAAAATAGTTCGCGGGACAGCGCCGACCGGAAGGCTGGCTGAACAGCCAGACCGGCGTGGCCGGCTCTACCTCATCGCGGCTGCTGTCGCGATATGTCCTTCGAAGCCAAGTGATTCCGCCAGCGCGCTGTAGCGGTCGACCAGGTCCTGGAAGGCGACGTCGTCGCCGCGGGCCCGGGCCAGCAGCGCGCGCAGCCGCAGCAGCCAGATGTCGCGTATGGCCAACGGGTCGTCGGAGGGCGCGGCGGCCAGCCGCTCGATTGCAGCTTCGGCGTCGGCCACATCTTCCGCAGACCCGCGCTCGAGCAGCGTTTCCACCAGCACGCCCGTCGCGGGAATGCCCCACGACAAGAGCTGTTCCTCGCGAACCAGGTCGTCGACCGCGGCGAACATCAGCGGTATCGCGTCGTCGTGAGCTCCCCTCCGAGCCACCTCCCGTGCCAGGTACACGTTGATGAGCCGCAACTCGCTCAAGTTGTGTCCTCCGCGCGTCAGGACCTCGCTGACCTGCGCCAGCACCTCATGCCCTCGGTCACGTTCCGGATTCGTGCCGCGGTGCGCCAGCGCCAGCCCGAGAATCGACCGGTCGAAGGCCAACGCCATGTCATCACCGGACCTTTCGGCGATCTCCAGCGCGTCCTCGACCTCGCGCAGAGCTGGGTCGTCGGCAGCCAGTACGCCGAATGGAATGCCCGGGAAGTAGACATAGGCGACGACGGTGGCGTAGGTGAATGGGTCGGCGCTGCGGGCGATCGCCAGGCCGTGGCGTAGGTCGTCCGACCAGCCGACCCGGCCCCGGCAATACTCGGCGATGGCACGCGTCGTGAGGGCGAGTGCCAACGGAGATCCGAAGATGAAGTTGCCCTTGGACGCATCGCCGTCGGCGAGTTCGATCGCTCGCTGCGACCATTCCAGCGCGTCATTCCATTCACCGCCGTGTGCCTTGGCGTAGATCACCGGGAATGACAGCCCTACCGTCAGATCGGGCTCGCCGAGCGACTCGACGAGCGACCACGCTTCCGATGCCAACTGGGATGCCTCGCGGATCCGCCCCTGGAACGCGCGCTCGATCACCAGTCCTGCCATGCCGATCGCCAATGATGCTTTGTCGCCGGCGGCGCTGCACAACTCCCGGAGTTCATCAAAGCGATCGCCCGCGACGTTCGCGTGCAGTCGCCAGGCGATTCCGCACAGCATGGTGCGGGGCGCGATGCGCATCGCTGCCCGGTCGGGGACGTCGGGGGGCAACGCGTCCGCGATCACTTCGGCACGCTCCCAACCGTGTCGCGCCGCGGAGATGTCACGGTTCGCCGCCCACGTCGCGGCGCGCATGTGCCAGTGATAGGCGGCGCGCAGATCACCGGCGGACTCCACGTGGTCGGCGATCAGGGCGGCATTCTCGTCGGCCGCCGCCGGGTCGCACGACTCGATTGCCGCCGCAACCCGCCGGTGTAATTCGGCACGATCCGATCGGAGCTGCGATTCGTAGGCGACCGCTCGAATCAGTGGATGGTGAAAGGCGTATTCGGCCGTGGGAATCGACCGCACCTGATCGATGAGTTCCGCACCGAGCAGTTCATCGAACACCGCGTCGATACGCAGTGCGGCAAGGAGTTCCGTCCCGAAGCGGGCTCCGATCACCGACGCCGCGTTCAATGTCCGCTTGGCTGCGACGGTCAGTCGGTCGAGGCGCGCCTCGATGGCCGCCTCCACGGTGGCCGGCACGTTCACCGCGGCGATTCCCGCGCGGCAGATGTAACTCCCACGCTCGCCGGCCAGCACGCCGCGCTGCATCAACTCGCACGTCATCTCCTCTGCGAAGAATGGGTTTCCGGCGGCCCGTTCGGCGATGACGGCGGTGAGTTCCGCGACCGACGGGTCGGGTCCCAACAGCTCGGCGAGCAGAGCTGCAATATCCGAATTATCCAGTGGTGCAAGCGTTATAGTCCGAGCCCCGGGCGTCCGGAGGAGTGCTCCTCGATACTCGGGGCGTGAGGTGATGAGCACGGCCGAGACGGTGTGCGGAACAACGGTGAGAAATTCCGCCAGCATCGACTCACTGACCGCGTCGATCCAGTGCGCGTCCTCCACAATGAACAACCCCGGTTCGGTGCGTGCCAGCGAAGCGGCGTTGATCAGCGCGGTCAACCGCCGCCGCCGGGCATCCGGATCGATCTGTGGCAGTGGAATTTCCGGGTCGCCGATACCGAGCAGATCGTCGAGCAGCAGCAGATCCTGTGGGTCGGAATCCGGCATCTGTTCACGCACCGTCGCGCGAGCGGCCGCGTCGTCGAGGTCGATCACGTTCATTGCTGCTCGCAGCAGCCGCGTCACGGCATGGAACGGGACGTCACGGGCGTGGGACTCGCAGAATGACCAGATCACCTGCGCGCCAAGAGCAGTGGCCAGTGTCGCGGCCTCTCGGGCCACCCGGGATTTGCCGATACCCGGGGGTCCCACCACGTTGACGACAGCGCCGTGGCCTCCCGTTGCACGATTGACGATGTTGTCGAGAGTGGCCATCTCCCGGCGTCGGCCGATGAGCCTCGTTTGGGCTCGCTCGATGAGCCCTTGTCGAGGGTTGACCGCCAGCAGTCGGTAGGCCCGCACTGGTTCGTCCTCGCCCTTGATGTGGACCCATTCGGGGCCGGCCAGCGTGGCACTCGTTTCGACCAGCGACGCGGTTGACTCCGACAGCATCACCGAACCCGGGGGCGCCACTGATTCCATGCGCTGCGCCATCCCGACATGTCGGCCGGTTGCGCCGTATCCCAGCGACCCCGAGCCGATCTCGCCCGCGATCACGCGTCCCGAATTCAGGCCGACCCGCACCCTGAGGTTTACCCGGTCGTGGGCCGCGACGTCGATGGCCAATGGTCCGGCAGCCTCCTGGATGGCCAGACCGGCCAGACATGCCCGCAGGGCGTGGTCCTCCAACGCAATCGGGGCGCCGAAGATGGCCATCACGCCGTCGCCGGTCGACTCCACCGTTCCGCCGAAGCGGCGTACCGCCACCGCCGAGCGGTCCAACAAGTCGGTCATGAGCTCGCGGTAACGCTCCAGCTCGAGGGCGCCGGCAAGCTCCATCGAGCCCACCACATCGGCGAACAGCACAGTCACCTGCTTGTACTGCGCCGCATCGATCGGTGCCGCTGTCGAAACGCCGCACTGGTCGCAGAATTTGGCGTTGTCCCGAAGGCCTGTGCCACAGGAACCGCACGTGACGCCCGCCGCCATCCGAATCACCGCCCGAACTCAGGTCGAATTCCGTCTGCCCAAGTATGGCGATTTCCAGCAGAGAACGGCAGCAATCAGGTTCGGGACGAAGTCGAGCTTCGCAGCCGGGCCGTATCTGTGGATTCAGCGCGTGGCATAGGCAGACTGGTGCGACTTGGGATGTTTTGCCTGTTCGAAGCTGGTGCCCCCGGCAGGATTCGAACCTGCGGCCTTCTGCTCCGGAGGCAGACGCTCTATCCCCTGAGCTACGGGGGCGTGGTGTGGAGAACCTCGCCATTGGGCCTGCACAGACTAGCGCATCGGCGGTCGCGCTCCCGCATCCGCGCCCCGGGCGGAAACGG
>WBZP01005072.1_pt1 | contig 13490 bp, 6 predicted proteins | sample 5204301 | NCBI WGS metagenome assembly WBZP01 (sample SAMN12412401, study PRJNA552823) | activated sludge metagenome | isolation source: activated sludge from nitrification reactor of wastewater treatment plant... | place: USA: Pennsylvania | collected 2017 | reverse complement strand
CGACATGCCACAACGACAGCATCGAGTGGGTCTTGCCGCCACCGAAGTTGGTCTGCAGGTTGATGACCGGCGACACGTTGTCGTCACCGGAGAACCGCCGTACCGCACGGCCGATCAGGTCGCTGAGACCTTCGGTCAGGTAGGTGCGTTTGAAGAACTCGACCGGGTCCGCGTAGTCCGCATCGACCTCGCCGCCAGTCGCCACCTTGTACAAGTCGGCCGCGAACTCGGAAGCATGAAAGTTGCCCGTCGCGACGTCATCGTGCGGCTGCAATACCTCGCGCCAAGGCCGCAAACCCGTTGCTTCAGGGTTGTCGACCGCAGCCTTCAAGACCTTCTTGTCCGCCTTGTCAGCCGTCACCCGCCGCAGGTCAAGGCGGATCGCCTTCAAGTCATCAGCCACAGTGCCGCCGGCGTTGATCAACCCGACCAGACGCTCAGCCGTGTCGAGGATCCGATACGCGTCGTCATCGGTGAACGAACCGTTGTGTGCCCACGTGTTGCGCGCATTCTTCAGCTCCGTCGCGAACGCTTCGCCAATCCGACCGAGCGTGTCCGAGAACGGGTACCAGCGTGGCTGGAACCGCGTCGTGATCGACGTATCTGTCAACATTCGCAGCTGGGCTGCAGGATCAAGCGGATCGTAGACCCGGCCTGTATCACCGTCACGAGCCTCGATCAGCTTGGTCCACTGAGCGCCCGCAGCCTGGTCGACCGCCCCGATCACTGACGAGATGTAGTCATCTAGCGATGGAGCCAGAAGTTCGAACATCTTGCCGATGCGGTCACGATTGCTCAACGCCATGTCACTCGTCCTCGTCAAAGTCGAAAGCCCCTTGCGACGGAGAGGGCTTCTTTGCGGAGCGAGCGACCTCAAGGATCTCGGGCCAACTCGTCACCAGACTGTTGAACGACAGCGCATCCTTCGTCCAACTGTTGCTCTCAGCCACCCGGAACAAGAGATGCGCCAGTTCCTTCACCAGGTCGGCGTCAACTGCGCCATCGGGCCGGCTGAGTGCCGCTTGAAGGAACTCTCCGGCTGGCACGATGCCGTCCCGCTCCAGCACCTTGATCAGGTGGTGCAGCGCCTCCCAGTTGCTCGTGCGGGCATCGGCCACCGGGTCGTAGTCCCAGCTCAGGTCGACAGGCTTAATGAGTTGAACCTTGCCCGAGCGGCTCGTGAGGATGCCGTCACGATCCATCACGTCGACGGATGTATTACGAGCATTGGCGAGATTGTTGGCATCCCCGAACGCACCCGCTTCGTAGCCGTGCTGCCTGTACCAGGCAATCGCGAAACGCGAAGGAGAATCAAATTCCCCCTCTTGCTCGTTGAGCACCTGGTCGAGGACCTCGTTGATCCGCGCGAGGGCCGAGCGCACGGTCATCTTCTTGCCGTCCGGCTCCAAGACTGAGCCGTACCGACTGAATACCGCCATGCCTGGCCCGATTGCTGCCTGCGGCAGGTCGACGGGAGCGATCTGCCCCTGCTGCAACTTCCGAAGCGCGTCGGGAAGTTCGGCTTCCAACGCTGCGATGAACCCACGTCGGTCCGTCGCCGGCGCCCCGTCTTGTCGAGGGCGAAGGGACAACACGATCGAGGATGCCAGAGCGTTAGAACCGCTCGCGATCATGCGATTGCTTAGTTCCGATCGGTTCGGCCAGGTCGAGGTGATTTCCCAGCCAGCCCGAACCATTCCTTCAAGAAGGGTCTCCCAGCCGGTCGAGGCTTCACCGCCGGCGTCGGATTCCGATTGCTTGAAGGCGTACCAGACCGTGATCGGGTAGTCCTCGCGTGCGCTCGCACGTGCGTGAGCGAACACCTTTCTGAAGCCATCCTCAAAGAACTCCTTCGCTCCCGCCTTGCCGTTGTGGCGGTGCGGATTGGCGACGAGTTCTTCCGCCTTCGGTACAAGCATCGTGCTCAGCAGCGCGGGGTGCACGTCACGGAGCGACCTACGTAACCAAACGTAGAAGAAGTCAGAAAGGTCCGAGTAGCCAATGTTGTCGTAGTAGGGCGGATCAGTGCTAATAAGAAGGTTATCGAATGAGCGGGATGATGCATCCGCTTGCTGGACGCTCCCATATCCGATGGCCGGCACTCGTTCGAGGGCCTCCGCTATTCGGTCAAACTGAGCCCCAAAATTACCCGAGGAATCAGAAAATGGCGATGGCTCAACATAGTCCCAGGTCATTGGGATCGCTTGACGAGCGAAGACGTTTCTGGCCGTGTCACGAGATGCGTCCCAAGTTGATATTGAAGACGATCGATCGGCCGCCCTACTCACACCGAGGCCGAGGTATGTCGCGAGTGCGTCGGCATAATTCGGCGTCGCTCCGTCCGCGATTGCCTTATTCCGAGCATCGCGAACGAGATCGCTAAAAGTCGTCAACGCTATGAGCTGGCGGTGAGTGAATAGGTCAGACCAGTCGTTGAAACCGTAGATACGGATGGTCTGCGGATTTGCGGGCTGCAACCCATGTGGCGGCAGCGAGCCAACGGGAACAGAATCAGGAAGATCCACGTCCGCCGCTAGCCAATGGTCCTCTGCCGGCGGGAGATATTCGCGCTGACGGTTGCCCTCAGCGACGATCGCCATCAGCGCGGCCCCCAGCCGGCCGGCCTGACCTTCAGCCCGCACATATTTTAAGGGGACTGAACCCTTGCAGGCGAGACACGTTGCCGCGGTGCGAGCGACCGTGCCATCGCTCCCAGGATGCGGTCCCTCCGCAGGATTGTGACCGATTTCAAATTGAACCCGTCGCCCACCTTGCGCATCAGCGTCAGCCACGGTGTGCGGCACGATGAAGGCTTCCTTGCCCTTCTTCTTGCCGAGCCACCAAGACCTCACGAGCGGCATTTCGATGCCACAAGCGGGATTGGGGCACGTAACAGTACGCGCCCAGATCCAGGCCATGACGGTCTTGCCACCGGCCTTCGGATAGAGGTGGCCGATCTTCTTCCTGGCCTCATCGCGCATCCAGGCCCCGTATGCGCGAACGTCTGCTGCGAGACCCTCCGCCCGCCCCCAGGCTCGAATCTGCGAGTCCGCGAGGCCTGGAAAGATCGGCGGCTGATCTTTGAACTTGGGCGGCAACTCGATGAGCGCCTTATTAATCAGGACCGCCACGGGGTTCAGATCCGACGCGTGCGCCTCAAGGCCGAGGCGTTGGGCTTCGAGCGGGATGGTCCCGCCGCCGGCAAAGGGATCGATGATGGCTGGCGGTTGGCCGCCGGGCGCTGACCGCACGATCTCCGCCCGAGCCTCCTCGAGGAGTGACTCGTCACGAACGTTCTCCCAAACGACCAGGCGCTCGATGATGTCGTGAAGCCGCTCCCGCTCCCGTCGCTGGGCCTCCTCGGTTGGAAACCGCTCGGGATCAGCGCTCGGATCGTCGACGAGCTGAGCGAATAGAACCGCACGAGCCGCCGCGAGCGGGCGTCGCGCCCACCACAGGTGGAGAGTGGATGGGTGACCGTGTCGAATCGACTTCTCCCGGGCCGACTCCCGGTTGATCGCTTCCAGCGGCAATGCCACTTCGATCAATTTGCGCTTGTGCACTTGTGCTCGACCCTCCGTGCCCGCGGAGAGCGGGCTTACCTCTGCCACCGCGTTCACGGTGAACTTCCACGTCAAACCCTAACGTTGGGGACCGACAGATTCAGCGGAACCGGCCGCGGGTTCCCGTTCAGAACGGGTGTGCGCCCTTGGCCCACTGTTTGGCCCAGTCGCCCCGGACGCCGGTTGCGTCGAAGTCGCCAAGATCGGTAGTGGCGAACGGGTCGTCGAGGTAGCGGACCTCGTCGTACTGCGCCCCGCGTGGATCAACCTTGACCAGAGCAAGCCTGTAACGCGGGACGGCGTTCTTGCCGGTCATGACTTCGTTGTGGGTGACGAAGAAGTCCTTGGCGCCGTCAACGCGTGCCTTGACCTCAATCCGGTAGGTGTCGCCATTCGGCGCGGTGGAGAGGATATCGAAGCCGGGGTTGTTGAAGGCCTGCTCGACAGGTTTACGACCGAGTTCGCGTTCGCGGGCCATGACCAGGTCGACTCCGCGGCGTTCGACCGCCTTGGTCTCCTTGGCGTGCATCGGCGCCGTAGCCGGCAGATCACCTTCAAGCATCCCCACGGGCAGCACGAGTGCCGCGGTGAGGATGTGTGGTGGCTTGGTCGACATCAGTGCCTGCTGGTCGAGCAGTTCAAGGCGCTTGCGGAGGCGGATGTCGAGTTCGACTGCCTTGCGGTTCAGGTTCTCCGACGATTCCTTGACCTTCTCCCCCGCCTGTTCCCTCTCGCTGGCGACCGCGGCGTCGAGCAGGAGACGGTCGCGTTCACTCTCGAGACGCTTCGTGACCAGTTCGCGGGTCTTGTCGAGCTCAGCAGCCCGCCGGGGCTGAACCTCGGCGAGATAGTCGGGCAATTGGTGGGCGATGATCCAACTGGTCGCCTTGTCCTCAGCGTCCCCGAGCCACGGTAACTGCCGTGCAGCGTCGGTGACGGACGTGTCGGGGGCTGCGACGCAGTCCAGGTACGGGGCGGGGCCGGCGGGTGTGACGGTGCCGAAGCTGTCGACATAGGCGTAGCCGAAGCGTTTGGCGACGCTGGCTCCGGTGGCGTCCGCGACTTCCTCGACCACACCCACCAGCAGGTGTGGCTCATCCAAAGTGGAGGAAACCAGCACGGTGCCGTGGTTGAGGGTGCCGCCGAACTGGCGGATCGCCTCATCCATCACCGCGTCATGCAGCGGATGGCCCGGGGCGAGAAGGTCAGCTCTCGTGCCGTTCTCAGGTTGCACGTAGGGCAGGTCGAACGCGACCCGGTCGTAGCGGGTGGCGATGGGTCCGTGCTTGCTGGCACGGATGTGCGCGGGCACGTTGGCGATCTCGTAACGGCCCTTCTCGCGCTTCGCGATCCGCCCACCCAGCCGAGTGAACGCAGCCTTGAACGCCAACTCGATGTAGTGCGGCTGCAGTCGCCGAGCGCGAGCCTCGTCCATCGCAGCCTTCAACGCGGCGAGGTCGGCCTCGGCGAGGTGGTCGGTAGCCAGGGCACGTTCGTCAAGTATCTCCTTGAGACCGTCGCCGACGGAGGCTTCGATGACCTCGTGCATCTTGGCTTTCACGTCCGGACGTTCGCCGTACTGGATGGCCTCCAACAGCAGGTTGCGCAGCGGGGTCTCGGTGAACGCCTCCCCAAGGACATCAAAGACCTTGCCGCCGTAGGTGTCACGCATCTGGTCGAGCTTCTCCAACAACCGGGTGAAGACCTCACCTTCGCGGGTGTTGGAGGCGACCAGGTTCCACAGCCGGCAGACCTCTTCCTGGCCGATGCGGTGCACGCGACCGAAGCGCTGCTCGATGCGGTTGGGGTTCCACGGCAGGTCGTAGTTAACCATCAGGTGCGCGGCCTGCAGGTTCAGGCCCTCACCGGCGGCGTCGGTGGCCAGCAGGATCTGGCAGTCGCGGTTCTTGGTGAACTCCTCGGTGATTTGACGTCGCTCCCCGCGGCGAACACCGCCGTGGATCGCACGCACCGCATCCGGCTTCCCGATCAACGAGGTGATGCGTCGGTGGAGGTAGTCGAGGGTGTCGCGGTGCTCGGTGAAGATGATGAACTTCCGCGGCCACCCGTTCGCATCCGTGGTGAGGGCGTTGTCCTGCAAGATCGTGGAAAGTTCGGTCCACTTGCGGTCGGTGCCGATGTCACGGACCTGCTTGGCGGTCTTGGTCAGGTCCGCGAGTTCGAGCAGTTCGGCGTCGAGTTCTTCGACCGTCTGGGCTGCGGTGGCCGCGTCCATGACGTCTTCCTCGAACTGCTCCAGTTCCTCGGCGTTGTACTCGTCCTCGTCGAACGCCGAGACATCGAGAGTGGGCTCGTCGTCCTTGTAGGTGCCGTTGAGGATCTCCTGTTTCTTGCGTTCCAGCCGCTCTGAACGACGTACCAGGCTGCGGTAGATCGCCTCGGGGCTGGACGCCAGCCGGCGCTGCAGGACGGTGAGGGCGAACCCGACGGTGTTCTTGCGCTTCCCGCCGAGCTTCTCTGCCCGGTTCATCCCCTCACGGACGTAGTGGGTGACGTCCTCGTAGAGGTCATACTCCAGCGCCGTCAGCTCGTAGGGCACTGTCTCGGCGATCCGTTCGGGGAAGAGCTTCTTGCCCTCGAACGTCAGGAGTTCTTCCTTGGTCATGCGCCGCATGACGCCGTCGAGGTTGACTGACTTCTTGCTCTTTCCCTCGAACCGGTCGCGGTCGAGCAGGGTGAGGAAGAGTTGGAAGTCTTCTTCCTTGCCCGAGTGCGGGGTGGCGGTCATCAGCAGTAGGTGACGGGTGATCTCACCGAGGATCTCGCCCAGCAGGAACCGTTTGGTCTTCTGCAACTTGCCGCCGAAGTAGTGCGCACCCATGCGGTGGGCCTCATCGACGATGATGAGATCCCACTCGGTCTCCTTCAGCTGCGCCTGGAGTTCCTCATTGCGCGACAACTGGTCCATCCGCGCGATCAGCAGCGGGTTGGACTCGAACACGTTGAGATTGACGTTGGCGTCGATCAGTTGGTTGGTCAGCAGGTCGAACCGCAGACCGAACTTGAAGAACAACTCGTCCTGCCACTGCTCCACCAGACCGCCCGGTGCCACGATCAGGCACTGCTTCACGTCATCGCGCAGCAGTAGTTCCTTGATGTAGAGACCGGCCATGATCGTCTTGCCCGCGCCGGGGTCATCCGCGAGCAGGAACCGGAGTGGGGTGCGTGGGAGGAGTTCGCCGTACACGGCCTGGATCTGGTGCGGCAGCGGCTGCACATCACTGGTCGCCACCGCCAGCATCGGGTCAAACAACCCAGCCAGCGTAATCCGCTGGGCTTCGGCCACCAGTTTGAAGTCACTCGCACTTGCATCGAATGCACGACTACCGCTCTGCGCGATCGTGAGTTTGTCTTGGTCCTTGCGGAACACGACCTGCTGGCCGAGTCCACCGGCAGTGTTCTTGTACGTCAGTTCGAGAGCGTCAGTGCCGTGCCACTGCGCGGCGATCACCGTGATGACCTCCGCCGGGATGAGCCCGTCGATCCGCAGACCGGGCTTTAACTCTTCCAACTGCACCGCGACATCCTCCTGATTGACAGTCCACCAACGCTACGCGAGTGCGCCGACACTTCCGCGCAATGATCCGCTCGTCTCCGAACATTCGGATCAGTCACAGCCGGTCAATCCAGGTGTCCGCCTCGCGGTCGTCCCACGCCGATCCGGACGAGGAGCGCTTCGGCGGTTCCTGACCGAACTGATTGAGGATGCCCAGTGCTTCCTCCTGCGTCAGTGCCCGGAGTGACGACACTTCTCGTCCTGCAGCAGTCTCAATTGCAGCCTGTCGATCGGCCATCGAGGTCAACCCGCGGGCGTCCAATGCCTTGCGTAACAGGTCGACCTGCCAATCGCTGATGGGAGGCGCCATCGGCTGAGCCACAGGCTCCGGCGTGGTCGGCTCATCGCCGAACAAGGAGAGTTCATCTGACACGGCTCAAGGCTATGCGCCGTGGCATTCCGCCCGCCGACGGGATCGCAGGGGGACGAACGATCACTCGCCGTGCGCTCGCCGCTGTTGATGCCACGGCCACCCACGCGAACTTGATGGTGTTCCACGCACACAGGAGTGCGAGCGGGTTGAGCCAGCCGGGGCCGCCCGAGTCGACGATCGAGGTCAGCCATGCCCCGAGGAGACCGTAGGCGACCGTCAGCCCCGCTGAGACCTGGAAGGCGCGCCGTTGACGGCCGGGAGCGCGCAGCGTCCGGATGAGGATGTTGGTCGGCGCGTAGGCGACGAGGTAGTTGTGGGCTGCCGCGGCCAGGCGGACCGAGAGCATCAGAATCATGACGTTGTTCCCTTCAGGCGAACTGATGTCGTCTCTCCGGGGTAACGCAGGAGCCGCGTGCCGTGAGCAACATTCTCGCGCTCCTGTGGACAACTACGGATGGCAAGCACCTGTGGAAACTCGTCAGCGAGCGATCGCTGTCGGCCGGATCCCCGTGACACTGCGATCGACGGAGTCGCTGACCAACCCCTGTGCCCGCCGTAGAGCGGCCGCAGCGCGTTCTCGGTCGGCACGCTGGGTGATGCTCTCCGGCAGCGGCCCGAGCGGGTGGGCGCCGGTGATGTCGTAGCGGTCGCGGTAGGCGGCAACAATCCGGATCTGGTCGCCCCAACTGAGCGAGAAAGGTGCGCCCCCAGCCGGACTGACGGTCGCGACCCACGGCTCGCGGTCCTTAATGGCGCGCTCGGCCAATGCGGCTGCGCGGGCTTCCATCAGCTCGCGGCGCTCATCGAGGGCTTGGCGGTGCTCGGCGGTCATCGGTCCGGAAGCGGCCGGCACCAAGCCGACAATCAGCTCCGGTTCGGTGCGGCGACGGCCGGTTCGTCTGGGTCGTGCTGTGGCGTGGCGGAGGCGGCTGATCAGCACTGCGCCGATGTCGTGCGCGTCGGCGAGTCCCCGGCTCGCGACGACCCGCGGGAGGACGGTGTGGAGGTTGTAGCCGTTCGCTTCTGCGCGGCGAAATCCTGCAGTCAGCGGCGCGAAGGAGTCCGAGCCCAGGAGGCGTTCGACGTCGGTCGCGTCCAGCCCAATCTGGCGGACCAGGTTCGTCCAGCGGTCGTGCTGGGCGTCCGCGGCGATTGTCTCGTACTCGGCAGCCAACTGGGCGATGGAAGACCAGTGTTCCTGCTCGGCCTCGATCATCTGGTGTGCCGACAGTTCGGCACCGGAGCGCTTGAGGATGCCGTAGAGAACTGCCCGGGCGGTGACCTCTCCGTCTTGCGGCGGGGTGTGGGTGTCGTCCGGGTCGTCGAGTGCGACGTAGACGGTGTTGGACCGGCGTCCGCGGGTCATCGAGACGTACAGGTTCTCGCGGTTGGTGCGCCCGGAGGCGACCACGTGGGCGGTGTCGACGGTCATGCCCTGGGCCCGGTGGGCGGTGGTGGCGTAGCCAAGGTCGACGCTGTCGCGGACGTACGCCGCAGGTAGCACCACCGCACCCGCGGTTCTCTGGTTGAGGCGGGTGGCCAGGACGGCCCCGTCAGGCAGGACGTCGGTGATGCGCCAGCGGTCGCCGTTGCGGACCCACCCACCTCGAAGGGACCGGAGGTGGCGCTGGTTGCGTCGGGTGATGATCAGGTCGCCGACCGAGGCACGGTTTCCGTCAGCAAGCTCGACCTCGCGGCTAGCTTCGGTCTCACCGTTCAGGATCCGCCCTGCACGGGCCCGTTGGTTGAGTCGGGTGACAGTGGCAGTGGCCTCTGTGACCAGCACACTCGACAGTCCCGCCCGGATGTCGGTGCGCCAGGCGTCGTAGGCGGCGTCAGTCATCTCGTCGGTACCGCCACTGCGGACGCGGTCGTGGTGGAGGTAGGTGCCGATCACATCGGTGTCCCCGACCCGCAACGCAGCGGTGGCGGCCGCTTCCCAGTCATGCTCGAAGCGGAGGATCTCCACCAACTCAGGGGTGTCATCCCGGGCAGCGGCCAGCATCGAGAACGCCCCACCCGCATCGACGGACTGCAGTTGGGCCCAGTCCCCCACCAGCAGCACCTTCGCTCCCGCCGCGGCGGCCAGGCCGGTGATCTGGTCCAGGGTGTGCGTGCCGGCCAGGGTGGCTTCGTCGATGATCACCAGCTGCCCGGAGGCGAACTGGGCGCGGCCGTGGTCGTGCTCGTGGAGCCACTTGGCCGTGTTGTCACACACGATGCCCAGGTCGTCAGCCAGAACCTGCGCTGCGGCAGCCGACGGCGCGAGCCCGACGACCGATCCGGGGCCGTGGGTAGTCGTCCAGGCGGCAAGCAGGGCCCGCATGGCGGTGGTCTTCCCCGCGCCCGCGGGACCAACCAAGAGGTCGACCTGGCGACCGGAAGTGGCGATCTGGGCCAGCGCGGTCGCTTGACCCTCGGACAGGTCGTCGCGGCTGGTGGCGTCTTGGACCGTGAATAGGTCGACCGCGGGTGCGGTCGCTGTGTTGGCGCGCACCAGCAGCCGGTCCTCAGCAGCGAGCAGGTCGGCGGAACTGAACACCGCCGACTGACGTGGTCGAAAGCGACTCGAACCGTCAGCCCATCGGAAGGGCTCCGGGCTGGCCGCGAGCTCAGGTGGGGTGAGGCGAATGGATGCACCGGTAGCGGCGTCGACGATCAGCGCGACAACGGCCTCCCGGTCACGGGGTGTGGCGAAGCGCCACTCCATCGTCTGTCGCGATGCCTCGGCCCACAGGTTCCAGTGCCGCCAGGTCGACCGCTTCTCCCCCACCACCGCCACCACTCGGCGGCCGCCCTCGGTAACGATGTCGAGCGGCACGTCCTCGGCACGCAAACCCGTACTGCCCGCGTGGGCGATGACCGAGTGGGCCCAGCCGCCGGGATCCGTGCCGATCAGGTCTTGTGCGCGGTCGCGCCAACCGTCGGTCAGTTCGGCCAGGGAGTGCAGTTCCTTCTCGGGTCGGGTTGAGATCGTCGCCGTCGCCCGCAGCTCGATGATCGTCTTGCTCGACGGTCGCCGGCCATGCTTTGCGACGTACTCGTCGATCAGCCGGTCGGTTTCGATGTCGACATCGCGGGAGCGGTTCGAGAACTCCGCGATGAGTTCTGCGGTGACGCCGGTGATCTCCAGGGCCTGGTTGCGGTCGGCGCCCCGGTCGCGGCGGTCCCACGCGAGGCCGAGGCGTAGGGTCAGCAGGTCGGCCAGTACCGCGTTGTAGTGCTCGGAGATCGCGACCACGCTGCGGTGGATCGGGATCGAGTCGAGGCTGCGCCACTTCTGGTCATACACGGTGCGGACCTTGTTGGAGACGACCAGGTGGGTGTGCAGTTGCGGGTCACCACAGCGTGAGTCCCAGTGGTCGTATGCCGTCGCAGCCACACCGGCGACCTCGTGCTGGGCGACGGCGCCGTTGCGGGCATTGGCACCCGCCCGCGTGACAGCGATTTCACGCTCGAAGAACTCCAGCACCTCGGCTACGGCGTCGTGGTGCGCCTGCACGAGCTGCGTCTGCAGGTCAGCGTCCGCGAGCCCCCACAGCACCGAAACCGACTTGGGAACGCTGAAGGTCAGGTCGAAGCCGGACACCGCGGTCTTCGGCCCCCGGGCTTCTTCCTCATGGGTGATTCGGGCGACCACGTTCGCTCGTGCCTCCGCCGTCAACGCGATGTCGAGCCCTGCGATGCGCTTGTCGATCCGCTCCTGGATCGACGGGTAGGTCGGATAGCCCCGCCCCAGTTGCTCGCCGGTGATCGGGTCGCGGCCGTGGACGAGGAGCAGTTCGAGTTGTGACGGCGTGACCTCCGCTCCAACTGTCAGCTGGCCTGCCCCGAACTCGCGGACGCCGGAGCCCAGCCAGACGCCGGGCGGGGTGCCGGCTTCGGCGTAGTACCGCGTCATCGGCGTACGCAACGCCCGGTTGCCGTCGCCCACGACGACGCTCTTGAGCAGGTAGTCGCACCCGTGTCCGGGGCTCATCTTCCGCAGCGACACCGTCACGGGGGCACCTCCTCGAAACCAAGGTGTGGTGGGTGTTCCGCCTCGCTGTGCCAGAGGTGTGACCAGATTGAGCGGTGGGGGGCTGCTCAGCAGTCGAATTCGAGCAAGTGCAACCGGTGGGCGGTGGCTGTGCACCTGGTCAATGAAGTGCACAGAGGAGGAACAGATGTTGCGCAGATCACATTTGACTGGCTCAATGGTGGGAGGCGGTGGGCTCGGTACGACCGCTATCGGGGCGCCGTCGGCTGCTCTCTCGGGAACTTCCCGCGAGGGCGGATGGACTCGGCCATGACGAAATTCTCCGGAACGTTCTCGGTCGCGACGGCAGTATTTCTGCTCGCCGCAATGGCCGCCTGCGGCTCGGACTCCGACGCCGAGCCAATGCCAAAGCCGACCTCCAGCGCGTCTTCTCCAAGCAGCGCTCCTCCCTCGACGTCAGGGTCGCCAGAGGATTCCGCAGCCACGGCGGCCGAAGTTGCTGTCGCTGACTATTACGCGCTCACCGATCTCTTGCTCCAGGACGACACTGTCGCGCTCGACCGTCTGGGGGAGGTCGCGATCAGCACCCAGCTCTCGGCGCAGAAGAACTTCCTGACGACCGAGCGCGCTGCTGGAACTCAGCAGCGCGGTGACACGAAGATCGCCGAGACCAAGGTGCAGTCGGTCAGCTTGGACAACTCGGATCCGAAGGCCGGACGCGTCCCCTCGGTGACGATCGACGTCTGCTGGGACGTCAGTGACGTCGACGTCGTGGATGCTTCCGGCAAGTCGATGGTTCCCGCTGACCGGCCTGACCGCGGATGGACTCGACTGACCGTCGCGAACTACACCTGGGACACCGATCCCGACACGGGCTGGCGCGTTGCCGGCGGCGAAGACCTGGAGAAGACTCCGTGCGCCGGGTGAGTACGCGGTTCCTCTCGCTACTGCCCCTCCTCGTCGGGTGCCTGATCGGCATCACTGCTTCCCCGGCTGCCGCAGATTCCAAGACCGTCTGCCAGCAGACGCACCCGACCACGGGCAAGTGCCTGGTGTGGGTGGTGGTCGAGGTGCCGGGCAACGAGAATGTCAACGACGGCCCGAAGGACACTGGCTCCGGCCAGAGCTGCTACTGGGACGGCACGAAGCAGGGCATCAGCAAGCCACCACCAGGACCGGTCCCCTGCACTTCGGAGTACGGCTACTGGTCGAACACCTATCGCTGCTACATCCGCCTCCTCGACCCTCAGCCGCCAGCCGGCGACCCGGCTTGGGAGGGACACGAGCCCGGCGACGGTGCGGTGTACGACTGCTACCAACCGCAGGCCCATCTCCTGATCCACATCTGGGCTGCCAACCCTCCGGAGAACTCGGGCACGGGGCCGAGTCCGCGCGACGTCGCACAGCTGGCCATCGACGACATGGCACTACGCGCGATCGACGTCGGCATCACGCCAGAGCCAGGAGCGAACCGGATCGGGTTGGTCGGGATGCCGGTGTGGATGTGGGCAGCCAACCCTGACGACCACACCTACGGGCCGATCACCGCCACCGCCAGCGCAAGGGGGATCACGATCACCGCGACGGCGAACGTGCAGAAGGTGACGTGGCAGATGGGCGACGGCAAGACCATCGAGTGCCGTACCGCAGGGACCCCGTACAAGGCCGCCTACGGCAAGAAGCCGTCCCCGGACTGCGGTCACGTCTACACGAAGTCCAGCGCCGGAGAGCCCGGTGGCACCTACACGGTGACGGCGACGTCGTCATGGGTGATCACGTGGGAGGGCGCCGGACAGACCGGAACCATCCGCCTCGACGGCCTGCAGAGGTCGGTCGAGATCACCGTCGGAGAGGCACAGGTGCTCGTGGACTAACGGGCAGCGGCGAGAGGGCAGACGAAGATGAGCAGCACCGCGACACGGTATGAGCGATCGCAGGTTCCCCCTCCGTCCTCTGCCGAGCCACCATTGCCGCCACCTCCGAAGCTACGACGACGTC
>WBZP01005070.1_pt1 | contig 13491 bp, 14 predicted proteins | sample 5204301 | NCBI WGS metagenome assembly WBZP01 (sample SAMN12412401, study PRJNA552823) | activated sludge metagenome | isolation source: activated sludge from nitrification reactor of wastewater treatment plant... | place: USA: Pennsylvania | collected 2017 | reverse complement strand
TGGGCCCGAAGAGAGCCTGCTGATCAGCCTCAAACCCGGCGACTTTGCCCACGAACTGGGGTTTCTCGACGGCGCGCAGCGTTACGCATCGCTGGTGGCCGGCACTGCGGCACGCGTGCTGGTGCTTGAACGTCAGGCGTTGGAGAGCCTGATCGAGACTCACCCGGTGATCCTGTACCGCGTCATGTGCTCGATCGTGCGCACTGTGCACAGGGTGCAGACCCGACTGGCTGTGCAGGCCAGCGAACTGACCAACTACATCGTCAAGCAGCACGGACGCTACTGATCAAAAGTAGCGGGGCCAGACTGGAAGGCCCCGAACTGACTCGACTCCTGGCCGCCCTGGGGCCGCGGGGGCGCGGCGGCGGCCCGTTCACTATAGGCACTATAGGCACTATAGGCACTATAGGCACTATAGGCGCCTGACTGTGGCCTGACTTGCGGGTCTTCTTGGGGCCGATTCAGCGCGATGGACCCCGCGCGCCGGCGCCAAGCGGTGGTTCCAGCCCGCATTCGGCGAGCAGTGCTGTATCGGCCAGCACCGACCCGGGCGCCCCATCGGCATGCACGCGGCCCTGCTGCAGCACGACGACGCGCTGGCAAGTCTCCAGCACCAGGTCCAGGTCGTGCGTGGCCAGCACGCGCGTCGCCGTGATGACCTGCAGCACGCCGATCAGGCGTCGCCGGGACGCAGGGTCCAGGCCGGCCGAAGGCTCGTCCAGCACCAGCACGCGGGGCCGCATGGCCAGCACGCCCGCGATGGCGACAGCGCGCTTCTCACCGCCGGACAGGCGCCAGGGCGCACGGCTGGCCAGGTGCAGCGCTCCGACCTGCTGCAGCGCAGCGTGCACCCGGGTTTGCACCTCGATGGCCGGCAGGCCCTGGTTGAGCGGGCCGAAGGCCACGTCCTCGTTCACGGTGGGCATGAAGAGCTGGTCGTCGGCGTCCTGGAAGACATACCCCACACGTTGCCGAATGGCGGCCAGCGATGAGCGTTCGACGCGCAGCCCATCGATCGCCACCTGCCCGGCGGTGGCCAGAAGCAGCCCGTTGAAGTGCAACAGCAAGGTGGACTTGCCGGCACCGTTGGCGCCGACGATGGCCACACACCGCCCTGGCGCGAACTGCAGGTCCACGTCGCACAGGGCCGGCGTGCCGTCGGGATAGTCGAAGCGCAGGCCCTGCACCTGCACGGCGCCGGCGTTCATGGCGGGCCGCGCAGCAGCCACATACCCAGCAGCAGCGGCAGGTCCAGGGTGCGCACGACCCCGAAGTAGAGGCACCAGGCGCCGACGAACACGGTGTCCGCGCTGCGCCAATGCATCGGCACCCAAGGCAGTTGCCCGGCAAAGCCGCGTGCCAGCATGGCCTGGTGCAGGCGCTGGGCGCGGTCCACGCTGCGCAGCAGCAGTTGCCCCAGCAGCGCGGCCCAGGTGGCAAGGCTGGCGTGGGCCGAAGGGCCGGCGCGCAGCCGGCGTGCGGTGTCCATTCGCGAAGCTTCTGCGCCCAGCACGAAGAGGTAGCGGTACAGCAGCCAGAGTTGCAGCGTCAGCGGCGCCGGTACGTGCAGGCGGGTCGCTGCGTTGCACAGCGCAGGCATGCCCGTGCTGGCGACCAGCGCGAGTGCGGTGCTGACCGTCAACGTAGTGCGCAGCAGGATGGACAGCAGCGAAAGCCAGCCGTCGCTGACTGGCCAGCCTGCCAACCAGAGCACGGTTTGCCGTTCGAACAGCAGGTTGAACAGCCCGACCATCAGCACGAAGGGGGCGGCCAGCAGTAGCGCGCGGCTCAGCAAACGCCAGGGCAACTGCGCACGAGTCGCCAGCACGGTCGGGAACAGGGCCAGTGGCAGCATTGCCGACACCGTGTGCCGTTCGAACGAGACCACGGTGACGCTGCAGGCCAGCGCCGCCAGCAGCATGGCGCGTGGGTCCGGCTGGCCCCTGGCGCATGCCCGGGCCGCCAGATCGTCCAGCGCAAACAACGCCTCCAGGGCCTGATCCAGGCGCGCCATCGGCAAGGGCGGGGCGGCGGATGGTCAGTCGGTGTGCCGCAGGGGCAGGCGCTGCCGGCGCCGCAGGGCCCAGCCCAGGCCCAGCACCAGCATCAACGTGGCGGCGCCGCCCAGCAAGCCGGCCAGCGAGGTGCCGGCTTTCACCGCCGGCCAGACCTCGGCTTGGTCGGCCGGGGCGGCCGAGGTGTGCGATGCGGGCAGGTCATAGTCGGGCAGCAGGGCCGTGCGCTGCTGGACACGGGCCGCCCAGGCGTGTGGCCCATCGGCCGGCGTGGCCGCCTGCTGGCTGCCCGATGCCAGCTGCAGGCTCCACTCCAGCCCGTCGGGCGCCGTCGACGCAAACCACGAACCCACGCCGCCCAGCAGCGCTGCGGTTAGCGCCCAGCCCAGCAGTGCAGGCTTCAGCCTGCGGGCGGGCGCGGCAGGCGTGGCTTGCAGCAGATCCGGCCGGTGGCGACGAAGGAAGAGCATTAGGGCCAGTGTTGCCAGACCTTCCACGACACCGATCGCGAAGTGGATGGGCAACATCAGCCAGGCAAAGGCCTGCAGGGGCAGGCTGCTGATGCCGGACGAGACGGTCTGCAGCACCACGCCCAGGGCGCCCAGCAACACACCGGCGATGGCGGCCGGCAGCACGGCCATTGCGAGCCGGCGCGGCGAAGGCGCCAGCCCGGCCAGCGGGCGATAGACCAGGGGCAGCACCACCAGGCAGGGCAACACGCCCAGATTGAAGATGTTGGCGCCCAGGGCCAGCAGGCCGCCATCGGCGAAGAACAATGCCTGCACGGTGAGCACCGATGCCATCACCACCAGCGCCGGCCAGGGCCCGAGCAGCAGCGCCAGCAGCAGGCCACCGCCCAGGTGGCCACTGGACCCGGTGCCCGGAATCGCGAAGTTGATCATCTGTGCGGCGAACACGAAGGCGCCCAGCATGCCCATCAGCGGCACCAGGTGATCGTCGCCGTGGCGGCCCACACGGCGGCAGGCAATGGCCAGCGCGGCGCCGGCAGCAAGCCACATCGCGCCGCCCACGGCGGGTGCCAGCAGTGCATCGGCCATGTGCATGGGCTTCTCCTGGTCAGGCTCGCCGCCGCTTGCGGACGCCGCATTGTCGTGACCGTATGAAGAACTGGAATTGCGTCATATCAATGCGCCGGCGCGGTGTGGCGCTCCTGCAAACCGCGCCTGCCGGCTTGACCTGCATCAGTCGGGCCCGTGTGGCGCGCGCCTACAGTGCAGGCCGAAAGACGGGAGACCTGAAATGAGTCCTGTAGGCATCAGTCTGCTCATGCTGCTGGGCATGGCCGGTTTTGTCTGGCTGTGCTGGCGCAAGCTGGCCATCGTGGCGGCATTGCAGCCGATGGTGCGCTGGGATCGACCGGTCGAACGCCTGCGCAGCGTGCTGGTCAACGGCTTCCTGCAGCAACGCATGGTGCAGCGCGAGTGGCGCCCTGGCGTGATGCACGCGGTGATCTTCCTGGGCTTCATGTCGCTGCTGATCCGCAAGGTGCAGTTGCTGGGCATCGGCTTCGACGAGAGCTTCGTCTGGCCCGAGGCCTTCGGTGGGCCCTTCGCGGCATTCAAGGACCTGGTCGAAGTGGCCGTCACGGTGGCCGTGCTGTACGGCTTCTATCGCCGCTTCGTCTCGCGCCCGGCGCGGCTGGAACCCAACCGCGAGGCCATCCTGGTGCTCGGCCTGATCCTGGTCATCATGGTCACCGACTTCGCCTTTGACGGTTTCCGCTTCGCCCTGCTGGCAGCCACCGACGCCGGCATCGCACACGAAGCCCAATGGGCCTGGTTCGGACGCGCCGTCGCGCATGCCTTCAGCGGCATGTCCACCGGGGCCCTGCAGGTGGGTTATGCGCTGAGCTACTGGACGCAGATGATCGTCGTCTTCTGCTTCCTGGTGCTGCTGCCTTGGGGCGAGCACTTCCATATCGTCACCGCATTGCCGACACTCTTCTTCCGCCGCGGCCGGCCGGCCAACCGCGTGCCCAGCGTCGACATGGACAAGCTGATGGAGGCCACCGAAGAGGCCGACATGCAGGCCGGCGCGCGCACCGCGAAGGACCTGAACTGGAAGGAAGGGCTGGACGCCTTCACCTGCACCGAATGCGGCCGTTGCAAGGACGCCTGCCCCACGCACCTGACCGGCAAGCCCTTGTCGCTGAAAGCCGTCAACGACAGCCTCAAGCACCACCTGATGGCGCAGCGCGAGACGATCATCGCGCACGACCCGAAGAACGAGCTGCCCGCCCTGGTGGGCCCGGTGATCGGCGAAGAAACGCTGTGGGCCTGCACCAGCTGCGGCTACTGCGAGGCGGCCTGCCCGATCGAGCTGGAGCACCTGGACAAGTTCTTCCGCATGCGCCAGCACCAGGTGATGATCGCCGGCGAGTTTCCTCACGAACTGAAAAACGTCTTCGAAGCCTACGAAAGCCAGGGCAACCCCTGGGGTCTGCCGGTGCAGCAGCGTGGCGACTGGGCCAAGGATCTGGATGTGCCGGTGGTGCAGGACGCCCAGGCGATGGCTGGCTACGAGATGCTGTTCTACGTCGGCTCGGCCCTTTCCTACGACCCGCGCGGGCAGAAGATCGCACGTGCCTTCGTGGCGGTGCTGAAGGCGGCCGGCGTGCGCTTTGCGATCCTGGGCGCGCAGGAAGGCTCCACCGGCGAATGTGTGCGCCGCGCCGGCAACGAGATGCTGTTCCAGCAGATGGCCGGCACGCTGGTCGAAACGCTCAACGGCCTGGCCGTCAAGCGCATCGTGACCTGCGACCCGCATGCACTGAACTCGCTGCGCAACGAGTACCCTGAATTCGGCGGCCACTACGAAGTGGTGCACCACACCCAGGTGATCGCCGATCTGCTGGCCCAGGGCCGGCTGCGCGTCAGGGACGATCTGCGCCGCGTGGTCTTCCACGACCCCTGCTACCTGGGCCGCCACAATGGCGAATTCGATGCGCCGCGTGCCGTGCTGGCCCGGCTGGGCGGCACACCACCGCTGGAAATGGTGCTCAACCGCGAAAAGGCGATGTGCTGCGGCGCCGGCGGCGCACGCATGTGGTTGGAAGAGACCATCGGCAAGCGCATCAACATCCTTCGTGTCGAGCAGGCGCTGGAACAGCAGCCGCTGGCCATCGCAACCGCCTGCCCCTATTGCGCGGTGATGGTGGGCGATGGGCTCGGCGCGCTGAACAGCAGCGTGCCGTCCAAGGACATCGCCGAACTGGTGGCCGAGGCGCTGCTGCAGCCAACGCCGGTGGCCTGAAACCTTTCACGCCAGCAGCCGCCGGCTCCTAGGCACAGTCCAGGCACGTTCCGGTGGGGTGAGACCAGTTTCAATTCGAAAAATGTAGAATGATGGATGAGACCGTGGCCCTCGCCGCCCTGGGCGCGCTGTCGCAGGCCATGCGCCTGCGCGTCTTCCGGGCCCTGGTGGGTGCCGGCCCGGCGGGCATGACGCCCGGTGTGCTGGCCGCCATGCTGGACGTGCCGGCATCCACTCTGTCCTTCCATCTCAAGGGCCTGACAGGCTCAGGCCTTGTTTCGCAGGAGCGTGATGGCCGCAACCTGATCTACCGGCCCGACATCGGGCAGATGAACGCGCTGATCACCTACCTCAGTGCCCACTGTTGCCAAGGCAAAGACTGCGGCCTGCTGCCTGCGGCCGGCTGCCAGCGCTGTTGACAGAGGGCAACGCGGGTGGGTGGTGCAACGCAGAAGCACACCCATCCCATGACCACCCATATCCTGATCCTGTGCACCCACAACTCGGCCCGCAGCGTGCTGGCCGAAGGCATGCTCAACCACTGGGCATGCAAGCTCGGCCGCGATGTCAGGGCCCACAGTGCCGGCAGCGCACCCAGCGGCCGCCTGAATCCATTCGCGGTCGAAGCCTTGGACACCGCCGGTGTCGACAGCGCGGGCTACCGCAGCAAAAGCTGGGACGAGTTCACCAGCGCCACCGCACCCGCGCTGTCCATCGTCATCACGGTGTGCGACAGCGCGGCGGCCGAAACCTGCCCGGTGTTCCACGGTGGCACCGCGGGCCAGCCGGTCCGGATTCACTGGGGCTACCCCGATCCGTCCAACGCCGAAGGGGGTGACGATGGCAAGCGCCGCGCCTTCGAGCTGACACGCCAGGCCATCGGCTACCGCATGCTGCAGCTGCTCGCGTTGCCCCTGCAAACGATTAGCCGCGCGGCACTGCAGGAGGCGCTGCAGTCCATCGCCCGGAGTTGAACGACCATGGGACTCTTTGAACGCTTTCTCACCGTCTGGGTGGCGCTGGGTATCGCGTTCGGCGTTGGCCTGGGCCTACTGGTGCCCGGGGCCTTCCAGTTGATCGCCGGCCTGGAACTGGCGCGCGTCAATCTGGTGGTGGCCGTTTTCATCTGGGTGATGATCTACCCGATGATGATCCAGATCGACTGGTCATCGATCAAGAACGTGGGCCGCCGCCCGCGCGGGCTGCTGCTGACGCTGGTGGTCAACTGGCTGATCAAGCCCTTCACGATGGCCGCGCTGGGGGTGCTGTTCTTCCAGCACCTGTTTGCGACCTGGGTCGATGCGCAGTCGGCGCAGGAATACATCGCCGGCATGATCCTGCTGGGCGTGGCACCCTGCACGGCCATGGTCTTCGTCTGGAGCCAGCTGGTCAAGGGTGACGCCAACTACACGCTGGTGCAGGTGTCGGTCAACGACCTCATCATGGTGTTTGCCTTTGCACCCATTGCGGCCTTCCTGCTGGGGGTCACCGACATCACCGTGCCCTGGCAGACCCTGGTGCTCGCCACCGTGCTGTACGTGGTGCTGCCGCTGCTGGCGGGCATGGCTACGCGTGCACTCCTTCAGCGCCGGGGTGCGCAGGCCGTTGCGGAATTCACCGAGCGGCTCAAGCCCTGGTCGATTGGCGGGCTCATCGCCACCGTGGTGCTGCTGTTCGGTTTCCAGGCCGGCACCATCGTCGCGCAGCCGCTGGTGATCGCGCTGATCGCCGTGCCGCTGATCCTGCAGAGCTACGGCATCTTCTTCGTTGCGGCGCTGGGCGCGCGCTGGATGAAATTACCGCACAGCATCGCGGCACCGGCCTGCCTGATCGGTACGTCCAATTTCTTCGAGCTGGCGGTGGCGGTGGCCATCTCGCTGTTCGGCTTGAATTCCGGCGCGGCGCTGGCCACGGTGGTGGGCGTGCTGGTGGAGGTGCCGGTGATGCTGTCGCTGGTGGCGCTGGCCAACCGCACGCGGCACTGGTACCCGCAAGCGCAACAAACATGAACGGTTCGCAGAGCTCTCAAGCAGGCCTGTTGCGCCTGTGCGCCCCCGATCCGGCGCTGGCCGAAGGTTGACATGGGCTGCCGGGCGTCGCCTTCTTTGGCCCAGTTCGGCTGCGTGGCAGCCGCCTGGCGGGCCCACGAGGGCGAACTGCGCAGCTACCTGCGCCGCCGCGCGGCCGATGCCGATGTGGCCGACGACATCCTGCAGGACGTCTTCGTCAAGGCCATGCGCCAAGGCCAGGGCTTCTGCAGGCTGGACAACCCGCGCGCATGGCTTTTTCAGGTGGCGCGCAATGCGCTGGTGGACCGGGCGCGCACGGCCCATGCCCACGAACCCTTCACGGAGGAATTGGCCGAGACCACGCCGCTGAGCGAAGAAGCCATTCCTCCGGTGGATGCGCTGGCCACCTGCCTGGTCCGCACGATCAACGAGTTGTCCGAGGCAGACCAGCAAGTGCTTCGAGCCTGCGACCTGTCGGGACTGAGCCAGCGCGAATTCGCCGACCAGCACGGCGTGAGCCTGCCGGCAACCAAGTCGCGCCCGCTGCGGGCGCGCCAGCGCCTGCGTGATCGCATGTCCAGCGCCTGCCGTATCCAGTTCGATCCCCGGGATGGCCATGTCCTGGGGCATGCTGGGCGGCTGGGCGAAGAAGGCAAGTCTTCGCAATGAGGGTTGGATGTCCCGGGTGGCTGCACCCGGCCCGCACCGGACGTCGGGGTTTTGACCTGCATCAAGACCTGAGGGGTTAGCCCCGAGTCCTTCTTGTGCCCGCTTCGTCTTACCAGGTGGAGACATCGCCGTCAAAGGTGGTGATCGCGGGACTTGCATTCTTTTCGGGCAAGCTTCGTCTTCTGAAGCGAGGCCGCCAATGCGTACCGCGTGTGCATAGGCCCAAGCGCTTGCGCGACGGACCTGAGCCGGCAAGGGGGCCTTGCAACGGCAGGCTGATGAAGGGCTGCGCGCCGCGCTCGCACCACAGGGGTACCTTACATGAGCACCCGGCAACTTGTTCTGTTCCACCCGATGCGCACCGCCACCCGGACGATCTGAGGTGCGCGATGGGACACTCAGCGGCACCTGCGAATGCACCGGCTGATGCGTGGGCAGCGCCCAGGCCCGATGATGCCCTTCCTTCGGAGGTGTCCGCGACCGAGGTCATGATGGTGGCGGCACAGTTGGGTGTCGACGTCTCACGGGGCTTGTCGGCCCGCCAGGCGCAGGAGCGACTGTGCCGCGACGGCCCCAACGAATTGCGCACCCGGCCGCCGCCGCCGGCATGGCGGCATCTTCTGGCCCAGTTCCAGAATCCGCTGGTCTACCTGCTGTTGCTGGCCGTGATCGTCACGTTGACCGTCTGGGGCCTGGAGGGAAGGGCCGGCCGGCCCGTCGACGCCATCGTCATCCTGGCGATCGTGCTGCTGAACGCGCTGCTGGGCTTTGCGCAGGAAACACGATCGCAGCGCGCCGCGGCGGCGCTGTCCCGACTGAGTGCCGCCAGCTCCGCGGTGCTGCGCGACGGCGTGCCGCAGCGCGTGGCGAGCACCGAACTGGTTCGCGGCGATGTGTTGATGCTGGCCGAGGGCGACCGGGTCGGCGCCGACGCGCGCCTGCTGCAAGCCAACACTCTGCGGCTGCAGGAGGCCTCGCTGACCGGCGAGAGTGAGGCTGTGCTCAAGGACCCGGCCCCGTTGGCCGGCCCGCGGCCCCTGGCCGAACGCAGCAACATGGTCTTCAAGGGCACGGCCGTGGCCCAGGGCACCGGGCTGGCCGTTGTCACCGCCACCGGCATGGGCACCGAGATGGGCGCCATTGCCCACCTGCTGGAAAGCACCCCGGACGCAGCCACGCCGCTGCAGAAGGAGATGCAGCAGATCGGGCGCATGCTGGGCCTGGCCGTGATCCTGATCGCGATGGTTGTCGTCGGCGCGGTGTGGATCACGACACAGATCCGCAGCCTTCACGATGGGGTGGCGGTGCTGATGCTGGGGGTGTCGCTGGCGGTGGCTGCGGTGCCCGAGGGCCTGCCGGCCATCCTGTCGCTGGTGCTGGCGCTGGGCGTGCAACGCATGGCACGGCGCAACGCCATCGTGAAGAAGTTGTCGTCGGTCGAGACCCTGGGCTCGGCTTCGGTGATCTGCACCGACAAGACGGGCACGCTCACACGATCGGAGATGACCATCGAGCGTGCCATCACCGCCTCCGGCCGCAGCGAGGTCGGCGGTGTCGGTTACGCGCCGGCCGGCGAAGTGCGGCACCTCGGGCAAGTCCTGGGCGGCGGCCCGGTGCACAGCGAACATGTCGTGCTGCTCAGCGGTGGCAGCCTGGCCGGCAATGCCGATCTGCGGCAGGAAGCCGACGGCACCTGGGTGGTCCAGGGCGACCCCACCGAAGCCGCGTTCCTGGTCGCGGAGCGCAAGCTGGGCGTGCACGAGCGACGCGGCCAGCGCTTCGAGCGCATCGCCGAGATCCCGTTCACCTCGGATCGCAAGATGATGTCCTCCGTGGTCATCGACCATGAACACGGCGACGCGCGCATCGTCATCAGCAAGGGTGCGCCCGATGTGCTGCTGGGCCGTTGCACCCGGGTGCGTGTCGGCATGGACGTGCTGGCCTTGACCGACGAGCTTCGCGAGCGCGCGCTGGCCGATGTGGACAAGATGTCGGGCGAGGCCCTGCGCACGCTGTCGGTGGCCTACCGGCCGCTGGCGCCCGGTGAAGACTCACAGGCCGGCGCGGCACTCGAGCAGGCGCTGATCTTCGTCGGCAGCGTCGGCATCATCGACCCGCCGCGCGCCGAAGCGGCCCAGGCGATCGAGGAAGCGCAACGCGCCGGCATCCGGGTCGTGATGATTACCGGCGACCATCCGCGCACCGCGGCGCGCATCGCGGCCGACCTGGGCATCATCGAAGCCGGCGGCCTGGCGCTGAGCGGTACCGATATCGATACGCTGGACGATGCGGCGCTGGCCCAGGCCGTGCGCACCACCTCAGTCTTCGCCCGCGTGGCGCCGGTGCACAAGCTGCGCATCGTGGATGCGCTGCAAGGCCAGGGGCATGTGGTGGCGATGACCGGCGACGGCGTCAACGACGCGCCCGCACTGAAGTCGGCCGACATCGGCGTGGCCATGGGCATCACCGGCACCGAGGTCACCAAGGAGGCCGGCAAGATGATCCTGGCCGACGACAACTTCGCCACCATCGTGGCGGCGGTGCGCGAAGGTCGCGGCATCCTGGACAACATCCGCAAGTTCCTGCGCTACCTGCTGTCGTCCAACATGGGCGAAGTGCTGACGGTGTTCCTGGCGGTGCTGGGGGCACGCGCCATCGGCCTTGTCGACAGCCACGGGGCCGTGGTGCTGCCGCTACTGGCCACGCAGATCCTGTGGATCAACCTGATCACCGATTCGGCGCCGGCCCTGGCCATGGGCGTCGACCCGCAGGACCGCGAGCTGATGACGCGCCGCCCGCGGCGCCCCACCGACCGCGTGATCGACGCCCGCATGGGGTGGGGAGTGCTGCAGATCGGCGTGGTGATGGCCGTGGCCACCTTGTTGACCCTGGACATGCTGCTGCCGGGCGGCTGGATCCACGGCGACCAGACGCTGGACGCCGCGCGCACGGCGGCCTTCACCGTGCTCGTGCTGGCGCAGCTCTTTAATGCCTTCAACGCCCGGTCCGAGACCGCCAGTGCATTCAGGGGGCTGTTCGACAACCGCTGGCTCTGGGCCGCTGTGGCGCTGGGCGCGGGCTTGCAGGTGGTGGTGGTGGAACTGCCGCTGCTGAACAAGGCCTTCAGCACGACGCCCCTGTCCATCGAGCAGTGGGCCCTGTGCCTGGCCATGGCCAGCAGCGTGCTGTGCTTCGGCGAGTTGCGAAAGATCTGGCTGCGTCGCGCAGACGCCGCAGGGGCCCGGAAGTCCGCAGGGACATAGACAAGGGTGACCGAGATGGATATCGCACTGAGACTACTCAACGGAGGCGCCGGCAACCTGGCGGCCTACCTGGCCGCGCATGTATTGTTGTGTCTGCTGCCAGCCTTCTTCATCGCCGGGGCGATGGCGGCGCTGATCCCCAAGGCCAGCATCACGCGCTGGCTGGGGCGCAGCACGCCAGCGCAGGTGTCGTACCCGGCGGCGGCCGCGGCCGGCTCCCTGCTGGCAGTGGGCTCGTGCACCATCGTGCCCTTGTTTGCGGGCATCTACCGCAAGGGCGCAGGCATCGGCCCGGCCATCACCTTCCTGTTCTTCGCACCGGCGGGCAACATCATGGCGCTGGCCTTCACCGGCAGCATCCTGGGCCTGGAATTCGCCGCGGCGCGGTTGCTGCTGTGCCTGCTTTTCGGCATCGGCATCGGCCTGTTGATGGCCCTGCTGTTCTGGCGTGACGACGCCAGTAACGATGCCCAGACCGACACCCTGTTTGCCGGCAATGCCGGCATCGGACCGGCCGCGACCGGGTTGCTGCTGTCGCTGGTGGCGCTGGTGATTGCCGCCACCGCCTGGAAGGGCATGGAGAACATCGTCGAGTGCGCCAACCGCTGGACGGGGATCACCTCGAGCCTGGCGGCGGCCACGCTGCTGGTGGCGTCGCTGCGCCTGTCGCCCCAAGCCGTTGGCCTGGACCTGGCGCTGACGGGCCGTCTTTTCGCGGTCGGGCTGACGCTGTGGGCTGTCTGGCACTTCGCCGGCCGCCTGAACGCCGACGACCGCCAGGCCTGGCTGTGGGAAGCGTGGAGCTTCGTCAAGCAGATCTTCGTGCTGCTGGTGGTGGGCGTGTTCGTGGTCGGCATGGTGCGCCAGGTAATCCAGCCGGAATGGATCGAATCGCTGGCGGGCAACAACACCGTGATGGCCAACGCGGTGGCGGTGGCCTTCGGCGCGTTCATGTACTTCCCGACCCTGGCCCCCTGCTGGCCTACCTGATGGCCGACCCGGAACTGAGCCTGCAGAGCATCCTGATGGTGGCGGCGGTGATCGGCCGCACCAAGACCTTCTCGTACGTCGCACTGGTGGCCCTGTTCAGCATCTGCGCCGACTTGATTTACGGGGCCAGGGTGGATGGCTTGCACTGGGACCGCGTGGCACTGGGCCTGGCCATCATCTTCGCTTTGTTGGGTATGGCGCTGGCCTGGTTGCGACGCCGCCAGCGGTAAGCCTGGCTGGTTTCCTGAAACAGGTTTTCCGAAGGAGAAACACCATGCTGACCGTCAAGATCCTGGGTTCGGGCTGTGCCAACTGCAAGAAGCTGGAGGCCGTGGCGCGCGAAGCGGCCAGCCAAAGCGGCCTGCAGGCCGACTTCGTCAAGGTCACCGACATGAGGGCCATCCTGGTTTACGACCTGATGTCCACGTCGGGTCTGGTCGTCAACGACAAACTGGTTAGCAGCGGCCGCATCCCTACCGTGGGTGAGGTGCAGAGGTGGCTCTCCCAGCAAGGGAACGGTGCCTTGCTTTGATCCGAGTGCATGCCCTTCTCCGCCACGAGAGTCGAAGCGCGGCGGCAGCAATCCGGACCGCATCGGTCGCACGACAGCAAGCGTGCAACCGCCGCGACCAGCACGCCGCCTTCGCGGCGCACGGTCTTGATGAGCCCCAACTCGCGGCCGGAGCCGGCCGGCAGGGCATCAATGCCGCAGCGGTCCATGGCGATGGCTTGGCCGGGCGGTGGGCCTGGAAGCGGTGAGTTTTGTATCGCAGCGTTGCACGCGCAGGACTTGCAAGCTGGCGATGCAGAACGCTTGTCGCCCGTCATCCTGCTGCCCCAGCATACGCGTTTCAATACCCTGGTCAGCATCTGTAGCAAGCCGCAGCCGCCCATGTCCAGCTTCTTCTCCTTTGGTGAGCGCCTCGAAGGCTATGCCGTACCGGTGCTCAACGAGCGCGCCGCGCGGGCGGCAGCTGGCCGCAGGCGGCGGTGGTGTTGGTTCTTGCAGGCGTCATCGGGGCTTCGACGGTCCATGTGATCGACAACGACCCCTACGCCCGCGCCGGCGCCCCGGCCGCGGCTGCCTCGACGACGCACGTCGACGGCGGCGAGGCCGAACGCAGCAAGGTGCCCCACTTCGCCAAAGCCATGGGTCACGAAGAGAAGCGGAAGCTGCACAACAAGTGCCTGTGAGAGCCCCACCAGCATGACATCCCCTGGCCCACCGCCGCCGGCGAGCGGCGCCTGAAGGCGCTCGGCATCACAGGCACA
>WBZP01005069.1_pt1 | contig 13496 bp, 13 predicted proteins | sample 5204301 | NCBI WGS metagenome assembly WBZP01 (sample SAMN12412401, study PRJNA552823) | activated sludge metagenome | isolation source: activated sludge from nitrification reactor of wastewater treatment plant... | place: USA: Pennsylvania | collected 2017 | reverse complement strand
GGCTCCAGCAACATCGACGTCAACATTTCCGTCGGCACCATCTTCTCCGTGCTGCGCTGCCCGGAGGGCGTGACGGAGCCCGACGACAGCGCCTTCCTGCAGCCGGGCACGGCGCAGGTCTGCGCCGGCTATGCCGTGTATGGACCCTCCACGCTGCTGGTGCTGACGCTGGGCCACGGCGTCGCCTGCTTCACGCTGGACCGCGAGACCGGCAGCTTCGTCCTCACGCAGGGCGGGATGCGCATCCCGGAGGATACCGGCGAGTTCGCCATCAACGCTTCCAACATGCGCTTCTGGGAGCCGCCGGTGAAGCGCTACGTCGACGAGCTGCTGGCCGGCAAGACCGGGCCGCGCGGCCGCGACTTCAACATGCGCTGGGTGGCCTCGATGGTGGCCGACGTGCACCGCATCCTCACGCGCGGCGGCATCTTCATGTACCCGCGCGACACCCGGGACCCGTCCAAGGCCGGCAAGCTGCGCCTGATGTACGAGGCCAACCCGATGGCTTTCATCGTCGAGCAGGCCGGCGGGACGGCGACCAACGGCCGCGAGCGCATCCTCGGCATCCGGCCGGACGGCCTGCACCAGCGCGTGGCGGTGATCCTCGGCTCGAAGAACGAGGTCGCGCGGGTGACCGGTTACCATGCCGCCTGAGACGCCTCCCGCGGGACAGGAGTTCGCCACCCTGGCGGGCGGCTGCTTCTGGTGCCTGGAAGCGGTGTTCGCCGAGCTGGAGGGCGTCACCGGGGTCGCCTCCGGCTATGCTGGCGGACATGCGCCAGACCCCGACTATCGCTCCGTGTGCTCGGGCGAGACCGGACACGCCGAAGTGGTGCGGCTGACTTTCGATCCCGCCGTGATCGGCTACCGCGACATCCTCGAGGTGTTCTTCGCCATCCACGATCCGACCACACCGAACCGGCAAGGCAACGACGTCGGCACGCAATACCGCTCGGCCATCTATTTCCATTCGCCGCAGCAGCAGGCGGCGGCGCGCGTCCTGCTCGACGAGTTCGCCGCGCGCGGCACTTTCGGCGCGCCGGTGGTGACCGAGCTGGCGCCGGCCGGCGTTTTCCATCCGGCCGAGGACTACCATCAGGCCTACTTCAGCCACAACCCGCAGCAGCCCTACTGCCAGTACGTCGTGGCGCCCAAGCTGGCGAAGTTCCGCAAGCTGTTTGCCGCCCGGCGCAAGGTAAAATGACGCTTTCGCGAAAGGAATTCCCATGAGCCAGACCACCCCCAGCGGCCTGATCGTCGACGAAATCAAGGTCGGCGACGGCGACACCGCGGCGGTCGGCCGGACCGTGTCGGTGCATTACACCGGCTGGCTGACCGACGGCAGCAAGTTCGACTCGAGCAAGGACCGCAACGAACCCTTCGAATTCCCGCTCGGCGCCGGCTATGTCATCCGCGGCTGGGACGAGGGCGTGCAGGGCATGCGCGTGGGCGGCGTGCGCAAGCTGACGATCCCGCCCGAGCTGGGCTATGGCGCGCGCGGCGCCGGCGGCGTGATCCCGCCCAATGCGACCCTGCTGTTCGAGGTCGAGTTGCTCGACATTCTTTGATCCCCGGCCCTATACCCGAACGGAGCGCTCGCGTAGAATGCGCCTCGCAGCGCCAGCTGCGCACAACAAAACACGACAGCCAAGGGTTCGCCATGTTCGGTAACTTCATGCCCAAGGAAGGCAAGTTCTTCGATCATTTCGTCGAGCTCGCCGAGCATATCCTCCAGGCCAGCCACGAGCTGGCGGAACTGATGGCCAGCTTCGACGACGTCGAGCGGCGCGCCTACAACATCGAGACCATCGAGAAGAACGGCGACAAGATCACCCACGCTGCCGTCGAGCTGCTGCACAAGACCTTCATCACCCCGCTCGACCGCGAGGCCATCCACCAGCTCATCACCAACATGGACGACATCCTCGACCTGATCGAGGACTCGGCCCAGTCGATCTTCCTCTACGACATCCGCGCCGTGACGCCGGAGGCGAAGAAGCTGGCCGACATCTGCGTCGCCTGCGCGACGAAGGTGAAGGAGGCCGTCAGCCTGCTCTCGAACATGGACAACGCCCGTGCCATCATGGAAGTCTGCCACGAGATCGACCGGCTCGAGTCGGAGGCGGACCATGTCATGCGCTCGGCCATGGCCAAGCTGTTCCGCGACGAGCCGGACGTGCGCCAGGTAATCAAGCTGCGCTCGGTCTACGAGCTGCTCGAAGCCATCACCGACCGCTGCGAGGACGTCGCCAACCTGATCGAAGGCATCGTTCTCGAGAATTCCTAGCGCTCTTCCAGCGCGAGCCCGGACTATCATGAGCTTCGAGGTCTTCGTCTTTCTCATCGCCCTTGCCCTGGCGTTCGACTTCATGAACGGGTTTCATGACGCCGCGAACTCGATCGCCACGGTGGTCTCCACCGGTGTGCTCAAGCCCCATCACGCCGTGGCCTTCGCCGCCTTTTTCAATTTCGTCGCGCTGTTCGTCTTCCAGCTGAAGGTCGCCGCCACCGTCGGCAAGGGCATCGTCGAGCCCTCCTTCGTGGACCATTACGTGATCTTCGGCGCCCTCATGGGGGCGCTGATCTGGAACATTCTCACCTGGTACTACGGCATTCCTTCCAGTTCCTCGCACGCCCTCATCGGCGGCCTCATCGGCGCCATGGTGGCGAAGGTCGGCACGTCGGGGCTGGTCTCCTCCGGCATCGGCAAGACGCTGATCTTCATCATCGTCTCGCCGACGCTGGGCTTCCTGCTCGGCGGGCTGTTGATGCTGATCGTCTCCTGGCTGTTCTTCCGCACGCCGCCCTCGAAGGTCGATCGATGGTACCGCCGCCTTCAGCTCTTCTCGGCCGGTTATTACAGCCTCGGCCACGGCGCCAACGACGCGCAGAAAACCATGGGCATCATCTGGCTGCTGATGATCTCGGGCGGCTACCTGGCGGCCGATGCCACGCGCCCGCCCGACTGGGTGATCCTCTCCTGCTACGCGGCGATGGGTCTGGGCACGCTGTTCGGCGGCTGGCGCATCGTCAAGACCATGGGACAGCGCCTGACCAAGCTGAAGCCCGTTGGCGGCTTCTGCGCCGAAACGGGCGGTGCGATCACCCTGACCATCGCCTCGCTCGCCGGCATCCCGGTGTCGACCACGCATACCATCACCGGCGCCATCGTCGGCGTCGGCTCCTCGCGCAAGCTCTCCGCCGTGCGCTGGGGCCTGGCCGGCAACATCGTCTGGGCCTGGATACTCACCATCCCCTGCTCGGCCTTCATGGCCGCCGTGGCCTGGTACATCGGCCAGGCATATCTGTAGCGCTCAGACCGGCTTCGGGCCGGGCCGGCCGTCCTCGACGACGAAGCTGGCGAGGGTGGCGATGTCCGACCCCGCCACCTTTTCGCTGTCGATGGCGCGCAGGCGCGCCAGGCACGCCTTCTGCGTCAATTCCAGCGTCACATAGCCGCGCTTTTCGCCGCTGGCGAGATGCATATGGGGGTTCTCGGCGCGCATCGCATCCAGGCGCGCCTGGGGCGGTCCCTGCGAGGCGATGGAGGTGCCGCAGAACTCGCTCGCCACGACGGGCGACTTCGGATCGTCGAAATCCGCCTTGAGGTCGGCGACGCAGTGGAAGTGGATGTCGCCGCCGATCACCACCGGGTTGGCCGGCCGGCGCTCGGCGACGGCCTGCAGCAGCCGGGTGCGCGCTGCCGGGTAGCCGTCCCAGCCGTCGGTCCAGAACTGGCGTTCCGGGCCGGATTTGCGGTCTGCCTGCGCCATGAGCAGCGGCTGGGCGAGGATGTTCCAGCGCGCCTTCGAGCCCGACAATCCCGCGTATAGCCACCGCTCCTGCTCTTCGCCGAGCAGGCTGCGCTGCGGCTCGAGGCGCGACGGGCAATGCAGGTCGTCCACGACGTTGGCGCCGCCGCGGCGATAACGCGGGCAGACCTGATGGTCGCGGTACTGGCGGCCGTCGAGCACATGGAAGCAGGCCAGCGTGCCGAAGTCGTGCCGGCCGTAGAGCCGCATGAGCGGCCCTTCCGGCCGCGCGCCCGCGCGCAGCGGCATGTGTTCCCAGTAGGCCTGGTAGGCGGCGGCGCGGCGCGCGAGGAAGTTCGGATCGAGGTCCTCGGAGCGGTCGTTGGCGTAGTCGTTGTCCACCTCGTGGTCGTCCCAGGTGACGAGCCAGGGAAAGGCGGCGTGGCAGCGCTGCAGGTCCGGGTCGGACTTGTAGCGGGCGTAGCGGTTGCGGTACTGCGCCAGCGTATAGGGTTCCGGCGCCTCGTGCTTGCGCACGTGGCGCACGCCCCAGGAGGACTCGTAGATGTAGTCGCCGAGGAAGACGACCAGGTCGAGGTCTTCCGCCGCCATGTGGCGGTGGGCGGCATAGTAGCCCTGCTCGTACTGCTGGCAGGAGGCGAAGGCGAGGCGCAGGCGCTCGGCCGCGGCGCCGGCGGCGGGCGCGGTGCGCGTGCGCCCGACGGGACTCACGGCATCGCCCGCCATGAAGCGGTACCAGTACCAGCGGGCCGGCTCCAGCCTGTCCGCCTCGACATGCACGCAGTGGGCATGGCGCGCTTCGGCCCGCGCCACGCCCTTGCGCACGATGTCGCGGAAGCCCTCGTCGCGGGCGACCTCCCAGCGCACCGCGACGTCCGCCGGCGGCAGCCCGCCGCCCTCGAGCGGATCCGGCGCCAGCCGCGTCCACAGCACGACGCCGCCGGGCAGCGGCGCGCCAGAGGCGACGCCGAGCGAAAAGGGATAGGCGGAGAATGCGGGAGACGCCCACAGGCGCGGCGCCGCCAGGGCGAGCGACGAGGCGAGCAGGAAGCGGCGGCGATCGAGCCCCATCAGATCTTTCTTTCCCGGCCGGCCCAGTACGGCTCGCGCAGCTCGCGCTTGAGCGTCTTGCCGGCGGCGCTGCGCGGAAAGTCGTCCAGGATCGCCACCGCGGAAACGCGCTGGTAGCGCGCGCCGACGCGCGCGTTGATCCAGTCGCGCAGTTCGTCGGCCGACGCGGCACCCGGCGCGCGCAGCACCACGGCGGCGAGCGGCGTCTCGCCCCACTTCTCGTCCGGCACGCCGAACACCGCCGCCTCGCGCACGGCCGGGTGGCGCGCGACGATTTCCTCGATGTCGCGCGGATAGACCTTGACGCCGCCCGAATCGATCATGTCCTTCTTGCGGTCGACGAGGTAGAGGAAGCCCTCGTCGTCGAGGTAGCCCATGTCGCCGCTGTAGAGCCAGCCGTCGCGCACGGCCTGGGCGGTGAGGTCGGGCCGCTTGTAGTAGCCGGTCATCAGCATCGGGCCGCGGCCGACGATCTCGCCCGTTTCGCCGGTGGCCGCCTCCGTGCCGTCCTCGCGCACGATGCGGATGTGGTTGAAGGGCATCGGCACGCCGACCGAGCCGGCCTTGCGCACGGCGTCGGCGCGGTCGAGGATGGTGACGAAGCCCTCGGTGAGGCCGTAGAGCTCGTGGAAGCGCCCCGGCAGGTCGCGGTTGAGGCGGTCCTTGCACTCCTGCATGAGCGGCGCGCCGAGCGACACCAGGCACTGCAGCGAGGCCAGCTTTTCCGGCGCGTAGGCCGGGTCGTTGAGCAGCGCCACCACCTGCGCCGGCACCAGCATGACGTGGGTGACGCGCTCGCGCGCGATGGTCTCGATCATGCGGGCGGCGTCGAAGGCCGGCTGCAGGATGTAGGTGCCGCCCAGGTAGAAGCTCGGCATCAGGGTGACGAAGGCGCCGTTGAAGACGATGGCCCCGCTGTGCAGCGCCACCGATTCCGGGGTCATGCGCCAGGCCGCGCCCAGCATCAGGCAGTACATCGAGCGGACGAAGTGGGTGTGCACGATGCCCTTGGGCAGCCCGGTGGTGCCGGAGGTGTACATGATGTTGTAGGGGTCGTCGGGCCCGACCGCCGCCGGGGTGAAGCGGTCGGCCGCGGCGGCGGTGAGGGCGGCGTAATCGGCAAACTGCGCGCCGTGCCGCGGAGACTGACTTTTCGTCAGCAGCACGCGCCCCGGCATGAGCGGCGCCAGCGCCTCGGGGATCCGTTCCAGCACCGGCAGCATGGCCTCGTTGCTGACCAGGCAGCGCGCGTCCGCATCGGCGAGCAGGCTGGCGAGTCCCGCCGGCAGCAGCAGGGGCGAGAGCGGCACCAGCACGGCGCCGATCGAGGGCACCGCCCAGTAGAGCTCGAGCAGCTCGCGGCAGTTGGGCAGCACGGTGGCGACCTTGTCCCCCGGCCCGATGCCGAGGCCGCGCAGGACGTTGGCGCAGCGGGCGACGCGGCCGGCGAACTCGGCCCAGGTGAAGCGCTCGTCCTCGAAGACGACCGCCAGCCCCTGCGGGCGGTAGAAGGCGTTGCGGTTGACCAGCGTGGCCAGTTCGAGCATGGCTTTACCTCCGATACAATCGCCGCATTATGCCCACTGTCACGGACTACGAACACGGCATCAGCGCCATCGACTCCGGCTTCGGCCGGCCGCTGCTGGATGCCATCCATCTGATCGTCGAAGGCGACCGCGCCGCCCTGGTCGACACCGCCACCAACGCCTCGCTGCCCCTCGTGCTGGAGGTGCTCGCGGCGAAGGGGCTGGCGCCGGAACGGGTGGACTACGTCATCCTCACCCACATCCACCTCGATCACGCCGGCGGCGCCGGCGCCCTCATGCGGGCGCTGCCCAATGCCGTCCTGACCGTCCATCCGCGCGGCGTGCGCCACATGGCCGATCCGGCGCGGCTGGTCGCAGGCACGAATGCCGTCTATGGCGAGGCGCAGGCCCGCGCGATGTACGGCGAGATCCTGCCGATCCCCGCCGAGCGCATCCTGGAGACGTCCGGGGGCGCGACGATCCGCCTCGGCGGGCGGACGCTCACCTTCCTCGATACGCCGGGCCACGCGCGCCACCACGTCTGCATCCACGACAGCCGCTCCGGCCACGTCTTCGCCGGCGACATGTTCGGACTGTCCTACCGCGAGCTCGATGCCGGCGGCCGCCAGTTCGTCTTTCCCACCACCACGCCGACGCAGTTCGAGCCGGCGGCCATGCATGCCTCCATCGACCGCCTGCTCGCCCTGCGGCCGGGGGCGATCTACGTCACCCACTACGGCCAGGTGCGCGACGTGCCGCGCCTGGGCGCCGACCTGCACCGGCTCGTCGATGCCCATGTCGCGGCAGCGCAGCAACACCGCGATGCCGGCGACGAACGCCCCGCCCGCATCCGCGCGGCGCTGACGGAAATCCTGCTCGAGGAAGCGCGCCGGCAGGGCTGGACGCTGGCACCGGCGGCCCTGCTCGGGCTGATGGCGAACGACATCGCGCTCAACGCGCAGGGGCTCGTCGCCTGGCTCGACAGCGGCGCGTGAACCGATTTTCCGAGGCGCGCCGAGAGGCGCAGCAAGCAACACCTGCGCAAAAAAATTCCCATCTCCCTCTGAAAAATGATTGACAAATCGTTTCGGCATGATCATGCTTCGCTCCATTCTTGCTGTACGCAGCAAGGAGATTTGAGGTGTTTTCAGTCGTAAACACATTTTTCAGGAGGTAACGAGATGGCCACCGCCAAGAAAGCAAAGAAGCCCGCTGCTAAGAAGCCTGCCAAGAAAGCCGCCCCCAAGAAAGCGGCCCCGAAGAAAGCCGCCGCCAAGAAGCCGGCTGCCAAGAAGCCCGCCAAGAAAGCCGCCCCGAAGAAAGCCGCCAAGAAGCCGGCCAAGAAAGCCGCTGCGAAGAAGCCCGCGGCCAAGCGCAAGCCCAATCCCGCCTTCATGAAGCCGATGACCCCGAGCGGCGTCCTCGCTGCCGTGGTCGGCGCGCTGGCTCAGCCGCGCACCGAGATCACCAAGAAGATCTGGGACTACATCAAGAAGAACAAGCTGCAGGACGCGATCAACCGCCGCATGATCAATGCGGACGAGAAGCTCAAGGCCATCTTCGGTGGCAAGGGCCAGGTCTCGATGTTCGAGATGACCAAGCTCGTCAACAAGCACCTGAAGTAAGCGTCTCCCTGAAACGCCCTCCCTCCGGCCGGAGGGAGGGCGTTTTGTTTTTCAGGCCCGCCTACAGGGCCAGCGATCCCGGTTCATCCACCCAATCCGAGAACAGGCCCCCTGCGGCAGCAGGATCGTCCTGCCACGTCGCCAGCAGCCGCTGCGCGGCTTCCCGCCAGTGCGCCGCCCCGTCACGGCAGGCGAGGCGCAGGTCGGCATCGTCGCCCGTCCTGCGCCAGGCCGAATAGGCCGACCACAGGCGCGGGAAGAGGCCGCGGCGCAGCCCCTCGAAGTTGGCGAAATAAAAGTGCAGCGAGGGCGAGGCGCCGCGTTCGAGCAGCGCGGGCAGGGTCGACAGGCAGTCGGCCAGGTTGTCGCGCACGGCGCGGGCGAGCAGCTCCGCGCGCCGCTCGGGCAGCCCGCCCAGCATCTCGCGCCAGGCCGGGCCGAGCAGCGGCTCCGCCAGGCCCTCTCCGATCTCGTGCAGGATCAGGGTTTCCCCTTCCGCCGCCGCCATGCGCGCCAGGGCGGCCTCGGCGTCATCGGCGAAGCCGTAGCCCTCCAGCGCCGCCTTGAGCGCGCCCTCGGCCTGCCTGACGCCCCAGATCTCGGTTTTCTCCCACAGCCAGCGGCGCAGCGCGTCCATGCGCAGGAAGACCATGCCGCCGCGCAGTGCGGCCGGCGGGGCGAAGAGGTCGCGCGCATGCTCGCGCTCCGATACCAGCACCTCGAGGCCGTGCCGGATTTCCCGCCGCGCCAGTTCGCCGAGGAAGAAATGCGGCTTGCCCCAGCGGCCGAGACCGCCCGAGTAGACGAGCCCCTGCGGCGCCACCGCGGCGTTGACGGCGGCGTTGTCGAAGGGGTCGAGGCCGCCGCCGATCGGCAAGGGAAGGAAATCAATCTCCTCCAGATCGTTCCAGCGCGTCTCGCGCGCGGCGATCCAGGCGCCGAGTTCGGCCTGCGGCAGCGGCCCGGCAAGGGGAATGTTGCGCTCCCAGCGGAACAGCTCGCGCATCGCCAGCAGGTAGTTGCACATCGTCAGGTCGCGCGCATGGCGCGCGTCGGCAATGTCGCAGTTGGCCTGGACGGCCGCGATGATCTGCGGAAGGTCCATCAGGCCTCCGCCGGGCCGTCCCAAGGAGGCCTGAAGCCAACAACACGGAAGCCGCGCAGCGGCTGAACCACCGTCACCCCTTTCCACGGGAAAGGGGGTGGGGGATAGGCTGCCATCTCGCTCAGTCGTCGCCGAGTTCCGGCTGCGGCTCGCGCACCTGCGAGAGCAGGTCCTCGGCCTGCAGCTCGTTCTCGGCGAAGACGGCCTTCACGCTGCAGCCCTCGCTCAGGGCGAGCTCCCGGCGCAGTTCCTTGGCGCGGGCGGAGGCCGCCTTGAAGGCCTCGTGGCTCTCGATCTTTTCCAGGCGGCGGATTGGGGTCTCGAAGACCTTGTAGAGGTAGTAGGGCATGTCAGTCGATGTAGCTCTTGCGTGAACGACGTGAGCCGGGACGGCTCTTCTGGATGACGACGCCGCGCACCGCCTCGAGTCCGGCGAGCGCGGCATCCGGGTAGCGCGGGTTGAGCGGATGCAGCCACCAGCCGCCCGCCCGGCTGACCAGTTGGCGCAGGACCGGTTCGCCGTCGTGGTCCGCGACGACGTAGCTGCCGTCGCGCGCCAGGCCCTCGGGCTCGACGACGATGACCTCGCCCTCGGCGAACTCCGGCAGCATGCTGTCGCCCAGCACCATGAGGGCGAAGGGTTCGGCGCCCTCGCAGGCTTCCAGCGCGGCGTCCTGCTGCGGCGCGACGGGCGTGACCGGGATGATCTTGCGTTGCATGGCGCAATGTTAAGGGCTGGCGTACCCGGCGGCGAACAGAACGCGCTGATGCGCGAGGCAGCGGAATTTATGTCGCCGTGGCGGCAAGCTGCGCCGCGGGAAACCCCTGTTGCGCGAGGGCCTTTGCCGCCGCGTCGACGAAGTGATCCGGCCCGGCGAGATAGACGTCGAAGGCGGCGAGGTCGGCGTGGTCGCGCGCCATGCGCGCGACGATGTCCTGCGCGCCGCCGCCGGCCATCGTCGTGTAGCGGAAATTGTCGAGGGCGTCGGCCCAGGCGCGGCAGAGGTTGGCGAGGTAGTGCCCGGCCGGCCGCGCGGCGTGCCAGTAGAGGTGCAGCAACTCCGCGCGGTCGAGCGACATGGCGTGCTCGACGAGTCCCTTGATCGGCGCGAAGCCGGCCTCCGAGGCGACGAAGAGGATCGGCCGCGGCGAATCGGCGCGCAGCACGAACTTGCCCCAGGGGCCGAAGACGGTGACCGCGTCCCCCGCCCCCAGCACCTCGAAGACCTGACGGGAGAAGTCGTCCTTCGCGTCGCGCGCGACGTGAAAATGCAGGTTGCGGTCGTCGCAGGGGCAGCTGGCGATGGGCAGCTGCGCCGAGGTTTCCCCGGCGGCCAGCGTGGCGCTCTGGCCGGCGAGGAAGCGCAGGCGGTTGTTGCGCGGCGACTGCAGGTGCAGCAGGCGGACGTCGTCGCCCAGCGCCTCGATGGTCTTGATGCGCGCCACGATCTGCTGCTGCGGGATGTCGCCGGCGTCGCCGGTCTCGAGCGCCTCGACCACCAGGTCGGAGACCGCCGCGTGGCAGCAGAGCAGGGTGTAGCCCTGGCTCTTCTCCGCTTCCGACAGCACGTAGTCGTGCGGGCGCACCTTCTTCACTTCGCCCGACACCACGCGCGCCTTGCACAGGCCGCAGTTGCCGTTGCTGCAGCCGTAGTTCACCGCCAGCCCCGCCTTCAGGGCGGACTCCAGCAGCGTATCGGCGCCCTCGACGAAAAAGTCGTGGCCGCTCGGGCGCAGGGTGACGTGGGCGGACATGACGCGCAGCATATCATCCAGGGCATCGAGGGCATTCGGCGTCTCCGCGGCGAGAATCTCGGCCAGCCGTGCGTCGAGGAACTCGCCCAGCGCGGCCATGCCCGGCTGCGCTTCATGTTCATGGATGCGGCTGCGCACCGCCTCCATCATGGCGTGGTAGCGCTGCAGGTGGGCGCGCAGGTCGGCCAGTTCCGTGCTCTGCTCGTAGAGGCGCTGGGAGAGGATTTCCTGGCTCGGCAGCAGGCGCTCGCGCACGCGTTTGCCGAAGGCCCGTTCCTTGATTTCCCGCACCCGCTCGAAGCCGCCGTCCTCCTCCAGCCGGATGTCCGGGTAGAGGCGCAGCAGGTCGTCCGCGGAGACCATGCCGTCGAAGGACGGCAGTTCGCCGCTGCGGATCTTCAGTTGCAGCGCGACGCGGGTCGTGCCGACCAGCCGCGCGGCGCGCGAGAGGGAAAGCAGCTGGGCCATAAGCTCAGGATAGCAGGGCTACAGGCGCGAGAGAAAGGCATCCACGGCCCCGGCCAGCCCCGGAGATTCCACCTCGGCGAACTCGTAGCGGGCGCGCACCACCGGCTTGTGCACCTCGATGAGCGCCGCCAGGTCGATCGGCGTGGCGGAAACGACGACATCGGCCGGCGTCGCGTTGAGGGTCTGGCGCAGGGCGTCGAGCTGCTCGCGGGAGTAGCCGGTCGCCGGCAGCACCTCGCCGATGTGCGGGTAGCGCGTGTAGAGGGCGCGGATGGCCGGTCCGGCGAAGGGGCGCGGGTCGACGATCTCCGCCCCGGCGCGCAGGGCGGCGAGGTGGCCGGCGCCCCAGGGCATGCCGCCGTGGGTCAGCGTCGGGCCATCCTCCACCACCAGCACGCGGCGGCCACGCACCGCGGCCTCGTCGTCGAGGCGCACCGGCGAGGCGGCGCGGATGAGTTGGGCGCGCGGGGCGATGGCGCGGGCGGCTTCCGTCACGCGGCGCACGTCGGCGGGCGCCGCGGCGTCGCTCTTGGCGACGACCACGATGTCCGCCATGCGCAGCACCGCCTCGCCCGGGTGGTGGCTCGTCTCGTGGCCGGGGCGCAGCGGATCCACCAGCACGATGTGCAGGTCCGGCCGGACGAAGGGGAAGTCGTTGTTGCCGCCGTCCCAGAGGATCAGGTCGGCTTCCGCTTCCGCCGCGGCGACGATGCGGCCATAGTCCACGCCGGCGAAGACCACGTTGCCGCAGGCGAGGTGCGGCTCGTATTCCTCGCGCTCCTCGACGGTGCAGGCGGCGGCATCGAGGTCGGCGCGCGCGGCGAAGCGCTGCACGGCCTGGTGCGCCAGGTCGCCGTAGGGCATCGGGTGGCGCAGCACCGCCACGCGCCGGCCGCGGCCTTTCAGCAGGCCGGAGAGGTAGCGCGCCGTCTGCGACTTGCCGCAGCCGGTGCGCACCGCCGAGACGGCGACGACGGGCACCTTTGCCTGGATCTGCGTGCGCGCCGGGCCGAGCAGGCTGAAGTCGGCGCCCGCCGCCAGCGCCTTCGAGGCGAGGTGCATGACCTGGGCGTGCGGCACGTCGCTGTAGGCGAACACCACCTCGTCGATGCGCTGCCCGCGCAGGATCGACTCGAGGTCGGCTTCATCCAGGATCGGGATGCCTTCCGGGTAGCGCGGACCGGCCAGTTCCGGCGGATAGCGGCGCCCGGCGATGCCGGGGATCTGCGCCGCGGTGAAGGCGACCACCTCGACCGCCGCATCGTCGCGGTAGGCGAGGTTGAAGTCGTGGAAATCGCGCCCGGCGGCGCCGAGGATCAGGACACGCCGGCTCACTTGCGGAACAGTCGCTCGGCGTTGCGGAAGGCGATCTTCTCGGCGACGTCCTTCGGCAGCTCGGCGAGCCAGTCGCGGTAGCCGTTCATGATCGAGGCGTACTGGCCCCAGCGCTCGTTCACCCAGGTGTCCGAGCCGACGATGAAGCGGTCGGGGTATTTCTCGAACAGGCGGCGCCAGGAAGCCTTCAATTTACCGCCCTCGGTGACGTCGTAGCGGTAGGACAGCTCGCCCCACAGGTTGGGGTATTTCCGCAGGTACTGCTCGATCGTCTCCGGCGCGGTGGAGAAGCCGGTGTGCGCCCAGACGATCCTCACCTTCGGGTTGTGGGCGAAGAGGATGTCCACCGCCGCGTCGTCGGAATGGGCGTGCAGCCAGAGGTTATTGGCGACGGCGAAGTCGACGGTCTTCTTCACCCATTCCGTCTTCGCGTCGTTGCCGAAGAGGTGAAACTCGCCGATGCCCTGGTAATAGCCGCGCTTGTGCTCCGACTCGATGAGGGCGAAGATCTTCGGGTCGTTGAACCAGGTGTGGCGGTCCGGCTGGACGATGTAGGGGCGGATGAAGGGCACCACCCAGACGTCCTTCGGCTTCGCTTCGTAGAGCGCCCGCGTGCCGTCGTTGGGCCGGCTGTTGGCCAGTATCCCGGTGACGCGGTTGTCGCGGAACAGCTTCAGCACATGGTCGAGCGGGTAGGGGCCCTGCGCCGCCTCGACGTTGTAGTGCAGGTGGGCGTCGAACAGCGGCAGCGGCTCGGCGGCGTGCGTGCCTGCGACGTGCCAGGCAAAAGTCAGTCCGCACAGGGCGGCGGCAAGATGCACTCTCATGGCGGCTACCT
>WBZP01005068.1_pt1 | contig 13497 bp, 13 predicted proteins | sample 5204301 | NCBI WGS metagenome assembly WBZP01 (sample SAMN12412401, study PRJNA552823) | activated sludge metagenome | isolation source: activated sludge from nitrification reactor of wastewater treatment plant... | place: USA: Pennsylvania | collected 2017 | reverse complement strand
CGTGGACTCGGAGTCTCGCCGTTGAGCGCCCAGCCAAGAAGTACAGCGACGAGCGGGTTTACGTACGCATAGGACGTCGCGATCACCGCCGTGGTGTTCCGTAGCAACCAGACAAAGGCGGTGAAGCCGATGATTGATCCAAACACCATCAGGTAGACCACTGCGAGAGCGGACTTGGTGGTAACGGACTGAAGGTGGATGCCAGGCCATTCCCCAGCGATGGAACCGATCAGAAGCAGGAAGCTGCCCCCACAGAGCATCTGCATCGCCGTCGACAGCACCGGCGAGGAGGGCAAGCGCACGCGCTTGGACAACACCGACCCCGCCGCCCACGATGCCGCCGCGAACAGCAGCGCCGCTGCTCCGGCCGGGTCCACGGATCCCGATTTCTGCGGCTGAACCAGAATGCCGACTCCGGCCAGACCAAACAGAATCCCTGCGATCACCCGTGGGCTCGGTTTCTGTCCCCCGGGAAGCAGAGCCCCCATCACCACTGCCCATAGTGGAACGGTTGCAATCAGCAGCGAGGCCAGTCCGGACGGCACGGTCTTTTCGGCCCAACACACGGCCCCATTGCCCCCGACGAGCATGAGCCCTCCGATGAGCGCTGCGCTCCACCACTGCGCTCGATCGGGCGGCGGAGCGCCGGAGCCTCGTGCAAAGCCCAGCAGACAGAGTCCGGCCAGCACAAAGCGGGCACCAGCCATCGTAAACGGAGGCAAAGTGTCGAGCGCGAAGCGAATGGCAAGATAGGTCGACCCCCAAATCAGGTAGACGGCAAGCAGAGCCAAGGCGATTCGGCCAGAAGAAGCGCGTAAAGACATGCGCGGCAGACATACGCGGGACCGCAGCAATTCGCAAGGTCCGATGCCACAAGCCAGTTGCAGGGAACGGAGTGCTGATAGCGCCAGGCATGCGGCTCGATGGGTGATCCCCTACCGGCAGGAAAGCGGTCTGCGTAGCGAGGACGGAATCGAAAAGTCGACGTGATAGTGCTCGTCGTGGCGGACCCACGCTTCTCGTTTCATGAACAGTGGTGCCAAGCGTCGTATCGCTGGAACGTCGGCAAAGAGTGCTCCGTGGAAGTCGGGCGTGATGATGATTCGTTCGATCGTCACGCGGTGCTTGCGGCCCGCCGCTTCCAGTGCGAGCAGATGGGCCCCTACCGCTTGCCAATCAATGCGGAGCCCGTCGAGCGTACCGCTTTTACTAAACTCTAGCGAGTACCCAAACTTGTTCCACACCGAGATCGGTACTCGCGCTGGCTCGCCCCGTTCGTTCACCACCGGCATAAAGAAATCGGCCGCGAGTCCGTTCTGGTGGGTTTTGTGCGGCCAGAGCTTGCCTCCCGCAACTTTTCCGGTTTCGCCGTACTGCCAGATCCGTGCGGAAGGTTGCTCGGCGAGTGCTGCAAAGGCGTCGACCACAGTGTCTCGGACCAGCGGATGGAGATGGTTCCTTCCGAGCGCGCAGGCAGTGCGGGAGAATGACTCAAAGTTGGCACCCCGACATGGCAAGGCAGCGCCTCCCTGAAGCTTTCCACAGCTCCCATTCCCGAAGGAAAGAGCCGCATCTTCATCAGCACGAGTCGCTGTGGAAACGCCCAGAATCAGCAGCCAGATTCCCAATCGTCTTCCCGTTCTGAAACCCATGCCAAAGACACTCCATACACGATGGCTGTATATCACACCCTCGGAAGGTCTGTTCCACCGGCTTACGTAGACCCGACGGTCAGCGCTCGATGCCGCAGACAGTTGCCGCACATCCACGCTACTATCTTGCTCGATGCGCAATCAGGATGCCATGCGAGGATGGATGGTGGCACTCGTGCTATTGGGACCAATCGTCGGGGCCGCGGCTCCACCGAATGGTGATGGAACGGCGGTGGTCAAGGCAGATGCCGAGGCACTCCTTCGCGAGTTTGATGCGCTGCCCAAGACCACCACGGCAGCCCAGTACGATCGCTACATTGCCGACCACCGAGCGCTGCTCACGGCCACGGCGCGGCCGTACGGACCGGCCCTGTTGTGGGCACTGGAGTATGAGCGGAGCGAAGCCGTCATGGCTCTGTTACGCGCCGGAGTGGCTGTTCCCCATGGAGCGGTGGCACTCGCAGCGCGGGGGGGACTCGACGAGATCATTCCTATTTTGGTTGCGCGGGGAGCGACGGCATCGGATCGCGATGCCGCATTGTTGAGTGCGGCAAAGTACGGACATAGCAGCACCCTTCGGCTCCTTCTGACGTTAGGGGCCAAGATTGAGTTTGCCGCGCCAAATGATGGCTTCACCCCGCTTCACGTGGCGGTGATGGAGCGGCGGATCGACGCCATCCGCGTTCTGCTCGCGGCCAACGCTCCACTCGAAGCCCCCGATCACCATGGCAAGACGCCGCTGTCGTGGGGGCCGTTTGCGTACAGGCCGCAGGAAAAGCACCTGTACCAGAAGCTCGGCCAACCGCACGACACGGTCTATGTGGATCCTGGGGAAGCAGAAGGCATCACTCTACTTCTCGACGCTGGAGCGAACCTGGAAGCGACCGATCAGGAAGGCAACACCCCGCTTCATCAAGCCGTGATGCTGGGTTCCCTGCGCGGAGCAGAGACGCTGCTCGCACGCGGTGCCAAGGTGAATGCCAAGAACCGCAGCGGACAGACTCCTTTATCGCTGGCCAAGGCGCGCCAGAACACGGACATGATCCAGTTGCTTTCACGAAAGCCCACGCGCACAACGAAAGCCAAACCGACGCAGTAGCTACATCGAGCGCCGACCGGGAAGGCGTTTGGGGTAGGTTATTATGCATATAATATGATTCATTATGATTGGTCTCTGTTTGAGATAGCGAGACCGGATCGAGGACCGCAGTTTGACGCTGGGTCGATGAGAGTGGGCTCCTACATGACCGACCGGCTACCACATTGGCAGTACTAGATTTTGCTACCGTGCGCAGACTCTCTGCTGCCACAAACCTTGCAATGTTGGCGAGTCGGTGTCCATCAACTGAAAGAGGGGTATGATGTCATTATCGGTGCTTGTGGCGAGCGTGTAGCCTCTCCACACCGGGTGCCCGCGTCGAGCGCCCAACAGGTAAGTAGTCGTGACCATCTCCACAGTTCCTACAGGATTCATTCCGATCGCTGACGAGCTGCTCGGCAGCAAGGTGGGTCCGTATGTCCTGCAGCGACGCATCGGCCAGGGCGGCATGGGCGTGGTGTATGAGGCCCGTCACGAACAGATCGGTCAGCGCGCTGCGGTCAAGGTGCTGATGCGTGACTTGGCTCGTGATCCCAGGATCTTGCAGCGATTTTTGGATGAAGCGCGCACGATGACGCTCGTCCAGCACGAAGGGATCGTAAAGGTCTTTGACTACGGACAGCTCAGTGATGGCGTGCCCTACATTCTGATGGAGTTTCTAGAGGGTATGTCGCTGCAGGAGCGGCTCAAAGGATCCTCCGAACAGAGTGTGGGCCTGCCACTGCCGAATGCGATCGAGATTGCTCGCCAAGTCGCGGGAGCGCTCGCCGCACTACACCAGAAAAACATCATCCACAGGGACGGAAAGCCAGCCCGCCTACCGTCGAGAAACCAAAAGGGAACGGGTTGGGGGAAAAGGCGTGAAAAGCGGGAGGACGCGTCCGTTGCAATGCCTGGGATGTGGCTTGAGGGAATGTCTGTCTGCGCTTAGTGCGATTCCGTGGGGTTCATGCAGGTGGATTCGTTTTGCATGGCGCAGCGAATGTTCACGCTCGTTCCGGGGGGGCCTTCCGCGTTGCGCGGACGCCAGACTCCGTAACGCGCTTTCGTTCCATTGTCACCGGATTCTGGAGAGACGATGCAGTAGCAGGACTCTGGTTCAGAGGCACATGCGGAAACCACTTCATCACTCCAGAATCCACAGCGGGGTTGCTTTTTGTCCATCGCATCACAGCAGGGTGAACCACAGACCGGCATCGCCCGCGCAGGAACAGCGTCAGGGGTATTCCAATCTACGTCTCCGATCATGCAAGCCGGAGTCCCATCCTCATGACGCAGAGGGATTTGGGGCAGATCGCCAAGCAGAAGATGACAAATGGGCGGGTATGCGATTTGAGATGTGAGAACCGATCGATAGTCCTGCGGTTCACAGATGCTCCCGGTCCACGGTGGATCCCCTGGCCTCGTCACCAGCGACATCAGGCGATTGAGTCGGAGCTGCGGTTGTCCCACGATGTTTGGGTCCAATGACGACTGACACCCAGCCTGGGCACCACTTGCTGTGCGAAGTCCCGCTGAGCCTGCGATCTTGGGATCTTGCACCACCACGACTGGCCCTCCTCCATTGACCGAGGGCTCCGGCCACAGCCCGATGATCGTGAAGTTCTGTCGGGGCTTTATGGTTCGCAGAAAGCCCACATAGTTCTGTTCCGGCTCTAGGTAACTGTCGGTTCGCACCTGGCAACCCGTCTTGGGCCCAGCGGTGTTGAGCGGCTCAGCACAGCGAAGGTTGCGCGCCAGGCAACGGAACGCCGGGTCAAAGCAGTCCGCTGCCGCATCGGAGTCGGGACTGGTGCAGTTGCGTGTATGTGGGTCGTTCTCTGCCCGCCGAGCTGTTTGAACTGAACAGTCGTCCTTGTCCGTAACGATGACGACCATGAGGCTTGCGTCCTCGCGCAGGAATCCTCGGTTTTCGGGCCGATGACCGTCGAGCGCCCGCTTCATCGCTTCGAGTGGCGAGGACAAGCCGCATCCGCCGTCTCCGACCAGCCCCATGCAGCGCAGCGCGTACTCGGGGCCGCGATCCACCGTCGTTCCGGTCTTCGGATCAAGCTCGATGGCTGATGGAACGTTGTGAAAGCCGCGATAGCCGCTCAGGAATGACGTGCCGTCCATCGGAAGAAACCGTCGATTCGGACAGAGTGAACTGCACGCCTGCGCCGCCGCTGCCGATCCATTCTTGCGGTCGAGACATGACACCGCTTGCAGGATTCCGTCATCCCCTGCAAACGAATCACACGCTCCCGCTGTCATCGTCCACGGCTGCTCTGGTGACACCCATGAGCCGACGTCCGTGGTCGCAAACCCCATGTGATAGTCCGTCTGATGGCCTTCAACATCGAGAACGCCAAGGAACGCTTGAAGCGAGGCGACCAGAGCCTGCTGTTTTGCCGCCATGCTTCCGGTGTTGTCGATGACAAACAGAACATCAAGCTTGCGACGGCGGAAGGAATCGCTGCTCTGCTCTCCATTGCTGCTGACCACAGGGCACAGAGTAGCGACCGGCTCCGCTGTACAGCCCAGCAGCAAAAGCAGCGACCAACCAAACCCAAGTCGTCGGTAGCGCGCCACAATCGAGCCGAAGCCAGATGCCATAGGAGCCCCCTGTGATGGATCGCAAGTTCCAACTCTCTAGGCTCCCATGCGGCATCGACCTTACAAGTTTCGCACTTTTGATGGGGCACCTTTTCGCTCTTCTCTGCCTACGAGTTCCTGGCAACCGCAAGCAAGGTCCGCAGGCTTCAGCGACGTGTCAATGACGCCTCGTGGGCTCGCCATCGTGGCTCTGAGCGACCCAACTATGCCCAACTACCATCGAACGGTAGCGATCTCTGTTGGTAGTATGCGCGACCTAAACGGAACGCTGTGGATCCTGAATTGCATAGGCACCGTGACCTGTCAGAAGTTCCGCAATCTGATCCCGCGCGGTTCGGAATCGTGCGAGCAGCTCATCGTGAGAAAGCGATGGATCATTGCTGGCAGGGTCGGCGATCGGCCAATGCAACCGCTGGACGTGGCCCAGGAAGACCGGACAGACCTCCTCCGCGCAGAGCGTAACCACGATTCCTACCGTGTCGACTTCGATGCTGTCTACGGACTTGGAGTGGTGGGAGCTTAGGTCTACGCCCACTTCTCGCATCACTTCGATGGCGTAGGGATTCACACGAGTGGGAGTGCTGCCCGCGCTCTGTACGCGAATGCGATCACCAAAGCGCTGGCGCGCAAGTCCCTCGGCCATCTGACTGCGGGCAGAGTTTGCGACACACAAAAACAGAATGCTCTTTGCGCGATCCATGATCCCTTCCTGAACGGGTCAGCTTGCTGCGGAGGATGGAGAAGCAGGCGCGATGTTGCCAAAGAAGCGGCGCTGCGCCCACAACGCGACGTTCACCAGCGCAATCAGCACTGGCACTTCGACAAGTGGACCAATCACGGCGGCGAACGCTGCACCACTGTGGATACCGAACGTGGCAACAGCGACGGCAATCGCCAGCTCAAAATTATTGGATGCAGCGGTAAACGACAGGGTCACCGATTGCTGGTAGTTGGCACCAACCCGCTTGCTCATTACGAAGGACACCGCGAACATCACCAGGAAATAGATGAGCAGCGGAGCCGCGATTCGCAGCACATCGAGAGGTAGTTGCACAATCGTCTCTCCCTTCAGAGAGAACATCGCCACGATGGTAAACAGCAGAGCAACCAGCGTTAGCGGCCCGATGCGCGGCACAAACTGTGACTGATACCACTCGACTCCTTTGATGTGCACCAGCACGCGCCGCGTGACAAAGCCCGCCAGAAACGGAATGCCCAGATAGATGGCGACGCTCTGTGCAATCTGTCCGATCGAGATGTGTACGACCGTGCTGTGCAGGCCCAGCCAACTCGGTAGCAGCGTGGCAAAGAAGTAGGCGTACACCGAGAAGAACAGCACCTGAAAGATCGAGTTCAGCGCAACGAGGCCCGCGCAGTACTCCGTATCCCCTTTGGCAAGGTCGTTCCAAACAATGACCATGGCGATGCAGCGTGAGAGGCCGATGAGGATCAAGCCCAGCATGTACTCCGGTCGATCACGCAAGAACAGCACAGCCAAACCGAACATCAGCAGCGGTCCCACCACCCAGTTCTGTAGCAGCGAGAGCACGAGCACGCGGCGGTTGCGAAAGACCTTCCCCAGCTCCTCATAACGAACCTTGGCGAGCGGCGGATACATCATCAGGATCAGGCCCACTGCGATCGGAATCGAGGTCGTTCCCACGCTCATGCGGTTGAGCGCCTCCGTAAAGCCCGGTGCTAGGAAACCAAGAGCCACGCCGACAGCCATCGCCAAGAAAATCCACAGCGTCAGATATCGATCGAGGAACGAGAGCTTGTGCGCAATTCCTGTTTGATGTGTCTGCATGTCGAGCAAGTCCTTCAGCGTGCTGAGCCGGATTGGTTTGGGAAGATTTACGGAGAGGAGTACGCGACGGCTCGTGAAGCGGCGAGCCCAGTGTCAGACGTGGAGGCCAGCTCTAAGCGACTGGTCTTCGCGTCGGTCCAGGGAATCAGCGCGACTCGAGGGGACAAGGTGCGGACCTCATCGTGGAAGCGACCTTCCCGCGCACGACGCTGCACCAGCACCGGATCGGTTACAGCAAGCGGCAGCAAGCTCTGGTTGATGACCCAGGCAAAGGGATGAATGTCCGCACGCACCAGGTCTCTCTGTAGCTGGGCCGCCTCATGCACCGGAGTCGCTTCGGGCAGCGTCACGATGAGGATCTTGGTAAACGCTGCATCGCGCAGCCGTGGCAGCAGCCTGCGCACCTCATCCGGTGCCTGACCTGCTGTTCGCAGAACTTCGCGGTGGTATGTCTCTGCTGCATCGAGCAAGAGCAGGGTGTGGCCGGTCGGGGCCGTGTCGATCACAACGAAGCCTTGCTCTCCTTCATCCACAGTGCGGGCAAAGGCACGGAACACGGCAATCTCTTCGGTGCAAGGTGAGCGGAGATCCTCTTCGAGCAGAGCCCGACCCGCAGCATCCAGCCCAGCGCCTGCCGTCTTCATCACTTCTTCAGCGTAGAGGCGCGTCTCGGCCAGCGGGTCAATGCGATTCACCGTCAATCCCGAAACCGCATCGCCCAGGGCCTCTACAACATGCGCAGCCGGATCGGTCGTGGTGAGGTGAACTCGATGTCCTCGGCGCACCAGTTCGACGGCGATGCTCACGGCAACGCTCGTCTTGCCGACTCCTCCCTTTCCCATGGTCATGATGACGCCATGCCCGCCCGCTTCTAACGCTGGCAGCAGGTCCGCGAGCGGAGGAGTACGGACTGTGACCTCCACATCAAGTGGTGCATGAGCGATCGTATCCTGCGTAGCGGTCAGCAAGGTCCGCAGCGCCGGAATTCCGACCAGGCCAAAGGATAGCAGCGGCAAATCGGTGCGCGGGAGCGAGCGGAGTCCTTCGGGTAGATCGCGGAGCGCAATCACGCCGCGCCGTTCCATCGCCACAGCCACCGCATCGCTGGAGTCCGACGCAACGAAGAGTCCGTTTACCACGAGCTCCATCCGAACCACGCCGAGCAAAGACAACTCGTGTCGTGTCCGCTCCGCTTCACGCAGCGCCGACCGCTCGGGTCGCGAAACCAGCACCAGCACGGTTCGTCCAGCATCCACCAGCGCCCGTCGTGACGCCGCGTACAGCGACTGCTGCTGCTTCAGCCCCGCCAGCGGCCCCAGGCACGAAGTACCGCCGACGTTGCTTTCGAGAAAGCCCGTCCACGCAGCGGGCAGTTCCAGGAGTCGTAGGGTGTGTCCTGTTGGTGCGGTATCAAAGAGGACGTGATCAAAGTCTTGGGTCGCAGCTTCCGCACCAAGCAGCTTGGAGAACTCATCAAACGCCGCAATTTCGACGGTGCAGGCTCCAGAGAGCTGTTCTTCGATGCTGCGAATCGCTGCCTCGGGAAGCACACCGCGATAGGGAGCCACCATCCGCTCGCGATACGCCAGCGCGGCAGCCTCGGGATCAATGTTCAGCGCAGACAGCCGAGGTACCGTGCGGATCGCAGTCGGTGTCGAAACCAGCTCGGTTTCTAGTACCTCATCGAGGTTTGACGCAGGGTCGGTGCTGACGAGGAGGACTCGGCGCCCTCGGTCCGCAAGTGCAATCGCCGTGGCGCAAGCGACGCTGGTCTTGCCGACGCCCCCTTTGCCGGTGAAGAACAGATGGCGTGGCGCTCGCTCCAGAAAGTCCATGACACACTCCTCAGCAACAGCCGCTCTTTGGACGGACAGACGATTCTGCCTGTGCCTTTTCACCCGCTGGTGGACAGCAGGCACTCGCCGTTGGGGACTGCGGCAACTTGCGCACCACGAGGCCCACCAGCGCAGCCAATGTCTCCCGAGATGGGTAGGTTCCTTCGGCCACGACGCGATCATCGACCATGATGATCGGCAGGACTTCCGTTCCACGACCCAGCGCCTCCTTCACCGCAGGAGTTCCGGCAAAGGCGGCAGGCTGCGACGACAGATTGAAGCGCTCGACGTGGACTCCCTGTTTCCCCAGCCACTCCACATCCGCAGCGAAGCGAGCCAAGTCTGGATCGACGCTTGGTCCACAGATGCCGGTCGAACAGCACATGGCAGGATCAAAGACTCGCAAGGTGACAGACATTGGGTTTCCCTTCGTAAATTGCCGATAGACGATAAACTGTGGCCAGGCATTACAGCCCGCCGATCAGCGCTTTGAAGCGACGCAGCGTGCGCGCTTCGATGCAGTAGCAGATGCAGGGACCATCGATTTCGCCGCGAATCAGTCCTGCGGTCTTGAGCACCTTAAGATGCTGGGACACCGTGGACTGAGCCAGTGGCAGTTCATCCACGATGTCGCCGCACATACAGGCCTCTTTGCGCACGAGTAGTCGCAGAATCTGAACGCGGGCCGGATGACCCAGCGCCTTCGCCAACATCGCCAACTCATCATCTGCCAGCGGACCTTCGATGGGTCGAACGTCCACGTCTTGATTCGCGGGCGGGCAGGAGGCAGTCTTGGCTTTTGCCACGGACCTTGCCGATGTCATCGTATTATTACGATGGGGATGGATCAGCGTGCTGTCAACTCTGCACGCGGTGACCGATACGCGACTCATTGTGCGTGGACGAGTTGCTCATGGTCTTTGTTTGGCGGGAGGGACTCCTTACGTTCGATACCATGCCGACAGACTTTCTGCCGTACCGCCGCGAGTACGTCTACCGAGGCTCGAACACTCCCTACTTTGCGGGGCACCGAGGGAGTACGTCTCCCGATGGCTACTCCGACAGGGAGCGCGAGGCAGAAGAACTTCCACAATGTTTTCAATGGGTGGCAAAGAGGGTTTCCAGAGTTTCTCGACGGGAGACACGTTCTATACTAGACTGAAGCTAATCTGTGCGAATCCTGAAGCTACGCATGAAGTCGCCGATGTCTTCCCATCAAAAAAACCCTCCGTCGCCGATTCCACACGTAGATTACAAACCACTGCTTGAGGCGTTTGCGGGCGTGCGCAAGCCGAAACAGATTGAGCCCTGTTCCCAAGGTTGTTGCGGAACCCCTGAGGAATTCTTAGAAATGCTGACTTGCTCTCGGGAAAGGCTCACCTGGGAGCAGCTCTGGAGTTTTGTCATGCACTACTCCACAACCGTTGGAACCGCCGCTGACTTTGAGTATCTGCTTCCAGCAATCCTCAAGACCTGGGGCGAGCAGAGTCCCACCGCAGAGAACTCCGGCTATTCCGACTATGTATTCTCCACACTTACAGGAAGTCGTCAGTTTAAAAAGCCTGGTCTGATGCAGCTTGCCCCCCCACTGCGCGAGGCCGCCGGCGAGTTTATGTGCGACGTATTTTTGAGCCGGATGCGTGCCATGCCAGCGCTTCGTACAGCGACAAGAACAGAAGCTCGTCCTGCGTATCAACTGATTGGTGAGCTGGCAGCTTTTGGCGGCGTTTGTGATCAAATTCCTGCGCTATGGAACAAGCTCTGGCGTCTCGATGAAGTCGGTCTGGCTTGGTCTGGACTCCTGTACTTAGGATGTCTGTTCTTTACCGAGCAGGACAACCCACTGTTCGCTCCATGGAACTCAAAACACGGAGGAGGACCGCCGCCCTTGTGGGAGGCCTCCTATTATCCGAGCGGGGAGATCCCATGGCTGCCGCAGAACTGTGCGTTTTTGGAAACCGCGCTATCGATCCAGATGGTCGAGACTTCGCTTGGACTCATCCGCAAGCAGCTTCCACAGCAAGCAGATATCCTCGACGCATTCACCACCCAGCTCACTGCAAACAGAGATCTGATTGAGCTGCGCTGTCTGCTATTGCCCGAGATTCTTGGAGCGGAGGCCCGCTCGGATCTGATCAGTCAGTTCACGTACGGTTCCTGGTAAAGACACTTCACAAGGCTGCAGACTGCGATAGCTGTCGAATCTGATCGAGTGCGTCAGATGGACAAGCGAAGCTACCGGAGACTCCCAGCCGAGGAGAGGCGGACGATTCGGGAAGAGACTCGGCAGCCTGGGGTGACGCTGTCCGAGGTCTGTCGCAAGCACACCTTGCATCGCACGTCACGGAACCGGGCCAGAACCTCTGCCTCGCGATTCCCATCCACAGACAGGTCACGCGGCGCGTTCCGTCCGTTCCTTACGCGACCGATAGAAAACCCTTCTGGGGAACAGAAGCAAGTCGTTCCCCAACGGAGTTTGAATTCACCGCGTCTTTGCGTGCATCGAACCCGCCATCCGTCTCGCCTTTCCAACTTCGATCGAGTCCGCCTTCGCGTAGTGCTTCGCGGTGATTGCAAAGCTCGAGTGCCCGAGCGAACGCGCAACATCGTTCGAGGTAGCTCCCGCTTCAAGCGCCAGCGACGAGTGCAGACCACGAAGGGAGTGCGGACAGACTCGCGCAACCTTGGCCTCGTCGCAGTAGGCATGCAGGCGCTTGTACATCCAGTTTGGCGCGGGCTGGTTGTCCCGATCGGCAGCGAAAATCCGCTCGCTCAGGGGTCGCTTCGCACAGTGCTTCGCCAGGATCTTTGCGACGGGCGCGTACAGTTCCAGCCGACGCTTCGCGTTCTGGTTCTTCGTTCCGTTCACAAAGACATTGATTCCGTCTACTGCTCCCACGGTCAGACCAAGGACTTCCGATGGACGAAGACCAAGATAGAGCTGCACCAGAATCGCCAGCGCGCCTTCCTCTCCTTGCTTCGCCTTCTCAAGCAGCATCCGTTCCAGGGTCTTCGCCTCAAGCGGCCCGAGCTGTTGCTTCCCGGCGTTCGCCTTGCCAATCGGCTTCACCTTCGCAAACGCATCCTTCTCGATGTGGCCGCCGTCGAGCAGCCAGCGCCAGAACTCCTTCACGGTCTTCAGATAGCCTTGATGCGTCGCGGCCTTGAGCGGACCGAACCTCCCTTCGGACTTCGTGACGGCCAGGTACAGCGCCGACGCCCGCGCCGCGTCGATCACCTCGATCGGCACGTCGGGAATCCACACCGTGACCCGCTTTTCGACGTTGCGTGCGACGGAATCCGGGTTTCGCCACGCAGGTCGCTTCTCATCGATCCACTGCGCAAGCGCCTCGTACACCGTCAGGGTCGGCTTCGTCTCCGTCTCGCGCCGGAGCTGCACCGCCAGCAGGTCCGCCGCCCCCCGCGTCTCGGCGCACAGGCTCTTGCGTTTGCCCGTGCTCGGGTCGTAAATCACTATCCGCCACTTCGTTCTCCCCGCAGCGGGCGGGTACGGTCCATAGATGTACACAATGTTATGTTCGCATTCATTTACGCGGTCTGCGATATGTTTCTGCTGATGCTTGTTTCAAATTCCGTCCGACGAGCGTTCACATCACTCCTGCCTCTCTGATTCTCCTCCCTTTCCACCAACCCTGACGCCGGGGAAAAGCCACCAGCTACGTCTCAACGGAACGTTGATCCACAGGGATTTGAAGCCCGACAACTTGTTTCTGGTTCCAGATTCGCTCGTCTCCGGTGGTCAGCGAGTCAAGTTGCTCGACTTTGGCTTGGCGAAGGTTCTAAGCCAAGAAGTTCATCGCACAGCCGACGGCAACATTCTCGGAACGCCTCTGTACATGGCACCTGAACAGTGGCAGGGGGGGCATCGCTCGGGGGTCAAATCGGACGTCTATGCACTCGGCGCACTGTTTTTCGAGCTGCTGGTTGGTCATCCTCCGTTTCATGGAGGAACGCCATCGGAGCTGATGTATCAGCATGTGAATCGACAAGCTCCGCTGCTATCGGAGCTGGCGCTCGAGGTACCCCCGCAGCTCGATGGGCTGCTGGCACTGATGTTGGCCAAAGCCCCTGCCACGCGTCCTCGGATGGAGGACGTGGCGCAGTTGCTCGAGCCAGTGAGGAGGGAATCAGAGACCAGGGGACCGCTGGCTCTGTGGGGGAATCGACCAGTACATGTAGGTGAGCATGAGACCGATGGACTCTCTGATACCCTGGGTCCGCAGCCGGTCAAGATCGAGAAAGAGGGCGTGACGGAAAATCGTCTCGGGGCCAGCCTTGCTTCGGAGGCTCTTCCGGGGGTGATCGCGGCTCCGGCTCCCGCACTGGTTCCGACTACCGCAGTGGTCCCGGCCCCAACTGTTGAACGGACTCCGACCCCGGAACGTACAGCTCCTCCCGTTGATGCGGAAGGTGGAGGAACGAAACTCTCGCCGCCTTCTGCTGCGGCCAGAAGTTCTTCACTGTCAGCGATCTCGGTATCGGTGACAC
>WBZP01001535.1_pt1 | contig 13499 bp, 11 predicted proteins | sample 5204301 | NCBI WGS metagenome assembly WBZP01 (sample SAMN12412401, study PRJNA552823) | activated sludge metagenome | isolation source: activated sludge from nitrification reactor of wastewater treatment plant... | place: USA: Pennsylvania | collected 2017 | reverse complement strand
GGGGCTGCGCATGTTTGTCTCTATTACTAGTAATTGATGTACTGTTGCCAGCCGGGGCGGGAAACACGTACACGAACAAGAGACGTACGCTCGTGGACTGATCTTACTGAGATTGACATATTTTTCTCCTACTCAAGCTCAACACCGCACCCCACGGATTGTACTGAGTTAGATTATGTTTGTTGTTTTTGTCTCTAAGGTGCTCGCAGTGCACCAATAAAGTACTTATGATTATACGCGCTTTACCCCTGTTTTAGCAAGGCTAAGTGTGTAGTAAATTTGTAGTCAATTTCTAGATTGGATAGCGCTACTTGCTTATATACAGCCACTCGCGCCGAGCGTAGCTGTAAACGCTTTTTAGCAAACCCACTGCCTTTTTGTTCGCGCCAAGAGCCAGGCGAATAGCAGAGGACGATATTGTTTGCCTATCGCTTTCTACAATCCAAAGTTTTTGTGGGGGTGTTGCCAGTTGGTTAACGCTCGAAAGAATATGTTCGCTCGACTCTCCCTGTCGAAGTGCTATACACAGCTCGCCCTCGTGCAAAAGCTCTTCGACATGTGGCCAGGAGTTCAAGCCATTTACTAAATCGGAGCCGAGCAAAAATATAAACTGGGCTTCTGGAAACTTTTGCTGCAAACGATTTAGTGTCGTTCGTGGTGCGAACCGTCTCTCTACAGACTCCAACACGTGCATCTTTCTATATGGGCGCAAAGCCCGACGCAACATCGACACTCTATGCCCATAATGCTCAGGGTGCTTACCCCGTGGCTCACGCTCCGGCATAAAATATACGTCGTCAAGATTTGCAACTTTTTCAGCTCGCAAACCAAAGGCTATGTGACCAGCATGCACGGGGTCAAACGTTCCCGAGTATATACCGACCCTATGCCTCAAGGGGCATCCCTTCGCAGCACTTACGGCTTTGCCTTATGAGACAAAACCTACGGTTTTTTCTCATCGAGCCGGCAAAAAGACGTGACTTTTTGTCGGTCTGCTCTTTTTCCCTACACATTCTGCGGAAGTCCTTCACAGCATTTAGTGATGTTTCTGCAACTCGGACAGGTGAAGTGGCCATGCACTGGCTCTATCGGGTAAAATCCACAGACTTCACAGAAAAACTCCGGAGCCTTTTCCTTCACTAGTTCCTGATATACCGGGTCATCAGCACTGCTCATACCAGCTCAATTATACGCTAGCTGTGGCAGCCGCATTCGCCGTAATACTTTCCGTTGCGACAACTGGTTTTGACATTTTTCGCGCCACATTTCGGACACTCCTTCGATATAAAGTCACAATCTTCAGGAGTATCAGGCTCCGAGTCCGCCTCATTGCTTTCGCCCAAGACGCCATACTCATCACCTGGCTGCAAGCTCTTAGCGCCACCAGGACATGAACTCGATGTCTCGACTTTCAAAGCTCTCTGCGTAACCTGTGCAACTCGGTGCATTTCACCCATCACGTAGTGCACCCTTGCGTCCTGGACCAACCAAGCTGCCTCCATGCCAAATACTCGTGCATCGATCTTTTCATCTTCGATAGCATGCTCTAGGGCTACTCGTGCCGACATTTTGTTTAGCAACTCGCTTGCCCCAACGAGGTTACTGACTGTGTGTGCACTCTTAATCATTGCCTCCACAATATTGTCGACTTTTGTAGTCATAGCTCCTTCACGCTCTTTACAGTCTTGGCGGAAGGTTTGGTAATCCTGTCTCGGCTCATCTAGACCAAAAAACGTGCCTGAAGCCCCATCAAGAATCTGCACGATATCAACCACTCCGTTTTGTAGCATTTCTTTCGGTACTAGCAGTGGTGTATTTAGGAGTTCTGTTGCATTAGCGGGCAAGTCGACGCCCCATATATGGGCCAAATGTTCGACCATGCGCCCATCGTGCCTCTCGGCATCTTTGCTTAAAGCACCTGCAACAAAAGCCGACTCGGTCTGTAGTGTATCGCCAAGTTTGGTCGTAACTTGAACCGACATAGACTTGGTATGAACAAAAAACTGCTCATCTTCCATTTCCTTGTTTGTCATGTCATCTGGACAGCGTGAGAAAACTACAAATGCGTGTGTATCCAGCAATCCCTCCCGCACCGACTGCTCTATACGCATGGCGTTATTGACCTCAGCTGCATAGCGCCGTTGCATCTTGGCATTTTTTGAGCCATACATAAGAGAATTTCTCTGTATTTGTTCGGCTGTTTGGCCGTGCTGTACTATTTGTCCTTGCTCGTTTTGCCCCAGCTCTACGGATATAACAAACCCAGCCTTAACCATGCGCTCGAACAGATCAGTTGTCGCATTGACACGTAACATTTTTTTGGCCTCTTCATTGCCAAGGCTTGCTGACTGCAGAGCCTCGTATAGGCTCCCTGTCTCTCCGGCCTCACTAGTGCTCACTGCCTCTACGGCGCAACCACCGACAGAACGAATGATTTGTTCGGCTCGCTTGCGCGCAAATTCATCACTTTCCAGCTCGGGCACCACGAATATCTCCGGCTCATCTTGATGATCACGGCCGTATTGAGTACCTGAAGCCACACAGTGCTGCGGAAATGGCCGGCCAATGCTTTTTATTGTTGATAGCTGCTCGGCTACTGCTACGGACATAAAAATACCCTCGTTTTTCCGAGAGTGGCTAAGAAAACATGTCAATATGTTGACATACTCTCGCTTCTGCTCGGAAGACTTTACAGCTGTTTCGGACTTTACAAAAGAAGCGCTTCTTTTGTATTACCGTTGCGGCACAGTTGAGGATTTTCACCTCATTCCAGCGTAATTTTTTAATATTTTGAAAGACTACGTAGAGTGTAGCACGGGCACAACTACGCTACATATAGTAGTTTTTACAGCTAAAAGGCCTGTGTTGCAGTCAAGGAAGTACAGTACTCCCGGACGGCATCTTTTCTTCCAGGAGGGGCTAGCCCCTCCTCGGGTAAAAACTTGCCTTGCTCGTTTTTAGCCCTGCTCCTCCCCCGACAACATTTTCCTTCCGAGAATGTTGTCGCTCGCCTATCGGCTCATGTAACCCAATGATCGGCTGGTGGTCAGGCCCTGCAAGTGAACAATCTTTGCTCAATTTATTTAAAATGGAGCGACCGAAGGATGTCGTAGAACACACTATAGTCCGGATTGTTATTGTTGTCGGTGTAGGTAAAAAACACTTTGTGTTGACCGATCGTTGGACCATTTATATTTACAAAATTTATCCCGTCCTTTGACACCGTGCCCACGACCGCTCTCTGGAAGTTACCCATGTCGCAGATAAAGTCTGTTCCTTGCCATTTTGCCGGCAGATTGCCCGTCTGGCCGGCTTTGAGTGGGCCGGTGTAGGTGGTGCAGTTGTCGGAGACGGCGTCGTACGCCAAACCATCGCCAGAAGCACTTACTACGATTGCTTTGTTTATCGCCATGTTGACCGGCGGGTTGTCTATGTACACCTCAAGTTGCTGAGCGATCTGTGCGTTACGGAACCCATAACGTGGCGCTGTGGGGCTCTTTTCGTAACTCAGCTCTTTCCAGCCAGCAGGTAGCTCGAAACGCAGTTCTGGCTTTTCAACCTTGATCTTGGCTGCCTCTGTAGCTTTGTAGTTCTGGCTGACGGGTGGGGAGTTTTTGATGTTCTGTTCGGGCGTAATTCTCAGGTTATACAGTAGGAAAACTATTAACGCCAGCAAGAGCAAAGGCACTAAGACACGGAGAAACCGCCGCAACTTGTTGTGATGGTGCATACGCCTGTCTACCTGATACATACGATTATGATACCATTTATGCTTTTGGAAGTTTACGCAACCTATCTGCAAAACTTTGTCTAGCGCCATCTAGACCCAGAACACGCATAGCGGCTAGCACAATTTGTATGTCTGCCACCTGGCTTTCGCTGACGACTGCCTGTGCTTCCACCTCTGTAAATAGCCGGTTTACTCGCTCGACAAGCCATTTTTCGTCTGCCACTTTGACCTGATTGGTCGGCACAGGAGAATTGAGCGCCCCCGTCGGGGCAACAACTTCAAGTGAACGGGCGGAATGATCTCGTTTGCGCAAATGCCCCCGCTTTATCAGGCTACCGACGTGCTGTGCAACAGTAGCGACCGCTTTGTAGTCAAGGCCATTCATAATTTCGCGGTAGCTTGGGCTGTAGCCGTGCTGGGCGATGAACTTCTCGATAAACTCTAAGAGTTCTTTTTGCTTCTTGGTGGGGCGTACCGTTTCATCTGGGACAGTGGTTTTGACAGAGATAGGTTTCGTCTGGGAGGAGTTGTTTGCTTCCATGAGAGATATTATGACACAATGTGCTTATGTCTTGGCAACTATATACCGCTTTGTGCGTGACTACCTTGAGTGTTGCAGTACTCCTACAGCGCGTCATACTCCACCGCTATAAAGTAGACGGACCTGCCTTTGCGGTAGTTTTCCAGTTCTTGGTAGCGCTAGCAATGCTACCCGCCGTACTCACACATGGCTTTGACTTTTCGGGCTTCGACAACATGCTGATGCCAATTATTGTATCTGGTCTGGCTTTCGGAGTTGGTTCTGTGACTTACGCGCAAGCCCTCCGCAAAGTTGACGCCTCGGCCTTTTCGGTACTATTTGCTTCACATGCTGTGTGGGTGATGTTGTTCGGTGTGGTGTTCCTCAGTGAGCGTCTAGACTGGCTACACCTCTTGGGTACAGGAGTCATTTTCCTAAGCATTGGGCTACTCGTAAAGGATGTTCGGTACTTGAAGCCTGGCTCCGGCTTTGTGTATGCGCTCTTTACGGGCCTGCTGTATGGTGTAGCCATTGCCTCAGCTTCATATGTGGGGAGACACACCGACGTACTAACCTGGTCGTTAGTTAGCTTTGTGCTTGGGGGGCTCAGTTCACTGCTTGTCAGCCCCAAGGCTCTACGAAAAGCACGAACCGTTTTCACCAAAAGAACGCTCGTGGTCCTGCTAACCTGCGTGGTACTGTATGGCCTTGGCAACATTGCGATGATGTTTGCCTACAAATACGGCCCCTTCACACTCGTCGCTCCATTGCGCCAAACGGGAATTATTCTTACTACCCTCTTGGCGGTGTTATTTCTGCGCGATGAACGCACGGACATTGTCCGCAAAATCCTTGCAGCCATTACCTGCACGGCCGGCGTCGTGCTACTAGTAAGCTAAAGCTATATCAGGCCAAGGTTCTGTTTCGCAAAGTGTCTACGCATGATGCAATTTGCGTCTTTTAACTGGCCCAACTGCCGTGCCGAGTGCAATACCTAATAACCCCCACCAGGTGAAAGCAATAGTCTCGTCGGTCCAGGCGTGCGACAGAAGGTTTACGAGCGTCAAACCAGCCAAGCTCATCAGCAGCACCATTGCCAAAGACTTTTGGCGCATGGCAAAAAGCTGCGTCGTTACTAGGACGAGCAAGAATACAAACAGTAACAAGCCCGGCCAGCCGGTTTCGATGGCAATCTGCAAGAAGTAGTTTTCGCTTATAACTGCTGTTTGCTGCTGGTTGTACACGCTTGCCGGGCCCGCCGAACCAGGGCCTAAACCGAAGGGGTTTTCTGAAACAAGTTGGAGTGCGCGTTCTTGGGCTTGCAAACGACTTTCGTTAGAACTGATTGCAACCTTAGAGTCGTCGTCTGTGTGGAAGATTGCATTCTGCACACCCCTATTTTCCTGGGCGATAGAATATGCCCCGGCAGAAACTAGCCCAAAGCCCAGTAGCACCACGGCGAGAATGAGACGTAGACGCCGTGAGGTGGCGAGTAAGAAGCCGAAAACTATCATGGCTACAACCACGCCCAGCCATGCACTTCGGGAAAAACTGAATAACAGCGCCATCGAGGCAAGCACCAGGTACAGCCCCCGCCGAACTACCGCAACAATGTTGAAGCCACGCAAAGAGACTGCAAGTGCAGAGATAAGAAGTACCAAATATGCCCCCAGTGGATTTGGCCCGCGCAAAGTAGAAGACACCCGAATGTATTCGTGGTTGCTATTAATAGTGCTGTAGGCGGGGATGGTGTCTGCGCCATACCCAAAATAAGAAAGAAAGTTTATCGGCAAGACCAAATACTGCAAAACTGCAAAAATTGCGACCACAAGACCCGGGATAAGCACTAGCGACTTCCAATGGCCTTGCAACCAAGTAGACTTATGCACGACCACCATGACGAGCACAAAGAACAGTACAAAACGGGTGTTTAGGAATAGGCCTATCCCCATAGCTTTGGCCGACACATTTCCACTCGCAAACCCAATAATTGCCAGCAACAAGCTCATGAGTATGTATACGCCTGCGACCCGGACAAGGAAGTTGCGCCCAAACCAAATCCGCAGACGCTTTTCCTGCAGCAACCACCAGGCGACGATAACCAAAAGTAGCCCCAAAGCAACCACAGTCCAGAGGCGCAGTGCGTCGTATCCCCCGCCGATCACGCTCGAGCCCCATACCGTCAAAAAGGCGTGAAACGGCACCAAGACAAATACCGTAGCTACAAGCCGGTTCGCAAACCGTACCAACCAGTCCGATTTGGCATCATTTCGCTCAGTCGTGTCTTGTCGTTTGTCTCTTGCCATACTGTATACTAGCTATTATAAATGAAGAACAACACTTCTTTATTCTACAAATTCTTTTTGGTAATAGCAGACCTAACAGCCTTGGTTGCTGGGTTCTTGGCTGCCTTTGCCATACGCGCGGCTAGCCCAGTTGGCGTTGCCCACCCAATGGAAGTCACGACGTATCTTGCCGTACTACTTGGCCTCCTGCCCTTCTGGATCCTACTATTTGCCATGCTCGGCCTGTATCGCACCAGCATACACGAACGGCGTTTCGCGGAAATCGGGCGACTGTTTGTCGGTTCGTTTACTGGGCTGCTCTTTGTGGTTTTTTGGGACTATATGAGCCTCGAAACTCTTTTCCCAGCAAAGCTTGTGCCAATTTACGGGTTTTTGATCGCCTTTGCACTGCTGGTGATAATCCGAACGCTCATCCGCACTATTCGCAGTGGCTTGTTTCGACTTGGCATCGGTTTGTCGCATTTGGTTGTCGTTGGTAATTCGCCTATCACGACGGAGCTGCTACGCTCACTATCCAGCCGTTCTTCTGGATACAAAATCCTTGGCGTTGTTGGCTACCGCAAACACGTCCCTAAGCATGTTCCCGCCTTTAAAGACTTTGCAAGTTTTGCCGCTACTAAGCCGCAAGACGTACACGGTATTATCCAGACAGAAATTTACGCCGACGAAACACGTAACAGCGAAATCTTGGACTTCGCACAGGAAAATCACGTTTCCTATCAGTTTGTACCGGGCAACAGCGAACTCTATATGGGCAACATCGATGTTGATCTTTTTCGCAACTCTATTCCGGTCATAAACGTACATCAAACGGCGCTGTTCGGCTGGGGCCGGCTGGTCAAACGCCTGACAGATATCGTGCTTGGAAGTACTGCCCTGATCCTTAGCCTCCCGCTTTGGCTTGTAGCAATTGTGCTTATTAAAACCAGTGACCCCAAAGGCCCTCTTTTTTACAAAGCAAATCGCTACAGCCGTTTTGGCACAAAAGTTGGAATTCTAAAATTCCGTTCTATAAAGCAAGCCTACAACAATATGTCCCCCGAAGCTGGGTTCAAAAAGATGGGACGACCTGAACTCATACAAAGTTATCGTGAGAATGGAGATCAACTGGCAGACGACCCCCGATATGGTGCTGTGGGCAGGTTTTTGCGCGCCACGAGCCTCGATGAACTACCCCAATTGTGGAATATCGTTCGTGGTGATATCAGCTTTGTGGGGCCACGCGCACTCGATACGTTCGAGATTGATAATTACGCAAAGAAGCACCTACTCCTCAGTGTAAAATCTGGCCTGACAGGCCTTGCCATCGTCTCCGGAAGACATGCACTCGACTTCAATGAACGTCGTAAGCTCGACTTATACTATGTACAGAATTGGAGTTTTTGGCTCGATGTTGTAATACTACTCAAGACAGTTCGAGTTGTTCTCGACAGGATATTTCGACGTGGTAAAAGATACGAATAGCCCTTCTTCTCTTCGGGTGGCAATTGTCCATGACTGGTTGATTGGTGGTGGCGCTGAGTTGGTCGTGGAGCAACTGCACAAGATGTTCCTCGAAGCACCAATTTACACGTCATACTGCACCCCGGAATGGCGCAAACGGCTAGATGGCAAAGTCCGCACCGGTTGGCTACAGCACCTCGGTTTTGCACGTAAGTTCATCCCCTTCCTCCGAATTTGGTGGTTTTCACATCTGTCGTTTAAAGGTTATGACATCGTCATTTCCAGCTCTGGGGCGGAGGCAAAGGGCGTGAAAGTCCCCAAAGGTACCATCCACATTAGTTACATTCATGCCCCCACGCACTACTACTGGAGCCGGTACGAAGAGTACATGCAACGCCCCGGCCTAGGCCTACTAGACCCGTTGGGCAGACTTGGACTGTGGCTACTTGTAAAGCCACTGCGTCGTTGGGACTTGCGAGCTGCCCAAAGACCACATTTTCTTATCGCCAACTCGACACACATTCAAAAGGAAATAAAGAAATACTATCATCGCGATAGTCTGGTCGTCTTTCCACCTGTAAGCATGGAGCGCTTCGAAAAGCCGGAAAACCGCAACCTAAGTCGTAAAGGGTTCATTGTTTCTGGTCGTCAAACACCATACAAGCGCTTCGACCTGGCCATCACTACCTGTACAAAACTTGGCCTGCCTTTAACCGTTATTGGCGGCGGGCCAGACAACCAAAGACTACGTGATATGGCCGGAAAAAGTGTGACATTTTTAGGTCGCGTCAGCGACAGCGAACTCGAGCGAGAGTTTAGCTCGCACCACGCCCTGCTATTCCCTGGGCTTGACGACTTTGGGATTACTCCAGTAGAGGCCATGGCGGCCGGCACGCCAGTAATTGCCTACAAAGCTGGTGGCGCACTTGACTATGTGAAGCCTGGTACCACTGGTGAATTCTTCGACGAACAAACTGTTGCTTCACTGTCACAGACTTTACGCAATTTTGACGGCAACCAGTACAGCCCGGCGGCCGTTCGTGCCTTTGCCCAAAAGTTCTCCGTCGAAGCGTTTCATAAAAACATGCGCTCTGCCATCAAAAAAGCCCTCGCCACGCACAAAGGCTAGCTAGCCTGGTGTCATTTTTTTGTGACCGTTTTTTCTGGATTAGTCCGTAGGATTGCTCCACAATAGCTACTTACGTTTTTTGCTAATAGAAAGGTTATATGAAATGTGTGGAATAGTTGGGTACTGTGGTAAGAAGCCCCTCGGCATATCGGTCGTCTTGGACGGTCTACAGGCCCTTGAGTACAGGGGTTATGACTCTGCTGGACTATGCTATGCGCAAGATGGTTCACTAGTTTTGGACAAGCAGGTTGGGCGCGTGCAGGCACTCCGCGATTCTTTGGGTTCACCAGCGCCAGACAGTGCGACGGCAATTGGTCACACTCGCTGGGCTACACACGGTACGCCAACGCAAACAAACGCTCACCCACATTTCAACGCAGGCAAAACAATCATGGTAGTCCACAATGGGATTATCGAGAACCACGCCGAAATTCGCGAAAAGCTATCCGGCTTAGGCTATAGTTTTGTCTCCGAAACAGATACAGAGGTTATTCCTCACCTGCTTGATTATTACCGCAAGAAGTCTCAGAACTTTACAGAAGCGTTCGAGAAAGTGTTGAAGCAACTGCGTGGCGCCTATGGCCTCCTGGCGCTCACTACCGAAGAACCAAATACACTCTTTGCTGCCCGCTTGGGAAGCCCCCTGGTGCTAGGGGTTATGGACGACGGAGCGTACATAGTAGCATCTGACCCAGCAGCCCTTTTGGCGCACACAAAGAAAGTTGTCTATCTAAACGATCATGAGTTCGTGGTTGCAGAACAGGGTGAAGACTACGAAATTCGAGACCTTCTACGTGATACTAGCGTGGATCGAGCAATCGAAAAACTCGACTTTGATGCCAACGAGATTTCCAAAGGCGACTACGAACACTTTATGATCAAGGAAATCTATGAAGCCCCGCAAACCATCCGCATGGCGACGCTGGGACGCATCCGACCAAAGGAAGGCATCGTCAAGCTCGGCGGGCTGGATAGCGTTGCAGACCAACTCAAGTATATCGATCGAATCGTCATTGTGGCTTGTGGTACGTCGTACTATGCTGGGCTGGTTGGCGAATACCTCATCGAGGAAATCGCCGGCATACCAGTGGAAGTAGCGCTGGCCAGTGAGTTCAAATATCGTCATGAGCCATTCTCTCGGAGCACGGCACTTTTAGCCATTTCGCAGTCCGGTGAGACCGCTGATACCATCGCTGCGCTCAAGAAAGTTGAAAACTTTGGTGTCTTACGCCTGGGTGTCGTCAACGCCGTGGGAAGCACAATAGCCCGCATGACCGATGCTGGTGTCTACTGCCACGCCGGGCCGGAACAAGCGGTGGCCAGTACCAAGGCATTTATTGCGCAAGTGAGTATTTTGACCCAAATCGCTCTCTATCTTAGCCAAGGAACCGAACTGTACAAGCCACTGCTCGATGAGCTCGATGCCCTTCCAAAAAAGGTAGAGACTGTCCTAGAAAGTGCTGATGCTATCCGGGAGATAGCTAAAAAGTACGTCAACAACCGCGACTTCCTGTTCATCGGTCGACGCTATGGCTACCCCTCTGCACTCGAAGGAGCCTTGAAACTGAAAGAAATCAGCTACATCCATGCTGAAGGCTATGCAGCCGGTGAAATGAAACATGGGCCACTGGCCATGATCGACGAAAGCTTCCCAACCTTTGCTATCGCAACCGCCTCAGAGCTCCTCGAAAAAACTTACAGCAACATTGAGGAAATCCGTGCCCGCAAAGGACCCGTTGTTGCCGTCGCTACTGAAGGCAATGAACACATCACGTCGCTGGCCGATGATGTTATGTATGTGCCGGCCACCTTGGAACAAACATCACCCCTGCTTGTCGCCATTGTCATGCAACTTTTTTCATACTACGTAGCCGTCGAGAAGAAACTCGACGTCGACAAACCCCGCAACCTCGCCAAATCAGTCACTGTTGAATAAGGGCTACTGAGTATGTAGTATACCCTCGAGAACTAAAGCCGTATCCTCCCAGCGCGAAACTTCAAGGCTATCTATGCCCATAGCCATTACAGGGTAGTCATTGCCACCCTCTTGCATACGATCGCCAAGAAAGAGAATATCGTCCTTGCTAATATCAAGCATGTCGATTAGTTTTTGCATGCCATACGCCTTATCTATGCCTGGTTTCGTGATATCAATAGATGTAGCACCGCCTGCGCGTACCTCAAACTCAGGCAATCTTTGTGCGAGATAGTTACGTAGCTTCAACTTTTTGCTCTGATCTGGGTCCCATGCTTCCTTGAGTTCAACACCTTTTTCACCCAGCTCTGTCACAATATCTTGCCCAAGCGCAGAAAAGGTAACCTGGCTACCGCGGTCCTCGATGGTTTCGCCATATACCTTCGATTCCTTATATCCTAGCTCTTCCACACCCTCTTCCAGGGTGCTAATTATCTTCTTCTTTTCTGCCTCTGTGAAGTTTTCTGCGTAGACCTGTTTCCAGTTACCGGAAATACCGTCGTAGCGGTAGTATTGCGTACCGCAAGTTGGCATAAGATGAAGTCGATCTAGTTTATCCGTCGTCGTATGTAAGCCCTGGAGTAGTTGTGTCTCAAACTGGCCAAACTTTCCTCCAGAGATGACACAAACCTGGTAATGGTCCAGTAGGCTATTGAGCGCTACTCCCATCCTGTCCGGTAGAGCTGATTTACTCGGCGCGAGTGTGCCGTCTAGGTCAAATGTGATGAGTGATTTGGGCATATGTCTTCTCCTTAACCTTGTCCTTGGATTTTTTTGGCTATTTCGCCAACTTGGGGGCTCAGGTCTTTGCGAGCCACCAAAATACCGTCCTTCGTGTTGATAACTACCACGTTGTCGAGACCAATCACGGCCACCGGCTTTTGCTGTTCTTCGTTTCGTATGTATGCGTTCTCGACATCTATGGTATGGATGTCTTCACCGTGCAGGACGTTACGCTGTTCATCGCCTTGGTTTGCCTCATGCAAATCCTTGAAGTTTCCTACATCCATCCAGTCGAAATTGGCCGGCACTACTATGAGATCTTTGGCTTTTTCTATAAGGGCTGTATCAATAACTTTGTTGTCCAAAGAAAGGTAAACTTCCTTGTAGTGATCAGGGCTTTCTTCGCCGGCTGCTTTGATCTTTTCATAGCTCTCAAGAAGATCGGGGGTGCTTTGACGGATTTCGGCCAAAAATGTGTTCACCGAACCCACAAAGTATCCACAGTTCCAGAGATACTTGCCCGACTGCATGTACTTAGTCGCAGTCGTAAAATCAGGCTTCTCCTTGAAAGATTCTACCTTGTGTGCCATAACCGCATCATCTATAGCCCCGTCCTTTTCAATGTAGCCAAATCCGGTTGCGGGATAGGTTGGCTCTATGCCTATAAGAACTATTTTGTTTTTTTCTTGGGATATTCGAGCCGCAGTCTGAAAGCATCGCGCAAAGCCCTCAACATCCCTCACGTGGTGATCAGCAGAAATGAATGCGATTGGTTCGTTAAGATCGTGACCACTCCCCGCAATGTGCGCCAAAGATGCTAAGATGCAGTGCGCTGTTCCGCGTCTCCCGGGTTCAACTATGCAATGATCTTCGTCGAGTACAGGTAATTGTGCCTTGAGAGCCTCGGCATGACTCGTATCAGGTACGACGTAAATTTCTTTTGAAAATGTGGTCGCACGATTGTACGTATTCTGCACCATTGAGTAGTCATTGGTAAGCTTTAGTAGTTGCTTTGGATTCTCTGAAGTCGAAAGTGGCCACAATCGTGTGCCCGAACCACCCGCAATGATTACTGTTATCATCAAACCCTCTCTTTGTTACATGTCTAGAGTAACTATGATTATACCATTCCAGAGACATCTCGTGTTGTGTCTCTTCTTTAAAATACATCTATCTGTACATATTTTGCTCATTGGCTTACTATAACATATTATGTTATAGTAAGTTTATGTCCGATGCAAAAAAATATAATGAGCCTCAGTCTCCTGAACCTGCAGTAGTATTTGGGCGTAAAGATGCGCTAGTGGCGCAACGTTTAGGTGATCTAGTTATACCCGGTCTCGTCACAACTGCTGTAACCACGGGTGGTATTGGTAAAGACTCAGGCGGTATTCTAGCTCTTGGCTACAAATCGGAAGCCGCATGGCTTAAGAATGCTCTTATAGACGATAGCAAAGCTCGATCTTACACGTTGCCATCCGTTATTTTAGAAGAAAATGCCACAAACGGTGGCGAAAACGCAAGAAATTCTCTACATCTTCTTACTGAGTCGGATGGACTTAATGTAGATTCTCTCGTTGCTGTCGCTCATGCAACATCCGCCCGCAGACTCGCAGAAACACTCAAGCACGAATTGGCCACGAAAAGTGCTCCTCTGCGTGTGCATGTTGCTC
>WBZP01005065.1_pt1 | contig 13501 bp, 8 predicted proteins | sample 5204301 | NCBI WGS metagenome assembly WBZP01 (sample SAMN12412401, study PRJNA552823) | activated sludge metagenome | isolation source: activated sludge from nitrification reactor of wastewater treatment plant... | place: USA: Pennsylvania | collected 2017 | reverse complement strand
GACCGTGCTCACCGGCGTCGACTCGTCCATGACCTGCTGGCGCGAGGAGACCTTCGGGCCGCTGGTGTCGATCTACCGGGTCGGCTCCGACGACGAGGCGGTCGAGGCCGCCAACGACACCGCCTACGGGCTCAATGCCAGCGTGTGGAGCCGGTCCGCGGCCCGCGGCCGGGCGGTGGCGGCACGGCTCCGGGCCGGGACGGTCAACGTCAACGAGGCGTACGCGGCGGCGTGGGGCAGCATCGACGCCCCGATGGGCGGCATGGGCGACTCGGGCCTGGGCCGTCGCCACGGCGCGGTCGGGATCCTCAAGTACACCGAGACCCAGACCATCGCCCGCCAACGCCTGATGAACCTGGCCCCGCCCCTGCAGCGCCTGGGCGACGACGGCTTCGCCCGGGTGATGACCACGGCCCTGTCGCTGATGAAGAAGGCCGGCTGGCGTTGATCCGGGCGTAGTGTCGCGACCATGACGACGGTGGTGATCACGGGGTCCGCGTCCGGCATGGGGGCGGCGCTGAGCCGGAGGCTGCGCGATCGGGGGACGACGGTCATCGGCGTCGACCGCCCCGGGACCGGCGCCGAGGTCGAGGCCGATCTGGCCACCGGCGACGGCCGGGCAGGAATGGTCGACGCGGTCGCCGAGATCGCCGGCGGCGCGATCGACGGGCTGGTGGCCGGTGCCGGCGTGCAGTCGGTCGATGGCCCGATGGCCGGGCTGATCGTGTCGGTCAACTACTTCGGCGCCGTCGCCACCCTCGAGGGCCTGCGACCGCTGCTCGCCCGGGGGACGGACCCCTCCGCGTTGGCGATCTCGTCGAACTCGACCACGACCATGCCGGGCTACCCGGCGGAGTGGGCCGACGTGCTGTTGGCCGGCGACGAACCGGCGGCCTTGGCCGTCGTCGGTGACGACGCCCTCAACGCCTACCCGGTGTCGAAGCTGGCACTGGCCCGCTGGGTGCGCCGCGCGGCGGTCGGTGCGGACTGGATCGGCCGGGGCATCCGGTTGAACGCGGTGGCGCCGGGCTTCGTGTCGACCGCCATGACCGAGGGCGGCTGGGAGTTCGTCTCCGGGCTGGGCGACACCTACCCCGTCCCGATCGGTCGACCCGGGTCCGCCGACGAGCTCGCCGCGCTGATGGAGTTCCTGCTGTCACCCGACGCCGGGTTCTTCGTGGGGTCGTTCATCACCTGCGACGGCGGCACCGAAGCCGCTGTGCAGGCCGACACGTGGCCCGCACCACGCCCCTGAGCCCCCGACTCTCCGTTCTGTAGTGCGAGATCCAGGCGTTCGCCTGGATCTCGCACTACAGAACGGTCACGGTGATCGCGTCGGCGAGGGACGGCCGACGTCGAGCGGCCGGACCGAACCGCTCGGCGTACGTGGTCGCGAGCAGGGCACGTCCGAGGTGGTCGCGGACGCGATCCCGATCGCCGAGATGGCGCCCCTCGACGCCTCCACCTTCGTCCCCCGTGGCGGCACCCCGCTGCTCGACGCCACCGCCCGGCTGATCGCGTCGGGAACCGCCCGGGCGGGTGCGCTGGCCTCGGTCGGCCACCCCGCCGAGGAGGTCGTGTTCGTCTCGGTCACCGACGGCCACGAGAACGCCAGCCGGGAGCAGTCCCTGGCCGCGGTGAAGCACCTGGTCGAGGAGCGGACCGCGGCGGGCTGGACCTTCGTGTTCCTCGGCGCCGCGCTCGACGTCTACGGCGAGGCCGGTGGCCTCGGCGTCGCGGTCGGCAACACCCAGATGTTCGAAGCCTCCGCTGACGGCGCGGCCCTCGCGTTCGACTCGCTGTCACAGGGGACCCGCAACATGCGGGGCAAGGTCCGTCGGGCGGAGCGGGTCGACAAGACCGACTTCTTCGAGGAAGGGAAGCCGGCCGAGTCGCACCGTCGTCGCACGACGGGCCGCTGAGCGCTCCTCCACGCCCCTGGAGGGGCGCTCGGCACCCGGGCCCGACGGCCGCCCCATCCCGTCGGGCCCGGGCCACTCTCGACCCCGGAGCACCGCCGGCGTTCTGTAGTGCGAGATCCAGGCGTTCGCCTGGATCTCGCACTACAGAACGGGATCAGCCGACGTCGCGGGTCATGGCGTCGACCGCGACGGTGACCGCGAGGATCAGGACCGGATCGACACCGCCGGCGATCTCCACCCCGTAGGTGTCGCGCACGCGGAACCACTTCTTGGACACCTCGGCGACCTGGTCGCCGTCGCGTTCGATCTCGTACTCGTGGTCGACGATGTTGCCGTGGACCTTCAGGTCGGACTCGCCGTCGACGTCGACCTTGAAGTGATCACGGATCCCGACGATCCGCTTCGTGACGTGCGCCGACCGACCACCCAGGTCGATGGTCACCTTGTCCCGGACCGTGAGCTTGCGCTCCTTGATCTCGGCCACGTCCGCGCCGCCGGCGTCCTTCAGGATCCAGGTGTTGCGCAGGCGCAGTGCCTTGCCGTCGACCAGGAAGACCCGGTTGCCCGCGCCGTCCTCGATCCAGTAGTCGTCGCCGACGCTGAGCAGCCGCTCACGCATCTGGAAGCGCTGCGCGGGCGGGCCGTCATCTCGGTGTCGTAGGAGTCCCATGGCCACCAGTCTCGTCCGAGGGTACGCCGACGCCCTCGCCCGAATGGGGTGAGCGAACGTCGTCCACCATCAGGCCAGCAGTCCGACCGAGCGGGCCGCGTCCACCGCGTCGGCACGCGACGTGACCCCCAGCTTCCGGTAGATCGACGCGGTGTGGGTCTTGACCGTGTTGCGGCTCAGGTGGAGCTCCGAGGCGATCAGACCGAGCCCCAGATGGGTGGGCAGGTGCTCCAGCACGCGCTGCTCGGCCGGGGTGAGAGCCTCGATCGCGGTCGGGTCGAGGTCCCGGCCGGAGCCCAGGTCCGATTCGAGCTCCTCGAGCTCGGCGTTGAGGAAGCTCGCCCCGGGCTCGCGCCGACGGGCTCGCTTGGCCTCGCCGACCAGACGGCGCGCCTCGACGCGGTCGCCGACGGCCGCCGCGGCCTGAGCCAGCAGGACCAGCGTGAGAACCCTCGTGCGCGGGGAGAGCTCACCGAGCCGGTCGACACCGGCAGCGGCTATGGCCGCTGCAGCACCAGAAGCCTCGACGCGATGGGTTCGGGCCGCGACCAGAGCATCGATCGCGTAGACGGCGATGGCCGGAGCGAAGCACTCGAGGTCGTGTGCGTCCGCGGCTGCTCGTGCCGAACACGACAGCTCGACCGCCATGTCGAGCTCACCGTCGTGCATCGCCAGCAGCGCCAACTGCGCGAGGCCGACGGCGCGGACGTACGGTCGGTCGCCGGCCGCGTCGACCGCCGCTGCGAGCCTCCTTCGGCCGCGGTCGCGCTGTCCGAGCATGGCGTAGGCCGAGCCCTGGGTACCGGTGGCCAGCGCCCACAGCGGGTTCCCCTCCGGCCCGCCGGCCTGCCGCACGATCTCGGCATCGGCAACGACGTTCTCGACGCCGTGGCTCCCCATGAGCATCCGCACCGCGGCCAGGGCCACCTCCACGGTCGGTGTGCCGTCCGCGAGGGGCCCGTGGTCGGCGAAGCGGGCGGCCGCCCGACAGGATCGCTCGGCGGTGTCGCGGTCCCCGACCGCGACCGCGCACCAGGCGGCGGCGATCGCGGCCTCTGGGATCTCATCGGTCGCGTCGGCGCCCAGGAGGGCCAGCCACTCGCGGACCTGGCCGATCCGGCCGTCGAGCCAGCGTTCCAGCACCGAGCCGAGGATCAGCTCTGCGGACCGTGTCAGGTCACCCGCCCGCACGGCGTGGCGAACCGCGCCGTCGACGTCGCCGCAGCGGGCTCGCTGCTCAGACGCCCGACGCTCGAGCCGGAGCGCGAGCTCCGGGTCGTCGCGGCGAAGCCGTTGGAGCAGGTGGTCGCGGAAGAGGTGGTGGTATCGGAACCGGGATCCATCGTGGTCGAGCGGGATCAGGAAGAGGTTCCCGTCGTCCTCGATGGACCGCAGCATCCGAGCGGAACCGGAGGCTTCGAGCAGTTCGTCCAGGCCGTCGGCATCCATCGTGTCCAGCACCGCCGAACGCTCCAGGAAGGCGACCTGCTCAGCGTCGGTCCCCGCCAACACCTCTTCGATGAGGTACTCGGCCACGAGGCGATCACCACCCGAGAACGACGACGGCACCCGACCCTGGTTCAGCGCGAGTGCTGCCAGGTGGAGCCCCCCGGGCCACCCCTCGGTGCGGTCCACGAGGTCGCGCAGATCGCCGTCGTCGACGGTCACGTTGACCCGGCCGAGGAGCTCGGCCGCCTCCAGCGTCCCCATCGCCAGGTCTGTCGCATCGACTCGGTGGACACGACCGTCCATCCGGTGGCGGCCCAGGGCGATCGGGATCCGACGACCGACCAGCGCCACCGTGCTCGGCTCCGGAACCGACGACAACAGGACCTGCAGACCCGCTCCGACACCGTCCGAGGTCAGCAGGTGGACGTCGTCCAGCACGACCGTGCACGGCGACCGCTCGGCGAGCACCCGGGCCAGAGTCGGGAAGATGTCACGGCCCGGAGAACGTCCCGCGCCGACGATCAGAGCGACGTCCTCGCGATCGAGCGGTGAGATCCGATCCAGGGCGAGCGCGATGTGGCGACCCAGGTGCACCGGGTCGTTGTCGGCCTCCGACACCTGGACCCACGCGTACGGGCGACGGTCCCCCTCGGCGCACAGCAGCATCGCCGTCGACTTCCCGAAGCCCGGCGGGCCCACCACCTCGAGGATCGAGGCCTCGGGTTCGAGCAGGCGCTTGACCAGCCGGTCGCGGTCGATGAGCGTGGGTCGACGCGGAGGAACGGAGAAGGACGTGACCGGTATGTCACGCACTCCCGCCGACGCTGTCAGCGACTCGGTGTGTGATCGGCCGGCGCGGGTCATACCGGGACGTCACCGTAGCTTCCGCGTCCACGTCCGGCCCTTCGGTCGGGCCCCGCTCACGATTCGGCCGCCCGCCACCAGAGCGCTTCCGCCCTCGGGGCCTCACCCTGCGCGGGTGATGCAGCGACAGTGGCGGTCGGCGAGGCTGGCGGAGGTGGCTCGGACCCGACCACGCGCCACCAGCACAGTCCAGATGCAGACCGAACCTCCGCTCACCGACTCCGTCACCGCACCCGGCGCCATCGTCGATGGCTGACCTCGGCATCCGCCTCCCGACGATCCGAACGCCGCAGCTCACGCTCCCGGCGCCGATCCGCGCCGTGCAGGGTTGGTTGGGCGACCGCGAAGGTCGCCGCAGCCGACGGGTGTCGGTGGTCGGGGACCACGTACATGTCGAGGTGAGGGGCGCGCTCGACGACCGCCACCCCCACCTGGGCGCCGCGCTCGCTTCGGCGTTGCAGTGTTTGGACGGGGTGCAGTGGGCCGAGGTCGACGCCGTGGTCGGGCGAGCGGTGGTGCTGATCGATCCCGGGTCGGTCGAGATCGACGACCTGATCGACGCGATCGAAGACGTCGAGGACGCGCACGGAACCGCCGGGGAGCGGTTCCCGCACCACCTCCCCGACCACCCCGACGACCTCGAACCGGTGCAGCGCCGGGCGGTGGCCATCGCCGCGGATGTCGTCGGGCTCGGAGTGGTGGCGGCGGGTCAGACGCTGCGGTTGGCCCGGATCCCCGCCGAGATCCCCGGCCTCGTCAGCCTGGCCGACAGCCAGCCGCGCATCCGCGGCGCCCTCGAGTCGCGCCTCGGCCCACCCGCGACCGACGTGCTCATCGCGGGCGCCAACGCGACCGCCCAGGCCCTGGGGCAGGGCGCGGTCGGCCTGGTGGTCGACCTCGCCCACCAGTCGGTGCGCGTCGGCGAGCAGCTCGCCCGGCGGGCGGCGTGGCGCCGCCACGAAGCCGAGCTGGTCGTCGGCCCCCAGAGCATCCGCCACCCGCCCCGACCGCTGCCGCCCCGACCGATCCCCATGCCCAAGGGCGACATCGAGCGCTACAGCGACGGTGCCGCGGTCGCATCCTTGGGAGCGGTGGGGGTGAGCCTGGGGCTGAGCCGCGACCCTCGTCGGGCCGCGGACCTGGCGTTGGCCGGTGTGCCCAAGGCGGCGACGCTCGGACGGGAGGTGTTCGCGTCGACCGTCACGATGGTGCTGTCCTCGCACGGCGTGGTGGTCATGGACCCCGCTGCGCTGCGTCGACTGGACCGAGTGTCGGTGCTCGCGGTCGACGCCCGGTTGCTGAGCTCCGGGCGTTGGGGCATCGACGCGGTGCACCCGATCGGGGAGGGTCGATCGGCGAGCGACTGCGAACTGCGCTGCCGCCGGTTGCTCGACGTCGAGGATCCGACCGTCGAGCAGCGACGCGGGTCCTGGACGCTCGCTCCGTGGCGCGGCGACGCCCGTGCCCCCCGGGGTACCGACGCGCAGGCGCGCCGCATGCGCCACGGCGGCCGGAAGGTGCTCGCCCTGTGGCGGGGCGACCACCTGCACGCGCTGGTCGCGCTGGCCGAGGAGCCCGAACCGCTGGCCGAACGCCTGGTCGGCGCCGCGACCGAGCTCGACCTCGACGTCGTCCTCGCCGGCGGATCGACCTCGATGGCCGAACGGATCGGCGCCGCGCACTGGCCGGCGACGCGCGTCGTCGACGACATCCGTGTCGCCCAGGCCCAGGGCGAGGTGGTCATGTACGTCACCGCCCGAGCGCACGCAGGGCTGATGGCATCCGATGTCGGCATCGGGATGGCGATCGCGGGGCGTCGGGTGCCGACCGGCGCCGACCTCATCGTCCAGCACGGGCTGGCCCAGGGCTGGCTGGTGCTCGACGCCGTCAGCCGCGCCCGGTCGGTCAGTCGGCGCAGCGCGCTGCTGGCCGCCGCCGGGGCCACCGCCGGGTCGGGGTGGGCCCTCCTGGGGTCGGGTCGCAGCACCGCCGGGCGGCTCATGCTGGGCATCAACGCCAGCGCGGTGGCATCGATGGTCAACGGGGCGCTGGCCGGAGTCGGGGTCGCCGGCGTAACGCTCCCGCGGCCCGAACCACGGCACCGCTGGCACGAGATGGACCCCGACGCGGTGCTCGCGGCGGTCGCCTCGGATCCTGAAGGGCTCCCGGCCCCGGAACAGGAGCTGCGCCGACGAGCCGAGAGCGCCCGGCCCGCTCCGAGCCGCGTCGGCTTCGTGGACGCGCTGCGCGACGAGCTGATCAACCCGCTGACACCGCTGCTCGCCACGGGCGCGGCGCTGTCGGCCGCGGTCGGGTCGCTCACCGACGCCGGGCTGGTCATCGGCGTCGCCGGGATCAACGCCGGGGTCGGGGCGATCCAGCGCCTGCGCACCGAGCAGTCGCTGGCGGCGCTGGAGGAGCGCGAGGTGCCGGCGGTGCGCACGCTCGTCGCGGGAGCGCCGACGCCGGTCCCGGCCGACCGCCTGGTGGTGGGCGACGTCGTGCTCTTGGGCCCGGGCGAGGCCGTCCCCGCCGACTGCCGACTGCTCGCCCTCGAGTCCCTGGAGGTGGACGAGTCGAGCCTGACCGGCGAGTCGCAGCTGGTGGACAAGTCGCTGGAGCCGGCCCCGGGCGCTCCGGTGGCGGGTCGCCACTGCATGCTCTACGAGGGATCGGTGGTGGCGTCGGGGAACGCGACCGCGGTCGTCGTCTCCGTCGGTGTCGACACCGAGGTCGGCCGGAGCCAACTGGCCGCCGCACATCCCCCCGCCACCGGCGTCGAGCGGCGTCTCCAGCGCCTCACCGACATCACCATCCCCGTCACCGTCGGGGCGGGGGTGATCTCGACCGGTCTCGGCTTCCTGTTCCGACGACCGCTGCGCGAGGCGGTCGGCTCCGGGGTGAGCCTGATGGTCGCCGCGGTTCCCGAGGGCCTGCCCGCGGTGGCGACGCTCGCGCAGGTGGCCGCCGCGCACCGGCTGGCGGAGCGCAACGCCCTGGTGCGCAACCCCCGGGCGATCGAGGCGCTGGGCCGGGTGCAGCAGGTGTGCTTCGACAAGACCGGAACCCTGACCGAGGGCCGGCTCCGGGTCGCGATCGTCTCCGACGGCCTCGACGAGTGGCGTTGCGGCACCGATGACGCTCGACTCCCCGACCGCGGCCGGTCGGTCCTGCGGGCGGCCCGTTGGGCAACCCCGCCGTTCGACGGCAACGGCTCGCTCAACCACGCCACCGACCGCGCCGTCGTCGACGCCGCCACCGCTGCCGGGGTTACCGACTCCGAGCTCGATCGACGGGCGCAGCTGCCCTTCGAGTCACGACGCGCCCTGCACGCCGTGCTGGGACGGGTGGGCCGGCGCCACGTCGTGTCGGTCAAGGGCGCACCCGAGACGGTCCTGCCGTTGTGCGGCGCCTGGACCCGCGACGGCCGCACCACCGCGCTCGACGTCGAGCAGCACCGCATCCTCGAGGAGCACGTCCACGCCCTCGGCCGGCGCGGGCTTCGGGTCCTCGTGGTGGCCAGCGCCACGGTCGGCGCCGACGCCGGACTGAACGAGGTCTCGGACCTTCCGGCGCTGACCGTCGACGGGTTCGTCGCCATCGCCGATCCGGTCCGGCCCACCGCGGCGGCCGCGGTCGAACTGCTCCAGGGCGCCGGGGTGCACCTGGCGATGATCACCGGTGACCACGCGAGCACCGCCGAGGCCATCGCCGCCGAGCTCGGCATGCTCAACGGGAGCGTCGTGCTCACCGGCACCGACCTCGACGCGCTGGACGACGACGCGCTCGACGCCGTCATCGGCGACACCGCGGTCTTCGCCCGGGTCACCCCGATGCAGAAGGTGCGCATCGTCAGCGCCTACCAACGCATCGGCCGTCCGGTCGCGATGACCGGCGACGGCGCCAACGACGCCGCCGCCATCCGACTCGCCGATGCCGGCATCGCCCTCGGACGCCGCGGAACCGACGCGGCGCGCGCCAGCGCTGACGTGGTCGTCACAGACGACCGCATCGAGACCATCGTCGATGCCGTCGTCGAGGGCCGCTCCATGTGGGAGTCGGTGCGCGGCGCCGTGGCGATCCTCGTCGGCGGCAATCTCGGCGAGATCGGCTTCACGCTCGCCGGATCGGTGCTCGGCGGACAGGCGCCGCTGAACCCCCGACAGCTGCTGCTGGTGAACCTGCTGACCGACATGGCCCCGGCGCTGGCGATCGCGCAGCGCGAACCCGACCACGTCACCCCGGAGTCGCTGCTGCGCGCCGGACCCGACGCCTCGCTCGGGCCGGTGCTGCTGCGCGACATCGCCGTGCGGGCCGGCACCACGGCGTCGGCCGCGACCAGCGCGTGGTTGATCGCCCGGCTGAGCGGCACCCCCACCCGCGCCCGCACCGTGGGGCTGGTGGCGCTGGTGGGAACCCAGCTGGCCCAGACGATCGTCGACGGCGGGACCCGACCGACGGTGCTGGCCGCGATGGGGGTCAGCGTCGCGGCGCTGGTCGTGGTCGTCCAGACGCCGGGTGTCAGCACCTTCTTCGGGTGCCGGCCCCTCGGACCGCTCGGATGGGGCATCGCCCTCGGCGCCACCGCCGGGGCCACCGCGTCGTCGATCGCCCTGCCGTGGGCGGCCGAACGCATCGGCTCCGCCGTCGGTGCCGCCGCTCAGGTCCGCAACGGCGCGGCCGTCGTGCTCCACCCGTCACCCACCCCGTCATCCACCATGGAAGGAACCCCATCATGAGCCTGCTCCCGATTGCTGCCGTCGCCGCGGTCGTCGCCGTCGTCCCACCGCTGCGCCAGCGGGTGCTGCCGATCGCCTCCGCCGGTGCCGGCGCCGCGCTCGGAACCGGCGTGGCCGTCGTCGGCGTGGGCGTGACCGTCGCCGAGGGCGTGGCCGACGTCGTGCGCGCCGCGTGGAACGGTCCCGCCGCCACCGAGGACTGAGCCGCCCACGAGCTCGGACGGGTCCACGCATCCAAACAGGCCCCGGCACGCCACGACATCGAGGAGAGACACCATGACCGACGAGCTCGCCATCCCAGAGAAGATCCAGACGCCGGACCGGGTCGAGACCCGCATCGGAGCACTCGAGTTCCGCGACGGCTTCCCCACCGACGACACCGCGCAGCGGCTGTTCGACCACCTCGACTTCCTGCGAGCCGTCGAGGTCTTCCTGCAGTGCGTGCCCGCGGCGTCGCTCGAAGCCATGCGCTCGGGGATGGTCGAGATCGGCATCGACGCCTGCCAGAAGCTGGCGATCGCGGACGACCTGTTGGACTCGAACCCGTTGTTCCTGACCGGCAACACCGACACCGTCTACGTGTCGGGCATCATCGACCTCGACCGTGACGGACCGACCGTCGTCGAGATCCCCCCGGGCTGCGGGCCGGGCACCGTCAACGACGCGTGGTTCAGGTTCGTGATCGACATGGGCCGGCCCGGTCCCGACCGCGGCCAGGGCGGCACCTATCTGATCGTCCCGACCGGCTACGACGGTCCGGTTCCCGACGGTGCGTTCGTGGCGCAGTCGCCGTCGAGCACCAACTGGCTGATCCTGCGCGGCATGCTCGTCGACGGCTCGCCCGACACCGCGACCCGGTCCATGCGTGACGGCGTGAAGGTGTACCCGCTCACCCAGATCGAGGCGCCGCCCGCCACCCGGTTCGTCTCGATGTCGAAGCGACCGTTCAACACCATCCACGCCAACGACGCCGGGTTCTACGACGAGGTCGCCGCCGTCATCGAGCGGGAACCGATCGACGTGATCGACCCCGAGACCCGCGGCCTGCTCGCGTCGATCGGCATCCGCAAGGACACCCCGTTCGCTCCCGACGCCCGCATGCGATCGATCCTGGCCGACGCCGCCGGCGTCGCGAACGGCACCGCCCGGGCGATCGCGTTCCGGACCCGGGATCGCGACGCGTTCCTCTACCCCGACCGAGCGTGGAAAACCGCGTTCATCGGAGGTGACTACCGGTGGCTCATCGACGACGGCGCCGGGGGCCGCAACCTCGATGCGCGCACGATGTTCTTCTACCTGGCCACCGTCAACACCCCCGCGATGGCCCTCGAGATGCCCGGCGTCGGTTCGCAGTACGCGATGACCGAGCACGACTCGACCGGCGAGCTCCTCGACGGCGGCCGCGACTACGTGCTCACGCTTCCGGCGAACGTCCCGGCACAGGACTTCTGGTCGATCGTGATCTACGACCCGCAGACCCGCTCGGAGCTGCGCACCGACCAGCCCTTCCCCAGCTGCAACAGCCAGCGGGACGCCCTCACCTACGACGACGACGGGTCGATCACGTTGCGCTTCGGGCCGAACCCACCCGCGGAGCGGCCCGAGAACTGGATTCGCACGACGGCAGGCAAGGGGTGGTTCACGATCCTCCGCCTCTACGGGCCGCTCGCGCCGTGGTTCGACCGCAGCTGGGTGCCCGGCGACATCGAGCCCCGACCGACCTGAGCCCCGCCCGACCGTTTCCGTGACCGTACGCGCCACCTGTGGCGCGAACGGTCACGGGAATCGCCGGCGGCTCGGATCGGCGGGCTCCCCACCGAAGGCACCGGGCGCGAGGCTGGGGACATGCAGCGATCATCGGACCCGGGCCCAGCCGACACCGTCACCTTCCCGGGATGCCCGACGCCGGTAGCACCTCTCGGGGTGGGCACCTGGGCGTGGGGCGACTCGCGGACCTGGGGCATGGGCTCCTACGACACGGCGCTGGACGAGACCACGATCGGCGACGCCTGGCGAAGCTCCCTCGGCGCCGGGGTCGGGCTCTTCGACACCGCCGAGGTGTACGGCTCCGGGGAGAGCGAGCGCATCCTCGGCCGCCTGCTGTCAGCCGACCCGTCGGGGCGGGACCGGATGGTCATCGCCACCAAGTTCTGGCCGGCGCCGTGGCGTTGGAACGTGGTCCCGGCGCTGCGCCAGGCGCTCGAGGCCTCGCTCGGACGGCTGCAGATCCCGACCGTCGACCTGTACCAGATCCACGGCCCGATCAGCCTGCGGTCCGCCTCGGCGATGGCCGAGGCGCTGGCGACCGTCGTCGACGCCGGACTGGTCCGCGCCGTCGGCGTGTCGAACTACTCGGTCCGTGAGATGACCCGGATCCACTCCGAGCTGCGTCGCCGAGAGGTGCCCCTGGCGTCGAACCAGATCGAGCTGTCGCTGCTGCGCACCCGGCCGCTGAGCTCCGGGCTGGTCGACGCCTGCCGAGACCTCGGCGTGGTTCCGATCGCCTACTCGCCGATCGGCCAGGGCCGACTGACCGGCAAGTACTCGGCGTCGAACCCGCCGCCGGGGCGACGCAACTTCTCGGCGCATCCGATGGAGGCGGTGGACCGGGTGGTCGCCGTCGCCCGCGAGATCGGTGACGCCCACGACGGCCGGACCCCCGCCCAGGTCGCGTTGCGCTGGATCATCGACAAGGGCGCGGTTCCCATCCCCGGCGCCAAGAACGAGCGCCAAGCCGTCGACAACGCCGGCGCCCTGGGCTGGTCGCTCGACGCGGCCGAGGTCGCGGCGCTCGACCGGGTCGCTCTGGCCGGCACCGACTCGATCGCCAACCGCGTCTGGCAGCACGGATAGGCGCCCGAGCACCATGACCGGGTTCGCACCATGACCGAGGTGATCGAGGCGGTGACGGTCGTCGATGGGACGGGAGCGCCGGCGTTCATCGGCGACGTGGCGATCGACGAGGGGCGCGTCGTCGAGGTCGTCCCCCGGGAGGGCACCGGATCGGGTCTGGTGCTCGCGCCCGGCTTCATCGACTCCCACACCCACGACGACCTGGCCGTGCTCGTGCACCCGCAGATGGAGTTCAAGGTGCTCGGCGGGGTGACCACATGCGTGGTCGGCAACTGCGGGATGGGCGCCGCTCCGTTCCCGGTGGCCGCCGCGATGGGTGCGGTGCTGCACCCGGGCCACGAGCTCGACCCGTGGGACGGCTACCGCGGGGACCTGCGCCGGGTGGACGACACCGCGCCGTCGGTCAACGTCGCCGCGCTGATCGGGCACGGCACCGTCCGCAGTTCGGTGATGGGCCTCGATGACGGTCCGCCCGACGACGACCAGATCGCCGCGATGACCCGTCTGATCGACGAGGGCATGGCTGCCGGGTGCGTCGGGATGTCCACGGGGCTGACCTACGAACCGGGCATCTGGGCCCGCACCGAGGAGCTGACCGCTCTCGCGGCCGTCGTCGCCGCGGCCGGCGGCATCTACACCAGCCACATCCGCGACGAAGGGTCGCACCTGATCGAGGCGGTCGACGAGGCGATCGGGATCGGTCGGGACGCCGGGCTCCCGGTGGTCGTCTCGCACCTGAAGGCCATGGGCGAGCCCAACTGGGGCACGGTGGCCGCTGCGCTCGAGCGGATCGACGACGCCGGTCCCGCCGTCGCGGCGGACCAGTACCCGTACACCGCGAGCTCGACCATGCTCGCCGCGGTCGCGGCGTCGGGGCGGATCGGAACGCTGGTCACCCCCGACGCCGTGGTGATCGCATCGACGACCGACCACCCGGAGTGGCACGGGCGGTCGTTGGCCGAGCTTGCCGACCGCCTCGGGGTCCCCGGCGACCGGGCGGCGAC
>WBZP01005064.1_pt1 | contig 13504 bp, 16 predicted proteins | sample 5204301 | NCBI WGS metagenome assembly WBZP01 (sample SAMN12412401, study PRJNA552823) | activated sludge metagenome | isolation source: activated sludge from nitrification reactor of wastewater treatment plant... | place: USA: Pennsylvania | collected 2017 | reverse complement strand
GTCGGTGTCGGTGCGCAGGTCGTCTGAGGAGCGCGAGACCGCTTGGGTGCGCTCGGCGAGGTCGTCGGCGGTGAGGGTGCCTGGCGCGAAGTAGTCAGAGGCGGTGGCTGTGCCGGTGAGGCTGGTGGCGGCTACGCCACCGGTGACGACAACTCCGGTGGCAGCTGCTGCGACGGCGGAGTAGGTCAGCGAGGTGCGTTTGGGTTTTGCCGCGCGGTGAGAGGCTCGGTGCCGGGGCGCCGGGTTCGCTGCTCGGGACACATTCACACTTTTCGTTCGATGACTTTGGGCGCCCAGTCTGGGCTCCCCCAACTCTGACTTAGCGTACGGTGTCGCCGCAACCTGATCGTGACCTTAGTGGCCTATCTCATGACCTCATTCGTCACATCTGTCACACGAGCCCCACAAGGCACGAGCGACCCTCACATCACGACTGTTTCCAGCATTTCGGTCACGAGTGCCGCAATCGGACTGCGCTCAGACCTGGTCAACGTGACATGCGCGAAGAGTGGGTGGCCTTTAAGCCGCTCAACCACAGAAACGACACCATCATGGCGCCCCACCCGCAGGTTGTCGCGTTGAGCCACATCGTGGGTCAACACCACCTTTGAGTTGGCACCGATGCGTGAAAGCACCGTGAGCAGCACGTTGCGTTCGAGTGACTGGGCCTCATCGACGATCACGAAGGCGTCGTGCAGCGAGCGGCCTCGGATGTGGGTGAGCGGCAAGACCTCCAGCATCCCGCGAGCCAAGATCTCCTCGATCACCTCGGTGCTGGTGAGTGCGCCCAGGGTGTCGAAGACTGCCTGTCCCCACGGCGACATTTTCTCTTGCTCACTGCCGGGCAGATACCCGAGTTCTTGCCCACCGACTGCAAACAAGGGTCGGAAGACGACCACCTTCTTGTGCTGGTTGCGCTCAAGGACCGCTTCGAGGCCAGCACACAAGGCCATCGCCGACTTGCCGGTGCCTGCACGGCCACCGAGCGACACGATGCCGATCTCAGGATCAAGCAGCACCTCTAAGGCGATTCGCTGCTCGGCGCTTCGCCCGTGCACACCAAAGGCTTCCCGGTCACCGCGCACCAGGTGCACCCGCTTGTCTGGCCCCACTCGGCCCAGGGCACTGCCACGGTCACTGAGCATGACCAACCCCGTGTGGCAGGGCAGGTCGCGGGCCTCATCGAGATCAATGACTTGGTCGTCGTACAACTCATCGAGTTCGGCCGCGGACACCTCGACCTCAGCCATGCCGGTCCACCCTGAGTCTGATTCGTGGGCGAACTCGGCCCGGTACTCCTCCGCGTCCAGGCCCACGGCCGAGGCCTTGATCCGCAGCGGAAGGTCTTTGCTCACCAAGGTGACCTTGTGGCCCTCGTTGGCCAAGTTGCGAGCGACCGCCAAGATGCGGGTGTCGTTGTCACCCAAGCGGAATCCGCTCGGCAACGAGTCGGCATCGGTGTGGTTCAACTCAACCCGCAGCGAACCGCCCTCGTCTCCGATGGGGATTGGCCGATCCAATTGACCGTGCACCACACGAAGATCATCGAGGGATCGCAGCGCCGTACGTGCGAAGTAGCCCAACTCAGGGTGGTGCCGCTTGCCCTCCAGCTCGGTGATCACCACGACGGGAAGCACCACTTCGTGCTCAGCAAATCGCTTCAACGCTCCAGGGTCTGCCAACAACACGGAGGTGTCTAAGACATAGGTACGACGATCGGAGGTGGGCTTGGCCACAGCTATCCCCTTTGGCAGGCCAAGACGCACACGCGACGCCTAGTCCTTAGTCGATGCGGACGGACCAGGCGCGCAGAAGGTCGCGGTGTCGACCTCCACCGCGGATGCGGTGGTCGTGAACTATCACGAACTTTGCCTCCCAGTGCTGCCGGCTTCCCCACCGGCCACTGCCGGAAACGTACGACGGCGGGGTACTCCCCTTGGCGCGACACGCTGGGGTTGGGCACGACAGAGATTGGATCGGTGCGGAGTGAAGCCCGGGGAAACGGCGCGTGCCGACAGTGCAAAAGTCACAAGTAAACCTGTGACTTTGTCGCTTTGCCCGGGAGATCCTCCCCGCAAAGCGACAAACATCCGGGCAAAGCCTCACCCGATGGGTCGGCCGAGGCGACCTATCGACCGAGCCGCCGTTCGCGCTCGGCATAGGCACGCATCGCCCGCAAGAAGTCGACCCGCCGAAAGTCGGGCCACAGGGCCTCACAGAAGTAGAACTCCGAGTGGGCCGACTGCCACAGCAAGAAGCCTCCCAGTCGTTGCTCTCCAGAGGTTCGGATCACTAGATCCGGATCGGGTTGCCCCTTGGTGTAAAGGTGCTCGGCGATGTGATCGACGTCAATAACGTCGGCAAGTTCTTCCAGCGTCGTACCGGCGGCAGCATGCTCATGAAGCAGTGAACGCACCGCATCAGCGATCTCACGCCGACCGCCATAACCCACAGCCACGTTGACCAACATGCCATCGATATCGGCAGTCGCGGCCTCTGCAGACTTGAGCAGAGCAGCGGTTGAGTCAGGCAGCAGGTCAAGGGCACCCACCGGGTGCACCCGCCAGCGCCCAGCCGAGGCCAAAGACTCCACTGCGCCTTCGATGATGCCGAGCAAACCGGCCAATTGCTCTGGGGGGCGGTTCAAGTTGTCTGTGGAGAGCAGCCACAAAGTGACCACCTCGACACCGACCTCTTCGCACCAACCCAAGAAGGGGAAGATGTTGTCGGCTCCGGCTCGGTACCCCTGTGCCGTGTCGGCACCCACCGACTTAGCCCACCGACGATTGCCATCGAGCATCACGCCCACGTGTTTAGGCACTCGCTCAGCAGGCAACGCTCGCACGACGCGTGCTTCATATGCGGGATAGAGCAACTTGCGAAGTGCTGCCTTGATGCCCGCCATAGCTCCCAACTGTACCGCTGCCCAGTGGGCCGACCTGTGCAGATTCGGTGCCCATTGATCAGATACGTTGGCACGGTGAGGAAGCGGATCAAACAGGCCCACGAGCTTGTCGACGACGTCGTTGAGTCCGCGCATGAAGCTGCCGAGTCGCTGCGCGAAGCCGCGCGTGAGCTCAAACCCAAGCTTCGCGGCTGGTTGCACCTCGGCATGACTCCGCTGGCACTGGCTGGCGGCATCGTCCTCGTCGCGCTCTCCCCCACAACCTTGACCCGCGTCGGTTCAGGCATCTTCGCAGCCACGGCCCTGCTGCTCTTCGCGGTTTCGGCCGTTTACCACCGCGGCAACTGGTCACCGCGCGTCCATGCAGTGCTCAAGCGCCTCGACCACTCCAACATCTTCTTGCTTATCGCCGGGTCCTACACACCCTTCACGTTGCTGCTCCTCGAAGGCCGCGACCGAATCACCTTGCTGACCTTGGTGTGGACTGGTGCGATCTTGGGCGTCCTGTTCAGAGTCTTCTGGGCCAATGCCCCACGGTGGCTCTACACCCCGATCTACATCGCTTTGGGCTGGGCCGCGGTCTTCTACGCTCCCGATTTCGCCAGCGGCGCCGTTGCCGTGATCACCTTGTTGGCCGTTGGCGGCTTGCTCTACACCGTCGGTGGGGTTGTTTACGGACTGAAACGGCCCAACCCATTCCCCCGGTGGTTTGGCTTCCACGAGGTGTTCCACGCGTTCACTATCGCCGCGTTTGTCTGTCATTACGTCGCCGCATCCATTGCGACGTACTCCTTGCGCTGAAGCGCTTGGATCAGCGAGCTAGCCTAGGTAGGTTCCCCGCCTCCTACCTCGTTGAGCCATGCCAAAAACACCGCCACAAACACCGCAACAAACACCGTCGCAAGCACCTCGCAAGACGTTCCTTGATCTATCCCTGACCCAAATGCTGGGCAGCGCCGCTGCAGCGATGACTGCGGCCTACCTGGGCTCGCGCATCGGAGTGGTGGGCACCATCCTTGGCGCGGCCCTTGCCAGCGTGGTCTCCGCGGTTGCCGGAGCCGCTTACACCGCGTCCTTGCGTCGCACTCGCGAGTTGGTTCGCGGGCGCTCGACGCGCACCCCTCAGGAATCTCGGCGTTGGCATTGGGGGCATGTGGCCGGCGCCGCAGCCGTGGTCTTTGCGGCCACCCTTGGGGCAGTCACCGGCATCGAACTCATTAACGGCCACTCCTTCGACGGCACTCGAGGCACAACGGTCGGCGGCTCAACCCCGGCAGCCACCCCCAGTCCGACTCCGACCCGCCCCGCGACACCGCGACCGACTGTGACGCCTTCACCCACCACGGATCCGACGCCAGTCACGCCTTCTGAGACGCCAACTCCCAGCGCTACTCCGACAGCAGTTGAGCCAACTGCGTCGCCGTCGTGACAGGACGCTGGCACACCTGCCGGTGACAGACGTACGCCGCAGCCTGACCCTCCACGAGTCCTCGACCCAGCGCCAAGGGAATTGGCGTCCCTTCTTCACAAGCCACGACCACGGCGCCTGGCGCGCGCAGGGCCACATGGGTGAGGGCATCGCGCTCGGCACCAACCGGGCCGATGATCGCGATCTCAGGGGCCTCGTTGGCCACCATTGCAGCCAGTGACCAGCCCGCAAATCTAGGACTCCTGGTCATCAAAGTGCCCACTCTGGCCAGCGTCGCCTCGACGATGTCGTATGACTCTCCGGTCATGGCCGCATACGAAACCAGCGCTGTGAGCACTGCCGAGGTGCCACTGGGTGAGGCGTTATCGGTGGCATCACTAGGTCGCGCGACCAATTGTTCGGCGTCGTCGGCGACGTCGTACCAATGCCCTTCCCCGGCATAGAAGTGCCCCTGTGCGGTCTCCAGCAGGATGCGGGCACGATCGAGCCAATGCGGCTCACCGGTGGCCGCCGCTAGGTCGAGCAAGCCTGCGGCCAACGCGCCGTAGTCCTCAAGCACTCCCGCAGCAGCACCCACCTGGCCATAGATCGACGCTCGGCGCAGTCGACCATCGATGAGGTGATTGGCCCAGACGAACTCTGCGGCTCGTTGGGCAGCCGCGACGTACTTCGACTCCCCCAGCCATCGGCCTGCCGCAACCAATCCACTGATTGCTAGGCCATTCCACGCAGTGACAACCTTGTCGTCGCGTGCTGGACGAGTACGCCGTGAGCGCGCTTCCAGCAGTTTCTGGCCGACCCTTGCCCAACGATCGCCGTCGTCTGGATCCGCGAGCAATTGCAGGGTCGACGCGCCATGTTCAAAGGTTCCCGACTCAGTGACGTTCAGCAACCGCGCCGCCCAGGCGCCGTCTTCGGCGCCGAGTACGGCGTCCAACTCGGCCGGAGTCCACACGTAGAAGGTGCCTTCGGCCCCATCAGAGTCGGCGTCGAAGGCAGCCGCAAACGCGCCCTCGTCGGTGACGAACTCATGCACCAAGAAGTCGGCGGTCTCTCGCGCGACCCGATCACCCAAGGGTGTGCCCCACTTGGCGTAGACCGCCAGCAGCAACGCATTGTCGTAGAGCATCTTCTCGAAGTGGGGCACGGTCCAGGTGCGATCCACGCAGTACCTGGCGAACCCACCAGCGAGTTGGTCATAAAGCCCACCGCGAGCCATCGCCTCCAGCGTGTGCTCGAACATCTCCCGTTCGCCGCTGACTCGCAAGAACTCCAGCACCATCGAGGGCGGGAACTTCGGGGCCTGACCGAATCCGCCCGCCCGCGCGTCGTACTCTCGCCGCAACGCGGCCAACGCCTGCTCGGTGACGAGAGCAGCGTCGACTGAAACCGCCTCGTTAGGCGCCTGCCCAATCCCGTCTCTGAGCGCCTGCCCGATGCGCTCGGCGGCTCCCGCAACCTCTCCCCGGCGTTCGTTCCACGCCGTGGCAATCGCGGTAATGATCTGGGGAAACGAGGCCTGACCGTGTCTGGGACGGTCGGGAAAGTAGGTGCCGGCAAAGAACGGTCGCCCCTCATGATCGAGCACCACGGTCATCGGCCAGCCACCTGAACCAGTGAGCGCGACCGTGGCTTGCATGTAGACCGCATCAACGTCAGGTCGCTCCTCGCGGTCGACCTTCACGTTGACGAACGACTGGTTCATCAAGGCAGCGATCTGGTCGTTCTCAAACGACTCATGCGCCATGACGTGACACCAGTGGCAGGCCGAATAACCCACGCTCAACAAGATCGGCACATCGCGCCGCTTCGCCTCAGCGAACGCCTCTTGGCCCCACTCCCACCAGTCGACGGGGTTGTCTGCGTGTTGCCGCAGGTACGGCGAGGTCGCACTGCCGAGGCGATTCATGCTTGCCATTATCGGGTGTGCTGTGCACGAGCATCCCAGAGAACGAGCAAGGCGCCAGTTAAGCGCGATAGCTCATTCACTTCTGAGCTCCTGGGCGTTCCTTCGGTCGTAGGTCAACGCATGTTATTGGGAGCTGCCCACACAGCATCATCACCATTCGCTAGCGTATGTATGCCCGAAATTGTAGTGTTCATATTCCCGAAACTGTAGTGTAGAACAATGACAGACGATGGAAAGCGCTACGAGTCGTACCAACGTCGCGTTCTCGATGCTGAACTCGACGGCCATCTCCTAGAACTTGGCGCCATCAGCATCGAGGGCCCGAAAGCGGTCGGCAAGACTGCCACAGCTCTGACTCGAGCGAAGACCGTTTACAAGCTAGACGATGTCGGGCAACGGCAAATCATCCAAGCGGATCCGGCCCGGCTGACTCTCGGGAAGAGTCCGATTCTTGTTGACGAGTGGCAGAGATGGGCACCCAGCTGGGACGTAGTCAGGCGAGCAGTCGATGACGACCCCTCTCCTGGGCGCTTCGTCCTGACCGGTTCAGCAGCGCCTGCAGGGGTGGCCACCCACTCGGGAGCTGGTCGGATCATCGCGCTGCGTATGCGCCCACTCAGCTTGGCGGAGAGGGGCGTACCTTCCTCAGTCAGCCTTGGGCACTTGCTGGCGGGGAGTCGCCCAGCGATCTCAGGTGCGACCTCAGTCACCCTTGACGACTATGTGCGAGAAATTCTGGGTAGCGGCTTCCCCGGACTGCGCGGACTTAGTGACCGCGCACTACGAGCCGCCCTAGACGGCTACCTCGAGCGCGTGATCGACCGTGACTTCCCCGAACAAGGAATGACGCTGCGGCGACCAGATACCTTGCGGGCGTGGATGTGCGCCTACGCCGCCGCCACGGCAACGACCGCAAGCTTCGAAACAATTCGTGATGCAGCCACTCCGGGGGTGGGAAACAAGCCGGCCCTGAGCACAACGCTGCCCTGGCGAGACATCTTGCGTCGGCTATGGATCCTCGATCCAGTCCCTGCCTGGCTACCAGCGAACAACCGCCTGAAGGAACTCGGTGCCGCCGACAAACATCACCTGGCTGACCCCTCGCTAGCCGCGCGATTGCTGCAGGTTTCTGCGGAGCAACTTCTCAGCGGGGGCCAGGCCCACCCAACTGTTCCCCGTGATGGCACCTTGCTCGGCGCCCTCTTCGAGAGTCTCATTGCGCTCAACCTCCGTGTCTATGCGCAAGCCGCAGAGGCTGAGGTGCGCCACCTTAGGACCCAACGAGGCGAGCATGAAATCGACTTCATAGTCATTAACCCACATGGGGGAATCGTTGCTATCGAGGTCAAGCTCTCCGCCACTGTGGACGCTGGCGACGTCAAGCACCTCACTTGGCTTCGAGATCGCATCGGAGGTCAACTTATCGACGCGGTTGTCATAACTACGGGCACACAGGCCTATCGCCGCGATGACGGGATTGCTGTGGTTCCGGCCGCGCTGCTCGGCCCATGACCTCGGCGACTCGTGCCCGATCAGGGAGCAGTGCCGACGTTCACCGCTCGGCCTGAGTCGATCCAGGCCATGGTGCCGCCAGCCACGTTGTAGGCCTCGAACCCGCGAGCGAGCAACAACTCGGTGATCGTGCGGCTGCGGTTGCCACTGCGGCAGATGACGTAGACCGGCACATTCGGGATTTCGTCAATGCGAGCAGGCACCTGCCCCATGGGGATGAGTACGGCGCCGGGAACGTGCGCTTCGACGTACTCCTGCCCTTCGCGGACGTCGAGCACGAAGAGTCCCTCGTGAGCGATGTCGTCTACGGTGACTTCTTGCACTTTGCCCTCCTGTGGCCACTGGGTGGAATGGAACCTAACAGATCCGCGTTCATACCCCGACGGGTATACGATCTGTAACGAGAACAAGGAGACGCAATGGCGACCATCGACCTGACCCAAGAGACTTTCGAAAGCACTGTGCTCAACGCAGACATCGCACTGGTGGATTTTTGGGCCGCGTGGTGTGGCCCGTGCAGGCAGTTTGCCCCCACCTATGAGGCAGCAAGCGAGCAGAACCCCGACATCGTGTTCGGCAAGGTCGACACCGAGGCCGAGCGTCAGCTCGCCGGTGCGGCTCAGATCACCTCGATCCCGACGCTGATGGCTTTCCGCGACGGCATTTTGGTGTTCTCCCAACCGGGCGCGATGCCACCAGCCGCGTTCGACCAGTTGATCACCGCGATTCGCGACCTCGACATGGATGAGGTTCGCAGCCAAATCGCCTCCCAGGGCGCCCAAACACCCCAAGGAGCAGACAGCTAATGGAGCTTTCGCCAGAGTCCACTCAGCCCATCGTCAACCGACTCAAGCGCGCTCGCGGTCAACTCGACGGGATCTTGCGGATGCTTGATGAGGGTCGCGATTGCGAAGACATCGTCACGCAGTTGGCTGCGGTCAGCAAAGCAATCGACCGGGCTGGGTTTTCTCTGGTGGCCACCGGCCTCAAGCAATGCATGCTCGACCCGGACAACCATCTCGACACCGCCAAGATGGAGAAACTCTTCTTGAGCCTGGCCTGATGGACGCCAAAGACTGGGACGCCAGATACGAAGCCAGCCCCAGGGTCTGGTCTGCCACGCCCAACCAGTTCGTGGAGAGCGAACTAGTCGACCTTGCTCCAGGCTCAGCACTTGATCTGGCGTCCGGCGAGGGCCGCAATGCTCTCTGGTTGGCCAGCTTGGGCTGGCAGGTGACAGCGATCGACTACTCCGCAGTGGCTATCGAGCGCGCGGCGCAGTCGGGGTCATCAGTGGAATGGCGAGTGGGCGACGTACTCCATGATCAGCTACCCGCTGACCAGGATCTGGTGTTGGTTTCCTACCTTCAACTGCCCAGCGACCAGATGCAGGCTTTCTGGCCCCGAGCATGGGCCGCCGTACGACGTGGTGGCACTTTGTTCGTGATCGCTCACGACTCCAGCAACCTGAGCCAAGGAGTGGGCGGGCCTCAAGATCCTGACTGCCTCTACACCGCGGCAGACGTGCTCTGTGGCCTGGATGGCTACGACATCATCAAAGCCGAGCAGGTGGAGCGAGCCACCGAAGCGGGCACCGCAATCGATGCGCTCGCGCGAATCGTTAAGCGCTAGGCGGTTGTGCCGGCTGCTCTTTCTTCGACGGCAAGTCAGCTGCATTGACCTTGCGCAGTTGCTTGGTGAAAGAGCGAAGCAAGAAGAACGTCGCAATGATCAACGAGACGATCACCACCGCACCCCAAGGCCCAGCGACGGTCTCGTCAGCGGTCGGGGTGGGGTCAGCCAAGAAGGTCAACATCGAAATCAACTGCAACATGCGCCCATTGTCGCACTGACCTACCGCTGCTCCCAGAGCGTGCCTCGGATCCCCGCAAACAGATCATCCTCGGGGGTTGGCGAGTTCACGAGCGTGCGGGCCAGTTCGAAGTCCTCAGTCGGCCAGCACTGCTGCTGAATCTCGATCGGGCAGGCAAACCACCCACCGTCAGGATCGATCTGGGTGGCGTGAGCACGCAGCGCGTGATCGCGGGTTTCGAAGTACTCAGCGCACGGCACTCGCGTGGTGATGCGAGCAAAGTGATCCGGGTCGGGCTTCCACTCCGCCAACCGCTCCAGATAGGGCGATTCCAAACCTGCCGCGATCATGGCGTCAGACATCGCCTGGGTGCGATCACGATGAAAAGCATGGTGGTAATAGAGCTTTAGCGGCTGCCAGGCAGGTCCGGCTTCGGGATAGCGAGTGGGATCACCGGCGGCCTCAAAGGCATGCACGCTGATGTTGTGGCACTGGATGTGGTCTGGGTGTGGGTAGCCGCCGTTTTCGTCGTACGTCGTCAGCACGTGCGGGCGAAACTCCCGGATCACCCGGACCAGCGGCTCAGCTGCTTCCTCGACCGAAAGCGCGGCAAAACAGCCGGCCGGCAACGGCGGTTTAGGGTCTCCGTCTGGCCAACCTGAGTCAACAAACCCCAGCCAGTCTTGGCGGATACCCAAGATGTCTCGGGCTGCTTCCATCTCGGCTCGACGGATCTCGGTGATGTTCGCGAGCACCTCGGGCCGGTCCATCCGCGGGTTGAGCACCGAGCCTCGCTCACCTCCCGTGCACGTCGCCACGTGTACGTCGACGCCCTCAGCGACGTACTTCGCGGTGCTGGCCGCACCTTTGGATGACTCATCATCGGGATGGGCATGAACGTGCATCAATCGAAGCGGGCCGGGCATGGGGGCCATCGTAGGTGAGGCCGACCCAGGCACCTGACAGGTGCTCGTCAGACGATCATCAACGCCGGGGTAGCCTCAATCCGTGAGCAACCTGATGGCGCAGCGCTATGGCACCCGCAGTCCGCGCACTCGTCTGCTGTGGGTCATTAGCGTTACCGCACTAGCCACCTGTGGGCTGGTCTGGTTGGCCTGGGCTGCCTGGTTCCACAGCACCCCGGAAGTTCGCGGTGGCCTCATCTCCTTTTCTGTCGAAAGTGATCGCCAAGTGAGCGCGACATTCGACACGAAAGTCAGCGAGGGCTCCAGTGGTTCCTGCATTCTCAACGCCATCGCCAGTGACCACGTCACAGTGGGTGAAATCGCCGTACCTGTGGACAGCAGTGGGCGCCAAACCATCAGCTTTCGCACCGAGCGACGAGCGACCGCAGTCGAGTTGGTGGGTTGCGGAACTAAGTAGTAACCAATTTGAGACTAAAGAGTCTGGTCTCGGCGCGTTACAGTTGGTTACTTGCCCGTAGCGGCCCCCGCGCGAGCGGCCGCCTGCAACCCAGACCTAGATTCAAGGAGAAACACGATGACGCAAGAACGCGACATCATCTGGCTCACCCAGGATGCCCACGACAAGTTCACCGCCGAACTGGCTGACCTCAAGGGCCCTAAGCGTCACGAAATCGTCGAGCGGATTAGCGCCGCGCGCGATGAGGGCGACCTCAAAGAAAATGGCGGCTACCACGCAGCCCGCGACGAACTCGGCAAGCTCGAATTCCGCATCACCCAACTCACCGAGATGCTGCGCAACGCCCAAGTTGGCCAAGCCGACGACGATGGCACCATCTCCCCCGGCTTCTTGGTTTCCTACAAATTCGCTGGCGACGACGACGTTGAGACGTTCTTGCTGGGCGCTCGCGAAATGGCCGAAGACGGGTTGGCTGTCTTTAGCCCGCAATCCCCGCTGGGGTCCGCCCTCATCGGCGCCAGGGTCGGCGACAAGGTTTCCTACGTCGCCCCCAACGGCAAGACCATCAACGTCGAGGTTGTCGACGCCAAGCCTTACTCCAGCTAGTTGGCGTGGACGGTGTAGCCGAGTTCGGTGAGCCGATCGATCACAGCAGCGGCATGCTCTGTGCCGCGCGTTTCTAGCTGCAACCGCACCGACACCTCGTCATAGCGAAGCTCCGCTGAGACTCGCTCGTGGGCGACTTCGATGACGTTCGCCCCCAACGACGCCAACTCAGTGACCAGCTTCGCGAGCCCACCAGGGACATCTGGGATGTGCACAGTGGCACGCAGGTAGCGCCCGGCAGCAGCCATGCCTGAGCGGATCAGTTTGCCCATCAACAGCGGGTCAACGTTGCCACCCGAGAGCACCGCAACGGTGTCGTCATTGAATGCCTCGGGGGTCTCAACCAGGGCGGCAACTGCAGCGGCCCCTGCCGGCTCAACCACCAGTTTGGCTCGCTCGAGCAGGGCCACCATCGCTCGACTCATGGCGGTCTCTGAGACGGTGATGACCTCGTCGACGTACTCCTGAATGGCCTCGAAAGGCACCATCCCAGGCAGGCCGACCGCGATGCCGTCGGCCATCGTCTTCATGTGCTGGGCGGCCACCGGGTGACCTTGGGCCAGCGATGTGGGATAGGCGGCGGCATCTTTGGCTTGCACTCCGATGATGCGCGGCAGCGGCAGTCCGGCTTCGCGGCACGACTCTTTCACTGCGATCGCGATGCCAGCTAGGAAGCCGCCCCCGCCCAGGGGCACGATGATGGTCTTGGCGTGTGGCGCCTGCTCAAAGATCTCCAGACCACAGGTGCCCTGACCGCGCACGATGTCAGTGTGATCGAAGGGGTGGATCAGCACTGCACCCGTTTCGTCGGCAAACTTGCGGGCCTCGACCAGTGACTCATCGAGGAACTGGCCGTGGAAGCGCACCTCTGCGCCGTAGCCTCGAGTGGCGTTCAACTTAGGGATCGGCGCGCCTTCGGGCATATAGACCGTCGCCTGGATCCCCAACATCTTGGCTGCCAGCGCGACGCCTTGAGCGTGGTTGCCGGCTGAGGCAGCGACCACACCGCGGGCCTTTTCCTCATCGCTGAGATTCTTGATGCGCACATAGGCGCCGCGGATCTTGAAGGACCCAGTTCGTTGCAGGTTTTCGGCCTTGAGCCACACCTGTGCGCCCAGGTGCTCCGAAAGCCATCGGGCACCCTCAAGGGGGGTGTAGATGGAGATGCCTTCAAGTTCCGCGCGGGCTTGTCGAATATCGGCCAGCGACACCGTTGTCGTCATAGCGGGCAAGGCTAGCTACTCAGAGGGGTCCTCTTCGACATCTAGGCTCAACGCATCGCGATCTGGAGGTGGCGAGTCGTCGGGTTCGGGCTCGAGGTCGGAGTACGCCGCAAGGTGTTCCACCACCGCATTGACCGCCGCCGCGACGGGCACTGCGATGAGTGCTCCAGCCACTCCCGCCACGATCACGCCGCATCCAATCGCGACGATCACGCCCAGTGGATGCACCGAGACGAAGCGACCCATCAAGAACGGCTGCAACACGTGCGCCTCGAATTGCTGCACAGCAATCACCACGAGAAGCATCCACAGCGCGGTCCAGAAGCCGTGGGCGACCAAAGCAACCAGCACGGCAACCGTGCCCGAAATGGTGGCGCCGATCATCGGCACGAACGCTCCCAAGAACACCAACACACCGATGGCAGCAGTGAAAGGCACCCCGAGGATCGCGGCCCCCAACGCGATGCCCATGGCATCGGTCGCAGCAACGACCAATGTTGCCCGCACGAACTGGGTCAAGGAGGTCCAGGCCACCTTGCCAGAAGAGTCGGCACGTAACCGGGCAGCCCGAGGGAACAGCCGAACGAACCAACTCCAGATCAGTGGGCCATCGGCCAAGAAGAAGTAGCTGGCAAACAACACGATGAAGAACGCGGCGAACACGTGCCCCACGGTCGTTCCCAAAGCCGTCACGTGGCTCAGCACTGAGCCGCTGCTGATGCCA
>WBZP01003231.1_pt3 | contig 13504 bp, 14 predicted proteins | sample 5204301 | NCBI WGS metagenome assembly WBZP01 (sample SAMN12412401, study PRJNA552823) | activated sludge metagenome | isolation source: activated sludge from nitrification reactor of wastewater treatment plant... | place: USA: Pennsylvania | collected 2017 | reverse complement strand
AGCCTCGGCAGCAAGGTTCAGCGAGTGGCTCTGGTCACAGCATGGTGTCAGACGCACCCCGGCAACGATGACGTGCTCGCTCTGTGCACCGCGCACGGACAGGCGGTCGAGAAGGAGAATGAAACACCCGACACCAGCGCTGACGGCTTCGTCTATCTCCTCAGATCGGGGCGCTACTACAAGATCGGCAAGACCAACCATGCGGGCCGCCGAGAGCGCGAGCTGGCCATCCAGCTACCTGATGCCGCCACCACCGTGCACACGATCAAGACCGACGACCCCGAAGGCATCGAGGCGTACTGGCATCGGCGCTTCGCGGCCAAGCGCAAGAACGGCGAATGGTTCGATCTAGATCGCGTCGACGTTGCCGCGTTTCGACGTCGCCGATTCATGTGACCGGCCATCACCTTGCTTAGCAAGGTCCGTCTAGCAAGGTGTGCTGCTCTAAGTTGCTGTTTTCATTGGTGGAGCCGAGGGGAATCGAACCCCTGACCTCTGCAGTGCGATTGCAGCGCTCTCCCATCTGAGCTACGGCCCCACAAGGTGAGCGCATTTAGGGAGCGCTCCGGCGCCTTGTCAACCGAAGGGCGGCGCGCAACCGCCCGGAATTGGTGGTTTTGATCAGCATCGGCGACGGGACTTGCCGCGGGCGCGGGCGGGGCGCTACACAGACGCGGCACCCCCGGACCCGAGGCCTTCCGCCATGATCGAACTTCTGAACTTCATCAGCTACCTCATAACGCTCTATGTCTATGTGATCATCGCCGGCGTGATCATGAGCTGGCTGATGGCCTTCGGCGTCATCAATGCCTACAACCCCATGGTCCGCTCCATTTGGCAGGCGCTGAATGCCGTCACCGAGCCGCTGCTGAGACCGATCCGCGCCATGCTGCCGAATATGGGCGGCATCGACATTTCGCCGATCATCCTGCTTCTCGCCTGCACCTTCATGCAGAGCGTCGTTCTCCCCAACATCGCCAAAGCCTTCATTTGAGCCCGTCCGGGGCGCATCCCGCCGGCGCTTTGCCTTGGCGGCACGGCGACGCGTGCGTCATTGTGCGCTTTCGTTTAACGCCGAAATCATCCAAAGATACAATTGACGGGCTCGAAATGACTGCCGAGGGCCCGGCCTTCAAGGCGCGCGTGCGCGCCCTCCCCGAAGACGGCGCCGCGAATGCGGCACTCGAGGCACTCGCAGCCAAATGGCTCGGCGTGTCGAAGTCGAGCGTGCGTCTCGTCTCGGGAGGCAAGTCGCGGGTGAAGTCGCTCGCAATCGGTGGTGACGTGCATGCCCTGGAGGGCCGCCTGCAGGCCGCATACGCTGCAGAGAAGGCTCCGTGATCCCTTTGGGATCGACTGACAAGAAGACTGCCAAAAACACCGGAACTGGAGGAAAGAACGCCGATGACGGGCCCTAAAATCATTGACGGAAAAAAGATCGCCGCTGACGTGCGCGCCGAAGTGGCGGCCGAAGTGCAGCGGCTCATCAAAGAGCATGGATTGAAGCCCGGCCTCGCGGTCGTCCTGGTCGGTGAAGACCCGGCGAGCAAGGTCTATGTAAAGAACAAGGCGCAGCAGACGGTCGAAGTCGGCATGAACTCATGGGAGCATCGCCTGCCGGCCGAGACCAGCGAGGCCGACGTGCTGGCGCTCGTCAACAAGCTCAACAACGACCCCAACTGCCATGGCATCCTGGTGCAGCTGCCGCTGCCCAAGCACATCAATTCAGAGAAGGTGTTGAACACCATTCATCCGGACAAGGATGTCGACGGCTTCCATCCCGTCAACGTCGGCCGGCTGTGGGTGGGCGAACGCGCGCTGGTGCCGTGCACGCCAACCGGCTCGATCATCCTCGCCAAATCCGTGGCGCCCTCGCTCGCCGGCATGAATGCTGTGGTCGTCGGCCGCTCCAACATCGTCGGCAAGCCGGTTGCGGCGCTGCTGCTGCGCGAAAACTGCACGGTGACGGTGGCCCACTCGCGCACCCGCGACCTCCACAACGTCGTCAAGGGCGCCGACCTCCTCGTCGCCGCCGTTGGCATACCGGAAATGGTGCGCGGCGACTGGGTGAAGCCCGGCGCCATCGTCATCGACGTCGGCATCAACCGCATCACCGGGCCGGACGGCAAGGGCAAGCTGGTTGGCGACGTCAACTATGCGGAATGTGCAAAGGTCGCTGGTGCAATTACGCCAGTCCCCGGCGGCGTCGGACCGATGACCATCGCTTGCCTCTTGCGCAACTCCGCACAAGCTGCTGCTATGCAAAAGGGCGTGAAGAGCGCCTTTGCGTGAGTGCTGCGGCCCTGGCGACGGGGCCGAATGAGCGAGGAGCGCTCATGCGAGCATCTTAGGGTGCAAGGTCAAGGGCCGGGGGTTTCCTCTGGCCCTTTTTTTGTTGGGTGGGCCTAGCGCCGTTGCGACCCCGGCCAACCGGGAGATCAAGCCGCCCGGGCATGGCTTAGCGTTTCGGCACGATAGCTCAGCGCCTCGGCAACGTGCATGCGGCCGACGGTGTCGATGCCATCGAGATCGGCAATGGTGCGGGCAACCTTCATGGTGCGGTGGAACCCCCGCGCCGACAAATTGAGCGTGTCGGCGGCCTGGCGCAGCAGCGTGACGCCCGCCTCATCCGGCATCGCCATGGTTTCGAGGACATGGCCGCTGCAATCGGCGTTGGTCCGGATGCCTTTAAGCCCCAGCGCCGCGAAACGTGCGCGCTGCCGCTCACGCGCCAAAAGCACGCGGGCGCGCACTTCAGCGCTCCCTTCCTTGGGTGCCGACAGGACGAGATCGGCGGCCGAAACGGCCGGAACCTCGATCTGCAGATCGATGCGATCGAGAAACGGACCGGAGACGCGGGCCTGATAATCGGCGGCGCAGCGCGGGCCGCGCTTGCAGCTTTGCCCCGGCGAACCGCCGCCGCATTTGCAGGGGTTCATGGCGGCGATCAGCTGAATGCGCGATGGATAACTTATCCTGTGGTTGGCGCGGGCGATCACCGTTTCGCCGCCTTCAAGCGGCTGGCGCAGCGCATCGAGCACGTTGGGCTGAAACTCCGGCAGCTCGTCGAGAAACAACACGCCCAGGTGCGCGAGCGAGACTTCTCCCGGCCGCGGCCGCGACCCGCCACCGACGAGTGCCGCCATGCTGGCCGAGTGATGCGGGGCGCGAAACGGCCGCTCGATCGCGAGTTTGCCGCCCATCAATTCCCCGGCCAGCGAATGGACCATGGAGACTTCAAGAATTTCCTCCGGCGACAAAGGCGGCAGGATCGACGGCAAGCGCGCGGCGAGCATCGACTTGCCCGAGCCCGGCGGGCCGATCATCAGCATATTGTGGCCACCGGCGGCCGCGATTTCCAAGACCCGCTTCGCCGTCTCCTGGCCTTTGATGTCTTTGAGATCCGGCAGCATCTTTTCTTGCGCCGCGATGTTCGGTTTCGGCCGCGTCAGCACCTGCTGACCTTTGAAGTGATTGACGAGCGACAAGAGGTGCGGCGCGGCCAGAATATCAACCTGTTCGCCCGCCCACGCTGCTTCCGCCCCGCAGGCTTCGGGACAGATGAGGCCCTTGCCGATGGCGTTGGCGCCGATGGCCGCGGGCAGGGCACCCGGCACGGCGCGGATGGCGCCATCGAGCGCCAATTCTCCAATCGCCGCGTATCCGGCGATGGCGTCCGGTGCGACGGCCTCCATCGCCGACATCATGGCAAGCGCGATCGGCAGATCGAAATGACTGCCTTCCTTGGGCACGTCGGCAGGCGCAAGATTGACGGTGATGTGCTTGAACGGCAAGCCCAGGCCGACGGCGTGAAGCGCATTGCGCACTCGCTCCCGGCTTTCGGCCACCGCCTTATCCGGCAGGCCGACGACCGCGAAGGTGGGCGCGCCGGGCGTGATGCGGACCTGGACTTCGACCGGCCGGGCCTCGACCCCGATGAACGCCAGCGTGGAAATTTGCCCGTACATGCCCACCCCTCCAGACCAGCAAACACTAATCCGGGGGCGGAAGGCTCGTCAAGAACAAAAAAGGAACATCAACAAAGGAGCGCGGGAGTAGCGCTTCAGCTCCGCGCCTTCTTCCCCTTGCCCACCTTCTTCTCGATCGCATCCCAGATCATGGCGGCGATATCGTTGCCGCCGAAGGCTTTGACCTCGCGGATGCCGGTCGGCGAGGTGACGTTGATTTCGGTGAGATAGGGACCGATGACGTCGATGCCGGTGAAGAGCAGCCCGCGCTTCTTCAATTCCGGCTTCAGCCTTGCGCAGATTTCCAGATCCCGCGCCGTCAACTCCACCGCCGCCGCCGTGCCGCCGACATGCAGGTTGGAGCGTGTCTCGCCCTTCTGCGGCACGCGGTTGATGGCGCCCGCCACCTCGCCATCGACGAGAATGATGCGTTTGTCGCCATCCTTCACCTCGGGCCTGAATTCCTGAACCATGAATGGCTCGCGAAACACGGTCTGGAATAGCTCGACGAGGGATGAGGCATTGCCGTCGCCCGGCTTTAGGCGGAACACGGCGGCGCCGCCGTTGCCGTAAAGCGGCTTGACGATGATGTCCTTATATTTCGCGCGGAAGGCGATGACATCCTCGAGCGAGCGCGTCACCAGCGTGGGCGGCATCAGATCGAGGAAATCGAGCACGAACAGCTTTTCGGGCGCATTGCGCACATGCGCCGGATCGTTGACGACAAGCGTCTTGGGATGGATGCGCTCGAGCAGATGCGTCGTCGTGATGTAGCCCATGTCGAACGGCGGATCCTGGCGGAGCCAGACCACATCGTAATCGCTCAGATCGACGACGCGCGGGTCACTCAGCGCATAGTGGTCGCCGGCCTTGTCCTGAACTTTGAGGGCGTTTCCGCGCGCCAAAAGCTTATCGCCATGCAAGGCGAGGTTTTGCGGCGTGTAATAGAAAATGTCGTGCCCGCGCTTTTGCGCTTCAAGGAGGATGGCGAAGGTCGAATCGCCCTTGATGTCGATCTTTTCGATCGGGTCCATCTGGGCGGCGATGCGGAGCGGCATGGCGGGTCCGGCTGTTTCTCTAGATGACTGAGGAGTAAGCGAAACGTGTCCTAGCACAGCTGCCGCCGCGATGGCATCAACGCTGCGCCATGGCCCGCCATTTATGCAAACACCGGTTAAACGCGCGACAAAGTTCGCTCCATTTGCCGGATGTGCGTTGGCCGCCTGTTAGGTCCTCCACTCTATGATTGCGTGCGATTCTAGCCCGGTCGATCGCGGTTTTTTGTCATGACATTCCTGTTCGATTTGCCTCCCTTGCCAGCGGCACCGCCGAGCCCTGCGGCGCGCGGCGCGGAACGCCGCGCGCATATCCGCCACGAGGTCGACTACCCGGCCATCGTGCGTGCCGCCGGACGCGCTGATGTTGCCGCGCGCGTCCGCGATGTGTCGGCCATGGGCGCGTTGGTCGAAGCCCCGGCCGGAACCCAGCTTCCCGACACGTTTCGCCTGATCATGCCGGATCAGATGTTCTCCGCCGACTGTGAAGTGCGCCATCGCACCGAGGGCCGCGCCGGCGTGCTCTTCATCTCCAACCGGCTCGAAGCGATGTCGCGGTTCGGCTAGGTCTCACAGAAAATTATACGGATCGACGTCGAGGGTGATGCGCACGTCGCCCTTGATCTTCGGCACGTTGGCCGACCACGCCCGCAGAAACCCCTGCAGATCGGCATCGCGCGGGGCCTTGACGAGCAGCCGCCAGCGATGCCGGCCGCGGACCACGGCAATCGGCGCCTCCGCCGGGCCGAGCACGCTGATTTTTTCCGCCTTCGGTGCGGCCCGCGCGATCTCACGCGCGGAGCGCTCCGCCAGCTCCTTATCCCGGGCCGAGACGATGAGCGCGGCCAAGCGCCCGAACGGCGGCAGACCGCCCTGTTGGCGGGTCCTGATCTCATAATTGATGAAGGCATCGCGGTCGCCGGCGACGATGGCCTGCATCACCGGATGCTCCGGCAGATGCGTCTGGACAAAGCCCCGGCCGACGAAATGCGTGCGCCCGGCGCGGCCTGTCACCTGATGCAGAAGCTGAAACGTGCGCTCTGCCGCACGCGGATCGGCGCCATGCGCCAGCCCCAAGTCGCCATCGACGACGCCGACGAGGGCCAGATCGGGAAAGTTGTGGCCCTTGGCGACAAGCTGCGTGCCGATGATGATATCGACCTCGCGCGCCTCGATCTTGTGGATCATCTCGCGCATCTCGGTGAGACCCGGGATCAAGTCCGACGACAGCATGGCAACCCGTGCTTCCGGAAACCGCTCTGCCACCTCTTCCGCCACGCGCTCAACCCCCGGACCGCAGGCGATCAGGCTATCGGGCGCGGCGCACTTGGGGCACTTTTCCGGCAGCGACAGCGAAAATCCGCAGTGATGGCAGTTCAAACGCTTCTTGAAGCGGTGCTCGACCAGCCAGGCGGAGCACTGCGGACACTCAATCCGGTGCCCGCAGGAGCGGCAAAGTGTCAGCGGCGCATATCCGCGGCGGTTCAAGAACAGCAGAGATTGCCGGCCTTGCGCGAACGTTTCGCCCATCGCCTCGACAAGCTTGGGCGCGATCCATTTGCCTTTGTCGGGCACTTCGCGCCTCAGATCGATGGCCGAGACATCGGGGAGTGCCACGCCGGAGAAGCGGCCCGGCAATACGATGTGGCGATAGCGCCCTGTCTGCGCATTCACATGGCTTTCGATCGACGGCGTGGCGGACGCGAGGATGACCGGAAACTTGCCGATATTGCCGCGCACGACGCACATATCGCGGCCCTGATAGTGCACGCGATCATCTTGCTTGTAGCCTTGGTCGTGCTCTTCATCGATGACGATGACACCCAGATCGGGATAGGGCAGGAACAGCGCCGAGCGGGCGCCGACAACGCAGCGCACGTCGCCCTTGGCGACACCGCGCCAGATGCGTCCGCGCTCGGCCGCTGGCAAGGCCGAATGCCATTCGACAGGCTTGACGCCGAAGCGGCGCTCGAAGCGATCGAGAAACTGGCTGGTGAGCGCGATTTCAGGCAGCATGATCAGCGCCTGATGACCGGCGGCGAGCGTGCGGGCGACCGCTTCAAAATAAACTTCCGTCTTGCCCGAGCCCGTCACACCATCGAGCAGCGACACGGAAAAGCCATCCGCATCGACAGCGCTGACCAGCGCTTCGACCGCGCGTTGCTGGTCGGCGGTGAATTCGGTTTGCCGGTGCGCGGGATTAGGACGCGGGAATTGCCGCTCGGGGATCGCGACTTCAACCAGCGCGCCGACGCTGACTAAACCATCGACCACGGCAGTTGAGCAGCCTGCGAGCTGCGCCAGCTCCGACTTGGCGCGGATGGCGCCATCGGCCGCGCATTCGAGCACCTTGGTGCGTGCTGCGGTTGAGCGGGTCAAAGCCGGCGCGCCATCGACGATGCACACGCCGAACCGCGGCTTCGCCGGCTCGAACGCCTCTTGAGCGCTCATCATCATCCGCACCACCATGCCCAGCGGCGCGAGCGTGTATTTCGCCACCCATTCGGCAAAGCGCAGCGAGATTAGCGGCAGCGGCGGCACATCGAGGCTGGCGGCGAGCGCTTTCAGCTTTTTCGGATCAACCGGCTTCTGCTCGCCCTTGGCCTCGTCCCAGACGATGCCGATGCGCGTCTGCGGGCCAAATGGCACGAGCACGAACGACCCCGGCGCCGCCTCAAAGCCCGCCGGGACCAAGTAATCATAGGTCTGGTCGAGGGCGACGGGCATCAGCACCGGCACCAAAGGCCCAAGCTCAGGGCGGGCATCGGGGCCGGCATTTTCCAATTTATCGAGCAGACTATCCAAACGGGCCGCCAAGAGACTAGAAGGGGGTCGAGAATCACTGCTTTAGCCTAGGCCCAGCCTTGGGGCGAGCTAAGGGCAGACCCACAAACTATCCCAATCGCACGCGAGGACACGCCTACATGAAATTCTTCGTCGATACCGCAGATGTGGCCGAGATCAAGGAGTTGGCGGCAACCGGACTTCTGGACGGGGTGACGACAAACCCGTCGCTTGTCGCCAAAGCCGGCCGCGACTTCAAGGAGATCGTGGCCGAAATCTGCGCCGTCGTCCCCGGCCCCGTATCGGCCGAAGTTGCCGCCACCGACTACGACGGCATGATGAAGGAAGCGAAAGTCCTCTCCAAAATCGCCAAGAACGTGACCATCAAAGTCCCGCTGACGCTCGACGGCCTCAAGGCCTGCAAGGCGCTGACCAGCGAAGGCACAATGGTCAACGTCACCTTGTGCTTCTCGGCCAATCAGGCGCTGCTCGCCGCCAAGGCCGGCGCCACCTTCGTCTCGCCCTTCATCGGCCGGCTCGACGACATCGGCTTGAACGGCATGGACCTGATCCGCGAGATCCGCACCATCTACGACAACTATCCCGATCTCTCGACCGATATTCTCGCCGCCTCGATCCGCACCGTGAACCACGTCAAGGAAGCGGCCATGATCGGCGCCGACGTGGCCACCATTCCGCCCGGCATTTTGAAGGCCCTGGTCAAGCATCCGCTGACCGATTCAGGCGTCGCCACGTTTGTCGCCGACTGGAAGAAGACCGGGCAGAAGATTGTGTGAGGGGGAAGGGGGCGGCTGTGGGACAGTTGCGGACATATCGTTGTGCATGCGAGATTCTGCCCTGAGATCATGTAGGGCGGTACGAATGAACCCCTTTAAGCAAGTAGCACTCGCGTATTTCACGGCGCCTGTTTTACTCGTTTACTCGTTGAAACTCGACGCATGGGCCCGCGGTCACCCAAGTCATACAGAGTGGACCCTGGACATCGCACTGTATTTATGGTCGGTCATTTACTTGATACTGCCCATAGTCGCCACGCTGGTGGCGATGCTCCCCGTAAAGTCGAAATCCGTCCGTCTCTACGTTGGTGCGTTCGGAATTTCAGTGCTATTCCCGATCGCACAAGTTGCAGCGCTCTTCAGCTTCGCAGACGCGCTCAGTCCCCCCTTACCTGATGATCCATCCTTTATCGACAGATTGCGGGACTCGTTCGAAGGACTAGGAATCGAGGCCTTGTTGGCATTGGGAAGCGCCGGAGCTGTAGTCATCGGGCTCTTGGTCTCTGCTCGCCGGAGCTGACCGTCACTGTCGATGACGGCGAGCCTCTAAGATGTGCTCATACGGCACTTCATCTTCGGATCACTAGCGGCCACTTGCTCAAGCTCCACCATCCCCCCTCACCCTTTTGTGAACCCCCGCGCGAGCCTCGTGATTGCGTCCTTGATCAAGATCAAGCGGCACACACCACACACCGACATAGTCGCCTCCAATTGTGCTGAGCGTCCGCCACCCGGCCGCCGGCGCGCACAACAAAATGTTTGGAGGAACACCGCCCATGAACGAGCATGTCCGCAAATTCACTAAGGTCGAGGCGCCCTGGTCGAAAGACGAATTCGAGGCCAAAATCCGCGCCGTCGGCGTCGAGCGCTATCACGACAAGCATCCGTTTCATAAACTCCTGCACGGCGGCAAGCTGAACAAGGGGCAGGTCGCCGCCTGGGCGCTCAACCGCTATTGCTATCAGGAGGCCGTGCCGCGCAAGGATGCCGCCTTCATGAGCCGCATTCACGATCGCGAGCTGCGCCGCGAATGGATACACCGCATTCACGACCACGACGGTCTGCCGCCGGAAGAGCTGGGCGGCATCGAGCGCTGGCTGAAGCTGACAGACTGCCTCGGTCTCTCGCGCGAGTACGTGACGAGTTTTGAGGGCGCATTGCCCGCTACCCGCTTTGCGGTTGAAGCTTACGTGCGCTTCGTTGTCGAGCAGCCTCTCGTGGTTGCCGCCGCTTCGTCGCTGACCGAGCTCTTCGCCCCCGCGATCCACCGCGAGCGCATCGCCGGCATGCTGTCGAACTACAATTTCGTCAACGAAGAGGTGATGGCCTACTTCAAGCGCCGCCTGACGCAAGCCCCGCGCGACGTGGCCTTTACGCTCGAATTCGTCAAGGACAACGCCTACACCCGGGAATTGCAGGAGGCCTGCGTCAACGCCGTGCGCTTCAAGTGCGACGTGCTGTGGGCGCAGCTCGATGCCCTGCATCATGCCTACGTCACGCCGGCCCTCATACCGCCGGGGGCGTATGTTCCGGATCAGGCGGCGGGTTGAGGAACATGGACGAAATCAACACCAGCGAATTTGCAGCCTCCTCAGCGCCGGTCGCGGCCAACACCGCGCCGTCGTGCGGGCGGGCGCCTGTGGGATTGCTTGCCGAGCTGACCCACCGCTGCCCGCTGCAATGTCCGTACTGCTCCAACCCGCTCGAGTTGGAGCGCGTCAACGCTGAATTGACGACTGACGAGTGGCGCAACGTGCTGCGTCAGGCCGGCGAAATTGGTGTCCTGCAGCTGCATCTGTCGGGTGGAGAGCCGTGCGTGCGCCAGGATCTGGAAGAGATCCTGGAAGCCGCGGTTCAGGCCGGGCTCTATACCAACCTCATCACCTCGGGCGTGACGCTGACGCGCGAGCGGCTTGAAGGTCTCGCCAAGCGCGGGCTCGACCACGTGCAGCTCTCGATCCAGGATGTCGATGGCGCCAACGCCGATCGCATCTCGGGCTACAAGGGCGGCAAGGAAAAGAAGCACGACGTCGCCCGATGGGTGAAGGAGCTTGGCCTGCCGCTCACGCTCAACGCCGTGGTTCACCGCCATAACATCGACAGCCTGGAGCAGATCATCGACTACGCCGTCGAGATCGGTGCCGGCCGGCTCGAAGTCGCCCATACGCAGTACTACGCCTGGGCGCTCAAAAACCGTGCGGCGCTGATCCCGACGCGCGAGCAGTTCCTGAAGACCGTGAAAATCGTCGAAGAGGCGCGCCAGCGGCTGAAAGGCATTCTCGTCTTCGATTTCGTCGTGCACGATCACTACGCGGTGCGCCCGAAGCCCTGCATGGGCGGTTGGGGCCGCAGTCTGATGACGGTGACACCGTCCGGCAAGGTGCTGCCCTGCCACGCGTCCGAAACCATCAAGTGGCTGAAATTCGATAACGTCAAAGACAGGCAGCTTTCGGATATCTGGCTCAACGGTCACGCCTTCCAGGCCTATCGCGGCACCGAATGGATGAAAGAACCGTGCAAATCCTGCGACCGGCGCGAGATCGACTGGGGCGGCTGCCGCTGTCAGGCCCTTGCCATGACGGGCGATGCAGCCAACGCCGATCCGACCTGTGACAAGTCGGAATATCACGCCGCCTTTCGCGCACTGGCCGAAAAGGAATCACGCGAGCCCTCGCCGCCATTCCTCTACCGGCGCATGGGGGCACTGACGCCCGCTGCGGAATGAACCAACTGGGGCGCCGTGAGGCGCCCCGATTTCGTTTCAGAACCGCGTCGTCAATTCGGTCAACCAGCCGGGCGAAGCGGCGACCAGCGCGGCCTCAAGCTGCTTGTCGAGACCGGTCACGACAAGACCGCCGATCAGCATCAGGGCAACGCCCAGCACTATCTTGCCGCCGCTGCCGGCGCCCATCAGCCGGTTGCGCCAACTGATCATGGCTTCGCGCGACAACACCCCGAGCAGCAGCAGCGGCAATGCTGCGCCGATGCCGAACAGGCCCATGGTGGCTGCGACCTGCAGCAAATCCTTGCCCTGCGCCGCCAACACCGAGGCAGCGCCGAGCGTGGGGCCGACACACGGGCTCCACACGACGCCGAGCAGCAGGCCGAGCGCGAACTGACCACTCACACCCGAGGTGTCGAAGCCGCCGAACCGCGCGTCGGCCCAGGAAGCAACCGGCGAGGCAGCGGCGGCGAGCGATGCTGAAACCGCCGGCACGCTCAAGGCCAGGCCGATGGCCATCAAAACGAGCCCGCCGAAGGTGCGCAGATGCGCGGCATCAACCCCAACGCTCTGGCCGGCAAGTGCGACGAACAACCCGATCGCCACGAACGATATCGCCAGGCCGGCCGCGAGTGCAGCGGGTCCGAATTTCGACTGACTGACCGCCGTGCCGAGGATGACCGGCAGCAGCGGCAGGACGCAGGGTGACAGGGTCGAAAAGACACCCGCCAGAAAGGCCAGCGACAAACTCGCGATCATGGCAGCGCCGTCACTTCAAGGCCGAATGTATGACGGGCGCGAGTGCATCCGGCCTGCTCGCGCCGACAATCCGGCCGGTTTCCGTCGCGCCCTTGAAGGCGATGATGGTGCTTTGGCTTTGCGCCTTGAAGGCTTTCAGCGCGTCTTTCTGGCTGTCGAAATCGACGTTGAACACGGCAACCTTGGCGAATTCGGCCCCCTTGCCCAGTTCGTCGAGCGCCTGATGCTGGGCTTTGCACGTCGGGCACCACGGCGCCGTGACGTGGACGATGACGGGAGCGCCCGAGGCCTGGACGGCCTGAAAGGCGGCGGCGTCATAGGCCTTGGTCTCGAAAGCAGCAGCGGCAGCGGCTTGGGCCGCGACCAATGCGAGGACGCTTGCGGCCTTAACCACAGGAATGCGAATTGACATCTTGGTCTCCATAACGCTGTGTCTGTGTGCCAAGTTCGCGGACCGGGGGCCATCTGTTACAAGCAGCCCCACAACTGAGGACAAACAGTCTCCAGAGAGACGGCCGTGCCAACCTTGAATGCCCCATCGAGCGACCTCATCCGCCAGTTCATCGCCATCGTCGGCGAGGATCACGCGGTGTCACCCGGTGTTGATCAGGAGCCATATCTGAAAGAGTGGCGCGACAAGTACACCGGCAAGACGCCGGTGGTGCTGCGCCCCGGCTCGACCGGAGAAGTTGCCGCCATTCTGGCGCTGGCCAACGCGCACCGCATCGGCATCGTCGCGCAATCGGGCAATACCGGACTTGTCGGCGGGCAGATCCCATCCCGAAGCGGAACGGAAATTCTCCTCTCGCTCGCCCGTCTTCGCGGTGTGCGCGATGTCGATGCCGCCGGTGGCACTTTTGTCGTTGAGGCCGGCGTGACGCTGGCGGAAGCCCAGGCCATTGCGGAAAAGGCCGGACGCTTCTTTCCCTTGAGCCTCGCGTCCGAAGGCAGCTGCATGATCGGCGGGGTGCTCTCGACCAACGCGGGGGGCACGGCCGTGCTCGCCTATGGCAACGCCCGCCAGCTTTGTCTCGGCCTCGAAGTCGTGCTCGCGGATGGCCGCATCTGGAACGGCCTTAGACGATTGAAAAAGGACAACAGCGGCTATGATCTGCGCGACCTGATGATCGGCTCGGAAGGCACGCTTGGCGTTATTACGGCCGCGGCTCTGAAGCTCCTTCCCCGCCCGCTCGAGCGGGCGACCGCCATCGTTGCCTTTGAGACGCTCGGACAGACGCTCGCAACGCTGCGCCTTGCGGAGGATGCCGCAGGAAGCGCGCTCACCGCGTTCGAATTCTGGGGCCGCGCGGTGATGGATTTCTCGCTTCTTCACTGTGAAGGTGCGCGCGATCCTCTAGCCACCCGTTACCCTTGGTATGCGCTGATCGAATTTTCCAGCACGAGCGGCGGCGGACAGGC
>WBZP01005063.1_pt1 | contig 13506 bp, 9 predicted proteins | sample 5204301 | NCBI WGS metagenome assembly WBZP01 (sample SAMN12412401, study PRJNA552823) | activated sludge metagenome | isolation source: activated sludge from nitrification reactor of wastewater treatment plant... | place: USA: Pennsylvania | collected 2017 | reverse complement strand
CCGTTCGTGAACTTCGGCAACCCGTGGTGGCGCAAGGAGGGCTCGAAATGACCCGCGCCGTCCTCGGGGGCCTCGCCGTCGCGGCGGTGCTCTCCGTCCTCCCCGCGCACGCCCAGACACCGGTGAGCAAGGTCCCCGTGATGGCCGTCACCGGGTGCCTCGCCGGCCAGGGTGGCGACTGGTCGCTCACCTCCGCCACCGACCCGACACCCAGCATCGCCAACGGACCGCCGGCCGGCGAGCCCGTGAAGGGACCGACGACGGGCCGGAACACCTACCGGCTCATCGGCACCTCGGAATTCGACATGGCCGCGCACACCGGCCACACCGTGCTCGTGAAAGGCCTGTTCATCAAGGCCTCGCCGGTGAGCCGTGTGAATGTGACGTCGGTGACGAGGGTCGCGACCACCTGCGCACCCGCGCCGAAGTGATCCGCCCTGACCGTCGGGCGTTCTGGTCGGGCCCAGACCTTCTTCCGGCCTGAAAACGACGCCGCGGCCGCGCCGGTGGCGTGCTCACGTTCCAGCTTGCGACGACGTGTCCTGGAACGGATCACTCGTGCGCTGTGCGGTGTGCGTCGTGCGCCCCGCAGCGATCTCCGCAACCTCATGACTTCAAGAGACTTGAGGCGCTCAAGCCACGGCTGGCCCCGGGCTTGCTCCGGTTCGTGGACGGAGCATCCCCTATGCAGCGCCTCACGTCACTCACTGTCGCCACCGCGATCGTCTCGCAGGTGGCCTTCGCTTCGACTGCCTCGGCGCAGTCGTTCATCGTCTTCAGCGCGCGTCACGACGCCGCCACCAACCAGCTCACGCTGATCGGCGGCGGCTTCAAGTCGGACATGCGGGTGCTGATGAACGGCGCGCCACTGCGGCTGCTCGGCGTGTCGTCCGACCGCATCAAGGCGCAGATGCCCGTGGTGGAGCCCGGCACTTACCGGCTCGTGCTCGACCCGCGCCGCGGCGACTCGCGCGCCTTCATCGTCGCCGTCTCGGGTCCGCAGGCCTCCGGATCGGGCGGCGTCGGCCCGATGGGCCCGATGGGCCCGCAGGGACCGGCCGGACCTCAGGGGCCGGCAGGCGCCGCCGGGGCGATCGGGCCCCAGGGACCGGCGGGTCCCGCAGGTCCGGTGGGCGCGGCCGGACCAGCCGGGCCGGTCGGACCGGCGGGCCCGGCAGGCGCCACTGGCGCCATCGGCCCACAGGGACCGGCAGGTGCCGCGGGCCCCGCGGGACTGATGGGGCCTGCCGGACCGCAGGGACCGGCGGGTCCGCAGGGTCTGCCCGGGTCGCCGGGCGCGCCTGGACCGCAGGGACCGGCGGGTGTCGCCGGCGCCATCGGCCCGATGGGCCCGGCAGGCCCGGCGGGTGTCGCAGGTCCGGCGGGTCCCGCGGGTCCCGCGGGTCCAGCGGGTCCGGCGGGCACGTCGGGTGGCCTCACGGTGGTCGCCGCCAATGGCGCGGTGTTCGGGCAGGTCCTGGCCGTCGTGGCCGGTTCGCCCACCCTCGTCGCCGTGCAGCACCAGGGCGTGTGGCTCCAGGCCCCCCTCAACGCCGATGGCCTGTCGCCCTCCAGCTACTTCGCGCTCTACACGACCGAAGATTGCTCGGGCACGGCGTACGGGCCGCTCGACTCGGTGCCGGCGCCCTTCTTCCGCCTCCTGCAGTCGTTGGAGCCCGGTGACGCCACCGCCTACTACACCGGGAACCCGATCGCGCAACGGACCTTCGTGGCGATGTCGCCGGTCGGCCAGCCCGGCGGGTGCATGACGACCGCCGGGTCGGGCTGGGACACGCCCCTGCTCGCCGGACCGCTCCGCACCCTCGACATGCGGGCGTTCCCCGCGCCCTTCGCGGTGCGTCCGTAGACACCAGCAGGATGGGGAACCGCGTCCCGCGGTTCCCCGTCAGTGCGTGGCGCGCACCGGCAACTGCGCGAAGCCGTCGAACTGGCGCGCGACGTCGGTGGAGAGGGCGTCGGTGGTCGGCCGGTAGGTCGACATCACGATGCCGAGCGAGTTCACGGCGTTCAACCCCCCATGCGTGCCGCCGAGCGGCCGCAACTGGTTGAAGAACGACGTCATGCCGTTGGCCACCTGGAAGCCGTCGCGAACCGACACCAGGATCGGCGCGGGGTTCTGGGTGACCTCGTGGTGCCCGCGCACGATGCGCTCGAGGGCCGCCGGGTACTCGTGCGTGATCGACACGTGCAGCCAGGCCTGCCCGGGGGCGAAGCCGTCGGCGTCGAGCAGACCGCCGTCGCGCAGCCGGGCGACGAGCGGCGCGTAGCGAAGCGGATCACCTGACGCCGGCACGTACGCGAGGTCGCCGTTGGCGCGCCGGAGAATCCACGCCTGATGCCCCGCGGCGTCGCGCACGCCCACGCGATCGGCGGCACCGTCGGGCACCCACGTGACCAGGTCCACGCCGCGCAGCGTCGCCAGGATCGTCGCCAGCCGCGCCACCTCGGGCGGTGAGACGAACACGCCGACCCCGGTGGTGACGCCGTCGGTGCTGAAGACGACGTCGGTGGGCGCGGCGATCTTCCGCGCGACGGTGTAGCCATGGCGCTCGAGGAACGCGCGCAGGTCGAGCGTCTCCGCGTTCCAGCGGCCGTTGTGCCCGTGGTCGGAGATGAGTACCAGCTCCAGGTCCTGCCCGGTGCGCGCGCGATAGGTGGCGAGCAGCCGCCCCAGCGCGGCATCGAGGCGCTCGAGATAGCGGCCGAGGTCGCCACGCACGTGCTGCAGGGCATCGGGCGCCGGCAGGTAGGCGTAGAACGTGTCGATGCCGTGACTCTCGAAGAACACGCGGGCGAGCGTGGCGAGTTCCGAGCGGGCAGCCCGTGCCGGGGTGACGTACGACGACAGGTGGTGCGTCTTCTGATCGAAGCCCAGGTGCATGCGCCGTTCGAACTCGATCGGCCGGATGGGGTCGAGGCCGCCGCCGACCGTGCGGTGGTCGTCGAGCCGGAAATAGACGCGCTGGTAACCGGGCGGCGGCGCCACGTGGAAGATCTCCGACCAGGCGATGTCGCTGATCGACGGGAACGTCGAGACGAGCCGGCTCACCGGGTGGAACGCCCGGAAGGCCCCGGCCCGCTGCGCGGCCGCCATGTCGGCGAAGCCGACACCGTCGATGCCCACGACCAGGCGCCGTGGCAGCGGCTCGGTCGTCCAGGCACGCCCCGTGAGGACGAGGGCGGCGGCGATCCCCGCAGCGGCCAGCCGCAGGGCGGCGGCGAATCGTGGACGGGCCGCGAACGCGGCCCCGATGGTGGACAGCACGGACATGGCGGCGCGAGGGCGCACTCAGGACAGACGACGGCGGCGCTGCCGAGGTTTCCCTCGGCCAGTCGCCCCCCGTCACATCTGTTAGCATGCGCGCGGCCCATGACGCGCGACCGGATCCCCTCCCCTGCCCTGCTGCTCGATCTCGACGCGTTCGAGGGCAACGTCCGCACGATGGCGGCCTTCACCGCCGCCCACGGCAAGGCGTGGCGTCCCCACGGCAAGACGCACAAGTGCCCCGAGATCGCCCGGCGGCTCGTCGCGGCCGGCGCCTCGGGCGCCTGCGTGGCCAAGCTCGGCGAGGCCGAGGCCTTCGCCGACCACGGCATCCGCGGGCTGCTGGTGACCACGGCGCCGGTCGGCCCCGGCAAGCCGGAACGCGCCGCCGCGCTGGCTGCGCGCGCCCCCGACACCATCGTCGTCGCCGACGACGCCGGCCAGGTGGCCGAGCTCGACCGTGCCGCGGGCGCGGCGGGCGTCACGCTGCGCGTGGCGGTGGACCTCTACTTCGGCCGCACCGGCGTGCCGCCCGGCGAACCGGCGCGCGACATCGCGCGGGCCATCCACCGCGCCCCGCATCTCGCGTTCGCCGGCCTGCAGTCGTACGACGCCACGGCGTCGCACACGCGCCCGTTCGCCGCCCGCCGCGAGCGCACGCTCGGCACCATGGCGCAGGCCGTGGCCACGCGCCGGCTCATCGAGGCCGACGGCATCGCCTGTCCCCTCGTCACCGCCGGCTCGACCGGCAGCTACCGCTTCGACGCCACGCTCGACGGCATCGACGAGCTGCAGCCCGGCAGCTTCATCTTCATGGACACCGACTACCTGTCGATCGGTGGCGAGGACGGCGGCGAGGCGTATCGCGACTTCACGCCGGCGCTGTCGGTGGTGACGACGGTGGTGAGCGTGTGCGGCGACGAGGCCATCGTCGACGGCGGCTACAAGTCGTTCGCCAGCGACCGGCCGTTCGCGCCGGTCAGCGTCGATCGCCCCGACCTCACCTACACGTGGGCCGGCGACGAACACGGCCGCATCGACATGCGCCGCGCCACGCGGCGGCTGGCCGTAGGCGACCGCCTCGAGTTCCGGGCGCCGCACTGCGATCCCACGGTCAACCTGTACGACGCGATCCACGTGCTGCGCGGCGACCAGGTGGTCGACGTCTGGCCGATCGCGGCCCGGGGCAAGAGCCAGTAGCCGTGGTGGCGTCGCTCGAACAGGCGCTGCGCCGCGCCGTCGCCGGTGACGTGCGGTTCGATCGCGGCACGCGCGCGCAGTACGCCACCGACGCCAGCGTCTACCAGATCGAGCCGCTCGGCGTCGTGCTGCCGCGCTCGCACGACGACGTCGAGGCGGTGGTGACGATCGCGGCGGCGCACGGCGTGCCGGTGACGGCGCGTGGCGGCGGCACCTCGCAGGCCGGGCAGTCGATCGGCGCCGGGATCGTCGTCGACACGTCGAAGTACCTGAACCGGCTGCTCGCGCTCGACGTCGACGCGCGCACCGCCCGCGTCGAGCCGGGCCTCGTGCTCGATCACCTGAACGCCGCGCTGGCGCCGCATCGGCTGCGCTTCGCGCCCGACGTCAGCTCCGCCAGCCGCGCCACGCTCGGCGGCATGATGGCCAACAACTCGAGCGGCGCGCGCTCGGTGCTGTATGGCAAGACCGGTGAACACGTGCGCACGCAGCGCGTGGTGTGCGCCGATGGATCCACCGGCGAACTCGGCCCGCTGAGCGGCGCCGCGCTCGAGGCGGCCCGCCAGGGCGACGGCGTGCTCGCCCGCGCCTATCGCGAGCTGCCGGCGCTGGCGTCCACCCACGCCGCCGAAATCGAGCGCCGCTATCCGAAGGTGATGCGGCGGGTCGGCGGCTACGCGCTCGACTTCTTCACCGACGCGGCGGCGCCGGTCGACCTGACGAAGGTCATGGTCGGCTCGGAGGGCACGCTGGGCTTCGTCACCGAGGCCACCGTGGGCCTCGTGCCGCTGCCCGCCGCCAAGGCGCTGCTCACGCTCGAGTTCGACGACCTGCTCGATGCGCTGGCGGCGACCCCGATCGTGCTGCGTCACGGTCCGTCAGCCGTCGAGGTGATGGACGCCTTCATCCTCGGCCACGCCGTCGGCCACCCGACGCTCGACGCCGCGCTGCGGCAGATCGTGCGCTCGGAACGCTCGGCGCTGCTGTGCGTGGAGTTCTACGGCGATCACCTCGACGCCCTCCTGCCGCGCATGCAGGCCGCCGAGCGCGACGTCGCCGCCGCCGGCCTGCGCGGCCAGGCGCGACAGATCACCGACCCGGCCGGCCAGGCGCGCGTGTGGCACGTGCGAGAGTCGTCGCTCGGCCTGTCGATGGGCATGAAGGGCGACGCCAAGGCGATCTCGTTCGTGGAAGACACGGCCGTCGCCCCCGAGCGGCTGCGCGACTACATCGATCGCTTCCGCGCCATCGTCGCCCGGCGCGGCACCCACGCCGGCGTCTACGCGCACGCCTCGGTGGGCTGCCTGCACGTGCGACCGGTGGTGAACCTCAAGACGGCCGAGGGCCTGGCGCAGTTCGAGGCCATCGCCCGCGACGTCGCCGATCTCGTGCTCGAGTTCGGCGGTGCGCTGTCGGGCGAACACGGCGACGGTCTGGTGCGCGGCGCCTTCAACGAGCAGATGTTCGGGTCGACGCTCTACGAGGCGTTCCGCCGCGTCAAGCGCACGTTCGATCCGCAGGGCACGTTCAATCCCGGCCGCATCGTCGACACGCCGCCGATCACCGCCCACCTGCGCTTCTCGCCGGCCTATCGCACCCCGGCGCCGGCAACCTATTTCGACTTCAGCGCCGACGGGGGCCTGGGTCGCGCCGTCGAGCAATGCAGTGGCGTGGGCCTCTGCCGCAAGACGCAGGGCGGCACGATGTGCCCGTCGTACATGGCGACGCGCGACGAGAACGACTCCACGCGCGGCCGCGCCAACGTGCTGCGCCTGGCGCTGAGCGGCCAGCTCGGAGCGGACGGCCTCGACGCGCCCGCCGTGCACGACGCGCTCGACCTGTGTCTCGAGTGCCGGGCCTGCCGCAGCGAGTGCCCGACCAGCGTCGACATGGCCCGCATCAAGAGCGAGGTGCTGGCCGATCGCTGGGATCGGCACGGCGCGCCGCCGGCGGTGCAGGCGTTCGGGCACGTCCGCACGGTGGCCGCGATCGGGAGCGCGCTGGCGCCGCTGGCCAACGCGATCGCCGGCAGCCGCGTCGGGCGCGCCGTGAACGAGGCGCTGCTCGGCGTGGACCGCCGCCGGTCGCTGCCGACGTGGACCCGCCAGACCCTGACGAAACGCTTGCGCCAAGTCACCCCACGCTCGCCGGTGCGCGCGGTGCTGTTCGCCGACACGTTCACCGAGCACAGCGAGCCCGCCAACGGCGTGGCCGCCGCGGCCGTGCTCGATCGCGCGGGCATCGGCACGACGCTCGTGCCGCACGGCTGCTGCGGGCGTCCGCTCATCTCGCAGGGGCTGCTCGAGGAAGCGCGGCGCACGGCCGCCGGTACCGTCGACGCGCTCTACGAGCGCGCGGCCGCCGGCGACGCCATCGTGTTCCTCGAGCCGAGCTGCCTCTCCGCCATCCGCGACGACGCGCCGGCGCTGCTGTCCGGCCGCCGCCGCGAGCGCGCCGAGGTGGTGGCGCGACAGAGCGTGCTCTTCGAGGCCTACCTCGAGGACGAGCTCCGCGCCGGGCGGGCATCGCTGCCGCTCAAGGGCGGCCCGGCGTCGATCCTGCTGCATCCGCACTGCCATCAGCGCGCGATGGGACTCGCCTCACCGGCGGCGGCGTTGTTGCGGCGCGTGCCTGGCGCGACGGTGACCGACCTCGACGCCGGGTGCTGCGGTATGGCCGGCTCGTTCGGCTACACCACGGATCACTACGACGTGTCGCGGGCGATCGGCGAGCGCCGGCTGGCCCCGGCCGCGCGCGCCCTCGGTTCCGACAGCGTGCTGGTCGCCGCCGGTACCTCGTGCCGCCACCAGGTGGCGGATCTCGCCAGCGCCACGGCGCTCCACCCCGCGCGCCTGCTGCACTCGCTCCTGGAGGACTGATGAGCATCGCGTGGATCTCGCTCGGCGCACTCCTCGTCGCCATCGTGCTCAGCATGGTGAGCGAGGTGAACGTCGGCGTCGTGTCGCTGGCCCTGGCCTGGATCGTCGGCGTCTACGTGGGCGGGATGAAATACAACGACGTCATCGCGTCGTTCCCGGTGCCGCTGTTCATCACGCTGGCGGGCGTCACGCTGCTCTTCGGCATCGCCAACGTGAACGGCACGCTGCAGCGGCTGGCGGCGCGGGCGGTCTCGGTGTGCCGCGGCAACGCCGGCGTCATCCCCGTGATGTTCTTCGTGCTGGCGGTGGTCATCTCCTCGATCGGCCCCGGCAACATCGCGACCACCGCCCTGTTGGCGCCCATGGCGATGGCCGTCGGCGCACAGGCCGGCGTGCCGCCGTTCCTCAGCGCGCTGATGCTCGGCAACGGCGCCCAGGCGGGCGCGCTCTCGCCGTTTGCGCCCACCGGCGTCATCGTCAACGGCATCCTGCCCAAGATCGGCCTCGCCGGCCAGGAATGGACGACCTACCGCAACAACCTGCTCGCCCACGTGGCGGTGACCTTCACCGCCTACCTCATCTTCGGCGGCTGGAAGCTCTTCACGAACCACCGGTCGGCCGACGGCGACGCGGTGGCCTCGCACGAGCCGTTCGAAGGCCGCCACTGGCTGACGTTGACGGTGCTGGTGACGGTCGTGCTCGGCGTGGTGCTCGCCAACCTGCAGGTCGGCATGGCGGCGCTGGCCGGCGCCGCGCTGCTGTCGCTGGTCGGCGCCGGCGACATGAAGGAGGCCATCAAGCGGATGCCGTGGGGCGTGGTGCTGATGGTGTGCGGCGTCACGGTGCTCATCGGCGTGCTCGAGAAGACGCAGGGCATGTCGCTCTTCACCGATCTCCTGGCCAGCATCTCGTCGCCCTCGACGGTCACGGCCGTGGTGGCGTTCGCCACCGGCATCGTCTCGGTCTACAGCAGCACGTCGGGCGTCGTGCTGCCAGCCTTCCTGCCGACGATTCCTGGGCTGGTACAGCGGCTCGGCGGTGGTGACCCGATGGGCATCGCCTCGTCGATGGTGGTCGGCGGCCACCTCGTCGATCTCTCGCCGCTCTCGACGATCGGCGCGCTGTGCATCGCCGCGCTGCCGCACGCCTCGGCCGACGACACGAAGAAGCTCTTCAATCAGCTGCTGGCGTGGGGATTTTCGATGACGATTGTGGGAACCCTCGCCTGCTGGCTGCTATTCTGAAGGTCCCCTCCGGGACCTCCATGCGCACGGTGCCTGACTCGACGCCTTGGCGCCCGGCCGGAGCCGGCGCGTGACGGGCCACCTGCCGCTGCTCGCGGCCGAGGCGGCGCTGTCGGCGGGCATCGTGCTGACGCTGTTCCGCTGGCGCCGCCAGCTCGGCATGACGCCCCTCTATCTCGTGCTCGGGGCGCTCCAGAACCTGCAGTTCGTGTTCGCCGCGTCGCTGCGCCTGCCGCTCGTGCCTGGGCTCGAAGCCGGTCCGGCCACGGTGGTGCTGTTCCCGCTCACGACGTTCGTCGTGCTGCTGACCTACGTGGACGAGGACGCGGCGGCGACGCGCAGCTTCGCCTACGGACTGGCGATCTGCAACCTGACGCTGTTCGGCGTGTCGGCGCTGGCCGGCCAGCACGTCGACCAGCCCGGCGTCAGCAATCCGCTCGACCTGCCGCGGGCGCTCTTCCAGCAGCCGCTGCGCATCGTGCTGGCGAGTTCCGTCGCGATCGTCGCCGACATGGTCGCCACCGTGCTGCTCTTCGAAGCGCTGAGCCGGCGCGTGCGCGGCCTGTTCCTGCGGCTGTGGACCACCGCCGTCACGGTGATGGTGATCGACAGCGTGCTCTTCAGCACCATCGGGTTCGTGGAATCCGACGCCTACGCGCGGCTGCTCGGTGCCTCGGTGCTCGGCAAGGTGATCGGCGCGACGGTGTACGCGGCGGTCGTCACCTGGTACATCACCACCTTCGAGCGCGACGGCGCCGCGACACGCGCCCTGCAGCCGCCAGGCGACGTGTTCACGTGGCTCACCTACCGCCAGCGCTACGAAGAGGCGCGGTCGCTGCTGGCCCGCGACGCGCTCACCGGCCTCTACAACCGCGGCTACTTCGACGAGTTCGCGCCCCGTCAGATCGCCCACGCCGACCGCGCCCGGCACCAGATGAGCCTGGTACTGGTGGACGTCGATCGGCTGAAGGCGGCCAACGACACCTTCGGGCATCGGGCCGGCGACGACCTCGTGCGCGCGGTGGCTGCGGAACTGCGCCACATGGTGCGCGCCTCGGACGCCGCCTGCCGCTACGGCGGCGACGAGTTCGCGGTGGTGCTGACGACGGCGGATCAGCCGTCGGCGCGGATCTTCGCCGACCGTCTGCGCCAGAACATCCGCGCCAACACGACGGGCGTGACGCCGACGCCGCCGTGGGCCCCGGCCTCGGTGAGCATCGGCGTCGCCACCATGCCGGCCGACGGCCAGACGTTGGACGCGCTGATCCACGTGGCCGACCAGCGCCTCTACGACGCCAAACGCCGCGGCGGCGACGCCGTGGTCGACGGCGCGACCACGGTCAGCTGAACGACGGCCGCCGCTTCCCGGCGAACGCGGCGACCCCTTCACGGAAGTCGGCGCTGGCGTAGCAGGCGGCGATGAGGTCGTCGCAGTCGCCGGGCGCGGGTTGCCGGGCCGCGCGCAGACGCCGCAGCATGGCCTTGGTGGTCGCCAGCGTGCTGGTGGCGCGCGACGCCACCTCCCGCGCGAGCGTGCGCGTCTCGGCGTCGAGGTCGGCCGCCGGCACCACGCGGTGCACGAGCCCCCAGGCGAGCGCCTCGACCGCCGGTACGAGCCGCCCCGTGAACATGAGCTCGAGCGCGCGCCCCTGCCCCACCAGGTCGACGAGGCGGGCCAGGTTCTCGACCGACAGGCAATTGCCGAGCGTGCGCGCCACCGGGACGCCGAGCCGGGCGGTGTCTGCGGCGATGCGCAGGTCGCAGGCCACGGCCAGCGCGCAGCCGCCGCCCACCGCCGGGCCGTCGATCGAGGCGATGGTCGGCACGTCCACGGCGTCGAGGCGCTCGATGACGTGCGCCAGGCGCCGTTCGTAGGCCACGCCGTCAGCCCCGCTGCGCACCTGGTCGAACTGCGCGATGTCGGTGCCCGAGGAAAACGCCCCGTCCGAACCTCGTATGATCACCACGCGCGCGCCCGCAGTGGGCACCGCATCACAGGCCTCGACGAGGGCGTCGTACATCTCCCACGTCAGGGCGTTTTTCGCCGCCGTGCGCGCCAGCGTCACGGTGGCGATCGGTCCGTCGATGTCCAGAACCACGTTGCTCGAAGGCATAGTCGTCGTCGACCTCACCCAGGTGATGGCCGGGCCCTATTGCGCGATGTTACTGGCGGACATGGGCGCCCGCGTGATCAAAGTGGAACCGCCGCGCGGCGACTCGACACGCGCGATGGCGGGCGGACACGACGGGGAGAGCGCGGCCTACAACGCGGTCAACCGCGGCAAGCAGGGCGTGGTGCTGGATCTCTCGCGCGACGACGCCCGCGAGGCCGCCCGACGCCTCGTCGACGCCGCCGACGTGCTCGTCGAGAACTTCCGTCCTGGCGTGATGGCGAAGCTCGGCCTCGACTTCGGTACGCTCTCCGCGCGCAATCCGCGGCTCGTCTATGCGTCGATCTCGGGCTACGGGCAGACCGGGCCGTGGGCGACGAAGGGCGGCTTCGATCTGGTGGCGCAGGGCGTCACCGGCATCATGTCGGTCACCGGCGAGCCCGGACGTCCGCCCGCCAAGGCCGGCATCCCGGTGACCGATCTCGGCGCCGGCCTCTTCGCCCTCAGCGGAATCCTCGCGGCTCTTTTCGCGCGCGAGCGCACGGGACGCGGTCAGCACATCGACACGGCGCTGGCCGATGCCGGCCTGGCGCTGTCGGTGTGGGAGACGACGGACTACTTCGCCGGACGTGGCGTGCCGGGGCCACTCGGCTCGGCGCACCGCCTCGCGGCGCCCTACCAGGCAGTACGGTGCGCCGACGGCTATGTGACGATCGGCGCCGCCAACCAGCGGAACTTCGAGAAGGTGTGCGACGTACTCGGCCACGCCGAGTGGACGGCCGACGCGCGCTTCGCCACCGACACGGATCGCGTCGCGCACCGCGACGCCCTCACCGGCGCGATCGAGGCGGTGACCGCCACGGCCGCATGCGCGCACTGGCTCGAGCGTCTCGAGGCGGCCGGGGTGCCGTGCGGGCCGATTCTCGACTACGCCGCCGCGCTCGATACCCCGCAGGTGCACGCGCGCGGAATGGTCGTGGACATGGACCATCCCGCGCTCGGCCACGTGAAGACGGTCGGCACGCCAATCAAGATGTCGGCGACGCCGCTCGATCCCACCCGGCGCGCCCCGCTGCTCGGCGAACACACCGCCGAGGTGCTGGGCGCGCTGGGGTACGACGCCGCCGCGATCGCGCGGATGCGGGGCGACGTCTCAGCCTGACGCGCGGCTTCCGCCCCCGCCAGGCGCTCCGCTCGCGGCTACGGCGAGACTCGCGCCCGGCGGTTCTCCCGCCGGGCGGTCGCCTCTACCAGATCGGCAGCGAGTCGACGTTGCCGCTGTCGATGACACCGGTCGTCTGCAGCACCACCGCACCGCTGGCGTGCTTCACCACCAGGGTCACCTCGTCTCGACGGCGTCCGGGCTCGCCGCGATCCACCGCGACCAGCTCGAACGTGTACCCGGAGGCGCCGTTCAGCAGGCCGCGCCCGGTGACGCGCACCGTGTCGACGCCGCTGGCGGGATAGGCGCCCGGCAGCGACGCCGGGTCGTTGAAGAAGGCCACCGACGTGACGTGGGTCGCCAGGAACAGCGCCGCGCGTCCGCCGATGCGGCCAAGCGCCAGCACCGCCGCTCCGGCGTCACCCGCCGACGTGCGGGCCGCGGTCAGGACCACCTGCGTGGCGGCCGCGCCGCTGCCCTGCGTGGTGGCCCCGGCGACGAGGCCTGCAGTCGACGGCGCCACCACCGTCACGACGAACGACGCACTGGCGGTGTTGCCGACACCGTCGGCGGCCGTGCAGCTCACCGTCGTGGCGCCGTTCGGGAAGAGCGTGCCCGAGGCCGGCAGGCACACCGCCGGCACCGGGCCGTCGAGGTCGTCGACGGCCGTGGCGGTGTAGGTCACCATCGCGCCGAGCGGTCCCTGCGCCGTCACGGTCTGCGGGGCGGGCACCGTGATCACCGGCGGCGTCGAGTCGGTGGCGAAGCGGAAGTAGGCGATGGCCGGGTCGTGGTCGGACGTGCGCTCGACCCTGGCCGCGTCACCACGCAGCACCTCCGGGAAGTCGGCGTTCACGCGCGCGTGGTCGAACGCGGTCAGCACCTGCGCGGCCTCGACCGACACCAGCACGTGGTCGAGCGACTGCGCGTTGCCGTCGAACGAGTACGAGTAGGTCTGGTCGGCCGGCGTGTTCGCCACCACCGGCGCCAGCAGGAAGTCTGGCGTGAGCAGGTCGCCGCCGAAGGCCACCACCTCGGTGGCCGGCGCCGGCGCTCCGCGCACGATGCCGAGCACGTCGACGTAGCCGTCGTTCACCTCGAAGGCGTTGTAGTCGCCCACCGAGACGACCGGCACGCCGGGATACTGCGCCCGCAGGTCGCCGAGCAGGCGCGCGACGTATTCGGCCTGCGCGAGCCGCTTGGCCTGCACCCGCGGGGTGTCGACGTCGTTCAGCGACCGCAGATGGTTCACCACCACGACCACCTCCGCCGGCAGCGTGCCAGGCGCCGCCGCCACCGTCGCGCGGAGCGACAGCGACGGCCGGTCGTTCAGCAGATCCACCGAGCCGTCGCTCGGATCCACGTAGGTGTCCGTGAGGCCATGCTGCACGACCGATTGCACGGTGACGCGCGACGAAGCGAGGAACCCGACGTCGATGCCGCCGATGTCATTGCCCTCGAGCAGGAACGCCTGATAACCGGGCGCCGCCTGCCCGGCGGCCAGGGCGTCGGCGTCGATGCGCGCCGCCAGATTCTGCAGCACCGTGAGGTTCTCGGCTTCCTGCACGCCCACCACGTCGGGCGCGTGGAGGTAGTTACGAATGGCGGCCGACGTCTTGCCCAG
>WBZP01001997.1_pt2 | contig 13507 bp, 8 predicted proteins | sample 5204301 | NCBI WGS metagenome assembly WBZP01 (sample SAMN12412401, study PRJNA552823) | activated sludge metagenome | isolation source: activated sludge from nitrification reactor of wastewater treatment plant... | place: USA: Pennsylvania | collected 2017 | reverse complement strand
GTTACTACGCTGCCTGGAGCAAACCGATAAAATCGTTCATATCCCAAAGATACTCTACCGTTGGCGAAGAATCCCAGGCTCTACCGCAGAGCACTTTGCCAACAAACATTATGCTTGGGAAACCGGTTGCCGCGTGGTGGCTGATGCGCTTAAACGCCGAAGCATTTCTGGCAACGCCATCGTTGGAAAGCATCCTGGAACTTACCGGGTACGTCGTCAAATTAAAAATAAACCAACAGTCAGCATCATCATTCCCTTTCGTGATTTACCAGAAGTTCTCAAGCGATGCCTTGACTCTATTCTGAGTAAAACAACATATCCTTGCTTCGAAATCATCGGCGTTTCCAACCAGAGTCAGGAGCCAGCAACTTTTGCGATGATGGCTGATTACCTGCACCGGGATACTCGTATCCGTTTCGGATTTTATGACCAGCCCTTCAATTTTTCCGCCATCAACAACTTTGCAGTAACTTTGACACAGGGAGAACATATTTTACTGCTTAATAATGATATTGAAGTGATCAACCCGGATTGGCTTGAAGCTCTGCTGGAACATTCGCAGCGCCCGGAGATAGGCGCGGTCGGCGCCAAATTATACTATCCGAATAATACTATTCAACACGCTGGAGTAATCATCGGTATAGGCGGAAGTGCTGGTCATTCTCATAAGTGCCTTAACCGAGATGACCCCGGTTATTTCAATCGTCTGGATGTCATCCAAAATATCAGCGCGGTTACCGGCGCCTGCCTGATGGTGAAGAAGACGCTTTACCAAGCACTGGGTGGATTAGACGAAATCAACTTGCCAATCGCTTTCAATGATGTGGATTTTTGCCTACGCCTGCGCGAGCAGGGTTACCTTAACATCTTTACGCCCTACTGTGAATTATATCACTATGAATCACGATCCCGGGGTCTTGAAACTACACCGGACAGGAAGCGGCGATTTCATCAGGAAAGCCATTATTTACGCAGGCGTCACCCGGATATTTTCACCAAAGGCGACCCATACTACAACCAAAATCTACCTCTGAATTGCGAAACATTTGGTCTTCGCCTGCGGTTACTGCGACCACTTGCCTTCGCATTACGCGATGAATGGCGGACTCACCATTCCCCGGTTAGAGCGTTGGGTGTGATTGGCAAGGAATTGCTGAGATTAGCCCGCCATGGCTGAAGTCGATACCTCTTTGGCGGCAATAGCCATCCTTGTGGTCAACTTTGGTCGCGCCACCGATACGCTGGAATGTCTGGATTCTCTGCTGCAAATCAGCAATCCGTCATTTCATATCTTTCTAGCCGACAATGGCTCCGGTGATATTGAAGTAGCACAATTAAAAAGTTATGCTGATCGCCATGTTGAACGTATTAGCTTTATTGCCTTCCCCAAAAACCATGGCTTTACTGGCGCCCACAACAGACTCCTTCAAGAAATCATCCCGTCTGGCCGCTATGAACTTATCCTGTTGCTCAATAACGACACCGTGGTCGATCCCGAATTCTTAAAAATGATGCTGATAAGAATTAACCGGGAACAGCATATTGAAATGGTGGCGGCACGGATGATGAAGTACGATGATCGAATGTGTATCGACAATCTCGGCATCACCTTCTACAAGTGTGGATTGGCTTCCAATCGTAAATCACCGAGTGATCCTTTGCTGGGCCCCTGTGGTGGTTGCGCACTGTACACGACCGGGTTGCTTCGCCAAGTCCACCAGGCAACCGGCGAATACTTCGATGAACACTTTTTTTGCTATGCTGAAGACACCGACCTGGCGTGGCGGGCGGTATTGCTGGGATACGGCGCAGCCTATGCCGACGATGCCCTGGTGTACCACAAGGGTTCGGTGGCCAGTGGTGGACCTCATAGTGACTTCGTGCTGTATCACGGTATCCGTAATTCGCTATTCGTTCTAGTCAAGGATATCCCTATCCGTCTGCTGTTACGAAACGCCTGCTGGATGATACTGCTGCATGGCGCCATATTATTGCGCTATGTCGTCAAAGGCAAGCTCGGGATCGTATTGCACCTTTATTGGGATTTTCTATCAGGCGTCCCGATGATGTGGAGAAAGCGACCCCGAATCATGCGGAGTAAACAAATCACATCGAAACAGATCAGCCAGCGAATCGGTGGAAATTTTTATGACCGCGATTATCTTAAATCCGCTCTGGATGAACTATTGACATCATTCAAATCCGGCTTTCGTAAAGTAAAAGAATATTGAGAAATGTCTAACGAGCCCTTGATCCAGTTGAAGCAAAAATCATGGTTCCTGCTGGTGGGAGGAACCGCAGCGCTGATTTATCTAATCCTTGCTACTTTTTTGGCAGAATCACTTAATATGGAAGCATGGTTGGCCAGCACTATTTCATGGACGATTTGCATTATTCCTGCCTACCAGGGTCAAAAACTATTGACTTTTAAGTCGGAACTTGATCATAAGGTTGCATTTCCGCGATATTTTATTTCCCAGATAATCGGAATATTACTATCTTCCCTTTTATCCTTCATTTTGAGTCGCTTGACCAGCTTAAATGCTTTAGCTATTTTTAGCATCGTCATTTTTGTAGTCACCACATCGAGTTATTTTTTTCAACGTTTTTGGGTTTTTTAGACCATGAAAAAAAAGCCGGCTGACAACTATAATATATTAGATCCAGATTCAATCGCAACCAAGGTTGCCTATAAGGCTAGATCAACCATGTTCTCAATGTTCATGGAAGAGTTCTGTCCAGCTAGAAAGGAAACTGTTCTGGACGTTGGTGTCACATCCGATAGCGATTACTCTACCTCCAATTATTTTGAAGCGCTTTATCCTCAAAAAGACTCGATTGTTTGTTGCGGCTTCGACAATGCATCCTTTTTAGAGGAACAATATCCTGGGCTTTTTTTCATCATGGCCAGCGGGCTAGCGCTGCCATTTAGAGATCAATCCTTTGATTATGTACACTCATCCGCAGTGATCGAACATGTGGGTTCGTTTGCAAACCAAACCCGTCTTATCCACGAATGTGCTCGAGTCGCCAGGAAAGGTTTCTGTATTACTACACCCAATCGATGGTTCCCAATTGAATTTCATACGGGACTACCATTGATTCATTGGCTGCCAAAACCGACAGGACGATGGTTGTTTTCGCGCTTGGGGCATGGCTTTCACTCCCAGGAGGATAATTTGAATTTAATGAGTGAAAGTGAATTAAGGAAAATTATCAATGAACTGCCTCAATTTAAGCACCGCCTGTGCTCATATAAACTCTTGGGATGGAAAAGCAACCTGATTCTTTTTGGACATCGACGGAAAACAGGAACAAACCGCAATGAGCAACATTGAAATTTCCATTATCATGCCTTGCCTTAACGAGGCGGAAACGATTGGACGTTGTATCGAAAAAGCCAAACGCTGGCTTGAAAAAACTGGCGTCGAGGGGGAAATCGTCATCGGCGATAACGGTTCGACGGATGGCTCGCAGGAGATCGCTATTAGCCATGGAGCGCGGGTCGTCGCTATTTCACAACGCGGTTATGGCGCGGCGCTGTATGGCGCGACCATAGCCGCTCAGGGTCGATACATCATCATGGGCGATTCCGATGATAGCTATGACTTCAGCAATCTTTCGCCCTTTCTGGAAAAGTTGCGTGAAGGTCATGACCTGGTCATGGGTAATCGCTTCAAAGGCGGTATTCAACCTGGTGCGATGCCATGGAAAAACCGACTGATTGGCAACCCATTGCTGACCGGTATCGGTCAGCTCTTGTTTGGCTGTCCGGTTGGCGATTTTCACTGTGGCTTGCGAGGGTTTTCCAAGGCCGCCTTTCTTCGCATGGATCTGCACACAACCGGCATGGAATACGCTTCGGAAATAGTCATCAAGGCTACCTTGCTCGGCATGAAGATCGCCGAAGTACCCACTACTCTAAGCAAGGATGGCCGCTCCCGTCCTCCTCATCTCCGTCCTTGGCGCGATGGTTGGCGCCATTTGCGATTCATGTTGCTATTCAGTCCCCGCTGGCTGTTCATTTATCCAGGCTTGATCATTTCAGCACTCGGACTGGCGCTATTTTTCCTATTGCTCCAAGGCCCCATTAAAATTAGTGGGGTTTATCTTGATATTCATACCATGGTATTTGCTGGCGCGATGACTTTGGTAGGATACATGCTGTTGTTATTCGGTCTGATTGCTCGAATCATTGGAATTAATCAGGATTTATTGCCACCCAAGCAAGCACTCGATTACCTGCGTGGAAAACCGATCCTTGAAACAGGTAGCCTGTTAGGCGGTATTTTGATCATGACCGGGCTTTTTTATGGAGTCACCGCCATTACTGAATGGGGCAGCGCCTATTTTGGCTCGCTCGACCCCACAGTCACGATGAGAACAGTCCTGCTATCCGCCATGACCATGATGTTTGGATTCATCACGCTAATTTTCTCAATCATCTTCGGGTTTATTGTCATGCCAACGGATCGTAGAAACTGCGCCAACGAGGGTCAGAATATCTGAACTATTCGAGACCGTGGATAGATTCGCATGAAACCGACGGCGCTATACTCGGGCGGAATAGGTATACTCATTCTGATCAAACTGTGGCTGGTTTTAGATCAACCGTTACTGGCGCTCGCCGACGCCAGTAAAGACGATCTGTTATTTATCCGTCTGGCCGATTATCTGACGCGGTTTGACTGGCTAGGACCCTACGATAACCTCACCCTGGTCAAAGGGCCTTTCTATCCCCTGTGGATCGCGGCCGCTTTTCTGGCTGGCGTACCTCTGCTGCTGTCGCAGCAGTTGCTCTACGTCGCGGCCTGTCTCGTCACTGAACGTGCCTTGCAACCTCTCATCGCGAGTCGCCCGTGGCGGATGGCGATCTTCGTCCTGCTGCTGTTCAATCCAGTCACTTTCACCTGGCAACTGACCCGCGTTCTGCGGGACGGTCTCTATCCTGGGCTTGTTCTACTGGTGGTTGGAGCGGCCATCGGTCTTTTCGCGCGGCGCCACGAACCGGCCCGCTGTTTGGCCGGTTGGGCGGTCACCTGTGGCTCGGCGACGGCGGCCTTCTGGCTCACCCGTGAGGAAGGGGTGTGGATTCTACCTGTTCTGGCCCCTCTCCTGATCTGGACTCTGGCGGTGGTTGTGTTCTCGAACTGGCGGGATTGGCGGAAAATCGCAGTCGTCGTTCTGCCGCTGGCGCTACCCATTCTAGCGATACAGGTAGTGTCGATGGTGAATTGGGCTCACTACGGCGTTTATGCCGCCGTCGAACTCAAAACGTCGGAGTTCGAAGCCGCCTACGGTGCGCTGACCCGGGTACGGCCCGTAGAGTACAAGCTCCAGGTTCCCGTGACGAAAGAGACGCGGCTGCGCATTTACAAGGAAAGCGCGGCGTTTGCGGAATTGCAACCGTCTTTTGAGCGGGAGGGATTCTGGACCCTCCGCGCGGTAGGCCGCGAGAACCATCCATCGGGCGCCGACGAAATCGGTGGGGGGTGGTTTATGTGGGCGCTGCGGGATGCGGTGACCGAGGCCGGCCACTTCGGTTCAGGCGCGCAGGCCGCCGGTTTTTTTCAGCGGCTGGCCACCGAGGTGAACACTGCCTGCCAGGAAAAACGGCTCGACTGTCTGGCCGAACGCGCCAGTTTGACGCCGCCATGGCGCTCCGAATATCTGGCGCCGGTGATTGAACAAATCGTGTCCGGCTTGAGCATATTGGCGACCTTTTCACAGGTATCGCCCGATCCAGTCCCAAGTACTGGATCTCCCGCTCACCTGTTGCTATTCCAGGATCTGACCCGGGAACAGCCATCCGGCCAAGGCACGACAATACGAGGATGGGTCGTTCATGCGTCCGGTAAGAAACTAACCGCTTCTCTGGTCGAACCCGATATTAACCGAATAGTCTCCCCAACACGGTTTAGCTCCAGCCCGGATGTCGAGCAGCTCTTCCTGCGCGCGAACCGGAACATCGCCAGCGCCAAAAACGCGCATTTCGAGGCAAGAGGCTATTGTATCCACCCCTGCGTACTCCGTATTTCAGACGAAGCTGGAACGCTGGCGGACATTCCGCTGAAACAGGGGCCGACCGCATGGCTTAGCGATCCCTTGTGGGTCTACCTTGATGAGGTTTCGATCGATGCCATACCGGTACGACAAACCGAACTTGAAGAGTTGAAGCTCTCGTTACTGGAGAAGGTCACCGCAGCTTATCAGTTAACGATGCCCTACCTCACTATGGCAACACTCGCGGCCATGGGCGTCTGGTGGTTCCAGTCGATCAGGAGTCGGAGGTTCACCGCTCCTGGGCTGGTTGCAACCAGCATCGCAGCCGCGATCGGTATGCGACTCCTGATTTTGGCGGTTATCGACGTGACCTCGTTTTATGCGGTTCACGTAGCGTATATGAGTCCTCTTTACCCTTTATGGCTGCTTTGTTGCGGTTTGTTCGCGGCGGATGCGGGGCAGCGCCTTTATGACCGAGCGCGGCCCGCGATGCGCCGTGATCGTTCAGGCTGATGCGATTTGAACTGGAGTGGGAAGCCGCGGGCATCGTGGGCATCCGCTCACTCAAGAATCAAGTCGCGGCTCAAACAACCTGCCGCTCAAACTCAGATTGGGATTGTAATAAGGATCGCCTTGGGCCAATTGTTCGGCCCATCGCTCCTTGAACCGCTGGGTGTCCACCGGATGGGTATCCACCGCATCATAACCGCGAGTCGCGGATTCATGGTGGATCAAGCGGGCATAGGGGGTAAACAGACAGAGGTAGCCCGCCTCGTGCAGGCGTAGACACAAATCGGTGTCGCCGAAACCAACCTGCAAATCGGCGTCGAATCCCCCCATCTTGTCAAACGCCTCGCGCCGCACCAGCATGCAGGCGGCGGTCACCGCCGTACATTCGCGCACCGCCAGCAGAGCGTGGTGGTGGCCAGGCGCCAGATGACCGTGCTCGTATTCGGGATAAAACTGATGGTCGTGAGCGGCAATCCCGTTGAAACCGATGATCACCCCGGCATGTTGGAGCAGGCCGATGTCCGGGTAAAGCAGCTTGGCGCCCACTACGCCCACGTCATCCCAAGCCATCGGCTCCAGCATCGCTTCCAGCCAGTCGGGTTCCACGATCTCGATGTCGTTGTTCAGGAATAGCAGGAATTCGCCCTGGGCCCGCGCGGCGGCGAGGTTGTTGATCCAGGAGAAGTTGAAGGCCCCCGGCGCGTCCAGAATCTTATGCCCCCGCGCTTCCAACTCGGCGAAATAGGCCAGGGTGTCCGGCTGGCTGGAACCGTTGTTCGCCACGATCAGTTCGAGCTTAACCCCCGCTGGCAGGCGGGTCTTGCCCAGCAGCGATTCCACGCACATCCCGAGCAAATCCACCCGGTCGCGGGTGGGGATGATGACCGACACCGTGGCCGGCTCAATCTTGTAGCGAACGCGGAAAAAGTTGAACGACAACCCTTCCACCGCCAGCGCCTCGTCCTCGGCGAGACCGGCCAGTCGCAGATGCCGGTTCAGGGCAGCCAGGGAATTCTCGGTGACCCTGGCCATTTGCTGGTGACCGGTGGAATTGGGGTGAATACGCCACTGGTACAGCACCTTGGGAATGTGGCGGAAATCGTGGGTCACGGCCGCCACCCGCAGCAGCAGGTCGTAGTCCTGACTGACCTGGAGACTCTGATCGAACCCACCCACCTGGAGCAGCAGGTCGCGGCGGAATGCGGTGAGATGCACGATATAGGGATGGGACAGCAGGAAATGGTAGCTGAACCGTGGCCTGAACTCGCAGCGGATGATCCTGCCGTTGTTGCGGACGAGCACCTCGTCGGAATACACCACATCGGGATGGTCCTGCCGAATGACCTTCGCCACTTCGTACAAGGCGTTGGGCTCCAGCAGGTCGTCGTGATCCACCACCGCGAAGTACTCGCCTTGCGCCGCCTCCAAGCCAGTTTGGGACGAGCCGCCCACGCCCTGGTTACGCTCGTGTTTGACCAGACGGAACCGGCTGTCCTGGTCGCGCCAGCGCTCGATGACTGTCAAGTGTTCGGCGCGGGGGGATGCATCGTCCACCAGAATGCATTCCCAGTCTGGATAACTTTGCCGATGGACGCTGGCCAGCAAGGCGTCCAGCCAGTGCGGCGGACTGTTATAGCAGGGAATGGCCAGCGAAATAAGCGGCGTCTCCGGCCATTCGTGAATCTCCCGGCGTTGTTGTTCCAACTCCTCGGCCTTGCAGCGGTGATGGGCATACCACTTCTTATAAGCGCTCGCGCTGGGCAGGGTTAACACGGGCAAGTGGGCGTAGCGCTCCGGTCTGGTGGGTCCAGGCGGCGCGTTGCCTTCCACCTCGGCCAGCGCGGGCGGATGGTCGATGTTCGGATGCGTCCGCCGCCAAGCCGCCATTTCATGGAGGATCTGGAGAATCTGGCCGCGCGCGCCGGGATCCGGCTTGCGCAACATCAGGGTCAGCGCGATTCGGGTCAACAGGTTACCCGCCCGCCAAGTGAGCGAGCCAAAGACCGCCTCGATATTGCCGGCCAAAGCGACCAGCCAGCGCCGCAACTGCTCCAGCGTTTTCTGGTCATGTTCGAGCTTCTGTTCCAGGGTAACGATCCGCCCCTCCGCCGCCTGCTCACGGTCTCGATACATTTCGATCTGGGCCTGTTGCTCCACCCTGGCCGTTTGCTCTAAAGCAACGATCCGCCCCTCCGCTGCCTGCCAGCGGTTTCGATATGTCTCAATCTGGGCTTGTTGCTCCTTGGCGGTTTGTTCCAGGGCGGCAATCCGTTCTTCTGCCTGGACTTGTTGCCCCTTGGCGGTTTGCTCCAGGGCGGCAATCCGTTCTTCCGCCTGGGTTCGTTGCTCCTTGGCGGTTTGCTCCAGGGCGGCAATCCGTTCTTCCGCCGCCTGCCAGCGATCTCGATACATTTCGAGCTGGGCTTGTTGCTCCACCCTCTGGGCCTGTTGTTCTACCCTGGCTGTACGCTGGGCGCGCAGCATCCGGCCGATCTGCTCGCGCCGATGCTTGAGGTGGTGAACGCTGGCGAGCACCGCATAGCGGTCTTCGTGGCTCCGCAGGGTTTCCACGGCACCGGCGGACAGGGTGGGCAACGGAGCGAGGGACAGCACATCGCCATCGGTGAAAGCCTGATCCAGTCGCGCCTGTTGGGCGTTGGCGTAGCTGCTTTGAAGCGCTGGGTTACCCTGCTGATGATAAAGGCGCGGCTCGATGAACGCCTCGATTTCTCTTACCGAAGGCAGGCGCAACCCCTGCACTTGCAGATCCAACAGTTGCGCGTGCAAGCGTCGGGTGGTTTCCACCGGCTGAGCCATCAGTTCATGGTAAGATACCAGTACACGAGGGATCCCATCGGAATGGGCCAGACCCAGCAAGCTGTATTGCTCCCATAGAGCCAGCCCCATGGAGAGAGGAAAACCCTCGCGCTTGTGGAGCGACTGGGCGACCTGGATCGGGCTGCGGTGGACATGGACGCATACCGGCACTTCCAGCAGCGGTTTCCAGAAAGGAAGCAGCAGGTTGATGCGGGGATCCTTGAGCATCCAGGGACGGCGGGCATCCAGATCGAGCAAAATCTTCTCCGCCCGCGGACGAAATTTCGCGACGAAGGTCGAATCAACGAGGTGTTGGGCATCGAAACCGCTAATCCGATCCCAGGCCCAGCCCAGATCGCGCAGCATGTCTTCGTGCAACCCGAACACATCCCAACGTTCCCAGTAGCCTTTTTCGTTGTTGTCGTTGGCCGGCATGGCCAGTTCCGGTGGCGCGAAGTAAGCGCCCATCATGTTGAGCAGGCGAGCCACCGCCGAAGTGCCCGAACGGTGCATACCCAGGATAATGATTTGCATATTTTTTTCCTTGATCCTGAATGATCGACCATCAATCAGGGACTCGTCGAACCATGATTAAAACTTAAATGCTCACTGGTGGGCAACCGGTACCGGAACAGGACATCACGATGGCCAGAAAGCGCTGGCTACCGTCATTCTTAAAGGCTGTACAAAAACGCCTAGCTCAGGGTCTGGCCGGGGCAAGCTTGGGTTTTCCCCTCCTTGGACAAGGAGGGGTGGCGCGAAGCGCCGGGGTGGTTGGAGCGTTTCGGCGGTTAAACCCCCCTGGCGCTTCGCGCCACCCCCCTCAATCGAGGGGGGAATCCATGAATACCGCTGGCTTGAGTCTTTATACAGCCTCTTAATTCAAGAGCCTCCGCATTGATGACCGATCATTCACTTCTACCTCATCCCTCGACTGTTCTGATTCTGGGCATGCACCGCAGCGGCACCAGTTGCTTGGCGGGCAGCTTGCAGGAAGCGGGATTATATCTTGGCGAGGTTAACACCGCCGCCCCGCACAATGCCAAGGGTAATCGCGAAAGCCGTGCGATCATGGATTTGCAGGACGATGTGCTGCGGACCAACGGGGGCGCCTGGGATGCTCCGCCCGAACGGGCAATCTGGTCGGCGGGGCACCGGGCATGGCGCGACGCGATCATCGCCACCTATCCGACGCACGGAACCTGGGGCTTCAAGGATCCGCGCACCCTGCTGACCCTGGAAGGTTGGCTGGAAGCGCTACCGCCGGTCCGCTTCGTCGGCACCTTCCGCCATCCCCTGGCGGTCGCGGCATCGTTGCAGGCCCGCAACGGCTTTCCAACGGAAAAAAGTCTGGCGCTTTGGGAAACCTACAATCGCCTGTTGCTGGATGATCAGCGGCGCTTCGGGTTCCCCATCCTCTGCTTTGATTGGCCGCCCGAGCGCTATCATCAGCATTTGCGGAAAATAGCGCCGCTCCTGGGACTGACCGTGCCCGAAACCGGCTTTACCTTTTTCGAATCCGCTTTACGCAGCAATCAGGCTGCGCTGAACGACCGAAATCTACCGCCGTCCGTGGCGGCGCTATATCGCGAATTGCATGAGGTGGCCAATCGCCGCTTGACCCCGGCTTGGCCCAGCCGCTGGCTGTCCAGGATCACCGCCCCATTTCGTCCGAATCGGTCCCTGCCCGCCGCCGCGCCGACCCCGCGGACCCCCCATCTGTCGATCATCGTCGTGGTGTACAACATGCGACGGGAGGCGCCGCGCACCCTGCATTCCCTGTCACCCGCCTACCAACTGGGTGTTCGCGGGGACGACTACGAGGTGATCGTGGTCGAGAATGGCTCCACCGAACCGCTGAAACCCGAGGACATCGCCCAATTTGGCGCCAACTTCCGTTATCTCTGGATCGACAACGCCTCGCCCTCACCGGCGGGCGCGATCAATCGTGGGGTAGCGTTATCGAAGGCGCCATTCGTCGGCATCATGATCGACGGGGCGCGCATGGCGACGCCCGGCGTGATCGCCCTGGCCATGCAGTGCCTTGGCCGCTTCGAGCGGGCCGTGGTCGGCACGGTGGGGTTTCATTTGGGGCCGGATGTCCAAATGCAGTCGATCGGTCATGGCTACAACCAAGCCGTCGAAGACGAGTTGCTGGCCAGCATCGACTGGCGCAACCAGGGCTACCGCTTGTTCGAAATCGGCGCGCTGGCCGGTTCCAGTCCCAAAGGCTGGCTGGGCAGCCTGAACGAAAGCAACCTGATCTTTCTCTCCCGGGCGCTGTTCGACGAACTGGGGGGATTCGACGAGCAGTTCAATCTGCCGGGCGGCGGGCTCGTCAATCTCGATTTCTATCGCCGGGCGTGCGAGTTGCCGAATTCCCTGTTGATCACGCTGCTCGGCGAAGCCACCTTCCACCAGGTTCACGGTGGCGCGATCACCAACCAGCCGGCTGCGGAACTCCCCCAGCGCCTGCGAACCTACGGCGAGGACTATCAGCGGATCAGGGGGTTTTATCACGAAAGCCCGACGCGACCACCGCTGCTGTTCGGTCACGCCCGGCCCGAGATCATCCCCTGGCTGCACAAAGCCGGTGATTTCGAAATCCGCTCCCGGAGCCAAACGAGTATTGTTCCGCAACCTGGGGAGGTGATACCGCCGCCAGCGATCATGGCGGCGGATGACGCCAATCCCGATGGCTTACAGCCCGGCGACCGGCATTACCGCGCCTACGTGGGCCGGGTCGAAAACTACGATGTGGTCTCGGCGCTCCAGTTCAACCTCCTGACGCTGCTGGGCCTGCGCGAGCAGCACCAGTTACTGGATGTGGGATGCGGTTCGCTGCGTGGCGGGCGGCTGTTCATCCCCTATCTTCGTCCGGGACATTATTTTGGGATTGAACCGAACGCCTGGCTGATCCAGGAAGGCATCGCCCACGAGATCGGCGCAGAGTTGGTCGCCCTGAAGCAGCCGCGCTTTGCGCACAACGATGATTTCAATCTGGACGTGTTCGACACTGGCTTCGATTTCATTCTGGCGCAGTCGATTTTCAGTCATGCCGGGCCGACCCAAATCCGCTGCGGTCTGGCCTCGGCCTGCGGCGTGCTCAAACCCTGGGGGCTGCTGGTCGCCACCTTCGGCGAGCGGATCAAGGATGAAGCGCGCGATGAATGGGTCTATCCGGGCCTGAATTTCTACCGCTGGTCAAGCATGGCCGGGTTCTGCGCCGAAGCGGGTCTGCACTGCCGGAAGCTCGACTGGCCGCATCCCCAGCAAACCTGGTTCGCGGCCGCCAGCGACCCACGCCGGCTTGAGGCGCTTGCCGACACGGGGGTGGATTTTTTGCCGGACGAGCTGGTGCTGAGCGACATTCGTCTTCAGGAGCGGGACGCCGGTCGCACACCCGGTTTTTATCGGGTCTGGCGGAAACGAACATGATGGGGTCGATGGCGCCAGTCCGGGCCAAGCATTGCACAGGCTTGGCCACACAGATCTCCTGGTCGCCACCGACACGTCAAATTCACGGGGCCTTGGGAGCCAGGGCGTTAATCACCGCATGATTGAACTGTTCCGCCTTGGGGTAATACTGCCCCACCAAGGCTTTATGAGCGGCTGATCGGTATTTCTTGGTCAACTCCTCGATGATCTGCTCCTTCACCTGTGCGAAAGGCTGCGTGCCAGCAGGTTCGTGGGCGATGAGCTTGATGATGTGGTAACCATAGTCCGTTTTAACCACCTCACTCAGGGTACCCGGTTCGGAGAGAGCAAAGGCGGTGTCCTCGAACGGTTTCGCCAGCATGCCGCGAGTGAGCCACTTGCCCAGACTACCCCCCTTGGCCGCACTGCCTTTATCGTCCGAATACTTTTTCGCCAATTCACCAAAATCGGCTCCAGCGCGCAATTCCTTTAGCACCGTCTCGGCTTGGGCGCGTTTTAAACCCTCGCTATCCTCGCACTCGCACTTCAGGGTCCAAAGGATATGAGCAACCTGAATTCGCTCGGGTTGAACATAATCGTTTTTATGGGTCAGGTAATGCTCTTCGGCGAGCGCCGTAAAATCGGCTTTTGGCAAACCGTCGCGCGCCTGCTCGACAATCGCATTCACCAAAATCTTGCGTGGAGCTTGCGCGAGCAAAGCTTGGACATGGGGTTGTTGGTCCAAACCCAGTCGCCGCGC
>WBZP01005062.1_pt1 | contig 13509 bp, 10 predicted proteins | sample 5204301 | NCBI WGS metagenome assembly WBZP01 (sample SAMN12412401, study PRJNA552823) | activated sludge metagenome | isolation source: activated sludge from nitrification reactor of wastewater treatment plant... | place: USA: Pennsylvania | collected 2017 | reverse complement strand
CCGGACACCACGATCAAGGCGCCGATGCCCAGCGAAAGCAGCGGGTCGATGGGCGTCCAGCCGGTGAAGGCGATCATGACGCCGGACAGCAGGGCGGCGACCGAACCGAGCAGGTCGCCGAGCACATGCAGCAGAGCGCCGCGCGTATTCATCGTCTGCTCGCCGTGCATGAGCAAGCAGGCGACTCCGATATTGAGCCCCAGACCGAGCGTGGCGACCAGCGCGACGGCCTCGCCGACGACCGCCGCCGGATCGAGGATCCGGCGAACCGCCGCGACAGAAATGCCGACCACGACGAGAACCATGAAGAGCACATTGAATAACGCAGCAAGCGTTTCGACACGACCGTAACCGTAGGTGTGGCGCCGCGTCGGTGGTCGGCCGGCAAACCAGGCGGCAAACGCGGCGAGGCCGAGCGAAGCACTGTCAGTTACCATATGGCCGGCGTCGCCGAGCAAGGCGAGCGAGCCTGACCACCAGCCGGCGACCGCCTCGAGCGCGGCGAAAGCGAGCGTCAGGAGCAGGGCCCAGATCAGGCGCGGGCCGCTGCTGGCGGAATGGTGGTGCGCGTGGCCGTTCTGCCGACACCGGCCGGCCGGCACATGAAGGTGCGCATGGCCGTCATGGTCAGCCGCCTCGTGCGGCGCGTGTAGGTGTGAGTGGTCATGCATGGTCGTGCATTCTAACAGCCTTAGGGACGTTGACCTTGCTGCCCGTCCGACCCAGCTGCGCCATGGCGCGCTCGCCTGGAGCGACCTGGTGGACGGCTCGTGCAGCCTCGCCGGGGGCGGGAAGGCGCTACTCGGCTGGTGTTGCCGTACAATAGCGCCAGGGTAGGGGACGTGCACTGTTTGTCGTCCACTGTCTGTCGTCTTAACTTGCCTAACTCCCCTTTCTTGCGTTAACCGCCAGGCCTGTCCCGACTTGCACAGCGAATCCTATTCCTCAACGGAAAACTCTGCTCCGCACGCGTCGGAAACTGGCCAGCACAGGACGGCTGCGCAGGATGCTGCCTTGTGGGCCACTTTTGCTGCCGCGCAGTCGGCAGCGGATTTCTGCTGCAGTTGGCTGGCGATCCAGTGTGTGCAGGTGGCAGAAGTGCGTAGCGGCTTGCTGCTGCTCGCAGAGGATGGCGGCACCTACGTTCCGGCGGCGGTCTGGCCACTGGCGACGACCGATGTGACCTATCTGGCGCCGGCAGCGCAACAGTGCCTGGGCGAGCGCTGTGTCAAGGTGTTGCGCGGGCAGCAGGGGGCTCTGCTCGTCGTCGCCTACCCGGTCGAGATTGACGGGCAGATAGAGGGAGCGGTGGTTCTCGACCTGCGCGAGCGGGCGGAGGCAACGCTGCAGATCGTTCTCAGGCAATTGCACTGGGGCATCGGCTGGCTCGAGACCTTGCTTCTGCGCCGTACTGCCTTGCTGGATGCGGAGCGCTTGCGCAGAGCGCGGACGGCGATCGACGTACTGGCCGTCGGCGCCGAGCACGAAGCGCTGCAGCCCATGGCGATGGCCGTGGTTAACGACCTGGCGAGCCGCTTTGCCTGCGCGCGCGTGTCGCTCGGTATCGATCAGCACGGGCGTACTCGCTTGCTCGCGATGTCGCACTCGGCCTTTTTCGAGAAGAAGAGCCAGTTCGTCACGGCACTCGAGAACGCCATGGATGAGGCGCTCGATCAGCGCACGAGCGTTGCTTACCCGGCAAGCGCAGAGGCGGGGGGCGGCATTGCCATTGCGCACCGCGACCTGGCTGCTGCGCGCGCCGTCTGCTCGGTCGTCCTGATCAGCCGTGGTCTGGGAGTCGGCGCACTGACTTTCGAGCATGACGATGCGACACCGTTTACCGCCGATGAGTTGCGCACTTTTGAGGCGGTTGCCACTTTGCTCGGGCCACTGCTCGAGAGCAGGATCGCGCTGCACCGCTGGTTCGCAGGCCGGGCCGTCGACCACCTGCGCAGCTTCCGGCGCCACGTGCAGGATGCCCGGCGGCCCGGCCTGCGCGTCGGCCTGGCGGTCGGCGCATTAGTCCTGGCCGGCATCTTTTTTCTTGACGGTGAGTACCGCGTCGGCGCACGGGCAGTCGTCGAGGGGGAAGTGCAGCGTGCCGCAGTGGCGCCCTTCGACGGCTTCCTGCGCGAGGCACCGGTCCGCGCGGGCTTCGTCGTCCGGCAGGGGCAGACGCTGGCCACGCTCGACGAACGCGATCTGCTCGTCGAGCGCCAGCGCTGGCTATCCGAACGCGACCAGCACCTGGCGCGCTATCGTGATGGGCTGGCCAAACACGAGCGCGCCAATGCGAACGTCGCGCTGGCACAGGCCGGCGAAGCCGAGTCGCAGTTGGCTCTGGTGGAGGAAAAAATCGCCCGGGCAACGATCACTGCACCTTTTGACGGCGTGATCGTCTCCGGCGACCTGAGCCAATTGCTCGGTTCACCGGTGGAGCAAGGCAAGCTGTTGTTCGAGATCGCTCCGCTCGATGCGTATCGCGTGATTCTCAAGGTCGAGGACCGCGACATACGTGATGTCCGCGTGGGCCAGTCGGGTAGTCTGCTGCTCGCCGGCCTGGCCGGCGAGGCGCTTGATTTCGTGGTGCGCAACGTCTCGATGGCCGAAGCCGACGATGGCAAGAACGTCTTTCGTGTCGAAGCGCAGCTCGCGCGCAGCGATCTCAAGCTGCGTCCCGGCATGGAGGGCGTCGGAAAAATCCGCGTCGGCGAGCAGAGTTACGCCTGGATCTGGACGCATCGGCTGACCGACTGGCTGCGCATGCAGGCCTGGACCTGGCTGCCCTAGGCCAAGCCGAGCGATGTCCGGTCCGTTTCTCAGTGCCTCCTGGTATCGCGTCGCCGAACTGCGTCCGCAACTGCGCCAGCACGCGCGCATACACCGCCAGCGTTTTCGCGGCCAGCCTTGGTACGTGCTGGCCGACAGCGCTTCCGGCAAACTGCATCGCTTCAGTCCGGCGGCGTACCGCGTCGTGCAGTTGATGGATGGCCGGCGGACGATAGACGAAATCTGGGGCAAGGTGGCGGCCGAAGCGGGTCCCGATGCGCCGACGCAGGACGAAGTGATCCGCCTGTTGGCGCAGTTGCACGCCGGCGATCTGCTGCAGTCGAACGTGCCACCCGACGTCGACGAACTGGCAGCACGCGGCAGTCAGCAGAAACGTCGCAAGCTTCTGCAGAGCTTTGTCAATCCAATGTCGATCCGGATTCCGCTCTGGGACCCGGACGCTTTCCTCAACCGGAGTTGGCCGGCCGTCAGCCGATTGGCCGGAACGCTCGGGCTGCTCATCTGGCTATCGGCGGTGCTGCCGGCGGCGGTGCTCGCCGGTGTGCACTGGCAGGAACTGACGGCCAATCTCAGCGATCAGATTCTCGCCACCAACAATCTGCTGCTGCTCTGGTTCGTCTATCCGCTGATCAAGTTGCTGCACGAGCTGGGTCACGCGTACGCCGTCAAGTCGGGCGACGGCGAAGTGCACGAAATGGGAATCATGCTGCTCGTTCTGGCACCGATTCCCTACGTCGATGCCACCGCCTCGGCTGCATTTCGCAGCAAGCTGCGGCGGATGATCGTCGGTGCTGCCGGAATCCTGGTCGAGCTCTTTCTCGCCGGTCTGGCGATGTGGGTCTGGGTCGTGGTCGAACCAGGGCTGGTTCGCTCGATTGCCTTCAATGTCCTCGTCGTCGCCGGCGCCTCGACCCTGCTTTTCAACGGCAACCCGCTGTTGCGCTACGACGGCTACTATGTGCTCAGCGATCTGCTCGAGATCCCCAATCTCGGTCATCGTGCCAACCAGTACTGGCAGTGGCTGGCCAAGCGCTACCTGTTCGGCCTGCGCACCGTCGAACGGCCGCTGGCGACGCCCGGCGAGCGGCGCTGGTTCGTTTTCTATGGCGCGGCTTCGTTCGTCTATCGAACAATGGTGATGATCGCCATCACGCTGTTCATCGCCGGCGAGTTCTTCTTCGTCGGCGTCGTGCTGCCATCTGGGCGGCGATCACGATGTTCGTCGTGCCGCTCGTCAAGGGGCTTTCCTATGTAGTGAGCAGTCCCGAGTTGCAGCGCACGCGCACACGCGCGCGGCTGGTCACTTTCGGCTTGCTGGCGCTCGTTGCCGGGAGCGTGCTGTGGTTGCCGATGCCGCTGCGCACACATGCCGAAGGCGTCGTCTGGGTGCCCGAGAACGGCGAGCTGCGCGCTGCCGCGAACGGCTTCGTCGAGCGTCTGCTGGCCGACCCCGAAACGCCGGTCAAGGCTGGTGACCTGATACTGGCCATGAGCGAGCCGGTGCTGTCGGCCGAGGTCGAGCAGCTGCGGGCCCGTCTGCGCCGATTCGAAGTGCAATACGCGACACTGATGTTCGAGGAACGTGCGCAGGCGGCCGCGCTGCGCGAGGATATGGCACGCGAACAGGTGGCGCTGCTGCGCGCCGAGGAGAAACTGGCCTCGCTACTGGTGGTGGCGGCTGTTCCCGGCGTACTCAAACTGGCGCGCGCCGAGGACCTGCCCGAACGTTTCGTCAAGAAGGGCGAACTGCTCGGCTACCTGCTGTCCGGTCCACCGCACCTGGTGCGCGTCGTCGTCACGCAGGACGACATCGCCCTGGTTCGCGACCGCCTGACGGCCGTCGAAGTGAAGATCACCGACCGCTTGGCACAGACTTTTCCGGCGCGCGTGCTGCGCGAGGTGCCCGGCGGCCACGACCAGCTGCCGAACAAGGCGCTGGCCCTGACGGGCGGTGGCCCACACGCCACCGACCCACGCGACACAAACGGACTGAAGTCGCTGCAGCGCCTTTTTCAGTTTGATCTCGCGCTGCCTGAGGAGATTGGCCACTTGGAGGTCGGTACGCGCGTCTACGTACGTTTTCGCCATCACGCCGAACCGCTCGGCGAACAGTGGGCGCGTCGTCTGCGACAGCTCTTCCTGGCGCGCTTCAATGTCTAGGGCACTGCTCGCCGGTTGGCAGGTGCATGAGGTTGACGCCGGCCTGTACCCCGAACGACGCGACTGCCGGGACGGCCGCCTGGACCGCTGGATCGGCAAGCTTCTCGGTCACTGGGCACAGCGCTGCTCGCCGCTACGTCTGCATCGGCTGCGTCGCTTCGCCGAACGTTGTGCTGCGCTGGCCGGCGATCTCGGCGACGCCTCCGAGGAGGAGCTGCATCGGCGGGCGACGGCGCTGCGTGCGGCCCTGGCGTCGGCCGGTCCGCGCGACCAGCATGTCGTCGAGAGTTTTGCCCTGATTCGCGAAGTCTGCGCGCGTCAACTCGGTTTGCGCCACTATCCGGTGCAGCTGATGGGTGGCTATACCTTGCTGCGCGGCAGGCTTGCCGAGATGCAGACCGGCGAGGGCAAGACCCTGACCGCCGTCCTGCCGGCCGTGACCATTGCGCTGGCCGGCGCAGCGGTGCATGTCATCACCGTGAACGCTTACCTGGCGACACGCGACGCCGAATATCTGGCGCCGGTGTATGCTTTTTTCGGCTTGCGCGTCGGGCTGATCGTTCCCGATCAGGACAACGCGCAGCGGGCGCAAGCCTATCGCTGCGACGTGACCTATTGTGTCAACAAGGATCTCGTCTTCGACTACCTGCGCGACCGCATCACGCAGAAACGCACGCAAGCCGGCGCGCGCGCGTTGCTTGGCAACTGGTTGGCAGGCGCCAGCGATGGATCGCCGGCACTGCTGCGTGGCCTGTTCTACGCCATCGTGGACGAGGCCGACAGCGTGCTGATCGACGAAGCGCGCACACCGCTGATCATTTCGAGCAATGTGGATGATCCGCAAGGGCGCGCGCTTTACGAGCAGGCTCTGGCCCTTGCCGGCAGCCTGGTGGGCGGTGCGCATTACCGTCTGCGGGCTGACGAACGCAGCGTAGAGCTGACGGACGCCGGTCGGGCCGCAGTGGGCGAGTTTGCGCACGGTCTGAGCGGGCTGTGGGAGATCACGCGAGCGCGCGAAGAACTCGTCGAACAGGGCCTCTCGGCGCTTCATCTCTTTGCCTGCGACCGGCATTACATCATCAGTGACGGAAAGATCCAGATCGTCGATGAGTATACCGGCCGCGTCATGGCCGATCGTTCGTGGGAGCGCGGCCTGCATCAGATGATCGAAGTGAAGGAAGGCCTGGACCTCAGCGCGCGGCGCGAGACCATCTCGCGCATCACCTATCAGCGCTATTTTCGCCGCTACCTTTGCCTGGCCGGGATGAGCGGCACGGCAACCGAGGTCGCCCCCGAAATGCGTTCGGTCTACGCCCTCGATGTGCTGCGCATTCCGCCCAACCGGCCGGTAATCCGGCGCCACCTCGGCCAGCGCGTCTATGGCGACAGCGAGCAGCGCTGGGCCGCGATCGTCGAGCGGGCAGCGCAGATGCGCGACGCTGGGCGGCCGGTGCTCATCGGCACGCGCTCGGTGGCCGCTTCCGAGCGGGCAAGCTGGCACCTGACGGCAAGCGGACTGCCGCACGAGGTGCTCAATGCCCGGCAGGACGCGCGCGAAGCAGAGATCATCGGGCAGGCTGGCCAGCCGGGCCGGATCACCGTGGCGACCAACATGGCCGGTCGCGGCACCGACATCCTCCTGGCCCAGGCGGTGCGCGAAGCCGGAGGCCTGCACGTGATCCTTTCCGAGTATCACGACTCGGCGCGCATCGACCGGCAGCTTTTCGGCCGCGCCGGACGGCAGGGTGACCCCGGATCGTGCGAAGCAATCGTCGCGCTCGACGATGAACTGTTCGTAGCGCATGCCTCGCGCATACTTCCGTGGCTGCGCGCACGCGTTTCCGCTGACGGTTTGCTGCCCGATCGCCTCGGCCGGCTGCTCAGGCACTACGCGCAGGCCGCCGCCGAGCGGCAGAACTCACGCATACGCCGGCAGACGGTCGACATGGATAAACGGGTAGAGCAATCGCTGGCATTCGCCGGGAAGGGCGAGTAGCAAGAGGAGCAAACGATGGAACGAAGATGGCGAGACGATTGAGGGTGGTTTGCGGCGCGGCGCTGCTCGGGCTGCTCACCAGCGGCCATTCTGCGGCCGGCGAGTTCGACTGCATCATCGAGCCGAGCAAGGCGGTCGACGTGCGGGCGGCGAGCGAAGGCTTGATCGAAAAGATCTGGGTTGACCGCGGTGACATGGTCAAGATGGGGCAGGTGCTGGTCACGCTCGACTCGGGTGTCGAGCGTGCGGCCGCCGAATCGGCGCGCTACCGCTCGACAATGCAGGGCAAGATCCGCACCGGCGAGAGCCGGCTGGCGTTTTCCAGCGCGAAGTACGAGCGCCGCGAAAAGCTGGCAGGCCAGTCATTCATCTCGCTGCACGACCGTGACGAAGCGCTGACCGAAAAGAAACTGGCCGAGTCGGAGCTGATTGAAGCCAGGGACGATCGGCGGCTGGCGGAAATCGAATACCGTCGCCTATCCGAGCAGTTGCGCTTGCGAACCATCAAGAGCCCGATAGACGGCGTCGTCGTCGACCGGATGCTCAATTCTGGCGAGCTGGCCGACAATCGCGATCTGCGCAAGCCGATTCTCCGCCTGGCGGACATCAGCAAGCTGTTCGTTGAGGTGCTCATGCCCATCGAGGCCTTCGCCAGACTGACCCTCGGCCAAAACGTCGAAGTCCTGCCGGAAACACCCGTCGGCGGGCGCTACAACGCGACCGTGAAAGTCATCGATCGCGTCCATGACGCAGCCAGCGGAACCTTCGGCGTGCGCCTCGAGATGGCTAATCCGGGACTCAGACTGCCGGCGGGAATAAAATGCAAGGCAAGTTTCCCGGGGATCGACGGTCGCCCGGCTGCGGCACCGGTGACGCCTCGCACGCAGCGCCGGCCAAGTGCGGCGCCGGGCCCCGCCGCCGGCGGCAAGTCTCTGTAATGCTGTTGCCGGGTGGCGCGCCGGTGAGCGACGCGCCGCCCGAACGGAAGGCGGCTTTACGCTTTACACGGCTGAGGCCGCAGAACGGCCGGAAACGAAGCGCGACCGCCCGTGGTCCGGTTTGCTGCCCTTTTTCCAGGCGGGCTTGCCGACCGGGCGGGAAGGCGCCGCCGGCCCCTGACGGGTCGGCTCGTGCCCGACGACGACCTGCACCGGAATCGCCTGTTTCGTAAACCGTTCTATCTTTTTCACGTTGAAGCGCTCGCCATGGTGCACCAGCGAAATCGCCAGCCCGCTGCGTCCGGCCCGACCGGTTCTGCCGATCCGATGGACATAGTCCTCGGCAAACTTCGGCAGATCATAGTTGAAGACATGGGTGATCGCCGGCACGTCGATCCCGCGTGCAGCGACATCCGTGGCGACGAGAATGCGCACCTGACCGCGACGCATGGCGGCGAGGGTCCGGTTGCGCGCACCCTGGTGCATGTCGCCATGCAGCGCAGCGGCGTTCAGCCCGGCCAGGTTCAGGCGGTCGCTGACGATGTCGGCATCGCGTTTGGTGGCGGTAAACACAAGCGCCTGGCCGATCGCGGCATCGCGCAGCAAGAAGTCGAGCAGGCGGTTCTTGTGGGCCTGATCATCGACGAAATGCATGCGTTGCTCGATGTGCTCGTGCCGATGCGAAACGGCGTCCACCCGTATGCGCACGGCGGCGCGCGTCATACGTTGCGCCAGCTCGCCGACCGTGCCGTCGAGGGTCGCCGAGAAGAGCAGCGTCTGACGTGTCGCCGGTGTCGCGGCAACAATTCTCTCGATGTCTTCGATGAAACCCATGTCAAGCATGCGGTCTGCCTCGTCGAGAACGAGCACGCGCAGCAGCGAGAAGTCGATCTTCCCGGCATTCAGGTGATCGATCAGACGGCCCGGCGTCGCCACAAGAACCTCTGGATTGCGTGCCAGCAGTTCCATTTGCTTCGGGTAGGGCATACCGCCAAGGATGGCCACGGCATGCACCTGACGCAGATGGACAGCGTACTTGTCGGTCGCCGCCGTGACCTGCAGCGCCAGCTCGCGCGTCGGCGTCAGGACGAGCATGCGCGGCTGCGCCGCCCGCAAGCTCCGACGCGCCGGCTGACGCTCATGGCGACGCGCCGGCGGCGAACGACGTTCCGGTTCGGCAAGGAGCGGACGCTGCTCGCCAGCAAACAGGTGGAGCGCCGGCAGGACAAAAGCAGCGGTCTTGCCGGAACCCGTTTGCGACGAAACCAGCAGATCGCTGCCGGCAAGCGCCGGTGGAATGGCCTGTTGCTGGACTGCAGTGGGTTCGCTATAGCCGCAATCGGCAAGGGCGGCAAGAATGGCCGGATGAAGACCGATTTCTGTAAAGGTCATACTTCGCTTTCTCGAATGGAAGCGCGCGCCTTGCCTTTGCGGCACTGCCCGCTGCTGAGGAAGAATGCAACGCCAACCAAACGAAGAAGCTGAGAGAAAGACTCCGTTCGCTGCACAGGACAGAACCGGCCAGCGGCCGTACCAGGGTGGTACTGATACCAGAAGACCCAGGGGCAGGAAGGTTCGGGAGTTACAACCAGGTTCGCGATGCGCTACACAATGGCCGAAAACAGCAGCCATCAAGCAGGCGATTATAGCACCATACGAGCGCCGGCAAGCGTAGCATTTGTGCCACAGGGCGCGAAGACCGGCGAGACTTGACAAGAATGAACGTCTGATTGCCGGATAAGTGCTAAAATACTCCATTGATCGACGTGCTAGCCGGTCAACCAATCAGTTCTTAGCTCGTTGTAACCAATCTCTATGTCGATAAGGAACTCCAATATGAAGAACTCCCTGCTCGTAGCTGCGCTGATCGCTCTTGCTGTTACCGCTTGTGGCAAGAAGGAAGAGGCCAAGCCGGCCGCTGCTCCCGCCGCTCCCCCGGCTGCCGCCGCCCCGGCCCCTGCGCCTGCCGCCGCTCCTGCCGCTGCTCCCGCCGCCGATGCCGCCAAGCCGGCCGACGCCGCGAAGCCGGCCGAAGGTGCGATGGACAAGGCCAAGGATGCCGCCGCTGACAAGGCCAAGGAAGTTGCCGACAAGGCCAAGGAAGTCGCCGGTGCTGCCGCTCAGGGTGCCGCGGACGCCGCCAAGGACGCAATGAAGAAGTAATCGCCATTCAGGCGACAGAAAAGCCGGCGTTGGCCGGCTTTTTTTGTGCCTTGACAGAGAGAGCGGCGCGCCCGCGCGCAGCGGGACGACGTCAGATCGGTCGGCGGGCGAACAGCGGTGCCGATGCAGTCAGGCGAATCACTTCAACTGGTTGTGCAACAGGCCGAGAATCCTTTTCGACGTTTCCGATTGATCAACGCCACCTTCGGCACTGAGCACCTGAACCGTCGAGCGGCTGCCCGCATCCTTGAGGAAGATCCGGTACTGCGTCTGCGGTTTGCCGCTCGAACTGGACTTGAAGATGTTCAGCTTGGCAAGAATGCCCTCGTCCTTCTTCTCGTTGTCGATTTCCGGGTCGACGTAGCGAACGAAGTACAGTCCACGCGAACGGTCCCGGTCCTCGACAGTGAAGCCGACCCGGTCGAGCGCCAGGCCGACTCGCCGCCAGGCACGATCGAACGACTCCTCGACCTCGAGCGTTCCCGCCCCCTCGGCGCTGCGCAACAATCGCGCCCGTTCAAGCGGCTGTTCCTGCGCTGCACGGACCACCTCGCTCGCCCGCTTCTCCTCGCTGCCCAGACGAATCATCAAGCGACGCAGCATTTCCGCTTCGAGTTCGGGATCTGCCGGACGCGGCTGCCACTTCGTCTGGTCCTTGCCCTCGCTGACGAAAATCTCGTACATGCCGCGATGGCTGACGAAGATGTCGGTCGTGCCCGGCTCGCTGCCAGGTTCCAGACGGGTGCGGAACTTGTCGCGTTCGGGCGTCGAGTAAACCGAATCGATGACCTTGCCGAGGAAATTGCGGATGAAGTCCTGCGGGATCTTGGCGCGATTCTCCGCCCAGTCGGTTTCCATCACGCCGGCATCAGGGAGCTCGAGCGCGATCAGGAAGCCGGTTTCCTGCCAGAAATCCTTGATCGTTCCCCAGAGCTTGTCGGGCGAGCCGGCGGCGACCAGCCAGCGTTGCGTGCCGGCACGCTCGATGCGTGCCTTGTCCACCTCGGGCAGGACATCACCCTTCTGCTGCGACCTGGCTTCCGGCGAGCGCTCGGCGCTATAGGCCGAGAAGGTTGCCGTACCCTTTCCGCCGCTGATGTCCGGCACGGCATAACGGTCGTCACGCGTCGGCGAGGTGAGGTCGGGAGGGATTTCGAGCGTGGGTGTGCGGTTGGTCGACGCCGTCTTGTACTCGATCTTCTTGCTTTCCCACAGGGTGCCATTGCAAGCGGCCAACAGCAGGGCCAGACCCGGGAGCAGCAGCCGGCGACGCGAAACGGGCGCAATCATCTGCCGACTCCGGAATCAGGCCAGCACGCCGGCCTGCACCAGGGCAGTCCGAACGCGCGCATGGCAGTCTGCGGAAAGCGGCGTCAGCGGCAGACGCAGCGCGGGCTCGATCAGCCCAAGTTGCGCGCACGCCCATTTCACCGGGATCGGGTTGGCCTCGCAGAAAAGGTGTCGGTGCAAACCGTGCAAACGCGCGTTGGTCGCCCGCGCCTGCCGAGCGTCGCCGTCCAGGGCCGCGGCGCACATCTGGTGCATCAGGCGTGGTGCGACGTTGGCGACGACCGAGATATTTCCCTTGGCGCCGAGAAGGATCAGCGCACAGGCGCTTGCGTCATCGCCGCTGAAAACGGCGAAGCCCGCGGGCGCCCGGTTGATCAGTTCACTGCCGCGGTCCATGTTTCCGGTTGCGTCCTTGATGCCGATGATGTTCGGTATCTCGGCCAGACGCAGCGCCGTATCATTGGCCAGATCCGCTACCGTCCGGCCTGGCACGTTGTACAAAATGAGCGGGATATCGACCGCCTCGGCAATCGTCCGAAAGTGGCGATAAAGCCCTTCCTGTGTCGGCTTGTTGTAATAGGGAACGACCGACAGCGCGGCGTCGGCGCCTGCCTGCTTGGCAAAGCGCGTCAGCTCGACGGCTTCGGCCGTCGAGTTGGCGCCCGTTCCGGCGATCACGGGCAGGCGGCCAGCCGCCTGTTCGACGGCGACGCGGATCAGTTCGCAATGCTCGGCGAGGTTGACCGTCGGTGATTCGCCGGTTGTGCCGACGATGACGATGGCGTCGGTCCCCTCCGTGACGTGGAAATCGACCAGGCGGCGCAGAGCCGGCAGGTCGAGACTGCCGTCAGCGTGCATCGGGGTGACGATCGCAACAATCGATCCGGAAATCATGTTCATGGTTGGCGCTCTGGAGTTAAGCGAAAGCGTGCTGAATGGAAGCGATCGATTCTAACCGAAGGCAAGCCGCTTGGCCACGAAAAACGCCGCCCCGACCGGCACACGCAGGTGCCGCCGCCAGGGATCAGAGATCGGCCAGGACGCGGATGTGGGCGATCACGCAGCGCGCGAGTGCCGACAGCGCGTAGCCGCCCTCGAGCACGGAAACGATCCGTCCTTGCGCCGTTTCTTCGGCCAGCAGCTTGAGCTGCCCGGTCACCCACGCGTAGTCTTTTTCGAGCAGCCGCAGGCCACCCATTTCGTCCTCATAGTGCGCGTCGAAGCCGGCCGAGATGAGGATAAGTTCCGGCCGGAATGCGTACAGTCGAGGCATCCACAGGTCGCTCACCACGCGCCTGAACTCTTCGCCGTCGGTACCCCGGGCGAGCGGCACGTTGAGCATGTTGGGCGCCGGATTCTCGGTGCCGCTGTAAGGATAGAAAGGATGCTGGAAAGTGCTGACCATGAGAACGCGCGGGTCGGCCCGGAAACAGTCTTCGGTGCCGTTGCCGTGATGAACGTCGAAGTCAACCACCGCCACGCGCCCCAGCTTGTGGGCTTCCAGGGCATGCGCTGCGGCAACCGCGACGTTGTTGAAGAAACAGAAGCCCATCGCCGAAGCGCGCTCGGCATGGTGGCCGGGTGGGCGAACGGCGCAAAAAGCACTCTGGGCTTCGCCCTTCATCACCAGGTCTACGGCAAGAACACCGGCGCCGGCAGCCCGCAACGCGGCCTGCCAGGTATGCCGGTTCATCGCCGTGTCCGGATCGAGGTGAACGATTCCGAGTTCGGGCGAGGCGCGTTTCAGGCGCTCGAGATGGGCTGCCGAATGAACGCGCTTGAGTTGCTGAAAAGTTGCCTGCGGCGCGTCGTGATAGGTGAGGTAGGAATCCAGCCCCTGCGCGATCATGTGATCATTGATGACGGTCAGCCGCTCCGGCGATTCGGGATGATATGAACCCATGTCGTGGAGCTGGCAGTCGCGGTGGGTGATGAATGCAGTGCTGGTCACTGTTGCCTTTCTGCCGCACCTTCAAGCCGCCGTGGGCATAGAAATCTGCGGGAAATCGAGTTATCGGCCGATGGTTTATTATCATCCCAATTGCTTCCCGACGACAAGCCATGCCAACCGCCAACCACCACTCCCCGGTCAGCCGAATCCTCGCCGCCGCCGACTCGGTGATCCTCGGCAAGAGCAACCAGACCCGCCTCGCGCTCTGCTGCCTCCTGGCC
>WBZP01005061.1_pt1 | contig 13512 bp, 10 predicted proteins | sample 5204301 | NCBI WGS metagenome assembly WBZP01 (sample SAMN12412401, study PRJNA552823) | activated sludge metagenome | isolation source: activated sludge from nitrification reactor of wastewater treatment plant... | place: USA: Pennsylvania | collected 2017 | reverse complement strand
CCGTGCGGATCTCGAACAGGTTCGCCGACGACAACGGGTTCTTGTCGCCGCGCAGCCGTGAGGCGCAGGCACGCAAGGCGTTGGAGATCCGCGCACACAAGTGGGCGGTCATCTCCGCCACCTGCTGGTCCTTGTGGTCGGAGACGTCCTCCCACTTCTGCAAGTACCGCAGGCGGCTGACCTCGTCGACGAGCTCGGCCAGTGCGCGGTCGGCGTTCGTGACCCCCGAGGGGCGCAGCAGGTTGCCGTCGTACTTGGCGTGCAGAGCGGCGATCGCGGAGTTGACCCGGTCGCGTGCGGCGAGCAGTTCCTCGCGGGTGCCGTAGTGCACCCAACGGACGTCGGAGGCATCCGCGACCGCGTCGAGTACCTCGGCGATCAGGCCGGGGATGGGGAGGTTCGCCTGTGACGGCCAGAGGAAGACGGCCGCACATGCCGCTGCCAGGCCACCGAGGATCCAGGAGGCGAGGTCGGGAAGTAGGACGGCTGGAGTCGAAGCGGTGAGGGCCAGGACCATGGACAGCAGCAGAACACTCTGGGCGGCGGCGATCAGCCCGCGCAGGACAGCGAGCAATCCGACGACCAATGCCACCACCGCCATCGCGACGACCGCGGTCCATCGCTGCTGACCGGCGAAGGCGCCGATCGCGATCAGGGGGACGCCGGCGGCAGTGGTGATCATGTAGGCGATGAAGCGCTGTCGCAGCGGCCCCCCGAAGTCCGCGAAGACCAGCAGTGCCAGTGAGGCGAACGCTCCCATCAGGGCGCCGTCGGACACCCACGGCAGTTGGAGCAGGACAGCCAGCGTGACGGGAACGGTGATGGCCACCCGGCTCCCGCGCCGCAATGCGCGATGGTCGGGGTCCTTGGACTTCAGCCAGGCCCGCAGCGAGGACAACACACGCCGCAGCGTACTTGTTAGATCAGGACGAAGGCTCCACGTACGTCGCCGGCCTCGAGGCGCTGCAGCGCGGTCGGGGCATCGGCCAGGGGCAGTGTCTCGTACTGGGTGCGGATGCCGGCCTGCGGAACGAGCGCCAGGAAGTCCCGGACGTCCGCGCGGGTCACATTGGCCACCGAGCGCAGACTGCGCTCCCACCACAGGTCGTCGTAATCGAACTGCGGGATCCGGTCGAGGTGGATCGCGTTTATCGCCACGGCGGCGCCCCGGTCGACGGCCCTCAGGGCAGCCAGAACCACGTCGCCGCTGGGCGCGAATGTCACCGCAGCGTCCAACGGCACCGGGACCCGCTCGTCGTAGGTCCCCGCCCACGCCGCCCCGAGCGCTCGGGCCCGCTCGGCCTCGGCGGCGGACCGGGTGACCACATAACTCTCGCAGCCCCAGTGGTTGGCGACCTGGATCGCAATCGTCGCCGACGCGCCGAAGCCGAACAGCCCCAGTCGCCTCCCGGCCGAGCCCGGCCCGATCCCCGCGACCCGCAGACTCCGGAAGCCGATGACACCGCCGCAGAGCAACGGCGCGATGGCGTCGGGATCGCCGTCCGGCAAAGGGTGGACGAAGTCGGTCTTGGCGGTGACGAGCTGGGCATAGCCACCGTCGCGGTCCCACCCGGTGAACTGCGCGGATTCGCACAGGTTCTCCCGGTCGCGGCGGCAGAAGCGGCAGACTCCACACGCCTGGGCGAGCCACACCAGCCCGACCCGACGGCCCTGCAGCCGACCCGGGGTGAGGACCTCGCCGACGACCTGATGCCCGGGGATGAGCGGCAGACGGTGGGTGGGCAGATCCCCGTGCAGGATCTGCAGGTCGGTCCGGCACACGGCCGAGGCCTCCACACGGATGAGGACCTCGTCGGCGGCGGGCTGGGGATCCGGGCGGTCACCGACGACGAGGGTGTCGACGGCGGTCATGGTCGCGGCGTACATGCTTCCCAGTGTGCCCTCCGGGTGAGTCTTCGGTACCCGCGTGAGTCTTGGGTACCCGCGTGAGTCTTGGGTACCCGCGTGAGGCTTCGGTACTCGGGTGAGGCTTCGGTACCCGCGTGAGGCTTCGGTACCCGCGTGAGAGATGCGGGTTCGTGTACGGCTCACCGGAGTACCTGGGGCTCACGCGGGTTCCTAACACTCACGGGAGTCCCTGGGCATCTCCCCGGGTGTGTTGTCCACAGATCCTGCGCTGGACGCCACCTCGGACTCCGCCCGATGAAGACTGGTCCAATGTTCCGGACGTCAGACATGGCATTGGCGGGCGCCTCGCGCAAGGAGATTGACCGGCGGCGCCGTGATGGGGAGAGACTCCGGCGAGGCGTGTGGGTCCCGAAGGATATGGATCCGTGGGGGAAGCACGACACGTTGGCTCACGCGGTATTGGCCGACCTGCAGCCGAGTGCGATGCTGAGCGGTCCAACCGCCGCCTACTTGATGGGGCTACCCCGCCCCCAGACCCCTCCAACGCAGATCTTCGTGCGCGGAGTCACCCGCGGATCATACGGATCCGACGTCAAGGTTCTGGGCGCCGCCGTTCCGGTTGTCCTGCACGACGGGGTGCGGATGGCCGAGCCGGCCATGGTCATTGCCGACTGCGCACGATGGCTGTCGGCGAGAGATTGTCTGGCGATCGCCGATCACGCGACACACAACCTTCTTTGCACTGTCGATGACCTCACCCAGGCTGCCGACGCATTTCACGGAAGGCGTGGGGCCCAACGTGTGCGATGGGTGGTCGAGCAGGTTGACCCGGGTGCGGAGTCGCCCGGTGAGACGTGGACCCGCGTCGTCCTGAAGATGTTGGGCTACGTACCTTCGTCGCAGGTGGTGGTGCGCCACTCGGGAAGGGTGGCGCGGGTGGATTTCCTTCTCGAGGACGGCCGCACAGTCGTCGAGTTCGACGGGCTGGTGAAGTACCGGTCGCCCGATGAGGTCGCGAGCGAGAAGGACCGGCAAGCGTGGCTGGAGTCGCTCGGGTATGTGGTTGTGCGGATTCTCTGGAAGCACCTGTTCGAGCCGGAACAGATCGCTCAGCGACTTCGCCAGATGGGCGCCGTTCCGACCGGCAAACCGCTGCAACTTCCGAGTGGCTGGCACGTTGCAGACCCGGATGAACCCTCAGCACTGCGGTGAGTCGGCGGTACTGCGGTGAGGGGTCCACGGTCGCGGAGGACTAACGGGGCTACCGACGGCTAACGGGGGTACCGACGGCTAACCGGGACCAGGATGCAACTGACCAACGGCCGCGTCAGCGCACCGCCGCGCGGGCCAGACGGTCGCGGACTGCGGCCGCCAGCGCCGACCCGTCGTCGGGGGGCTGGGCCCACACCGTCGTCAGGCCCAGTGCGTCGGCGTCGCGCAGCGCCCGGTACACGACCGCGGCGTAGGCGCGGGTGTCCCCAGGTTGCGCGAGCCGCACCGCCCCGGGTGGGGTGGGCGCACTGTCAAGAGCCAGGAATCCGTCGCCGGGGGCTGCGTCCGAACCCAGATGGACCATGGCGCGGGGGGCGTAGTGGGACGCCAAGCCGCCGGGGGCGCGGATCGCCGAGGCATCGGCGGAGACCGGGCGTCCGCCCACCGCCTCGATCTGCGCGATCTCGATGGCGCCCCAGCGCAGGACCCGCGGTGCGTCCGTCGTGCAGTCCAGGATCGTCGACTCCACCCCGACCGGGCACGCCCCGCCGTCGAGGACGAGGTCGCGGGCCGGGTCGAGCCGGTCCCCGATGTCCGCGACCACATCAACCGCGGTCGTGGGAGACACCTGCCCGAAGCGGTTGGCGCTCGGGGCGGCCACCGGCCCCGCGGCGTCGATGACCGCCAACGCGACGGGATGTGCCGGGCAGCGCAGCCCGACGGTGTCCTGCCCTCCGGTCAGGGAGCGCGGGACGTCGTCGGCGGCCGGCACCACCAGAGTCAGAGGTCCGGGCCACAGCCCTTCGGCCAGGCGCACGGCGTAGTCCGCCACGCCGGAGCCCCAGACCCGTAGGGCCTCTGCGCCCGCGACGTGCACGATCACCGGATGGTCCGACGGCCGTCCCTTGATCGTGAAGACGCGGGCCACCGCTGCCCGGTCCCTGGCGACAGCCGCGAGGCCGTAGACGGTTTCGGTGGGCAGGCCCACGACCCCTCCGGCCGCCAGGCCTCGGGCGGCGCGCGCCACGGCACCCGGTTCGACGTGGCCGTCACGCCACGCCGGGGTCACAAGGTCATCGGACATAGCCATCGATCGACCACATTGCTCCTGATCCGCGTGCAGTTCTCGTAGTCAATCGTCCCGATCGCCGGGTCCACCTGTGACGGCGGCCTCCCGGTGACCACCCAGATGCGGGGTGCGTCCGCGAGGTCGGACACCAGCCAGTCGCGCAAAGCGGTGTCGGTGAAGTCCTTCTGCACGACGTGGACCTGCGTGCCGTCGGGCAGGTTCCCCGGCAGCAGGAACGTGGACGGGTACTGCCCGTCGACCAGCACCACATCCCCGGCCCGGACCTGGGCGAATGCCCCGGGTTGTACCGCGAACCAGGTATCTCCGAAACCGACCCGGCGTCCCTGCGCCGACTGGGTCAGAACCCCTGCGAGGACCACCGCGACCACGGCGATCCCCATCGCGACGCGGTCGCTGAGGACCAGGGTCAACGCCCACACGACCAAGACCCCGACGAGCATCTCGGCCGGGATCGTGTAACGCAGGACTCCGAAGACCGCCAGCCACAGCACCGTGCCGAGGGCGGCGAAGACGAGGACCGCCACCGCGGGGCGGTTGATGGCCCGATAGCCGAAAGCCGCGAAGACGAGGATGATCCCGAGCGCGAGCCAGCGGGGGTCGCGTACCGCGAGGTCCAGTGCCCGTGCGGTCCCCGTGGCCATGTCCCAGGGCCACCTCAGCCATTCCTGCGTCCCCGACACCCCGTACCGCTCATCGGTCAGTGCCTCGGCCGGGAACCACCGACTGCCGAATATCGTGTTCCAGAAGGGGAACACTGGGCTGTCATAAGTCCGCCACAGGTGCCATGCCCACCAGGCCCCGGTGACCGCCCACCCGGCAACCGCCCCCAGTGCCCACAGCCCGAGGCGCGCAAGGCGCCGCTCGGAGATCACGAGCAGCGCCGCCACCGCGGCGAGGGTGAAGGGGGCGCTGGTGTACTTCAGGCCCACCGCCGTCCCCGCCAGAACACCGGCCCCCAGGGCCGGCCACAGCCCACCCCGCAGGATCAGCAGGAGACCACCGAGCAGCATGGTGGCCAGCCAGACGTCGCTGTAACTCGTGCCGACCTCACTGCGGAATCCGGCGCCCACCATGCCGGCCGCCGCGGCCACAGTGCTCAGGGCCAGCAGCCACCCCCCGGACGCCGGAATGATGCGTGCGGCGATCCGGCGGGCCATGACGGCGGCGGTGCCGGCGATCGCCCCGAGGACCGCCTGCGCGACGACCGGCGGAAGGGAGGTGACCAGCAGGTAGAAGGGCACCTGCGGCAGAGGGTTCTGGAACCGGCCGCCGTAGAGGTCGGGATCGGTGAACCCGCCGTGGAGCAACTGCCACGGGTACCAGTAGTGGTACTGGAGTTGATCCCAGTTCGCGTCCTGCCCCAGCAGGGCGGCCACGAGTGCGCAGACGGCGACCAGGCAGAGGTCGACGACCACGGTCCAACGGCGCACGCCGCCCATTGTGGCGCGCGCCGGTCAGGCGACTAGGAGCGGTACACGTAGACCGTGGTGCCGATGGGCGTGGTCTGGTAGATCTCGCGGGCATCCCGGTACACGCGGACGTTCACACAGCCCAGCGACGCGCCGTTGTAGCCGTCGCGGTGGAAGCCGGGAGAGTAGTGCACAGCCTGACCCCCGCTGAAGAAAAGGGAGTACGGCATCGGCGTGCCCGCGAGGTCGCTGATGAGGTAGCGGATCTTGGAGTAGACGCGGAACTTGCCGTTGCGGGTCGGCGTCTGCTCGGCGCCGAAGCGCACGTCGGTGACCAACTGCTGCTTGCCGTTCTTCATCATGCGCAGCACAAGTTGGGTCTTGTCGATGCAGAGCACCCGGCCGTCCTTGCACGCCGCGGGCAGTTTCCCGTTGCCGTACAGCTTCTTCAGCTTCAGTGCGGGACCCTGGGTGACGTTGCCCGTGGGCCAGTAGCCGAACTTGTCCTGGAAGGACTTGTAGGCCTTGACGGTCTTCTTGTCGAACACCCCGGTCATGGGAGCGGGCTTGCCGACGCCGTTGAGCTGTTCCTGGATCCGCTCGACCGAACGGCCTTCCATCCCGGGACGGATCTTGGCCTTGCCCTTGTAGACGTCCTGCAACGGCGGAGCCTTCTTGATCTCCTCCTCGGCGACCGGTGTCGGCGTCGGAGTCGGGGCAGGGGTCTCCTCCGCAGGGAGCAGGAAGACGGCTGCGGCAAGGGCATCGATCACCCTTCCAGTGTCACCCGAGCGCCGCGGCGGATCAACACCGCCTTCGGATGAGTCGTGAGCCTAGGCTGTGACGCGTGTCAGCAGACGCCGAGGAGCCGGTCGACCCGGACGTGGTGGCCGCTGACCTGCCGTCGCGCAGGATCTGGGACATCGTGGCGGTGGTCGCCCTCGGGGGTGCCCTCGGCGGCGCGGCCCGGGAGGCGGTGAACCTCGCCCTGGCCGGGCACCTGTTCCCGTGGGCGACGTTGACCGTCAACGTCATCGGATCGCTGCTCATCGGGGTGCTCATGGTCCACGTGATCAACCATCCCGAGCATCGGTACCTGCGGCCCTTCCTCGGCGTCGGGGTGCTGGGCGGCTTCACGACCTTCTCGGCCTATGCCGTGGAGACCCGAGGGCTACTCGTCGACGGCGAGATCCCCCTGGCGCTGCTCTACATCTTCGGCAGTCTCCTGCTGGCCTTCCTGGCGACCTGGACGGGGCTTCGCATCGGCCGTTTCGTGATCGGCGAGGACCTATGAGTGTCCTGCTCGTGGCGCTGGGCGCTGCGGTGGGCGCTGCGGCTCGCTGGTTGGTCGACCGGTACGTGCAGTCCCGGCACACGAGCTTCTTCCCGTGGGGGACGTTCGTGGTCAACGTGCTCGGGTCGCTGCTGCTGGGCATTCTGCTGGGCGCACGCTCGGCACCCGATCTGGTGCTCGTGCTGGGCGCGGGCTTCTGCGGTGGCTTCACCACGTTCAGCACCTTCAGTTTCGAGACCGTGGTGCTGACCGGCGAGGGGCGCGGCGCCGTGGCGCGCCTCTACGTCGTGGCGAGCCTGGTGGTGGGGTTCGGTGCGGCCTTCCTGGGATGGTGGCTGGGCAGCGCCGCGTCCTGACGCCTCAGCCCATCCGTCCGATGATCAGGTCGGCCACCAGTCCTGTCCACCCCGTCTGATGGCTCGCGCCGAGCCCGGCCCCGTTGTCGCCGTGGAAGTACTCGTAGAAGTGCGGGGCGAAGTTCCACCGCGGGTCCGACTGGAACTTCTCGGTGTCGCCGAACACCGGACGGCGGCCGGCCTCGTCGGGCAGGAAGATGCTGATCAGCCGTCGCCGCAGCTCCTCGGCGACCTCCCGCATGTTCGCCATCTCACCGCTGCCGGTCGGGCACTCCACCTGGAAGGAGTCGCCGAGGTACATGTAGTAGCGCTCGAGGGCCTCGATGACCAAGTGGTTGATCGGGAACCACACGGGCCCGCGCCAGTTCGAGTTGCCCCCGTACATCGGCGTGGCCGACTCGGCCGGCTCGTAGTCGACGGCGAACGACTCGCCGTCGATCGCGACGCTGAAGGGCGCCGCCTTGTGGCGCTTCGACAGGCTGCGCAGCCCGTGCGGCGACAGGAACGAATCCTCGCTCAGGACCTCCAGCATCACCCGCCGCAGGCGCTCCGGGTCGAGAACGGTCAGCAGCAACTTGTGCTGTTCGGGGGAGCGGTAGACGAAGCCCGCTCGCCCGGAATCGATCGTGTCCAACCCGCGGCGCCGCAGGAAGTCCGCGAACCGCTCGTACAGACGGGCGTTGCGCTCGAGGGCCTTGTCGGTCTCGATCCAGGCCGCCGCGAGGATCGGGATCAACCCGACGATGGAGCGCACACGCAGGGCTTCCTTCGTGCCGTCGGGGCGCAGCAACTGGTCGTAGAAGAATCCCTCCTGCCAGTCCCACATCCCACTGGCCGCCATGCCGTCGCTGATCGACGCGAAGTGCTCGGCGAACTTCAGGGCCATCGAGTCGTAGACCGGATCGTGTTCGGCCAGGCGAAGGGCGATGCGCAACATGCTCAGGCAGTAGAAGGCCATCCACGCCGTGCCGTCGGCCTGTTCCAGGCCGCAGCCCTTCGGCAGTTGCGACCGGTTGATCGGGCCGACGTTGTCGAGTCCGAGGAAGCCGCCCTGGAAGACGTTGTTGCCCTCCGAGTCCACGCGGTTGACCCACCACGTGAAGTTCATCAGCAACTTCTGGAACACCTCCTGCAGGAAGGCGTAGTCCTTGGTGCCGTCGATCTCGAAGACGCGCAGCGCCGCCCAGGCGTGCACGGGCGGGTTGATGTCGGCGAAGTTCCACTCGTACGCCGGCAGTGCGCCATTGGGGTGCATGTACCACTCGCGGCACATGAGCAGCAGTTGGTACTTCGCGTAGGAGGGGTCGATATGGGTGAAGACCACAGTGTGGAAGGCCAGGTCCCAGGCGGCGAACCAGGGGTACTCCCAGGCGTCCGGCATGGAGATCACGTCGTAGGCGTCGACGTGCTGCCAGGTGTGGTTGCGCCGTTCGTCCGGGGGAGGGGGCGGGGGTTGGCCTGCGTCGCCGGCCAGCCAGCGCTGGATGTCGTAACGGTAGAACTGCTTGCTCCAGATCATCCCGGCGAAGGCCGACCGCATGGCGATCAACTCCGGCCCCGGGCAGTTGTCCGGTGCGAGATCGCCGTAGAACTCGTCGGCCTCGGCCTCCCGTGTCGCGAACAGGTCGTCGAAGTCCTCGCCGAGGGCGTCCGGGTTGCGCTTGTTCTCCGGCGACTTCCACAGGCGCAGACGGATCTCCCGGGTCTCACTCGCCGGCACGGTCAGCCGGTACCACCAGGCACCCTTCGTCCCGCGGTTCTCCGGGTTGATGCTGGCCTCCCCGAGGCGCACGTGCCGGTCGATCCCGTCCTTGGGGTACGCGGTGATGTTCTCCGCGTTGAACAGCAGTTCCTCGTTGGTCTCGTTGTGGCACAGTGCCGGCGTGGGCGCGCTGCCGTCGGGAAGCGGTCCGGGGTCGAGGTGGTAGGTGCCCGAACGCCAGTGGGTCGCCAGCAGCGCACCTGAATCCACCCGCATCTCCGGCACCGGGTGACCGCGACCCCAGCCCCAGGTGTTGCGGAACCACATGGTGGGCAGCACGTCGATCGTGGCCTCGTCCGGGCCCGCGTTGGTGACCCTGATCCGGATGCTTATGTCGGTCGGGGTGGCCTTCGCGTAGTCGACATCCACGACCCAGAAGCGGTCTTCGTCGAAGACGCCGGTGTCGATGAGTTCGTACTCCGGCTGTGTGCGGTCGCGTTCGGCGTTGGTCTTGATGAGGTCCTCGTACGGGAACGCGGCCTGGGGGTAGTGATAGCGCCAGCGCAGCCAGGCGTGCGACGGCAACGCGTCGCGGTACCAGTAGTACTCCTTGACGTCCTCGCCGTGGTTGCCCTGCGAACCGTCGAGGCCGAAGAGGCGCTCCTTGATGATCCGGTCCTTGCCGTTCCACAGGGCGATCGCGAAGCACGTGTCCTGCAGCAGGTCGGACAGGCCCGCGAGGCCGTCCTCACTCCAGCGGAAGGTGCGGGCGTGGGCATGGTCGAAGGGGAAGTACTTCCATGCGTCGCCATCGGCGGAGTAGTCCTCGCGGACCGTGCCCCATGCGCGTTCAGACAGGTACGGTCCCCACTGGTACCACGGGCCGGCCTGCTCCGGGCCACCCGCCATTCCGCCGGCCTGCTTCATGCGCTCGTACTCGCTCACCGTCGCAGGGTAGTCCCGAGTCGGACCTTGTGGCGCGGTCTAAGTTGCGGCAAATCGGGTAGTAGAACGACGTGATGGGGACATGGGGTGATTCACAGTGGCCGCCCGCAGGCGCAAACAACGCATAGCCATGATCTCGACCCACGGTTACGTGGCCGCAGAACCACCGTTGGGGGCCCCTGATACCGGCGGCCAGGTGGTCTATGTCCTGGAGTTGTCCCGCAAGCTGGCCCAACTCGGGTATCGCGTGGACATCTGGACCCGGCGGTTCGAGAAACAGCGGCAGATCGAGGTCGTGGACGAGGACGTGCGGATCATCCGCATGGCCTGTGGAGGTCCGGACTTCATCCCCAAGGAGATCCTGTACAAGAAGCTGCCGGAGTGGGGGGAGAACGCGCTGCGCTTCATCCGTGCCAAGGGCCTGGACTACGAGTTCATCAACAGCCACTACTGGGACGCTGGGCTGGCGGGGCAGCGGTTGTCCGAGGTGCTGGGAATCCCCCACGTGCACACTCCCCACTCCTTGGGGATGTGGAAACAGGAACAGATGTCGTCGGACAGTGACAAGACGGCCGAGGAACTCGAACAGCAGTACAACTTCAGCCGACGCATCCACCATGAGACGACGCTGTACCGCGAGTGCGATCTGCTGATCGCCACATCACCTCAGCAGTTCGACCTGATGGAGACCGGCTACGAGGTCCCCGCCTCCAGGATGAGGATGATTCCGCCCGGCTACGACGACAACCGCTTCTTCCCGGTGAGTGGCGCGACGCGTCGCAGTATTCGCGAGTCGCTGGGCTACGAGGGTCTCGTGGTGGCCTCGATCGGCCGACTGGCCCGCAATAAGGGATTCGACCTACTCGTGGATGCGTTCAGCGTCGTGGCCGAACGTGTGCCGGAGGCGCGACTGCGGATCGCGTGCGGTGCTGAGTCGTCGGACTACGGCGACGACGAGATCTTCACCGAGATCACCGACAAGATCCGCGACTACGGCCTCGAGGACCGGGTCGTCTTGTCAGGCTCGCTCGAGGACGACGAGATGGCAGACTTCTACCGGGCGGCCGATGTGTTCGCTCTGTCGAGCCGGTACGAGCCCTTCGGGATGACCGCGGTGGAGGCGATGGCCTGCGGAGCGCCAACCGTGATGACCATTCATGGGGGGTTGTGGCGGTCGGTGTATTTCGGACAGCAGGCTCTGTACTCTGACACCACCGACAGGCAGGAGTTCGGCATCGCGCTGCTGCAGGCTCTGAAGTACAGCCGGTTGCGCGCACGCATGCACCGCGAGGGTGCCCACCGGGTGCGCGCCCTGTTCACGTGGACCGGGATCGCCCAGCAACTGATCAGTGCGGTGGAGCAGCGGGGTGCCCCGGGCTTCGATCTCGGTGACGATTTCGATTGAGTCAGCAAGCCGCAGTACTGTGCTGCGGAGTCGGCAGGAGAGGTGCTCATGGGTGCGGCGATGTTCTGCTCGGATCTCGATGGGACGCTGCTCGGCAAACCCGACGCGACCGCGCGCTTCGCCAGAGTGTGGGAAGACCTTGAGAACCCGCCGATTCTGACCTTCACCACTGGACGGCTGCTCAACGACGCGTTGAAGGTCATCGCCATAGCGCAGTTGCCTCAGCCGGACTACCTCATCTGTGGGGTAGGCACGGTCATCTACGACCTTCGCAATCAGACGATGCTTAAGGAATTCTCCGAGGTCATGGAGGAGGGTTGGGACAAGCAGGCCATCGAACGGATCATGCAGTCGTCCACCTCGGCGGTCCGGCAGCCCCCTCAGTTCCAGCACCGGTACAAGTCGAGTTGGTATCTCGAGGATGCTTCCGAAGACGGCATCACGACACTGGAGGATCTGCTCAACGCCGAAGGCCTGGCGGTCAACGTCGTCTATTCCAGCGCCCGTGACCTTGACATCTTGCCCAAGATGGCCAACAAGGGGAACTCTGTGACCTGGCTGTTGCAGGAACTGGGGATCCCCACCGATCAGGTGGTCGTCGCCGGGGACACTGGCAACGATGCCGCGATGTTCCTGGTCCCCGGAGTGAGAGGGATCATCGTCGAGAACGCTCAGCCCGAGTTGGCCGCGCGCACGCTGAACGCGCACACCTACCTCGCCGAAGGGCACTTCGCCGACGGCGTGCTCGAGGGTCTTCTGCACTACGGTGTGATCCCCGAGGTCCCCGAGTACTCCGATCATCAGGCGCGAGAGCGGCCCGCTGATCCTGCGATCCGGCGCATCTTCGACGTCGAGCGGGCCCACGGACTCTCGGCCGAAGAGGTCGAGTTGCTGGAGACGGCCTATGACAAGGCCCTGGGGGCCCTGCGCCGCAACATCACCCCGATGGGGTTCTCGGCGTGTTCGCTCGAGGACAACTTCGCCCTCGGAACCGACGTCAACTATCGCAGCGTGTGGGCTCGAGATGGCTCGATCGCTGTGATCGGCTCCATGCATATCGACGATCCCGAGATTCGGCAGTGCGCGCGCACCACGCTCGAGACCTTGCTGGATCACACGAACCCGGTCGGCCAGATCCCCGCGAACGTCAGCATCGATGACGGTGTACCCGACTACTCCGGTATCGGCGGGATCAGTTCCATCGACTCCGGGATGTGGTCGATCATCGCGATGTACGAGTATGTGCGGGTCTCCGGCGACGTCGGACTCCTGCGCGACCGCCTGTGGCAGTTGCAGAAGGCCATGGACTGGCTCAGCGCGCATGACAGCAACAACGACGCGTTGCTGGAGATCCCGGAGGCCGGCGACTGGACCGATCTGTTCGGCCGCAGTTACAACGTGCTGGTCGACGAGGTGCTGTGGTATCGCGCGAATGTCGCCTATGGGCGCCTTCTGGAACTGGCCGGGGAGTCAGAGCGCGCCGCCGACTACCTGCGATGGTCCCAGACGATCAAGTCGGTGTTGCTCGACCGGTTCTGGCCCACCACCAAGCCGCGTGGCGAGGAGGGTGCCGGCGCCCTGTTCACAGAACGCCAGTTGGGGGTGGGTGACACCCGTTACCTATTGGCGCAGGTGACCCCCTTCGACTTCGACTGGCGTTGTGACGTCTACGGAAATGTGTTGGCGGTGCTGTTCAACGTGTTGGATGTTGCGCGCGCACGAATCGCCTTCCGCTTCATGTGGGGCGTCGGCATCAATGACCCCTGGCCGGTGAAGAATCTGTATCCGGTGGTGCACTCCGGGGACCCGACCTGGCGGCCGTACTACACGGTGAACCTGCTGAATCTGCCGCATCACTACCACAACGGCGGCATCTGGCCGTTCATCGGCGGACAGTGGGTGCGCTTCATTCAGCGACTTGGCTATCGCGGACTCGCCTTCCAGGAATTGGTCAAACTCGCGAAGTTGAATCAGTCCGGAATCTTCGACGAGTGGGAGTTCAACGAGTGGGCGCACGGGGAAACGGGGCGCCCGATGGGCAAGGCGTACCAGGCGTGGTCGGCCTCGGAGTTCCTCCTGGCATGCCATGAACTGCGGCTAGGCTCCGCCACGCATTGACCGGCGTTCACCGAGGGCGAAGTCCGGAAGCCCACAAGACGTCTCGTGGTTGTCGAAGTACGAGGCTAGAGTGAGAAGTCTTCAGGTGATGGGAGTCATCGGATGTTCGAGA
>WBZP01003135.1_pt2 | contig 13513 bp, 15 predicted proteins | sample 5204301 | NCBI WGS metagenome assembly WBZP01 (sample SAMN12412401, study PRJNA552823) | activated sludge metagenome | isolation source: activated sludge from nitrification reactor of wastewater treatment plant... | place: USA: Pennsylvania | collected 2017 | reverse complement strand
TGTTTTGGCTTTATTAGCATAATAAGTTTGAAAAAGCCCGGTTTTTACCTATTTTTAGGTATGAAATTTGGGTAAAACCCGTACTTTAAGATGCTACGAAATAATTTTGCAATTACCTCTATCGATAGAAAAATTGATCAGGCGTTTTGCAGCAGCAAATTCTCAAATGGATAACGATTTTTCCAGCGATAGGTCTGAAAATCTCGAGCATCGGTTGAAAGTATCCGTCCGTGACCCAGCACTTCGGCTAACACGACCAGGGATGCGTCAGCAAAATCCATCGGCAAATTGATATATTGATCCATCAAAGTGGTGATACGCGGTAGATGAACGCGATCCAGATCAAAAAGCTGAAATACGCCACGCTGGTGACTGCGTAAAAACGCCAAAGATTTTTCTGGTCCAGCCCGCTTTCGTAACAGATGACAGGTTTCAGTCATGACTGGCAAGGTCACTAACAGCGACTCATTCAGTTCGCCGAGACGCTGATAGGCCAAGTGATGAAAGGTATCCTTATGATTGAAAATCGCTACCCAAAAGCCGGTGTCAGCGATAATCACGGTTCACTACTCCACAAGTGGTTTTTATAATCGACCGACAGGTTACTATCCGCTTCCATACAGCCGATTAAACCCTCTTCTTCAAGAATTTGGCGAATACGTGCGCCATGAGTCTCTTGTTGCGGCGTTAGTGTTGTGTTGCTTAATGCATCAATAGCTGCCGCAACCACTTCGGCAATCGGTTTTTGAAGTTTCTGTTGCAAGCGCAGAAGTCGTTCAGCGTGGATTTCGTCCAGTTCAGCTTCGATATACATAATTAATTCTCAACCCTGTTGAAATTGAAAGCACTCTTCAGCAGCGATCTGGGCGTCGATCTCGGCCCGATGCGCGGCGTAGAAGGCCAACGCCTCGACAACACGCGCTTCGGGCAAATCATATTCCGCAGCGACCTGGGCCGGTGTCATCCCGGCCTGATGCACATCAATGACCAGGGTTTGCACCCGCAGGCCGGTTCCCCGGAGTACCGGTGTCTCTACGCCGGACGCACCGTACCGGTAAATGATGCCCGGAAAGCGGGGATCATTCATGGCAGCACATCAAGATCGGGAATGCCGCAGACCGGATAGCGGCTGTAGCGGGTCGGATCGTAGTAATGACCGTGGGGACAGCGTTGCATGGTAAAAGAGTCCTTTGGTCGATTTATTTATAGCCAAGTCGTTGCAGTGCTTTCTGTGCTTCTGAGTATCCCTGTTCAGCAGATTTGCGATACCAATAAGCAGCTTGGGTATAATCCTGGGTTACACCTTGGCCGTTGTCATACATCACGCCAAGCTTGAATTGAGCCTGAGCATTTCCCTGATCGGCGACTTTGCGATACCAATAAGCAGCTTGGGTATAATCCTGGGTTACACCTTGGCCGTTGGCATACATCACGCCAAGATTGAATTGAGCTAAATAATGTCCCTGATCGGCGGCTTTGCGGTACCAATAAGCAGCTTGGGTATAATCCTGGGTTACGCCTTGGCCGTTGTAATACATCCCGCCAAGATTGAATTGAGCCTCAGCAACTCCCTGATCGGCGGTTTTCTGGAACCAATCGAAGGCCTTTTTATAGTCTTTTTGAATGCCTTCGCCTGAAAAATAAGCCTTCCCGTTATTGAGCTATTGCTGTATTTCCGCTTGAGATGGTTTGACCTCTTGTGGTATTTTAGCTGGGGACTATTGAGCAGAGGTAGTCGCTATGGGTTGTGAAGGATTTATTACTGATGCCGGTTTTGTGTTGATTTGTGTGATAAGCAAAATGACGCCAATTAAACCCATTACCGCCGCGATAGCCACCATACCTTTTTTCTGTCCGAAACTCGATGAAACTGGCTTGGGTTCCGCAATGACCTGCACTTTTTGCTTCACCTGATGTTGAGGTTCAACTGACGCAGCCTGCCCTAACGCTTTCCCCTCCAAAACTCCATGCAACCACTGCTCGAACTGCTCCATGGATTGCGGGCGTTGTTGCGGGTCCGTCGCCAAACCATACAACAAGGCGGCATTCAGCGGTTGCGGTAAATCAGGGACCAGTTGCCGTGGCGGGATCAATTCATCCTGTCGAACTCGTTCCATTGCGGGTGGCGGTGTTTGACCGGTCACCAGCAGGTAGAGGGTGGCAGCGGCGCCATAAATATCCGTCCACGGGCCTTGTGCTCCCCGCCGGGTGTACTGTTCAAACGGCGCGTAGCCTTCGGTCAGCACCACCGACAAACTGCGGCTGCGTTCGCCCATCGCCTGCCGCGCCGAGCCGAAATCCAGCAGGATCGGCCGGCCCTGGGTCGTCAGGTAAATGTTGTGCGGCTTGACATCCCGGTGCAGGAAGCCGCGCCGATGGACTTCCCGCAAGCCGTCCAGCACCGGCAGCATCAATTCCAGCGCCGCCCGCCACGGCAACTTCCCGCCGTGCCGCTCCAGATACTCCAGCAGGCTCTCGCCCTCGTAGTAGTCCATCACCAGATAAGCCGTCCCATTGGCCTCGAAGAAATCCCGCACCCGCACGACGTTGGCATGATCAAACTTCGCCAGGGTGCGCGCTTCGTCGAGAAAGGCCTGTAACCCGACCTGGAACAGTTCCCCATCCTCCTGAGAATGCGGCGCCAGAGTCCGCCGGCTGGTATCCCGTCCCACCAGATCGCGGGGACAGTACTCCTTGACCGCAACCTGCACTTGCAGGGTCAAATCGAACGCCAGATAGGTCACGCCGAAGCCACCCGGCTTGCCCAAGGTCCGACCGATCAGGTAGCGCTGGTTCAGGCGGATCAGCGCCGGCAACAGCAATGGCGAACGCGAGGCGCTGGCGTCATAGCCGCACTGGGGGCAAACCGCAACTTCGCCCCCTTTATGCCGAAAACAGCCCGGACAAATCGCCGCCAGTGTCGTGGCCATGATGGGTACCCTTCGAATTGTAGAGTTGCGGGTTAAAGCTCGATTACTTCAACCGACCCCTGGTTGACTTCAGGATGGACATCCCTGCCCAGCGACCTTTACCTGGAATCATAGTGGATATATTTCCAGCGTGGAATTTTTCCCATACATACGCCAGCTTCGCGAACAGCATCGCCAGACCGACCGGCAGCCCTATTCCATCGGGCAGGCCAGCCGCCTGGCTGGGTCTGACCAAATCCGGGGCCAGAGGGTTTTATCCCACCTCTTGATCCTCCGATTGCATTCCCGCCCGCCGCGCCGTATATCCTTAACCGATTCAGGGGGAGGGCGGCGGCGATGACGACTCACAACCTGCGGTATCTGTTCAAGCCTGCTTCCGTGGCGCTGATCGGCGCCAGCGAGCGGCCCGGCGCCATCGGCGCGGTGCTGACCTGTAATCTGTTGGCGGGCGGATTCAAGGGGGACGTGTTTCTAGTCAACGTGAGTTCTGGCTATTCCCAATCCCACCACACCTTGAACAGTGGTGGGGAAATGTAGCCTCGATCCCCCACCAGCTTGCCGGTCAGACCCTGGGTTAATTCGTCCATGGGCCGGCGATCATCGACGTTGCCCGGGGTGATCTCAAACGCCAGCAGTTCCTTCCGGGTTCAGCCCTCGAAAATCGGCTGAAGACGAGCGAGAACTTCCTCGATCAGATCGTCGGAAACATCCTCAACAAAGCGGCCATTCCGGGCGATCATGTCGAGAGTGCGTGGCTGGTTGCACAGGATGATGCCCTGCGTTTCAGTGCCGGTACCCATCAGCGTTACCGCGAAACCGGCATGGCGCGACGACTGGCCACCTTGGGTGATCGGACATGCGACGCACAAACCGAGGCGATTGAACTCCTTTTCGGAGACCACCAAGACCGGCCGGGTGCTCTGCTGTTCCTGGCCAACCGTAGGGTTCAAGTTGACGAACCAGATTTCACCACGGGAAGGAATGCGCATTACGGCCCTTCCGCGCCGTCTTCAAGCCCAACGGCCGGTGCATCCAACCATTCGCGGTCCTCGACCGTCAGCGGCACGGACGAATCACATTGGGCCAGCAACTCGGAAAGGGTGTAGCGCTTCTTCCGCTGGGGAATCACAACCAATTGGCCTTGCCGCACGTCGATGTCCACCCGCGAACCGGCCTGTAACTGCACCAATTCCAGGATGCGCTTCGGGATGGCCATCACGACAGAGCCACCGACCGAGCGAAGGGTTGCAGTAGGCATGGCGGGTACTCCTCTATATATTACACAAAAGTATAATATTTTCATCGTAGGTAGACAAGGCGTACAGCATGTCCGGACCCATGAGCGAGCGGCGGATCCCGTGGCTAACTGAGTCAAGCGGACGGCATGACATCATCCTGTATGGGGTTTGTGCAAGTTGCGCGGAGCGGTGACCGCCCCAGTCGCCAATGGCGTGGAGTTTCCGCTTGCGAGCCATGGCGGCCGATTGCATTCCCGCCCGCCGCGCCTTATATCTTTACCGATTCAGGGGGAGGGCGGCGGCGATGACTCACAACCTGCGGTATCTGTTCAAGCCCGCTTCTGTGGCGTTGATCGGCGCCAGAGACCGGCCCGGCATCAGTGCGGCGCTGACCCGCAACCTGCTGGCGGGCGGTTTCAAGGGCGAACTGTTCCTGGTCAACCGCCGCCATTCGCGCGTTCAAAACATGCCAGCCTTCCAGCGCCTGTCCGAACTGCCGCGCGCCCCGGAACTGGCGATTCTGGCCACCCCACCCTCGACTATTTCCGAACTGTTGGTCGAACTGGGCCAGCGTGGAACCCGAACCGCCGTGATCGTCACCGCCGGTTCCCACGACGAGGCGCGGACCTGGCGCAAGGCCGCCCACCCGCATGGCTTGCGGCTGCTCGGTCCGGGCAGTTTCGGCGTCATCACCCCGCGTTGTGGCCTGAATGCCTCGCTCGGCCACACTTTTCCCCAACCGGGTCATCTAGCCCTGATCGCGCCCGAGGGTTCGGTGCTGGCGCCGATGCTGGAATGGGCTACCGTTCAGGATATCGGCTTCTCCAGCGTCGTCGCGCTAGGCGACGGGAGCGATCTTGATTTCGGCGATTTGCTGGACGGGCTGAGCGACGATCCCGAGACCCGCGCCATCCTGCTGGTTCTGGAAACGGTGACCCATGCCCGTTCCTTTCTGTCGGCGGCGCGGGCGGCGGCGCGGGTCAAGCCGGTTCTGGTTGTGCGCGCCGGCCGGGGCGGCGATGCGGCCTCCCACCAGATTGATGCGATTTACGCCGCCGCCTTCCGCCGGGCCGGGATGTCGCGGGTCCAGTCGCTGCGGGAACTGCTCTGGGCCGCTGAAACTTTGGCGGTCGATCTGCCGGTGACCGGCGACCGGCTGGCGATTCTTGGCAACAGCCGGGGCCTGGGTTTGCTGGCCGCCGATGCGTTGTTCGCGGAAGGCGGACGGCTGGCCCAGTTGGGGCCAGCGGCCCTGGCGGCCCTGGCGAAAATTCTGCCGCCCGGCGTCGCGCCCGATCTGCCGCTCGATCTGGGCGCTGATGCCGACCCGGCCCGTTTCGCCGCCGCCCTGGACATTCTGCTGCGGGAGATGGAACTCGACGGTATTTTGATGCTGCACTCGCCGAACGCACTGATTCCGGCTGAAGCGATTGCCGCCACGGTGATCGAGACCGTTGGTCAGTTCCGCGCCCGCGGCGGAAGGCGGCCGGGAGTATTGACCTGCTGGCTGGGCGCGGACAGCGTCCGCGAGGACCGGCAACGATTTCTGGCCCTGGGTATTTCCAGCTACGACACCCCCAACGATGCGATCCGCGCCTTCATGCAGCGTTGGCGGCATCAGCGCAACCAGCTTGCTCTGATGGAAACGCCGCCGGATGTGCCGGAACTGTTCAGCACCGATCTCGCCACCGCGCGGCAATTGATCCAAACCGTGCTGGCCGCTGGCCGCCGCGAGCTGACGGCGGAGGAAAACCGGGTCCTGCTGGCCGCCTACGGTATTGTGCTGGCGCCGAACAGCGGGACTCCCGCGCCGCCTTTTCCAGTTGGGCCGCTGACATCGACCATCCGCATGGTCCACGATCCGGCCTTCGGCCCCGCGCTGCGGTTCGCGCCGGGTGGGTCCGCAGCGGCGTTTTCCAGCGAGTTCGCCATGGCACTGCCGCCGCTCGATCTACTGCTGGCGCGGGAAGCCATCGCGCGCACTCCGGCTGGCCGGCAACTGCAAAACGCGATGCCTCCCCACGCGGGATGGCTGGATGATTTTGCTCTGGTGTTGGTCAAGGTCGCGCAACTGGTGGCCGATCTGGGCGAAGTGGCCGAACTGGAACTGGACCCCCTGTTGATCACGGCCGATGGCGTCGTGGTCGGCGGCGCGCGGATCGGGGTTGCCGCATTCGTGGGGCCGGCCCATCGGCGGCTGGCGATCCGACCTTATCCGCGCGAGTTGGAGGAAATCTTGCCGTTGCCGGATGGCGCCACCTTGCTGATTCGCCCGGTGCGGCCGGAAGATGAACCGGCCTTGATCGCCGGCTTCGCCCGGCTATCTTCCGAGGAAATTCGGATGCGCTTCATGCATCTTGTCAAGGAGTTGACTCATGCCGATGCAGCCCGGCTGACCCAGATCGACTATGACCGGGAAATGGCGCTGGGGGTGTTACGGCTGCGGCCTGGACAGCCGCCGGAAAGTTGTGGCGTGGCGCGGATCGTCGGCGACGCCAACCAGGAGCGCGCCGAATTCGCCATTATTCTGCTGCGGGACGTCGTTGGCATTGGACTGAGCAGCCTGTTGTTGCGCCGGTTGATTCACTACGCCCGCGATCAGGGCATTCGCGAACTATTCGGGGAAATCCTGCGCGAGAATCAACCGATGCTGGCGCTGTGTCGGGCAATGGGCTTTACCATTACGCCTTGCCCGGAGGATCACGGGGTGATGATCGCGACACTGGCGCTGACTTCCGAGTAACCGATTCCGCGTCTGGCGTGTCCCGCCCCGTCTCCATCCACACCCGGAACCGGGTCAGTAGCCACAAACCGGGAACCGTGGCCGCCATGCAGAACAGGAAGAAGCCTTCCCAGCCCAGCCATTCGGCCAGATAGCCGGTTGGGGTGTTGACGATCACCCGTGGAATCCCCATCAGACTGCTCAGCAAGGCGTACTGGGTAGCCGTGAATTTCCTGTTGGTGAGGGTGGCCATGAACGCCACGTAAGCCGTGGTCGCCATGCCGCTGAACAGATTCTCGCTGGTAATCGCCAGCGCCAGCCCCGGCAAGCTGTGACCGAGCCGGGCCAGAATGACGAAGCCGATCAGTCCGATCGCCTGCAACACGCCGAACAGCCACAGGGCACGGTACTGGCCCAGCCGCAGGATCAGCACGCCGCCGATCAACCCGCCGATCACCGTCGCCCAGAAGCCGAACAGCTTGACGATGGTGCCGATTTCGGTCTTGCTGAAGCCCAGGTCCAGATAGAACGGCGTGGTCATCTGGCTGGCCATCATCTCGCCGACCTTGTACAGCAGCACGAACAACAGGATCAGCACGGCGTCCTGGCGCGAGAAATATTCCACGAACGGCTGAACCACCGCATCCCGCAGCGTGCGCGGCGTGCCAGTCGGCACCAGCGGTTCGACGCAGAACAGGGTCGTGATCAAGCCGGGCAACATCGCCGCCGCCATCGCCCAATACACGGCGGAAAAAGGAATGAAATCGGCCAGGATCAACCCGCCGCCGGACGACAGCAGCATTCCGATCCGATAGCCGTTGACGTAGAGCGAGGCGCCCAGTCCCTGCTCGTCGTCGGCCAACGACTCGCGCCGGTAGGCGTCGATTACGATGTCCTGCGAGGCGGAAAAGAACGCCACCAGAAACGCCGCCGAGGTCACCATGGACAGGCTTTGCATGGGGTCGGTGAAGCCCAGGCCGGCGATGGCCGCCGTCAGTACCAGTTGAATCAGCAGCAGCCAGCCGCGTCGCCGGCCCAGCGCGGCGATGGGAGTGAAGCGATCCAGCAGCGGCGCCCACAGGAATTTCAGCGTGTACGGCAGGCCGACCAGCGCGAACAAGCCGATGGTGCCGAGATCGACGCCGGCTTCCTTCAACCACGCTTGTAGCACTGACCCGGTGGCGAGCAGCAGCGGCAGACCGGAGGAAAAGCCCATCAGCAGGGCGGTCAGCATCCGGCCGCTGAAAAAGGTTCGCAGAATGTCGCGACTGGAGCGCCGGGCGGCGTCAGAATGCATGGTCGTAGTCCAGGGTCAGGGGCGCGTGGTCGGAAAAACGCTGGTCCCGGTGGATGGCGGCGGCGCGGACCTTCTCCGCCAGGCTGGGCGTGATCACCTGATAATCGATCCGCCAGCCGACATTTTTTTCCCGCGCCCGGCCGCGATTCGACCACCAGGTATATTGATCGGGGTTCGGATTCACCACCCGGAACGCGTCCACCCAGCCCAGCGGCCCGAACAGTTCGTCCATCCAGGCCCGTTCCTCGGGCAGAAAGCCGGAATGGTCGCGGTTGGCCCGCCAGTTCTTCAGATCGATTTCCTTGTGGGCGATGTTCCAGTCGCCGCACAGGATGGTGTCGCGACCGCTGGCGCGCATCGCCCGCAGCGGTTCCGCCAGCCGCGCCATGAAATCGAATTTCACTATCTGGCGTTCCGGGTTGGTGGAGCCGGACGGCAGATACAGCGATACCACGCTGAGCTTCCCGAACCGCGCCTCCAGCCAGCGGCCCTCCGCGTCGCATTCCGACCAGCCCAAGCCGGTTCGCACTTCATCCGGCTCGCGGCGGGCGAACAGCGCCACCCCGCTGTAGCCCTTGCGTTCGGCGTCGTGGTAATGGCAGCAGTAACCAGCCGGGCGATAGACCTCGGGCGGCAACTGATGCTCCTGAGCTTTGGTTTCCTGGATACAAATGACATCGGCATCTTGTCCGGCCAGCCAGGCGAAGAAGCCTTTGCTGGCGGCGGAGCGGATACCGTTGGCGTTGAAGGTGATCACCCGCATGAGGCGATGATGCTCCGGTGGAAGGGTGGCGAAGCGCGCTATGATACCGGCATTCGTCATCCTCACAGCCGGAATCTCGAATCATGCGGGACTATCAGCGAGACTTTCTCGACTTCGCCATCGGCCGGGGCGTGCTGCGCTTCGGCGAATTCACGCTCAAATCCGGACGGATCAGCCCGTATTTCTTCAACGCGGGCTTGTTCGACAGCGGCGCGGCGCTGGCCCGGCTGGGCCGCTGTTACGCCGCCGCCATCGTGGACGCTGGCTTGGAGTTCGATACCTTGTTCGGACCGGCCTACAAAGGCATCCCGCTGGTGGCGACGGTCGCAGTTGCCTTGGCCGAGCAACATGGCCGCGACGTACCCTGGTGTTTCAACCGCAAGGAAGCCAAGGACCACGGCGAGGGCGGGATGATCGTCGGTGCGCCGCTCAAGGGCCGAGTGCTGATCGTGGACGATGTTATCACCGCCGGCACTGCCATCCGCGAGACGATGCAGATTCTAACCGCGCACGGCGCGCCGCCGGCGGGCGTGGTCATCGCCCTGGATCGGCGGGAGCGGGGGCAGGGTGAACTTTCAGCCGTGCAGGAAGTGGAACGCGCCCACGGCATCGCCGTTACCAGCATCGTGAATCTGGACGATTTGGTGGCTTATCTGGCCGAACGGCCGGAGTACGCGGAGCATTTGGAGAAGATGCGGGATTATCGGGCGCGGTATGGGGTTGCGGATGAGCCCCGCTAATTTCCAGGAACTGGCGAATTTCATCTGGTCCGTCGCCGATCTGCTGCGTGGCCCTTATCGACCGCCGCAGTACGAGCGGGTGATGCTGCCCATGACGGTATTGCGCCGTTTCGATTGCGTGTTGGAATCCACTAAGGCCGAGGTCGTCAAACGGTTCCATCAGCTTGAGGGCGGGAAGGTCCGCAACATCGACCCGATCCTGAACAAGGTGGCGGGCGGCGGCGAGGATCTGGGCTTTCACAATCACAGCGAACTCGATTTCCGGCGGCTCAAGGGCGATCCCGATCACATGGGTCGCCATCTGACTCGATACATGGACGGCTTTTCCGAAAACGTCCGCAAGATTTTCGAGCGCTTCGAGTTCGAGAAGGAAATCGAGAAGCTGGAGGAGGCCAACCGGCTTTATCTCGTGGTCGCGAAGTTCGCGGAGATCGACCTCCATCCCGGCCGGGTGGACAACATCACCATGGGCCTCATTTTCGAGGACCTCATCCGGCGCTTCAACGAAGCGGCTAACGAGACGGCGGGCGATCACTTTACCCCGCGCGAGGTCATCCGGTTGATGGTGAACCTGCTGCTGGAACCGGACAGCCACATGCTCACCACGGAAGGGGTGATCGCCACCGTTTGCGATCCGGCCTGCGGCACGGGCGGCATGTTGTCCGAGGCGCAGAACTGGATTCGCCAGCACAACGAAGGGGCGCGCGTGTTGGTCTACGGCCAGGATTACAACCCGCGCTCCTACGCCGTGGCCGCGTCCGATCTGCTGATCAAGGGCCACAAGGGCAACAGCCGTATCGAGTTCGGCAACACGCTCACCGACGACAAATTTCCCGGCGAGCGCTTCGATTATCTGCTGGCCAACCCGCCCTTCGGCGTGGACTGGAAGGCGGAGCAGAAGGAAATCAGCAAGCGGTCCAGCTTTCGCGGTTACGCCGGCAAGTTGCCGCGCGTCAACGATGGGGCCTTGTTGTTCCTGCTGCACATGATCGGCAAGTTTCAGCCGGTGGCGCCGGCGGAGCGGAAACACGGCTCGCGCTGTGCCATCGTCTTCAACGGCTCGCCGCTGTTCACCGGCGGGGCGACTTCGGGCGAGAGCGAAATTCGCCGCTGGATCATCGAGCAGGATTGGTTGGAGGCTATCGTCGCCCTGCCCGAGCAGATGTTCTACAACACCGGCATCGGCACGTTTGTCTGGATCGTCACCAATCGCAAGGCGGAGGCGCGCAAGGGCAGGATTCAACTCATCGACGCCCGCGAGCGCTGGGCGCCCATGCGTCGCAGCCTGGGCGACAAGCGCCGTTACCTGACCGAGGCGATCATCGCCGAACTCACCCGCGAGCATGGCGCGTTCGAGGCGACCGACACCTGTAAGATTTTCGACAACGCCGACTTCGGTTATCGCCGCGTCACCGTCGAACGGCCGTTGCGATTGCGTTTTCAGATCACCCACGAGGCCAAGGAGCCGTTTCTCGATGCCTGTCCAGAGTTTCTCGATGCGGTGCGGACGATGGAGCAGGTATTGGGGACCGAGCCTCACGGCGACTGGAATGCGGCGTGGGCGACGGTGCAGCGGGTGGCCAAGGATGCCGAGGTGCGCTGGACCGCCGCGAACAAGAAGCTGTTCCGCCAGTGCTTCACGGCAGTGGACCCGGAAGCCGAGCCGGTCATCGCCAAGCTCCATGGCTCCCCTCTCCCGCAAGCGGGAGAGGGGTTGGGGGTGAGGGTCGATTTAGCGCCCGAGGAATTGAACGCTCTCCTCGGTATTTATCCGGACCCGTCGGGTAAAAAGGGGCGACTCGTGGAGTACGAACCGGACCCGGCATTGCGCGATTCCGAGAACGTGCCTTTGAAGGAAAGCATCGTCGCGTTCTTCCGGCGCGAGGTGCGGCCGTTCGTGCCGGATGCCTGGATCGACCGCGAGACCGTGGACGAGCAGGATGGCGGCATCGGCAAGGTAGGCTACGAGATCAACTTCAATCGAGTGTTTTTCCGCTATCAGCCACCGCGCCCGCTGGCGGAGATTGATGCGGAATTGGAGGCGGTGGAAAGGCGGATTTTGGCGTTGTTGAAGGAGGTGACGGAGTGAAGCCGGTCACCCAAAGAGAACGTCGCCGCCTTAAGTATGTGGCTACACTAAATGATGAAGCTTTACCGGAAGCGACAAATCCTGATTTCGAGCTTCAATACATCGATATTGGGAATGTCGATTCGTCGGGTTCGATCCACCAAATCACAACTTATCGCTTCGAAGCTGCGCCAAGCCGAGCAAGGCGAATTGTGCGCGATGGCGATGTGATTATTTCCACCGTTCGCACATACTTGCAGGCTATTGCACCCATCGCTAATCCACCTGATAACTTGATTGTGTCTACCGGATTTGCAGTTGTTCGCCCTTGTGTAGGAGTGCTTGATACCGGTTTTTGCAAGTACGCATTGCGTGAACCTCGATTCCTCTGGGAAGTAGAAAGTCGATCAGTCGGTGTGAGTTATCCCGCCATAAACTCATCGGAATTAGGAGATATTCGAGTTGATGTGCCACCACTTGTAGAACAACGCCGCATCGCCGACTACCTCGACACGGAAACGGCGCAAATCGACGCTTTGATGACGGAAAAGGAACACATGCTGGCGTTGCTGGAGGAGAAACGGGCCACGTTGATCAGCCGCGCCGTGACCCGTGGTCTCAATCCCAATGTCCCGATGAAACCTTCTAGACTTGAATGGCTGGGTGATATTCCGGCGCATTGGGAGGTGAAACGTTCCAAAAGAGTCCTTAAGGAGCGTGATGAGAGGTCTGAGACCGGCAACGAGGAACTGCTTACCGTCTCGCACATTACCGGTGTAACCAAGCGCTCTGAAAAAGATGTAAACATGTTCGAGGCAGAAACAACCGAAGGCTACAAACTCTGTTCACCGGGAAATCTTGTTATCAATACGCTGTGGGCTTGGATGGGCGCTATGGGGATAGCGAACGAAAACGGCATAGTGAGTCCAGCCTACCACGTTTATGAACTGTCGTCGGAACTGTTGCCTAGTTATGTGGATGTACTGGTCCGCATGTCCATTTTTGCCAAAGAAGTAACCAGATTCTCTAAGGGCGTTTGGTCATCACGCTTGCGACTCTATCCTGAAGGTCTGTACGAAGTCTGGCTGCCGGTCCCCCCACTAAAAGAGCAAAAAGAAATCGTAACCACCATCGCCCGCGAGCGCGAAAAAACAGCCGGTTTTGAGAGTGCCTTGAAGCACTCTATCGCTCTCCTTAAAGAACGCCGCAGCGCCCTGATTACGGCGGCCGTGACGGGACAGTTGGATTTGGAGGCATTGGCCACATGAAAGTCCACCAACTCAACCTCGTCAATTTTCATGGCTTTGAGCAGATCGAGCTGAAATTTGAGCCGGATGTGAATGTCATCGCTGGCGTTAACGGAGTCGGTAAATCGGGTATCCTTCAAGCACTGGCTACGCTCTTCTCCCGCGCCTTACCGGAATTCACTCCGTCAACCGCCAAACCGATTTCTTTCAGTGATGAGGACGTCTATCACGACAAACTATCGCTGGAAGCTTCAGCCATTTTCGCAGTCGCCGATCAGCAATGCCATATGGGCATCCAACGGGTAGTGGGAGACAATGGCGAGGGTGACCGCTGGAATCGATTCTGGCGAAAGCAACCGATGGATGGTATTGTCGTTACACCAGTACCGCTTGCGGAGTTGCTCGCCACTCGCACGCTCACCGGCGACCTGGAATCTAGTAAGGCCGAAACCGAACGTGAGTTACGCAAGCTCAAGGACAGATCTGCACAACCGGTAGTCATCTTTTT
>WBZP01005054.1_pt1 | contig 13526 bp, 10 predicted proteins | sample 5204301 | NCBI WGS metagenome assembly WBZP01 (sample SAMN12412401, study PRJNA552823) | activated sludge metagenome | isolation source: activated sludge from nitrification reactor of wastewater treatment plant... | place: USA: Pennsylvania | collected 2017 | reverse complement strand
CGAGGCCCCGTGGTGGATCGTGCAGGCCAAGGACAAGAAAAAGGGCCGTCTCAACTGCATCCACCACCTGCTGTCCCAGGTGAAATACACCGAGGTCCCGCACAAGCCCGTCAAGCTGCCGCCACGTGAGCACAATCCCGGCTACCGGCGTGAACCCATCCCGCCGCGGATGCTGGTGCCCGAGGTTTACTGAACCGCCGGCGCGGCCTCAGCGGCCACAGCCACCGGGGCCGCCTCAGGCTTGGGCTTCGGGTTGCCGACGAGCACGCCGAGATGCTCCTGTATCTTCTGGAAGAACTCCACGTTGAGGTCGCCGACCGGCACCTCGTAAAGTTGGTGCGTCGCGCGGTGCTCGTAGACCTGCCGCTGGCCGTCCTCGGAATAACCGCGCAGCTTGATGAGCTTCTTGCGCTCGAGCATGAGCGCCAGGAACTGCAGCAGCGGCGTGTTGGTCGGGCTGGGCTCGGCCTCGGGCGCGGCGAGCGTGAGAAACAGGTTCTCCGCCGTCAGCTTGAGCATGCGGGCCGGGTCCTCCTCGGCCTTGCGCTGCTTGAAGGCCACGGTCCACCGGCAATAGATGAAAGCCGGCGGCATGAAACGCCCGTCCTCGCTCTCCAGCAGATCCCTCCGGGCAACCTCGCCGGTGGATTCGCGCACCAGGTAGCTGGCAACCCGGTCGTTTTCCGCGAAGTCACGGCCGCTGACGAAACACTTGGTGGCGATTGGGTGAAGAGTTAACTCCATGGGCGATTTCTTGTTTACCCCCGCGCCCCTCGAACGCTAGCAAATTTCCGCTCCCCCGCCGCGCGCCACGCCCGCCAACCCCGGCGGCGCGCAGGCCATCAGCTCCGGGCTTGAAGCGCACCCGCCCAGACTGGTAGCTTGCGCCACCACATGGCTGACATCTCCACTGCGCTTACTGTCCGCGAAATCAAGGCCCTGGACCCCAAGGGCGGCGACACCTTCACGAGTGTGCTGTTGATACGCCGCCTCGCCGAGCGGCCGACCAAGACCGGCAATCATTTCCTCGCCGTTGATTTGGGCGACAAGACCGGCAGCTTCAACCTGAACGTTTTCGGTGACAACCCGGCCTTCGAATTCTTCAAGTCGCTCCGCGAGGGCGCGGTGGTGCGCGTCGAGGCCAAGGTCGAATACTACCAGAACCGCCTTTCGCCCCGGCTGCAACGGGCCGAGGAAATCCCCGCCGACCAACTCGCGAACTCCCCGCTGATGGCGAATCTCGTCGAGACCGCCCCCGAGGATGCCGACGCACTCTGGACCGAATTCCAAGGGCACATCGCCGCCATCGGCCACACAGAGCTCCGCGCCACCGTGCAGGCACTGTTCGACGAGATCGGTGAGCAGTTCCGCACCGCGCCGGCGGCTGTGTCGATGCACCACGCCTACCGGCACGGCCTGCTCGAGCACACCTGCCACATGGCCCGCGCGGCCCGCGCGCTGCTGCCGCTCTATCCCGAGGTGGACGCCGATCTCGCCCTGGCCGGGGTGCTGGTGCACGACACCGGCAAGGTCATCGAATACCAAGGCGACCTCGTCGCCTCGAAGAGCCGCAAGGGCATCCTCCAAGGGCATGTCGTCCTCGGCTACCAACTCGTGCGCAAAGCGGGCCTGAAGGCCAAGCTCAACCCCGACCTGCTCGAGCGCCTCGAGCACATCGTGCTCAGCCACCAGGGGGAGCTTGAGTGGGGCGCCGCCGTCATCGCCGCCACCCCGGAAGCTGTGTTTGTCGCGAAGATCGACGACCTCGACGCCAAGATGGGCATGGTGCAGAAGCTCCTCCGCCAGGCCGGCGAGAATGACGAATTCTCCGATCGCCACCTTGGCCTCAACGCGCAGCTGCTGCTGAAGAAACCGCAGAAACAAGCTACGTGAGCAGCTGCACGATGCGGACAATCGGCAGGAAGAGCGCGATCACGATCGTGCCCACGACGAGCGCGAGGAACAGGATGAGGATGGGCTCGATGAGCGAGCTGAGCCCGGCGACGGTGTTGTCCACCTCCTCCTCGTAGATGTCCGCCACCTTGCCGAGCATCTCGGGCAACTGGCCGGTGTGCTCGCCGACATCAATCATGCTGGTGACCATCGGCGGGAAGACCGCTGTGGCCTCCAGCGGCCGGGCAACCGGCGCGCCCTCCTTCACCCGGTCGTGCACCTCCGTGAGGGCTCCCGCCACCCGGCTGTTGCCGCAGGTGTCGCGGGTGATGAGCAGGGCCGGCAAGATGGGCACACCACTCGACAACAGCGTTCCAAGCGTCCTCCCGAAGCGCGCGATGATGGCCTTCAGCAATAGCGGGCCGAACAGCGGCAGCTTCACAATGAGCGTGTCGATGAGCTTCGCCCCCGCCGGCGTCCCCTTGAACATCTTGAAAGCGAAACCGAGCCCGACCACCACTCCGAGCGTGACCAGGAAGTGGTTCTTCACGACATCACTTGCCGCCAGCACCATTTGCGTCAGGGCGGGCAGCGGTGCCCCCTTCAGCAGGTCGGCGAATATCTGCTGAAACTTCGGCACCACGAACACGAGCAGCCCGGTCAGGATCAGCACCGCCACGCCCATCACGATCAGAGGATAGACCATCGCCGCCGTGATCTTGCCGCGCAGTTGGAGGCTCTTCTCCTGGAAACGGGCCAGCCGGTCGAGCACCACGTCGAGCACCCCGCCGGCCTCGCCGGCCTTGACCATGTTGATATAGAGCCGGTCGAAGACCTTTGGATGCTGGGCCATGGCCTCGGACAAGGTGCCGCCCGACTTGATGGCCTCGGCCAGCGCCTCGATCACGCGCTGGAAGCCCTGCTTTCGCTCCTGGCGGCCCAGAACTTCCAAGCCGCGCAACAACGGCATCCCCGCCTTGAGCAGGGTGGCCAGCTGCCGTGTGAACACCGCGAGTGCCTTCGCCCCGACCAAGCGCACGAACGGCAGCTGCAACTCCATCTTCAGGCCGCGCGTGGCGGCCTTTCCCGAGGTGGAAGCCGGCCTCTGGACGGGTTTTTCCAAGCGCGTCCGAAGGCCGCGCTCCACCTTGTCAACAGGGGCGCCCGCCACGGAAACCCCGGTCGGGAACAAGCCCCGGGCCCGCAGGATGGCGGCTGCCTGTTTCGCATCCAGGGCATCGATCAGGCCGGATTTCTCCGTCCCGAATGTGTCGAAGGCTGTGTAGGAAAAACGCGGCATCAGCGGGGAAGCTCCAAGCTCCATCCTCCAAGTTCCAGAGAATCATCAAGGACAGACCAATCACCAGGGAGTGTTTTAAAAACCGCCGAATCCTCGAAACCTGTCATTCTGAGCGCAGCGAAGAATCCATCAGGGTTTACGTTGCACAGCAGCGGAAGCGATGACCCAGCTGGATTCTTCGCTGCGCTCAGAATGACAAACCGGGGTTGAAGATACACCCTAACTGATCGCTCCTGATTTCCTTTGTTTGATGTCTGGAGTTTCATTGAAAATTGGATGCTGGAGCTTGGAGCTTCGGGAGAGCACCCCGCCGTCACGTATATTTCACGACCTCTTCCACTGTCGTCTCGCCGGCCAGGATGGCCGCCCAGCCGGCCTCGCGCAGCGGAATCATCCCCTGCTCCACCGCCTTGGCGCGGAGCTCCACCAGCGACACGCCTCGCACCACGAGTTCACGCAGCGCATCGGTCAGCGGCAGGAACTCGAACAGGCCGATACGCCCTTTGTAACCCAACAGGTCACAAGCTGCACAGCCGGTGCTGCGGAAAAAATTGCGATTACCCCAAGCCTCCGGCGGGAGGCCGATCTGCCGGAGAAGGGATTCGTCGGGCTCATAAGGCTGCCGGCACGCGGGACACAGCCGCCGCACGAGCCGCTGCGCGAGCACGGCCTCGAGCGTCGAGGCGAGCAGAAAGGGCTCCATGCCCATGTCCACCAGACGGGTCACGGCTGACGGGGCGTCGTTGGTGTGCAGCGTGCTGAGCACGAGGTGCCCGGTCAGCGAGGCCTGGATGGCGATCTGAGCCGTCTCAAGGTCGCGAATTTCCCCGACCATGACAATATCGGGATCCTGTCGGAGAAAGGTGCGCAGCGCCCGGGCAAAAGTCAGGCCGGCCGCCGGGTTCACCGGCACCTGCATGATGCCGTCGATCTCGTATTCGACCGGATCCTCCACCGTGAGCAGCTTGGTGTCGACGGTGTTGAGTATCTTCAGGCAGCTGTAAAGCGTGGTGGTCTTGCCCGAGCCCGTGGGACCGGTGACGATGAAGATGCCGTTGGGCCGCCGAATGACCTCATCCACCCCGGAGCGGATCGCCGGCGGCAGGCCGAGTTGACCGAGCTCAAGCTGCATGGCGGATTGGTCGAGCACGCGGAGCACCACGCTCTCGCCGAACTGGGTCGGCAGCGTGGAAACGCGCAGGTCCACCGCGCGGCCGCCGAGGTTGAGCCTGATGCGCCCGTCCTGCGGCAGGCGGCGCTCGGCGATGTTGAGGCTGGCGAGCACCTTGAGACGCGAAAGAATCGGCAGGGCGAGATGCTTGGGCGGCGGCGTCATCTCGTAGAGCGCTCCGTCGATCCGATAGCGAATTTTGAAATCGTGCTCAAACGGCTCGAAGTGGATGTCCGACGCCTTGTCGCGGATGGCTTGGGCGAGCACCAGGTTGACAAAGCGGATGATGGGCGTCTGCCCCGCGAGTTGCTCGATGTCGGCCTCGGTCAGCGTCTCCTCCCCCGCCTCATGCGCGGATGCCTGCAACTCATCGAGCGCGGCATCGAGCGGAATCTCCTCCTCGCCGTAGTGCTGCCGGATGAGCAGCTGCACCCGCTCGGGGTCGGCTACACAGACCCGCACGTCCCGCTCCAAGGCGAAGACCAGGTCGTTGGCGAGGTGGGGATTGAACGGATCGATCGCGGCGACAGTGACGGAAAAGCCGTCGGCGGCAATGGGGGCGAAGCCGTAGGTGCGGGCGAGTCGGCCTTCGACGAGCGCGAGGGCATCACCCGGCAGGTTTGCGGGCAACTCCTCCGTGTAGCCGCAACCGGTGTGGTCGGCCACGGCGTGGAGCAGCACCGGCTTCTCCAGCAATCCGAGTTCAAGGAGCGTGCGGGCGAGAGACTTGCCGGAGGCGCGGTGCTCCTCGAAGGCCGCCTGCAACGCCGCCGGTTCGACCAGCCGGCGCTCGGCAAGAAGATCGAATACCGCCTGGTCGTGTCCCTCGAACATGAGGAGACCGGCCGGGCCCGCGGCCGGTGGGTGGCGAATTACATCTCGCGCAGCTTGAAGCCCATGGTGGTGAGCTTTTCCCGCATGACGACAGGCTCCTGAGATTTTTCCAGGGCCTCGTCGGGTTCGATGAGCTCCCGGTTCACCAGGCTCATGAGGTGCGTGTCGAGCGTGATCATGCCGAGGTTGGCGCCGGTCTGGATGTCGGAGGGAATGCGGAACGTCTTGTTGTCGCGGATGAGCGAGGCGATGGACGAGGTGTTGACCATGATCTCATAGGCCGCGATGCGGCCGCCGGTCTTCTTCTTGCAGAGCGACTGGGAGATGACGCAGATGATCGAAGTCGAGAGCTGCATGCGGATCATCTCCTTCATGTTGGCCGGGAAGGCGTCCACGATGCGATCCACGGTCTTGGCGGCGCTGTTGGTGTGCAGCGTGCCGAACACCAAGTGACCCGTCTCGGCGGCCGAGATCGCCGCCTCGATCGTCTCGAGGTCGCGCAACTCACCGACAAGGATGACGTCCGGGTCCTGGCGCAGGGCGCGCTTGATGGCCTCGGCGAAACTCGGCACATCGGAGCCGACCTCGCGCTGGGTGACGACGCACTTCTTGTGCGGGTGGTAATACTCGATCGGGTCCTCGATGGTGATGATGTGGCCGTCGCGGTTCTCGTTGATGTAGTTCATCATCGAGGCAAGGGTCGTGGACTTGCCGGAACCGGTCGGGCCGGTGACGAGGAAGAGGCCGCGCTGGCGGTAGAGCAATTCCTTGATCTTGTCGGGCATGCCGATGGTGCGGAGATCGAAGAGCTGGTTGGGAATCTGGCGGAGCACCATGCCGTAGTTGCCCTTGGCCTTGAGCACGGAGACGCGGAAACGGGCCTTGTCCCCGAAGGCGAAGCCGAAGTCGGTGCCGCCGTTGAGCTTCACATTCTGGATGTGGTTGTCCGGGGTGATGGACAGCATCAGCTGCTCCGTGTCCTCGGGCCGCAGTTCGGGGCCGTCGATCGGGGTCATGCTGCCGCGCAGGCGGAGGCACGGCGGCACGCCAACCTGCAGGTGGAGATCGGAGCTCTTCTGGTCCACGACCAGCTCCAGGAGGTCATTCATTTCGTAGCTCATGCGATGGGTAGGGTTAAAGGGGATCGCCGACGGTGACGGTGACAACTTCCTCGATTGTGGTGAGGCCGGCAAGGACTTTACGGATGCCATCTTCGCGCATGGTCCGCATGCCCGCCCGCCGGGCCTGGGCGCGCAGGGCGGCGGAGGTAACGTTGTCGTAAATCATCGCGCGGATGCCGTCGTCGGCACGGAATATCTCGAAGATTCCCATCCGCCCCTGATAGCCCGTGCCATTGCAGGCCGCACAGCCCGCGCCGTGGGCGAAGTCTGCGCGCTCCAGTTGGCCGGATTGGCACCCGAGGGCGTGCAGCTCGCGCGCCGACGGGGTATGGGGACGCTTGCAGGCCGGGCAGATGCGCCGCACCAGACGCTGGGCCATGACGGAGCGAAGCGCCGCCGCCACGAGAAACGGCTTGGCCCCGATGTCGATCAGGCGCGTGACGGCCGAGGCGGCATCGTTGGTATGCAGGGTGCTGAAGACCATGTGGCCCGTGAGGGAGGCGCGGATGGCGATGTCCGCCGTCTCGCGGTCGCGGATTTCGCCGACCATGACGATGTTCGGCGCCTGCCGGAGCATGGCCCGCAAGGCGGCGGCAAAGGTCATGCCGATCGCCGCATTGACCGGCACCTGGTTGATGCCGGCCAGCTGGTATTCCACCGGTTCCTCCACCGTGATGATCTTGCGGTCAGGCTGGTTGAGCTGGTGGAGCGAAGCGTAGAGCGTGGTCGTCTTGCCGGAGCCGGTCGGACCGGTGACCAGCATGATGCCGTCGGGCGAGGCGATGGTTTGCTCGAATGCCTTCTGGTCGTCCGGCAGGAAGCCGAGTTCGGGCAAGCCGAGCTTCAGGCCCTCCTGGTCAAGGATGCGCATGACGATGCTTTCGCCGTGTGCCGTGGGGAGCGACGACACGCGCAGGTCGAGCGAACGTCCGCCCAGTTTGACCTGAATCCGGCCGTCCTGCGGCACGCGTTTTTCCGCGATGCTGATATTCGCCATGATCTTCAGCCGGGAGATGATGGCCAGTTGCAGCCGCTTCGGGGGCGACTCCACCTCGAGCAGCATGCCGTCAATGCGGTATCGCACCCGGAAGCGTCGCTCCAGCGGCTCAAGATGAATGTCCGACGCGCGGCGGCGGACGGCCTCCGCGATCAGGTTTTGGACGAGACTGATGATGGGGGCATCTTGGGCGCTTGCCTGCCCTTCTTCTCCGCTGCCGGCTCTGTCGGTTGGAAAGGATTCCGCAGCCAGCTCCGGCCCCACTTCAGTCCGGTCGTGGCTGTAATGGCGGGCTATGGCCTGCCGGATGTCCGCGGCCGAAGCCAGCACCGGCTGCACCGCTGTTCCGCTCAAGTGCCCCAGGCTGTCGATGACATCGACCGCGATGGGATCGGCCACGGCCACGCGCAACATCCCGTCTTCGCGGGCATAGGGCAGGACATTGTGCTCGGCCACAAAGGAGCGGGGCAGCGCGGCGAGAATCGCCGCCGGTATCGTGCGCCCGGCCAGCACCACCCACGGCATGCCAAACTCGTCCGCCATGGCGCGGCCCAGCGTCTCCTGATCCAGCGCCGCATCCGCCGTCAGGATATCCAGCACGCCGGGGACTGGGGTTGCCAGGTCGGTGTGTCCGGCCGCGCGCTGTTGGGCTGCCGCCAATTGCCCGGCCGTCACCAAACCCCGCTTGAGGGCGATTTGGACGGCGAATTCGTCGGCGGTGGTCACGGGATGGTGAACGGAAACCCTCCCGCGCCACCGGCCCGGGCGGCTCAGCGGTTGAGGCTAAGGAGGAACTCCGTGTTGGTCTTGGTCTTCTTGAGCCGTTGGATCAACATGTCCAGCGAGTCGGCGGCGGGCACACCCTGCATGGCGCGGCGCAGCGAGTAGATTTTCAGGAGCTCGTCTGGATGATAAATGAGCTCCTCCTTGCGGGTGCCGCTCTTGTCGATGTTGAGCGCCGGGAAGATGCGCTTGTTCACCAAATCGCGGTCGAGGTGGAGCTCCATGTTGCCGGTGCCCTTGAACTCCTCGAAGATGATCTCGTCCATGCGGCTGCCGGTATCGACGAGCGCCGTGCCGATGATCGTCAGGCTGCCGCCGCCCTCGATGTTGCGGGCCGAGCCGAAGAAGCGCTTGGGCTTCTGCAGGGCGTTGGCCTCAAGGCCGCCGGACATGATCTTGCCGCTGTTGCCAGCGAGCGCGTTGTAGGCGCGGGCCAGGCGGGTGATGGAATCGAGCAGGATGACGACATGCTCGCCCTGCTCGACGAGACGGCGGGCCTTTTCGATGACCATTTCCGCGCAATGCACGTGGCTCTCCGGCGCCTCGTCGAAGGTGGAGCTGACCACCTCGCCCTTGCAGTGGCGCTTGAAGTCGGTGACCTCCTCAGGGCGCTCGTCCACAAGCAGGATGATGAGCTTCACGTCGGGCGAATTCTCCGCGATGGAGTTCGCCATGTTCTGCATAAGGACGGTCTTGCCGGTGCGCGGCGGGGCGACGATGAGCCCGCGCTGGCCGAACCCGATCGGCGTGATGATGTCCACCATGCGCATGGAAACATCCTTCTGCCCCGGCATCTCGAGCAGGATGCGCTTGAGCGGGTAATACGGAACCAGCTCCTCAAAGGGCTGGACCTTGGAGATATCCTCCGGCTTGCCGCCCATGACCGAGCGAATGGCAACCACCGCCGGGCAGCGATCGGTGCCCTGCGGGGGCTGCAACTGCACCTCGACGGCGTGGCCGCGCTTGAGGCCGTAATGCCTCACGAAAATATCGGGCAGGAAGGCGTCCTCGGGATAGAGGCGGTAGTTGACGTCGTCATGCACGACGAACCACAGGCCGCGGTCGGTCTGGTCGAGAAAGCCCCGGTCATAGAGCGGAATTTTTTGATCGGTGATGGCGGCGAATATCTGGGTGATGAGCTGGCGGCGGTTCGGCGCGCCCTCGAACTTCACTTCCATCCGTTTCGCGAGCGCCGTCAGCTCGGCGAGATTCAGGGCGAAAAGCTCATTCAGCCAGACGGGTTCCGTCTTGGCTTTCGCAATCTCCGCGGCGAGCTGCCCGACGGCCTCGAGGTCTTGGAAACGCGCGGGATCGGGCAGGTCGCCGTAGTGGACGGCTTCCTTGGGCGGAGCGGATTGGGGCGGGTGCTTGGGACTGGGCTGGAAATTCGGGTTGCCGCCCCATTTGCCGCCGCCGCCGCCGCGAAACTTGCCGCGCTGGCGACGACCCCATTTGCCGCCGCCACCGCCGTTGCCGTGCTGCTGGTATTGGCCGCCGTTGCCGCCATCCGCCTGACCGCCGTCTTGTTCCTGCTGGGGCTGGCCTTGGTCGCCGGTTTGCACCTGCGGGACGGGCATTTCCGCCTGCGGGGGAGGAGGCGGCGGCGGAGTCTCCTGCACCGGTTCGGGCACCGACGGAGGAACCGGCGGCGCCTCGGAAAAATCCATCTCCTTGGTCGCGACCTTCGGGGTCTTCTTGCCGCCCCGGGTCAGGCGGGAGCGCGCGGGCTTCTTGGTTTCGGCCGGGCTTTTGCCGGCAGCTTTGTCTTCGTCGGATTTAGGCGGGACTGACATGAATGCGGCCTGCGGGCCGGTCGGGTTGGGATTTCAAGAGGCGGTCGGCCACGGCATCGACCTGTTCACACAGAAATTCGGGGGTGCCGTCATTCAGGAGAACGTAGTCTGCCAACTCGCACTTGCGGGCTAGCGGCAGTTGCTGGGTGATGCGCGCGCGGGCTTGATCCGGGGGGATGCCTCGCTTTTCCAGCCGCCTCAATTGCGATTCGGAGTCTGTGGTGACGCAGACAATGAAATCAAACCAATTTTCCAAACCCTTCTCGAACAACAGCGGAACCTCGACAATGAAGGCCGTGCCGTGGCTGGCCTGAAACGTCTCCCGCCAGCGTTCCAGAAGGAGCGGGTGCAGCAACTGCTCCAGCCACGCGAGGGCCTCCGGATCCTTGAACACCTTCTCCGCCACCCGGTCGCGCCGCACGCTGCCGTCGGCCGCCAGCATGGCTGGCCCGAGCTTTGCCCCAATGGCTTGCGCCACCTCACGGCTGGGCAGCAGTTCGTCCCGGACGACCCGGTCGGCGTCCAGCAGGCGGAATCCGCGCTCGGCGAAGCGCGCTGCCGCCGTCGATTTGCCACAGCCCATGCCGCCCGTCAGGCCGACTATCAAGTTGGTGCTGTTTGCCATTGCTCGCTGGGCAGACATATGGGCTTGCTGGATATGGGGGGCAACCCCTATCTCTTACCCGCATCGCATGGTTCCGCCGCACGCAGTAGACACCAAGCAGCCCGCCGCGGTGACGGAGGCCGTGAAAGCGGCATTTGCGGGGATCGGGGCCGAGGCGAGCTTTCCGCTGCTTGAGCGGTTGTTCGCGGATGTGACCGGGATGTTCGCGGGGCGTTACCCCGGCTATCAGGCCATCGACATGCAGTATCACGACTACGAGCACACCCTTCAGGCCACGGTGTGTCTGACGCATCTCCTTCAAGGTCGCAGTCGCACCTTTGACCGGCCGGTCCTCCGCACGCGTGACTGGGAGCTGTCTATCATGTCCGTGCTGCTCCACGACAGCGGCTTCCTCAAGAAATCCGGCGACCTGACTGGCACCGGAGCGAAATACACCTTTGTCCACGAGCGCCGGAGCTGCGATTTTGCGCGCGAATACCTGCCGCGCATGGGCGTGACCGCCTCGGAGATTGAAGACGTCTGCTCGGCCATCATCAGCACCGGTCCGCGCAGCCGCATCAGCCAGGTCACCTTTCACCGCGATGAGGCCCGGCAGATGGCCTTCCTTTTGGTCACGGCCGACTATCTGGCGCAAATGAGTGCGGCCGATTACCTGGAGAAACTGCCCAAGCTCTATCGGGAGTTCCAGGAGGCCTTCGACTTCGAGCAGATGCCGCCGGAAAAGCGCCCGTATCACAGTCTGGAGGAGCTCCTGGAAAAAAGCCCGGCTTTCTGGGGCAACTATGTGCGCCCCATGCTCGATTTCGAAGCAGGCGGCGCCTATCGCTATTTGACCACCGCCGACCAGCGCAACCCCTACATGCAGGCCGTCGAAGCCAATTTGGCGGAATTGGGCCGCCGGTTGGGTAAAGCCACCGGCTAGAGCGCACCGTCCTCCCCGCCCGCCCATGTTAGCCACCATCGGCTCCGCTGCGCTCCTCGGGATCGATGCCGTTCCGGTGCAGGTCGAGGTCAACACCGGCGAGTCCGGTGTGCCCAACCTGATTCTCGTCGGCCTGCCCGACGCCGCCGTCAAGGAATCCGAGGACCGGGTGTTTTCCGCCCTCAGCAATTCCGGCCTGCGCATGCCGCGCACCCGCACCACCATCAATCTTGCGCCCGGCGACCTGCGCAAGGAAGGCGCCATCTACGATCTGCCCATCGCGCTCGGCATCCTCGTCGCCACCGGCCAACTCGTGTGCGACCAGCTCGCTGACTACTTGATCGCGGGTGAACTCAGCCTGTCCGGAGCCACCCGGCCGATCAAAGGCGGCCTGGCCATGGCGGTGCTGGCCCGGGGTCTGCGGCGCCGCGCCATCCTGTTGCCGCCCGGGGCCGCCCAGGAAGCCGCCCTCGTCGAGGGCCTGCTCGTCTACGAAATCACCTCGCTCGACCAAGCCACCCGGTTTCTCGGCGGCCAGCTCAAGCTCACGCCGATCGCTGCGCCACGCGCCGCCGCCGTCGCCACCAGCCGCGAGCACGAACCCGATTTTGCCGACATCAAGGGCCAGCAGGCGGTGCGCCGGGCGGTCGAGGTCGCCGTCGCCGGCGGCCACAACCTCATCATGATCGGGCCGCCGGGCTCGGGAAAATCCATGATCGCCAAGCGGATTCCCGGCATCATGCCGTCACCCACGCTCGAGGAATATCTCGACATCCTGCGCATTCACTCCGCCGCCGGGCAGACGCTGGACGGCGGCCTGCGATTTCTGCAGCGGCCCGCCCGCGCGCCGCACCACACCATCTCGGATGTCGGTCTGCTCGGCGGTGGCACCATTCCCGGCCCGGGCGAGATCTCCCTCGCCCACCATGGCGTGCTCTTCCTCGACGAACTCCCCGAATTCAAGCGCTCCGCCCTGGAGGTCCTCCGCCAGCCGCTGGAGGACGGCCACGTGACCATCTCGCGCAGCGCGGGGAAAATCACCCTGCCCTGCCATTTCATGCTGGTGGCGGCGATGAACCCCTGCCCCTGCGGCTACTTGGGTGACCCCAAGCACGAGTGCCGCTGCGCCCCCGCCCAGATCCAACGCTACCGCGCCCGCATCAGCGGTCCGTTGCTCGATCGCATCGACCTGCACATCGAGGCCCCGGCCCTCTCCCTCGCCGAACTCCGTAACGACCAGGCCGGGGAATCCACCGCCGCCATCCGCGAACGCGTCGAACAGGCGCGCCAGATCCAACTGGGGCGCTTCCATGGCTCCCACTTGACGGCCAATGCCCGGATGCCTCCCTCGCTGCTCAAGAAATTCTGCCCGCTCGACTCCACTCTGGGCGACCTGCTCCAGCAGGCGATGGAACAGCTCTCGCTCTCCGCCCGCGCCTACGACCGCATCCTCAAGGTCGCGCGCACCATCGCCGACCTCGCCGGCGCCGAGCGCATCGCCTCGCCGCACCTGCTCGAGGCCATCCAATACCGCAGCCTCGATCGGAATGTCTTCTACTGAAACCGAGACGGCGGCTGTCTCTGCCACCCAGCCCCCGTTCATCAATCTCTCCGCCTACCGCTTCACCCCGCTGGACAACCTGCCCGGACTGAAGGACCAGCTGCGGACGCTGACCCTGGCGCTCGGGATGCGCGGCACCATCCTGCTCAGCCCCGAGGGCATCAACCTGTTCGTCGCCGGCACCCGCGAAGCCACCGACCGCCTGCTGGCCGCCCTCCGCGCCGTCCCGGGCCTCGCCGACCTGACGCCGAAGGAGAGCGAGAGCGCCGAACAGCCGTTCAACCGCATGCTGGTGAAGATCAAAAAAGAGATCATCGCCTTCGGTGTGCCCGGCATTGATCCGGCCCGTCGGCCAACCGCCAAGTTGCCCGCCCGCACGCTGAAACGATGGCTCGATGAAGGCCGGCCCGTGACGCTGCTCGACACCCGCAACGACTATGAAATCCGCCTCGGCACCTTCCGCGACGCCGTGCGCGCCGGCATCGAGAACTTCCACGACTTTCCCGCCGCCGTCGCGAAATTGCCG